>Ga0233421_10000035_pt1 | contig 67425 bp, 72 predicted proteins | sample Watercolumn_Mata_3_FD_182725 | JGI IMG/M metagenome (GOLD analysis project Ga0233421, IMG submission 182725) | Freshwater microbial communities from Lake Matano, South Sulawesi, Indonesia - Watercolumn_Matano_2014_107_MG | ecosystem: Environmental > Aquatic > Freshwater > Lake | place... | reverse complement strand
TTCCACTTTTACTGGCCATAAAATAGATAAAATAGTTGTATTTTATGGTTTTGTTATACATAGATAGGCGAAGGGATTCCTCCACTTCGTCCCGCAATTCTGCGGGACTTCGGTCGGAATGACAAAAAATGTTTAATTTATAGTTTAGGATTTGGAATTTATTTTACTCGTGTCGAAGTGCCTCCACCGGTTGCAACCCCGATGCTTTTTTTGCCGGATACCACCCAAAAAGAATCCCGACCGCCCCGGCCACGCCCACGCCCATTAAAATTGAAGGAATAGTTACAATTAAATCCCATTCGTAACCTAAATAATTTGCCACCCCAGCCACCAATGCGGAAATTAAAAAACCAAAAATAATTCCCACCACACCGCCAAGAATGGTCACGGTGGCTGCTTCAATTAAAAATTGCGCCTGAATATTTTTTTCCGTAGCACCCACAGCTTTGCGCAGACCAATCTCGCGCGTACGCTCATTGACGGCCACGAGCATAATGTTCATAATGCCGACGCCGCCGACAATCAATGAAATCGCCGCCATGCCAGCCAGAAAAAATTTCAAAGCGTTGGTAATCTGTTTAAGAGAATCTAAACCCTGCACCGCGGCCCGGGCGGAAAAATCATCACTCATGCCGCTAGTTAAATCATGCCGTTCGCGCAAGACATCTTTAATCTGAGCCAAAGCTGCGGGCACATCATCATCGCTTTTGACCAAAAGACGAATCATGCTGACATGATCAACACCTAAAAACAATTTTTGGGCCGTAATCAAAGGCACAAAGACCATATCATCTTTGTTTTCAAAACCTTGCGTGCCGCGCTGAGCTAAAACACCAATGATGTCAAAACTTTCATTTTTTATTTTAAGATGAGAACCCAAAGGATTATCGCCATTAAAAAGTTCCTGCCAAACTTCATAGCCCAGCACGGCCACTCGCGCCATCTCTCGGTCCTGCCCTTCATCAAAAAAAGAGCCGAGTTCAATTTCGGCTTGCTCCACCAGCGGATAGTCAGCGGTCACGCCGGAAAAATTGGTATCCATTTTTTGACTTTGGTATTGCACGGTGTCCACGCCGCGCACATAAGAAGCCACGGCCGTCACTTCCGTAATTTTTTTTAAAGCCTCAGCGTCACTATTTTTTAAAGTAGTGATAGTGACGCCCATGGCGGAAGCTGGCGGCCCTTTTTCATCAGCATAACCCGGCATAATACCAATCAGATTAGTGCCAACAGAAGCAAACTGATTAAAAATTAAACTTTGCGCGCCGGCGCCCACCGACATAATCACGATAACGGAAGAAATGCCAATCACAATGCCGAGTATGGTTAAAAAAGTGCGGTTTCTATTCGCCTGCAAAGCACGAATTGATGAATTAAGTAGAAGTTTGTAAGTCATAACTAAAATTTCAAAATCTAAAGATTAAATTACGGGTAAAAGTTTTGGTTGTCGCAACTCGTATCGTTTAAGGTTGTCGTGAAATGGCTTAAAGCCGAAGCCTTTTGACCACACCGATACTAGCAGCGACACCGACACCGAAACCAGTAGAAAAATTAGATATTAGAAATTTGTCATTTGACATTTTATTTCAACTCTCCCTCAAACCCCACCCTGTTATCAACTTTTCTATCACTCACCACCCGACCATCTTTCAGGGCGATAATGCGATGGGCAAAACTGGCGGTGTTGGTTTCATGAGTGACTAAAATTATGGTTTGACCGTTTTTATTCAGCCGATCTAAAATTTCCATAATTTGCAATCCGGATTTAGAATCCAAATTACCCGTGGGCTCGTCAGCAAAAATAATGGTGGGGTTAGTGACTAAAGCGCGAGCAATCGCCACTCTTTGTTTTTCACCGCCGGAAAGCTGGTTGGAAAAAAAATTAAGACGATGCGTCAAGCCGACTGCGGCCAGGGCATTTTCTGCCAGCTTGCTTTTCTCTTTTTCTTTCAAACCCGGCCGATACTGCAAAGGCAATTTTACATTTTCCAACACGGTCGTCCGTGGCAAAAGATTGAATGATTGAAAAACAAAACCAATTTTTTCATTGCGAATTTGCGCCAATTTTTTATCATCAAATTGGGAAACATCAACGCCTTCAAAAAAATATTCACCGCTCGTCAGCCGGTCCAAAAAACCTAAAATATGCATTAAAGTCGATTTGCCAGATCCACTTGGTCCCATGATGGAAACAAACTCGCCGGCTTTAATTTCCAAATCAATATCAAAAAGCACCGGCGTGGCTACTTCATCGGTGCAGTATTCTTTAGATAAATTTTGAAGTTGAATTAAGGACATATACTATAATTTATCCCGAGCGGCCTTTAGAGTTGTTAGGAGTCGAGGGATCTCGTCAGTAATCCGTTAATTCGTAATTCGTTAATGAATAACTAACGAGATCCCTCGGCTCCTCCGACATAACGTCGGAGTCGCTCGGGATAAACTGATGGCTTATTTCTTCACAAACGTCACTACCTCTTCGCCCTCTACCACTCCTGACACAATTTCCACTCCCTCATCCCCACGTAAACCAACTACAACTGTGCGGCGCTCCACCGTCTTGTCATCTTTCAAAATCTCCACGTATTTTTCCGCATTAGTTTTGACGGCGCGTGAAGGCACAATTAAAACATTGTTTTTTTGCGCGGTAAAAACAGTGATGTTGGCGGTCATGCCAGATTTAAGAGCTAAATCCCGCTGGGCGGGCTGCAGCCGCACTTTATAATAAATGACGTCCTGAATTTTTGTCTCCGCCTGTTCAATAGAAGAAATAACAGCGGCAAATTTTTGTTCTAAACCCAAAGCATCAAAAGTAACTTCCGCCTGTTGACCAACGGCTAATTTGACAATGTCGGACTCCGGTACGTCCACATCCACTTCAAATTCGGCGGCGCCCAAAATTTGCATCACGGGCGTGGAAAGAGTAATCAGTTCGCCCACCTTGGGCAAAATTTGCGTCACCACACCGTCAAGAGGCGCGCGAATAATAGTGTCTTCCAGCTGCGCCTGACTGGAAAGCAGATTGGCTTCGGCTTGTTTCACCCTGCTTTCGGCAATTTTAATTTCAAAAGGCCGGGCTGGTTCGCGTTTCAAAGCCAGGGCGGCTTCGGCTGCGCTAAAAGATAATTCAGCGGCACTGACCGCATTTTCTTTTTGATTTATTAAATCCAGATAATAAGCAATTTTGCTGTTAATGTTATTTTTCGCGGTCACCACATTAGTGCGGCTACTGTTAATCTTAACTTGTTCAGCTTTAATATTAGTCTTAAAAGTATCTAATTCTGTTTGCGTAATATAATTAGAAGTTAAAGAATTTTGCAGGACAGTTAAAGTTTTATTAACTACATCCGCCACTTTATCCAACATAATAATTACCCGATCCAAATCAGCCAGGACCTGCTCGGTGAGAGAAGATGAATTTAAAGCAGCAAGCAGTAAATCAATTTCATTCCAAGAATTGTTGGCGGTGGTTTTGGCGTTTTGAGCTTCCACCACTGAATTACTATTTAAAACGCCGAGGGTATAGGATAAATCACTATCAGATAAAGTACTGGCGACGGTAGCCAAAGCACTTTGCGCGGTGGCCAGTTCATTATTCATGGTGGCCAAGGCGGTTTCTTGATAATTATTAATTTCCGTATCGCGAATTTTTTTGGTATCGACTAAACTATTTTGGGCAGTGAGTAAATCTTGCAAACGTTGCGCCACGGTGGCTTCGGAAACAGAAATGTCGGCATGCGAGGCGCCAGCTAAAAGTTTTTCCAATTCAGCGCGAGCAGCCAACAACTGGCTTTGGGCGTTAAGAACCTGGCTATTTTCTTTGGTGTTTTCCAGATTGGCCAAAACAGCACCAACCTTAACAGCCGCGCCTTCTTGAACATTAATTTTAGCCACGCGCCCGCTGGTCCGGAAATTTAAAGCAATGTCAGTGGCTGATTTTACTTCACCAGTAGCTTCTACGGTCTGCACTAAATCTCCGCGCTTGACTTTCTCGGTTTGATAAGTAATTTTAGCTTGCGGCTTAAAGACAATTCCAGCCACAATTAAAAGCACGATCACCGCGCTGATAATTAAAATAATTTTTTTCTTTTTGAACATAAATTAAGAATTAAAACTACTTGTATTATAGTATTTTTTAAAAGAAATTACAAGGGTGAAATTAAGCTTCCCGCGCCAGACGCACGGCTAAACCACAGGCGGCCAGTAAAGTCATTAAGGCCGTGCCGCCATAACTGACAAAAGGCAAGGGCACACCGGTTAGAGGCATGAGGCCGAGCATGGCGCCAATATTAACCAATGACTGCCCGCCAATCCAAAGAGCCAGGCCAACTAAATATAAACGGGCAAAACCATGGGAGTTGGCTTGGGCTAAACGGATTAATTTAAAAACCAAAGCCAGTATTAAAACAATAAAAACAAGAGTTAAAATAAAACCTAATTCTTCCGCCATGATAGCAAAAATGGAATCACCGGAAACTTCGGGCAAATATTGGAACTTTTGGCGCGAACGGCCCAAGCCCATGCCGAAAATTCCACCCGTGCCAATGGCAATTAAGGCTTGCTTGAGATGATAGCCGATGCCGAGCGGTTCAATTTCGGGATTTAAAAAAACCTGCAGGCGTTCAAATTTTTGAGGCATTTTTTTGAGAATAGCCCAAAACAAAAGGCTGCCGCTCACAGTTAAAAAAATCAAATGCCGCCAGCGCAGGCCGGCAACAAAACAAACGCCCAAACCAATTAAAATAATAATTGACATGGTGCCAAAATCCGGCTGCAGGGCCACTAGACCGGCCATTAAACCAATAATAAAAATTAAAGGCAGCAGGCCGCTAAAAAAATGGCGCAACTGATCGCTACCATTAGAGAGACGCGCGGCCAAATAAATTAATAGCATTAATTTAGCAATTTCTGATGGCTGCAAAGAAAAAGGCCCTAAATTCAACCAGGAGCGGGAGCCATGGAGCTCAACGCCAACTTGAGGAATGAGCACTAAAACTAAAAGAACTAAGCTAGCCAAAAGCAGCCAGCGAGATTTTTTCTGCCAAAGCCGCCAATCAGCCCGCGCTAAAAAAATAAACAAAATGACGCCGGGCAGAAGACCATAAAGCAATTGATGTTTTAAAAAATAATAGCTGTCATGATATTGAGAAGTAAAACCGGCTACAGACGAAGCCGAGGCCAGCATGGCCAAACCAAAAACCACTAAGATAAAAATTAGAACTATAAGGGAATAATTAGCATGAGTTTGTTTCATATTTTTGTAGTTTATCCCGAGGTTCGATGACCATCAGACCGAGGGATCTCGTAGCTGTGTAATTTGACACTTTTTCTCACCGGCACTATACTGGAACCAAACAACTTCATAAATCACAAATATTCAAAAGGAGGAACTAGGCCAAACCTAATTTTGTCTAGCGTTCACGCGGCCATCACCATGACCGCTTTTTTATTTTCATTTTATCAAATTATGAAATTATTCTTTCTATTGCTCCGCCAAAATTCCTTGACCCCAAAAAGGCAATGACATCGCCTTTTTGAGCATTCTTTTTCAGCCACGCTACCAGTTTTGCCACACTTGATTCATAAGCCACACCCGCGTGCGTCTTTTTCAAATATTCTGCCAATTCTTTTCCACTCACATCCACCACTCCATTTTTTGGCGGATAATTTGTCAACTCCGGAATAAAAATTTTGTTCACACCGACAAAAACATGATCATAGCCAGTCAGACATTTTTCCGAGCGGCCGCCGCGGTTAGGTTCAAAAATGACAAAAATTTTGCTCTGCGGAAAATGCCGACGAAGCGCCAGTACTGACTGCCGCGCTTTACTCGGATTATGGGCGAAATCATCAATCACAGTCACGCCCTTTTTCACGCCCCGAATTTCCAGACGCCTTTTCACGCCGCTAAAACTTTTTACGCCCGCCTGAATTTTTGGCAACGGCATTTTTAATTCACTGACCAAAGCTACGGCCGCGCACCAATTCTCTAAATTAAATTCGCCCAGAAGTTTTGTCTCAAATCCGCCAACTTTCATTATCTCCCCCTTAAGAAGGGGGAGACCAAGAGGGGGTCTACTCGCCGATAGGCGCATATAATATTTTTTAATCTCAAACTCGGTTTTATTTTCTCTAACTTTTACTGCGTCAACAAAATAAACCGTTGTACTTTTACCTCCCCCAACCCCCTCCTTATAAAGGAGTGGGGCTCCTGACATCTCCCCCTTGATAAGGGGGAGTCGGTCCGACTTTTTGTCGGACCGGAGGGGGTCAACCTGATTTCTGATTTCTGATTTCTGATTACTATAATATACGACCTTGCACTTCGCCTCTTTCAAAACATTATTCAAATTTTCTCCGCCCAGTTTGGCCACAATTATGCCATCACGAGGCACGCTGGCCACTAATTTTTTAAACTCGGTCAGATAACTTTCTTTGGTTTTATAAACATCCATATGGTCCCATTCGGCCGAGGTCAGAATCAAAAACCGGGGATGATAATATTTAAATTTAGGCGCCTTGTCCCAGGGCGCCGCTGCCGGATATTCATCGCCTTCCACCACGGACCAATTTGATTTTATTAAACGCGCGCCATTGCCAAAATTAAGCGGAATGCCGCCGAGCATAAAATTCGATTTCCATCCGCACTTTTCTAAAATCCAGGCCACCATAGCCGTAGTGGTGGTTTTGCCATAAGTTCCCGCCACGACCACGGAATTTTTCTGAATCAAATATTTTTCCACCAGTCGTGGAAAATGAATTAAAGAAATTCCTTTTTTCTTAGCAGCTATGATTTCGGGATTGAGACTGTTAACGTGAGCGTTGCCTACCACCACTTCGTCTGGTTTTTGAATATTTTTTTCCGCAAATCCCAAATTATATTTGATACCGCTCTTTTTTAAATGCGTGCTCATGGGCGGAAAAATTTTTTCTGAATCTGAACCGCTCACTGAAAATCCCGCGCGTTTAAAAGCCACGGCGAGTGCCGCCATGGCTGTCCCGCCAATGCCGATAAAATGGATTTTCTTCTTCTTCATAGGGTAATGTCATCCCGAGGCCGATAGCAATCGGCCGAGAGATCTCGTCTGAACATCACTCAATAGCTTAATTTTATCATAAAAAAATGCCGATTCCAAATACTGGAACCGGCCCGCTTTTTCTATTTTTTTAGTATTGTCGCTATCTTTTTTGCTCTACTTTTCCATTTTTTGCCATCAGTAGTGTCAATTTCAAAATCCACAAATGGTAACTTTTTCAAAAGCCAGTTACCGCCGCCTTGTGACGTCCATTGGTAATGATGCGGTGTGCGGCGCCACATTTCGCGTAAAGCAATGGTCGCATTTTTGAAAAAACCACCTTTAGGATATTTGGCTTTACATAAACGGTCAATCATTACATCACGATCACTAAAAGTTCTGACAAAAACAACCTTTATTTTACCAACTTTAACTTTTCTTAAAAGTTCCTTTCTTTTATCAACTTCTATAAAATCAGAATCTAAAACCACATTACCACCCTTTTTAATTATGGCTTTAGCCACATTTTCTGCAATAACTCTTGCCAATTCAAACCGCTCGCCGTACTTGCGCAGATAAATCCTGATTTGGTCATTGGCCACCACTGTGGTGCCAATCAGTTTGGCCAGTTCACGGGCAATGGAACTTTTACCCGAACCAACCAAGCCCACCATAGCCACAATCACCGACTTTTTGGTTTTTCTTTTGGCAATTTTTAGCGACCTTAAAAATTCCTCCTGCACCTTTTTGGCTTTAATTGTTAATTTTCTATTTGGCATATTTCCTCCTTTTTACTTTTTATTAGATTATTAAATATTATCTATTACATCTTCTACATCTTCTCCGGCGCTGCCACGCCCAAACATTTTAAACTGTTTTCCAAAACCTGCTTGGTGGCCCTAACTAATTCCATTCTAAATTTGTTAACTTTTTCTTCCTCCAGCACCCGACAATTTTCATAAAAATTATGAAAGCGGTCAGCCAAATCAATCGTGTAAAGAGGAATTTGGTGAACTTCGTAATTTTCCGCCACTGTCAAAACTAACTCCGGCCACTCAATTAATTTTTTAATTAATTCTCTTTCCGTCGGATGTAGTTTGTATTCCCGATCAGTCGCCACTTCTTTCAAGCCTTTGGTCTTTTCCAAAATGGAACAAATTCTAGCATGCGCATATTGCACATAAAAAACCGGATTATCATTCGATTTTTGTTTGGCCAAATCTAAATCAAAATCCATGGCCTTATTATTGGCGTGCATTAAAAAGAAAAAACGCGCTACATCCAAACCAACGTCATCAATCAATTCTTGCAGCAAAACATAGACGCCCTGGCGTTTGGACATTCTTTTTTCCTGCCCGTTTTCAATCAGGCGCACCATTTGCATCAAAAGGATTTCCAACTGTCCGGGGTAGCCAAGCATATTCATAGCCGATTTCATCCGCGGCACATAGCCGTGATGATCCGCACCCCAAAGATTAATCACCCGGTCAAATTTTCTGTCATGAAACTTGTTCCAATGATAAGCAATATCGGCCAAAAAATATGTTTTACTGCCGTCAGATTTTATCAAAACTCGATCTTTATCATCAGTACTTTCATTATTGTCGGTCGTTTTCAACCAGACGGCGCCGTCCTTTTCATAAACCAGCCTTTTTTCTTTTAAGATTTTAAACATTTTTTCCACCGCTCCGCTTTCGTGTAATTTTCTTTCCGAAAAATAATCATCAAACTTGATACCAGCATTTTTAATTATCGGTTGGATGTATTCTTTTAAAATAATCTCTGCCGCCTTTAAACCAACTTTCTGCGGATCTTTTTCTTTTATTCTTTCTCCCAACTTTTTAATATATTCGCCATTGTAAACCGCCTCCTCGTCTTTTAAAACTGAATGTCCTAATTTTTCCACTTGATTGCCAATATCATTAATATAATATTCTCTTTCTACTTTATGTCCAGATAAACTTAAAACATTAGCCAGGACATCACCGGAAAATCCTCCACGGCCATTGGCCAAAGTCAAAGGACCAGTGGGATTGGCGGAAATGAATTCAACCTGAATTTTTAATTTTTTATTCGGTTTTGTCTGTCCAAACTTTTCTTTTTCTTTCAAAATTTCTTCTAAATTTTTTTTCAGCACTTCAGCCGTCACAAAAAAATTAACAAACCCCGGCTGAACAACTTTCACCTCCCTAAACTCCCTAACTCCCCTAAAACTCCTGGCCAATTCTTCTGCCACTTCCATTGGCTTTTTCTTCAGTTCTTTGCCCACCGCCATGGCCACGCTTGCAGCATAATCACCCATGGCCGGATTTGGCGGATAATTAATTTCAAACTTAAGTTCGCCCAGGGAGTATTTTTCCTTGAGCACTTGACTTATTGTTTTTTTAATAGTATTTTTTATATTCATATTTTCATATATATTATACCTGTTTCTCTGCTATAATAAAAGTATGATTCTTACTGAAAACCGCAAAGCCAATTTTGACTACCAAATCCTCGAAGCCTTCGAGGCGGGTTTGATTTTGACCGGACCTGAAGTCAAATCCGCCCGCGCCGGACAAATTGATCTCAAAGGAGCTTACGTTATAGTGAACGCTCGGGGCGAGGCCTATTTGGAAAAATCATATATTGCGCCATACAAACCAGCGCGCACCAGCCAAAAAAATTATGACCCTAACCGCGCGCGCAAATTATTACTAACTAAAAAAGAGATCAACTATCTGCTCGGTAAACAAAATGAAAAAACCGTCAGCATTATTCCTCTCTCAGTCCATTTAGCGCATAACTTAATCAAAATCAAAATTGCCGTTGCCCGCGGCAAGAAAAAGTTTGATAAAAGGGAAAGTATTAAAAAGAGAGAATTTGAACGCCAAAAACGGCAAACTATGTAAAAATTATGTAAAAATCTTGTCTTACATATGGGACGATCGTCCTATTTGTAAGACAAAAGTTTTTCCACACATATCACGATCGTGATATTTATGGAAAAATAAAAATCCCCTGGCGCGTGTCTCGCGGCCAGGGAAAAATTTTTATGGAAGAATCTCTTTAATGGCATCAATCAACTCATTCTCATTAGCTGGCATAAGTAAAAGTTTGGTATGCGCCGGCATCTTTTTTTCAAACATATCTCCAAACGAAGAAAAAAACAATAAAGGAATCGGTTTTCCCTCTGCTAAAATTTTTACCAGTTCGTAACCATTCTTGTACCACGACTTTAAAAAATTTTCTTGCTTTATAGTTAATATCTGATTTCTCTCCCTAGCTTTTTGCATCTCTTCGGAATCATGGTTTCCGTTTTTCTCTTCCCGTATCATAATTCCAATCTGGCGCCTTTTTTCTTTTAAAAGTTCTGTTATTTGGAAATAATCTCCAAAAGTTGGCGGAATTCTTTCGTTGCTTATTACCAAATTAAGTATTGGTCTGTTGTCTTTTATTTTCCGTTTTGCCTCATCCAAATTTGTCTCAATTAGCACGTTTGCTCCGTGCCGCGACAATTTTTTTCGCATCCTTTCAAAAAGACCAGCATCCCATTCAATATAAAGAACTTGTAAACCAACCAATTCCTTTTTAATATCTGACATTTATCCTCCCGTTATAAATTGTATTAATCACCTCCCACCGCGGCGTTTCCGCGACTTTATCAATATGGTAGCACGGCTGAAAAATTAAGTCAAACGTCCGCCCCAAAACTCAAAACCCAATAAACAAAACACAAAAAAACATAATCATTTGCGCCTATCGGCGAAATAAATAACCACCCCTTTCCCCTCCTTGAAAAGGAGGGGATTTTTACAACCATTCCCTAATTACTGATTACTTATTACTGATTACTCGTCCCTCATTTGACATTTTCCCCTCCTTGATTTATACTTATCTTAATGCTTATATTAAGCAAGAAATTGAAAATTAGAAATTGAAAATTGAAAATTAAATTATGGGGGCGTTTTAATTTGATAGCTTTAAGCTTTAAATTAGGCAAGTCGAGCCGGAAAATCTCGTAAAACTTTTCCAAAGGCTATAAATGCCAATTTATATAACCGGGTGAAGGCTGGCGTTGCCTCTTTGGCTAACGCTTTTGTCTCTCAACCGGCTTATGCCATAGCTTAAATCCTGTGGCCATCCAGGCCGCCGAGGTTTACTAAGCGGTTTTGGGTGTCAAAATCAGTAAACTAGTTTCTGGCGCTGGCCCGGCGCCATAAGCGAAATTTTGGGCTTTGACTTTAAGTGTTTTGTTCGTTTTTTAGCTTAAAGTTGAACCATAAAACGTACTACACTTGTAGAATGGTTTAATGATTAACGTTAGACGCCGGTGAAATTCCGGCCGCCTCCACCACGTGTTCTGTTATGAAAATCATCCGCATAAATTCCGCGTATCTATCCGCGTAAATCCACCTAGACTTAAATTAAATCTAAGCTGATCGTCGCGGATGAAAACGCGGATTGTCGCGGAAAAAATAATATTTTATGCAGATAAAACGTCGCCGACCGTTTAAGCGGCCGGAAATTGAAGAAAAAAAATATACGCGCATTAATGAAAAAATCTGGGCGCCAGAAATTTTTGTCATTGACGAAAATGGAATTTCGCTTGGCAAGATGAAAGTTCCTGAAGCTCTGACCCGAGCGCGGGCAGTCGATCTGGATTTAGTAGAAGTCAATCCCAAAGCGTTGCCGCCGGTGTGTAAAATTATGGATTTTGGCAAATATAAATATGAGCAGGAAAAAATGGCGCACAAACAAAAAGTGGCCAGCAAAAAAACAGAATTAAAATGCATTCGTCTGACTTTTAAAATCAAAGGCGGTGACTTAGAAATCAGAATTAACCAGGCAAAGAAATTTTTAGAAGACAGAAATCAGGTGAAAGTGGAAATGATTTTGAGAGGCCGAGAAAAAGCTCATGCCCAACTCGCTACAGAAACCATTAATGATTTTGTCAAACAAATGGGAGAGGTAAAAACAATTCAAGCCTTGCAACGTCAGGGCGGCAAATTTTCAATCATTGTCGGGCCAATTAACTAAAACAAATTATCACAGATTTCCTGCAGATTTTCACAAACACACAGATGGATCACTGTGAAGATGGGGATCCAAAAATCTGTGCATCTGTATTTATCTGTTTTTCATCTGTGTCTATCTGTTATCTATTATATGAAAACAATTAAATCAATTGCCAAACGTTTTCGAGTCACGACCACCGGTAAGGTCATGAAACGCAAAAGCGGGCAAAGTCATCTCAACGCCAAAGAATCCGGAAAAATCACCAGCAATAAAAGACGCGATCCGGCTTTAGTGGAAGATTCAGCAAAGGTCATTAAAAAAATTCTTTTTGTTAAAAAATAACTTGCAGTCATTTGTACATTTGTATATTTGTACTTGATTCGCCCGCCCATCAAAACTTCGTCCAGACGAAGTCGGGCAGGTAATTTGTATTAAATTATATGCCAAGAGTTAAACGAGGAAGAGTTCGCACTAGAAAACGCCGCGCTTTACACCAGCACACCAAAGGTTTTCGTCTGGGTCGCGGCAAGTTAGTTAAGTTAGCCAAAACAGCGGCCAAAAAAGCGGGCAAACAAGCTTTGGCTGACCGCCGCGGTAAAAAACGCGATTTCCGCGCTTTGTTTAATATCCGCATCAATGCGGCGGTACGCGAACAAGGGCTTTCTTATTCTAAATTCATAGGTTTATTAAAAAAGAAAAATATTGAACTGGACCGTAAGGTACTGGCAGAAATAGCGGCTAAATATCCGGCAGTTTTTAAAGCTATAGTGGATGCAGTTAAATAGATTGAATAAAAAAGCCATCCTTAATGAAGAGTGGCTTTTTGATTTGATTGATGACGACAAAAAATAAGAGGTCATCTCCGCCGGACAACTACATGATAAACGGCCGGCGTCGCATTTTTAATCTTAACTTTCATATTTTTGTCTTTGTTTTTACGCTTTTTTCCTATCCTCTATTATAAGTATAGCAAATTTTTTGACACTTGTCAAACAAAATTTGATCTGCTACAATTATTTTGATAAGATAATTTAATCTGGACTCGTGGTGTAGCCCGGTCTAACACGCCTCCCTGTCACGGAGGAGATCGAGGGTTCAAATCCCTTCGGGTCCGAATTTAAACTTTTCCCGCTCCGCGGGTTTTTGTTTTTTCTTAAATTTGCTATAATTAAATATATGTCCAAACCAAAATTTCAAACTTTAGTAATTCTTTTGGCCACAGTCATCTGCTGCGGATTTATTTTATTACTCTTCCCGTCTTTAAAAGAAAAGGGCTTGAATAAATATATTTATTATGCCTTTGTTCTGGCTTTTGCTTGGCAGATTTTTAAATCATTTTATTTCCTGTTTCAATTTGACGATTAAACTTCCACGAATACCACGAATACTGAGAATGCTGGCGAATAGTACTAATATACTAAAGCCGCCCCGCAAATGCGGGGCGGCTTTTTTAATATCCGTCCCGATGTACATCGGGACACTAAATTTTTAATTTTTTATTTTTGATTTTTGATATTTAATTTTTTCTACCAGCTTCCGCCACCACCGCCACCGAAACCGCCGCCGGAAAATCCACCGCCGCTAAAACCGGAGGCGCCACCTGCCGCGGCACTCACACCAGCCGCACTCATAGCTTTGCCAAAGTTAGAATCAAAGGAATGCAGGGCATCGCTTAAAATCATGGCCGAATACATACCGCTCCAATTGCCTTCATACCAATCCGGTTGCGGTAAATCAATACCTTTAAACACCTCTGCCCATTGTTTCTCCACGCCGAAAATAATGGCCCAGGGCAGATACTCGGCAAATTTTTCCGGGTGCGCTTGTGGTGAGAAATGAAATTGCACGCGATCTTTTTCCGTCACACTCAAAAACATTTTGAAACCAGCTAGGGTTTCTTTAGCCAAGGCGCCGGCTTTAGTTTTCTGCGGCATGTGCCGGCCAAAAATGATAAATAAAATTCCGGAAATAATAATGGCGGCGACAAAAAGCGGCCCAAAAATTAAGATGCCGACATAGTTAAATATGACGCCTAAAAATGTCATCAACAATATTCCTATTACCATAAATTTTTGTCTGGCCTTTTCCGGATTTTTACTGAACCAACCATGAAGCACAACACTTTCATAAACCAGTTCTTTCATTTTTTTAATATGCTTGCCGGGAATTGTTTTTTGTTTTAAATCAGAAACCAAAATTTCGCTGCGACCAGCCAAGAAAGCATCATAAAGTTCTTTTTCAAAATTATTCAAAGTGCTATCTGCTTCCTTAATTTTAATAATTTTCCAGTCTTTACCCGCGCCAAAACCTAAAACTTTTTTCTCCACTTCCGCTAATTTAAAATAACCACGCCGCGCCAAATCAATGACCGTGGCGGTGATGTCGCGCGTGTCCATTTTTTCATCAATCACCACTCCGCCTTCGGCCGGCAGCATATTTTGGGGCGGCTCATATTCCGGAATAATCGTACCGCGGCCTTGAGGATCGCGCCCATGTTTTTTCCAATGACGAAAGAGAAAAATAAAAATTAAAATTGGAAAAAGCAAGGGCAAAAACTGGCGAATTGTTTTCCACCAAATACTTAATTGCGAAGGACCCTTAACTAAACCTTTGGGCCAACCCAAAACAATGGTCAAACCTTCACCTACTGCCAGACGGCTAGTGGAAAAAGTGGCGCCATTAGCCAAAGCTTCGCTGGCACATTTTTGAGCGCTGCCATAACTGCCAAAATAGCAAGCGGTTTGCAGCTCAGCGGCCGGCACGGCCGCGGCCAAAGCAAAGGAAACTTGAGCCTGAGCGCTAGCCAGGGGCACAACCCAGCCATTGCCAGTGATGTTCCAATAAAGTTCGTCATGATCCTCTAAAAAATTAATGACATCTGAGGCTTCATAGGTTATGACATAAGTTTTCTGACCGCTGACCAAAATATCAGCGTCGCCGATTTTAAGGCGCAACTGACCGCTGCTTTTTGATGTTTCATAATGATAATTAAGGCCGTTGGCATCTTTGACATTCTTCACTTTAATTTCAGCCGTGCGCATTTTGTTGTTTTCTAATTTATATTGATACGGGATGTCGCGATAAATGCCGTGCTTCTCTGTCAAGGGCTGGCCAAAATCATAAATAATTTTTTCCACCACCAAAACCTTGCCGTTGGCCTGCACGGTCAAGCTGGCGGAAAAATCCACCACCTCTTCGGCCTGAATGGCCACGGGGATTAAAATAGTGACGACCAGAAAGAGAGCTAAAAATATTTTTTTCATAAAATTTTAATGGCTAAATTGCTAAATGGTTAAATGGTTAAATTGTTTCATTATCGACCCCCTCGCGCTCGCCCTTAGCAAGAGGGAGATAACTGTAGCTCCCCTCCTTTATAAGGAGGGGGCTGGGGGAGGTAAACAATAAAACCATGAAACAATTTAACAATTATTTCACTATCATTTCCAATCCATAAATCAAAACCACACCAATTAAAAACCAAATCACTTGTTTTATAATTTTCTGTTGTTCATTGCTTTCATGCACCAACGGCATCAAATCAGTTAAGGCCAGATAGATAAAATTAGCGCCGGCGATAGCCAACAAGAAAGCCAGAGCAAAAAATTTTAAAACAAAGAAATAAGCAAGCACGCCGCCGGCCACGGCTAACAAAGCAAATAATAAATTAAAGCCATAAATTTTTTTTCGCGGCAAACCGGCAAAACGCAAAATACCGGCATCAGAAATTTCCTGAGGAATTTCATGCAAAATAACAGCTGCCGTAGTTACCAAACCTAATTTAACATCGGCCAAAAAAGTAGCGGCAATCACGGCGCCATCCACAAAATTATGCAGGCCATCACCAAAAAGATTAAACCAAGCCAGATGCCGGTGGTGTTCGGACGCGCAATTACCGTGCTGGCAGGAATGCCAATGAAAAATTGCTTCGGCTAAAAATAAAACCACGATGGTCAGGAGCACGGTCAAACTTAAATTAGAAAATGATAAACCATTAGCCAGGGCCTCGGGCAAAGTATCCAGCCAAGCCACCGCCAACAAAACACCGGCGGCTAAACTGGTTAAACCGCCTAATTTTTTATCGCCGCCCAAACGGAAAAATAAAAAAATGGCCAGGATAGAAACCAGGCTGACCATTAAAGTGGCTAAGATAATTTGGAATAAAATCATATAAATTCATTATAGACCACGATGCGCTAAACCGCAAGAAACAATTATTTCATTGTTAAATTGTTTCATTGTTTTTGATATTTTATTGACAGAAAAAATCCCTCCATTGAGAAGGGATTTGGGGGTGATAGTTTTTTTACATTAGCCAATAATTTTCCGTGTAATTCCGCGTGACTATCCGCGTTAATCCGCGCGTTTTCTATAAATCGACATCTTTAACCGTGCTTCTTTTATTACCTTTGGTGCGCTTAACGGCTTCGTTAAGTAAAGCGGCTACTTTGGTATTTAAAGCATCCAGCAGTTCGCCGGAAGTGTGGCAACCTTTTTCTTTAAGCAAAGCTCTGACTTTAGAACTGACAACTAACATTTCCATAATTTTTCTTGGCGGAAATTTGCAAAAAATTTCCGATTTAGTTTTTATGACCTTTGTTGATATTATAGCAAAAATTAGGCGCCATCAGCAAGAATTGGTAAAACTCGTTAACCCGTTAACTCGTTAATAAATAAACTTGCCGTTTTATAGATTATTATTTCGTCGCTTGACATTTTTTTAAATCTATACTATACTATTCACAGTTGTTCTTTCACAATTCACAAACAAACCCAAACGGCTAAGTTTAGCCAAAAAACCAAAACGGAGGTAAATAAAATGGCAGGAAAAGAAGGTCTGAGCGGCGAAATTGCTGAGCATTTGCTCACAATTTTGGGTTTTAAAGGCGCGGAAAAAATATTTAGCGTTCTCAAAGCTGGTGCAAAGTCTGAGGTGGTACAAGAAGCAATCAAAAGTGTAGGTGAATCAAAACCCAACCCTCACGGCGTTCTTTTAATTGAAACTATCATGACCATGAGAGAAAACGCCGAACAAAGAAAGGCGCTGAAAAAACTCCGCAAGTTCATTAACGAAGCGCTGAAAAAAATCAAAGATGACCGGCTGGTTAATCTCTTGTCAAAACTTCTCAAAGAAGGAGATGCTTCGGCCAGCGCCAAAAGCCTTACTCGGCTCACGGACCTCGTCTCCGATAAGGAGATTGGCCTCAGTTTTGACGAGATAATGGAGCTGGTGGAAAGAGATCCGCTGCAGGCCGCAGCCAGAGCAAAAAAAGAGGCAGCAAAAAAAATCAATCTTTTCCGCCGCCGACTGCGTGCGGCAACCGCCAAAATGAAAAAAGAAACGACGTGAAAGGAGAAAACAATGCCTACTCCCAAAACAAATCTGTTAAAAGAAGTCTGGGAATATTTCGCTGTCAGTTTGAAATATTTCTGGAAAAAGAAAGCGGAACCGACCCTGGAAGAAATCAAAATCCTCTTGCAAAAAAGAAAAGTTAAAGTTCTGGTCGGATTTCTAATTCTACTTTCATTCATTCCGATTATTCTGTTTGTCGTTGCCGTTATCACTGCTTATAATTCCTATGACGGCTTTCTGGCCAAACAGTATTTTATCTGGTCTTTTCTGTTTTGTGTTATTCCGTTCACTTTTGTCGGATTTGTTCTAGGTGCCATTCTCAAAACCGTCAGTACGGCTACCAAATTTTTCTCTGCCTTGGAAGGAGTGGTTGATCTTTATTACAATCCGGAGCATGCGAAAAAAACTTTCCATAAGTTTTTCCTGGTGCTGTGGTGGCTGATGGTCGCTGTTATTTTCTGTTACTTAGTGCCGGTCAACAATAATCCCGTTCTGCTCACTCTCATTCTGCTCGTCACCATTTTCCTGATCATCTCAACTCTGGCCGGCGTGGTTACGCCCGATCCGGAATTCTACAAAAAAGTCTGGAAAATGATGGTGACGGCGCTGATGGTGGCCACCTTATTGCTTTTTATCGGCCCCTCTGGCTACAAAAAATCTGTCCGTTCGCTGGAAAAAGGATTTGCCACGGAACAAAAATTCCGCGACCAAATCCTTCAGGAAAAAATTGAGCGGGCAACAGAAAAAATGGAACGAGCCGGAAAGAAAGGCGACCAAAAAGATCTCAACCGTTGGGCCGATTCACTTCGTACCTACCAAGACGAGCTGGCAGCCAAAAGAAAAGCCAAAATTTCTCTTGAAAAAATCAGGGAAACCGGCGATTCTCTGCTGGATAAAGTTCGGGGAAGAAACAATACCAAAACCATCGAAGATGCGGGCGGGCAATTGGTAAGAGCAACAAATAAAAAAATCATTTATGAGAATAAAGCTTTTCCGGTTGCCATTACGCCAACCCAACTTCCAATTATTCCCAGGCGTCCAATGTCATTTCGCTTCATTGTTCCTGATACCACGACATCATTAGTCTGGGAATATGAATATGGCTACGGAAGAAAAATTTTAACAATTAATAATTTTGATCAAAAAAGATTGTTTATTTATAACGAAAAAGGGTCAAACCCTAATAACGTTCCTGCTTTTGTCTCTGCCTCAAAAGATATTACGGTGGAACTATTTATTACTCAATAAATTCATGGCCGACAATTGGATCAAATCCATTTGTCGGCTTTTTTCTTTCCTGATTTGATACTTTTGTTTTAAAAATAAAAAAGCTCCGGCTAAAGTCGGAGCTTTTGTTTTGCTAAATTTTAAAAACTCAATGCCTTAAAAACATAATTAACTAAAATATAACTGCTGAAAACCAGGAGCAGGCCGGCCACGGCCCAAACCATGGTGTCTTTGCCTTTTTTAACTTTTTGAGCATCCCCGCCGGAAAAAAGCCAGAGCGAGCCGGCGTAGATAAACATGACTAAAGCTACCACACCCAATAAACTGATAATGACTGAGATTACCTTGCCAATAATTTGTGGCACGCTTTTAATATCGCCCAAAGGATTATCAAGGGAATAAGTTTGAGTAGTTTGACTTTGCGAACCTGAACCACTTCCATCTGGCGCACTACCACTATCACCAATCGGTGCACTACCAGAATCAGCCCTGACATCAACTCTTGTTGCGTCTGGCGGTACCGTTGTACGTATCGCTGGTAATAATTCATCCAATACTGTGCAAGTTTGCATGGTTCCACCTTGTTCCACACAATAAGAACTACACGCATTTTCATTGTCCATATCCGGCGAATTTAAAAGTGGTAGACCTTCATTATTTTTGCAAACGCAAGCACATTTTGCCTTTGCTGAAACAGTTATTCCAAAAGTTAAAACCAGACCGAGGAGAATAATGAATAAAAATCGTTTGGTAATCATAAGGTTATTAATTAAAAATTATTCTATTGTTAAATTATTAAATGATTAAATTGTTATTTTAATTCTTCAATCTGTTAATTCGTTAATAAATAATTTAGCAATTTAGTAATTTAACTAGTCTTATTCTTATTATACCATATTCTAATATAAAAATACACTAGCCAACCGGCCAGAAATTCGGCCAGCGCCACCCATTGAAAAAGTCGCAGGCCTAAAAATTCCGGCTGGGCGTCTAAACGCAAAAATTCTAGAAAAAAGCGGGCGGCGGAGTGGCCGAGAAGAAAGACGGCAAAGACAATTCCATTGTTCCATTGATGAAATTGTTTCATTGTTAACCCCCTCCAGACCTCCCCCTGAGCAAGGGGAAGAGCTGGCGTCGGCTCCCCTCCTTTATAAGGAGGGGGCTGGGGGAGGTAAATTTTCTTATATAACCCCCACAGCACAAAAAACAAAACCAAAGAAAACAAACTTTCATACAAAAAAACCGGATGAAAGTATTGAAAATTTTCAAAACCAGCCGGCCGATTGATAAAAGCAATCGGTATGCCCCAGGGCAAATCTGTCGGCCGGCCAAAAAGTTCCTGATTAAACCAGTTGCCCCAGCGACCAATAAACTGGCCAAAAGCTAGACCAATAACTAAAGAATCAAGGAGTAAGAAGAAAGAATTAAGAATTGAGATAAGTCTATTTTTTTTATTTTTGTCATTCCGAGCTTGTCGAGGAATCCCTTCGTCTGTCTCATGTGAAAAATCTAAGGGATCCTTCGACTTCGCCCTCTCCGCCAGCTGGCGGATTCGGGCTTCGCTCAGGATGACATGACGAATCAAAATCCACGCCATCACTAATCCTCCAATAAACACTCCATAAAAAGCAATGCCGCCATGCCAAAGAAAAAATATTTCCAGAGGATGGCGCCAATAATAATTAAAAAAAGTCAGCACGTGAACCAATCGACCACCGACAATTCCCCCGACCGCAATCCAGAAAAGTAAATTAAAAAAAACCTCTCTCCTTCTCTTCCCTTCGTAAGGGGAGAGGGACGAACCGACCCCCTCTCCTTTCGGAGGAGAGGGCGAGGGTGAGGTATATAATTTATAAATAACAAAAAATCCGCCGGCCATGGCCAGAGCTAAAATCAGGCCATACCAGCGGATTTGATAAAAACCAAAATTAAATAAAATTGGGTTGGGAAGATAGGTATGAAGAAACATAAACTACGAATTTACGAATCGTACGAATATACGAATTCGTACATTCGTTTTATTCGTACATTCGTAGCTTTTCCCCAAAATTTTATTTCAATAGTCCATCTACCAATTTCTTCAAACTCTCCAAGGGCACCGCGCCTTCCACTTTTTCACCGTTAATGAAACTGGTCGGCGTGCCCTGAATGCCGGACTGCACGCCCAATTCATAATCAGCCGAAATTTTATCCTTGGGTTTTTGTTCAGCCACACAGGCCTTGAATTCAGTCAGATTTAGACCTAATTCAGTGGCAAAAGTATTAAACTTTTCTTCACCGAGACCGCTTTGGCCGGCAAAAATTTTATCAGCCATTTCAAAAAATTTACCCTGCGCGCCGGCACATTCCGCAGCCAGAGCACCGGGCAAACCCATGGGATGAGATTGAATAGGAAAATTACGGAATACCCAAACAACATCGTTCGGATAAGCTTTAACCAAATCATGCAGATAATTATGAAAACGCGCGCAATATGGGCATTGAAAATCAGAAAAACTAAAAATTTTCACCTTGGCATCTTTATTGCCAATAAACCAATCGGCAGCGGTAATTTGCATTTCCACTTTCTGTTCCGCCTGATTATTTTGCTCGTTGTTAGCGGCATTTTGTTCACCTGCCACCTGGCCGTTGTTTTTTCCTTTAAAATACATCACACCGAAAACCGCCATGCCGATGACGCCGATAACGGCGATGCCGGAAACTAAACCGAAAAAAAACTGATTAGGTGTTTTTTTAGCGCTGACTTCTTTTTTTTCTTCTGGCATATATTTAATGCTAATATTGCTAATTTAGACTAATCCCGCAAATAATATTCTATTCACGCAATTCGCCGTAATTCGCAATTAGTTAATTTTTAATATTTCTTCTAATTTCTCCTGTTGGAAGCCGACTAAAATTTCTGGCTGGAGATTATTATCTTGGTTAATGACAATCACGGGCACACCCATTTGGCCGGAAATTTTAATCATTTCTTCAGCCGCGGCCGGATCGGCCATAACATCAACTTCTTCAAATTCCAGGCCCTTTTCTTTTAAAAACTCTTTAGCTAAACGGCAGTAACCGCAAGCGGGAGTAGAGTAAATTCTGATATGCATAATTTTAGCTTGCTTTCCGGCGACTGTCAAGCGCCGAAAAATTAGTTAGTTATTTTAACATGAATGCTATAAATTTCCAAAAATATTGGTTTTGGTTTCGGTGTTGCTGCCAGTATCGGTGTAGTCAAAAGGTTTCGGCTTTCAACCGTCTCACCACAACTTTAGACGATACGAGCGGAGACAACTAAAACCTTTAACCGTAATCTGATATTAAGTCATTTCATTAGAAATTGCCCGCCCGACTGAACGATGGTCAGTCGTTCGGGCGGGGAAATTAGAAATTAGAAATTTTCTAATTGTTTCCCCGCTTGAAATATTTCCGTCTCTCCACCCCAGGGACCGATAATTTGCGCGCCAATCGGAAGGCCAGCGGAAGTTTTACCAACGGGCAAGGATAAGGCCGGCAAACCCGCGATATTAATGGGCACGGTAAAAACATCTTCCAAATACATGCTCAATGGATCATTGATTTTTTCGCCAATTTTCCAGGCTGGGTGCGGGGCAACAGGCGCAAAAATTAAATCTACTTCGTTAAAAGCTTTGTGAAAATCCTCACGGATTAAAGTCCGCACCTGCTGCGCTTTTTTATAATAAGCGTCATAATAACCAGCAGACAAAGCATAGGTGCCTAACATAATTCTTCTTTTCACTTCCGGTCCCAAAAATTCTGCCCGTGTTTTTTTATATAAATCAATTAAACTAATTTCTGATTTCTGATTTCTGATTTCTGATTTTTGTCCATAGCGTACCCCATCATATCTTGCCAAATTAGCGCTGGCCTCGGCCGGCTGAATAATATAATAAACGGCCAAAGCATGTTCAGTGTGCGGTAGACTTATTTCTACAATTTCCGCGCCCAAACCTTGAGCGCGTTTAACAAAATTAGCTATAGCTTCACCAATTTCCTGATCAATGCCGTTACTAAAATATTCTTGAGGTATGCCAATCTTCAAACCTTTGAGGCCAGGAGTTTGGAATTTGGAATTTGAATTCTCAGCTCCTAACTCCCGGCTCCTGACTTCTACGCTCGTGGCATCCATTTCATCTCTACCTTTAATAATATTAAAGACAATTTCCGCGTCTTCCACTGTCTTAGCCACCACGCCTACCTGATCCAAAGAAGAGGCGTCGGCAATGAGACCATAACGGGAAACAGCGCCATAAGTCGGTTTCAGGCCAACAACACCACAAAAAGCAGCTGGTTGGCGCACGGAGCCGCCGGTGTCCGTGCCAATGGAATAAACTGACAAATCACTGGCCACGGCCGCGGCCGAGCCACCCGAGGTGCCGCCAGCAACTCGCGTTTTGTCATAAGGATTTTTAGTCGGGCCAAAAGCGGAATTTTCCGTGGAAGAACCCATGGCGAATTCGTCGCAATTATTTTTACCCACCATAACCAAACCATTTTCTTTTAATTTTTTGATCACGGTGGCATCATAAGGCGCTACATAATTTTCCAAAATTTTAGAGGCGGCAGTAGTGCGCACGCCTGCGGTCATAATTAAATCTTTAATACTCGCTGGAATTCCGGCCAAAAGCGGAACTTCTTCTCCCTGGGCAATTTTTTCATCAATCGTTTTTGCCTGCTCCAACGCCTCTTTTTCCGTAATGGTTATGAAAGCATTCAGATCAGAACTTTTAGCACGCGCCAAATACTCGGTCGCCAATTTTACCGCGGAAACTTCTTTGTTTATCAATTTTTGATGCAATTCTTTAATCATAAAACACTAAAACACGTTTTTTACTTTCACTTGTCCTCCACTCGTCTCTGGCGCCATTTTTATCAAATCAATTGTTGGTTGTTGGTTGTTGGCTGTTGACTGTTCATCTTCTCTCCACACGTTTTCCAAATTTATTGTTCCGCCATCAGCGGTGGGCACGCCGTCAGTTTGAGCCGTAGCTAATTTTCCAACATAATCCAAAATCCGACTCAGTTGTTGCTGGTATTTTTCAATTTCTTCGGGCGTCAAATCAATGCGCGCTAAATCCGCCACGTGTTTGACTTCTTCTGGAGTAAGCATACATTTATATCTTATCATCCTTCTATTGCTTTTGACAAATTTTTTTAAGCTGCTAAAATAGTTTTGTCTGGCTTAGCTGTCAGACAAAGTCAGGCGCGGATCCGTCACTTGGCAGAGCTCTTTTTCTTGTCTATGCAGCTTCTTGGATAGAGGCACATAAACTCCAGAGAAAAAGAGCGATGGGGTTGAAGACCCATCACGGATACCGCGCTTGACACTTTTTTAAAAACGTTTGACGGGTTTTAAAAACTTTGCTACAATAAAAAAAGTTCTTTAAATCAAACAAAACGGAGGCGATGGCTTGAGAAAAAAGCAATACCCAGACTTGACCAGTAAGGTCCAGTCCCCTTGCCATCTCAACATCGCCTCCTTATTTTTTATCAAAAGTCGGCGTGGCGAAATGACCAACGCAGATGACCGCAAAATCATCTATTTGCAGGTTCAAATCCTGCCGCCGACTCAAACCAACAGAGCGCCTATCTTCTTGATTGACGCTAGCGGGGAGACGATCGTCAATGATCTGCTTGTAGTCCATCAGATGCGCTCTGTTGGATAATTTTTAGGAGGATCGCCCACGTAGCTCAATGGCAGAGCAGTGGTTTTCTAAACCACCCGTTGGGGGTTCAAGTCCTCCCGTGGGTACATGTGCCGCTACCTTATCAAACAGAGGAGTTTTTCTGCCGATAAGGAACAATGGCGGCACGCCAAAGTTAAACCGGCTAACAACAACGTAACCGGTTTTTTCTTTTAACTTAATAATTTATCTAATTTTTATTTACTCGTACAAAAATCGCGACCGCGATTGATGTACGAGTCAAAATTTTTATAAAAATCACTTTAATCCAAAAAGCTCCTTTAGCTTCTTTTCACTGCTAACGTATCTGGCTTCGACATATTCAAACCAATTACCTTCGCGAAATCCGGGAATAATTTCATATAAATCATCAATAATATCATAAGGGGTAATCCAGACGCTTTTCTGTAATTTGATAAAACCCAAAGTTAATAAAGACCTTCTAATGTTGTCACGAAATTTATGTCGCTTTTCAGGAATATCAAAAATTAGAACGCGCCACCGACCATCCCATTTTTGTTTTTTGATTTTAGTTCTCACCAAAAGTTCGGTAACAATTTTTTTACCCTTAGCAGTAAGGTAGCATAAACGTTCTTTGCGTTGATTTTTAAATTTTATATAACCACAACGACGAAGATTATAGAAAGTGTTGTAAAAACCATCGGGCGCACCACCATATAAAAATTTATGAATATTTCTATAACTAATTGGGCTATCAATCACATATTTACCGGCTTCAATAAAGACCTCTAAACAAGTTTGCGATAATTTTGATAATTTACTTGGCATATAATTAATTTCTATTCCGTACATCAATCGCGACCGCGATTGATGTACGGATAAATAACCATCTTGAAATTGTCTTAAATTTATCTAGAAATTTTATCTAATTACAAAAGTTTTAAAAACTCTTTTTCATTAATAATTTTCACTCCTAATTCCTGGGCTTTGGTAAACTTGGAACCCGGCTCACTGCCAGCCACCACCCAGTCAGTTTTTGGAGAAACAGTAGAAGAAACATTGCCGCCCAGCGCGCGGATTTTTGCTTTCGCTTCCTCGCGGCTCAGTGATTCTAAAGTGCCGGTCAAAACAAAAGTCTGGCCTTTAAATTTTTCATTCTTTGTTCCCTGACTCTTGTTATTTATTTCTATCTTTACACCCTGAGCAAAAAGTTTTTCTATAAATTTAATATTTTTCTCTTCATGAAAATAGTCAAAAATACTCTGCGCCACCACCTCGCCCACGCCTTCAATTTGGTTCCATTCTGTCACTGATAAATTCTGCATTACTTTGATAAAATTTTCTGTTGTTAGTTGTTTGTTGTTAGTTGCCTGGCGGCTGAGCAGGATGGCTATTTCTTCACCCACGTGGCGAATACCCAAAGCGTTAATTAATCTTTCCGCCGCTATCTTCCGTCGCGCCACAATGGCCGCAATTAAATTCTCGGCTGATTTTTCCGCAAATCTTTCCAATGCTTCTAAGTCGCCCTGTTTTAAAGCAAAAATATCCGCCGCATCTTCAATCAAACCAACATCCAAAAGCTGGTCAATAATTTTGGGGCCAAGCCCGTCAATATCAAAACATGACCGCCCAACAAAGTGATATAATTTTTCTTTATTCTGAGCAAAACAACTTTTGTTGGTGCAGTAATGCGCCGCCTCACCGGCCCGGCGCTCTACAGCCGAACCGCAAACCGGACATTTTTTTGGCATGATAAATTTCTTTTCTTTGCCCGTGCGCAGTTTAGGCAAAACTTCCACAATGTCGGGAATAACGTCGCCGGCTTTCTGTAAAATAACAGTATCGCCAATATGCACATCCAGACGGGCAATTTCATCCTCATTATGCAAAGTTGCCCGCGATACCACTGAACCCGCCACCTTAACTGGCTGCAAATGCGCCACTGGCGTCAAAACTCCCGTACGCCCAACTTGCACTTCAATATTTTCCACCACGGTCGTGGCTTGCTCGGCCGCAAATTTGTAAGCGCAGGCCCAACGCACGTGTTTGGCTGTGCGGCCTAATCTCTCCTGCCAATCCAAATTGTTAACTTTAATCACCACGCCGTCAATTTCAAAACCGAGTTTGGCACGAATTTTCGCAATGTGATCAAAAAAATTTTTAGCAGTTGCGATACCAGTTATTTTTTGGTGATGCGGCTCCACACGGAACCCTAAATCTTTTAAATATTCTAGTATCTGAAATTGAGTTTTCGATTTCCAGTTTCTAGTTTCAGAATATATCGCGTAGAAAAACGCCTGAAGATCACGGGCAGCAGCGACTTGAGGATCAAGCTGGCGCACAGTGCCAGCCGCCGCATTGCGCGGATTGGCAAAAACCTCTTCGCCTTTTTTCTGAGCCTGCTCATTCATTTTTTCAAAACTTTTCAGAGGTAAATAAATTTCACCACCAACTTCAATGTCAATTGATTCTTTTAATTTTAAAGGCACGCTTTTGATGGTGCGCACCGTATGAGTGACGTCTTCGCCGATAATGCCATCGCCACGCGTCACTGCTTTCGCCAATAAACCTTGCCGGTAAATAAAAGTCATATTAAGGCCGTCAATTTTCAGTTCGCAAGTGTAATCAATTTTTTCATTTTCATCCAAATTTAAAAAGCGTTTGACACGCTGGTCAAACTCCTCGACTTCAACCCAGGAAAAAACATCGTCCAGAGAATATTTGGGCAGACGATGACGAACTTTTTCAAATTTGCCCAAGGCTTTGCCACCGATGCGCTGCGTCGGCGAATCAGGCGTAATAAATTCGGGAAATTCTTTTTCCAATTTTTCCAGTTCATTTTTAAGAGAATCACGCGCCGCGTCCGACATAAACGGCCGATCTAAAACATAGTAGGCGTAATCCGTCTCCCAAAGTTGCTGCTTTAGTTTTTCTATGCGATTTTTGGCTTCAGTTTTATTCATAATTTTAACAAAACAAAACGTTTTACTCATTACACGTTACTCGTTACTTGTTACACATTACAGGCATTATTTTTCCCAGCAAGCATTTTTGCCAGTGGGCACGCCCCAGCAGATAAAGAATTTGCTCAAATCAACATTAGTTAATTGAGTATCGGCGTTTAAATCTAAACTTTTGCTTTCGTATTTAAGTACAGAAGGCTGGCGACCCCAGAAAGAAAGCATTAAACCGAAATCAAACACATTTACCACTCCATCGGAATTAAAATCAGCTAAAATACCAGCGGATTCGCCAGCATAAACAAATTTAATAGCGTCAGCAATAACCGCGCCGTCAGCGCCGGCGGTTTTGATTTTGACATAATTATCTTCACCCTTGCTTAAAGTATAGGTGTCGAGCAGATTCCATTTGCCAGTTTCTTTGGTTTGGTCAACGGTTTTAGTTTCGGTTTTATTACCAAATTTAATTTCATGAACGACATTGGTGGCTTCATTTATGTTGGATTGATCCGCGTGCCATTCATAAATTTTATACTTACCAGCCCAATTAATCTTAGGGCGGAAAATGACATAATTAGATTCCGATTTAGAAGTAGTATGGTGGACAGTAAAAATAGAATAATTTTTTCCATTAGCAGTATAGCTACCTGCGCCAAGAGTCCAATTAAGCCCACTGCTGGTTAATTTTTGCCATTTAGCTGGCTCTGAAAATTCAGCCGGCTGATTACCCGGAGTAGTGCCAGCGGTGTTATTGCCACCAGAATTATTATCAATGATAATATCTGCTATCACGGCTTTGTTTGGTTCTTTTATATAAATTATGGCATCGCCGACAATATAATTACCATAAGTTGAACCCTCTAATTTAATAATATTTTCCATTTCTTTACCATTATTAGTTTCCGGATCCTGGCCGCCCTTAAAATGATAATAAGGACCGGTTCTTTTAAAAATTTCTGAAATTTCTGGTTTTTCCTCTAACTCGCTTTTTGTAATTCTATTTGGTTCCACATCAACATTAAGCATAACCATACCCTTTTGGAAAAAACGCACAAAAATACCATAATTGTTATAAGGGGAACCGCTGCCGTTTTTTACTTTTTGCATCTTACTAATAGGCAAACCTAGATCTAAATCGTATTCATCATAATAATGAACGTATTGATGGAGAGCGCCGGTGGAAGAATAATCATCATAACTGTAATAGGCGTCGCCATAAAGCGCCACGCCAAGACCAAAACGCATCCAGCGAAAATTGTCCAGTTTATCGCCACCAAAGTTAAAAAAAATTGCGTGAGGAGTAGCACCTTCTTTCGTCCATTTGTCATAATTTTTAACAAAACCAGTCCAGGCCCCTTTACTAATGCCGGCATGTTCCAAAAAAGGACCATTGGTTTGCGCCATGGCAAAAGTATGAAATTGTCCAGAATTATAAATAAAAATTTTGTCATTTATAATCTGTCTTAATTTTTTAATGGCATCCAAAGTGCCGCCTTCCCAAACTTGCTTACGCCATGCAGTATCATGTTGATCCAGGTCAGCAGTGCCATCTTTGTCTAAATCAACGTTTTTTCCACCACGCGGCCAGCCATCAAGAGTAATGCCCTCGCTAAAGACGCCATCAAAAAAAGAAAAATCAACTAATTTAGTGCCCGAATATTTGGCTACAAAGTCATTATAGCGCAAACCATTTAAAGAGATTCCTGATATTGTGCCTGTACCTGTATAAACAGGACAATAACTTGAGGTGATATCAAATAAAAAAGCGGAACTCGAACAATCATTGCCAGTCGACGGATCACAGTAGGCGTAGGCGGATGAACCATCAGCGTTTTTTACTGTCCATTCGATTGGTAGCTTGGTTTCTAAACTTAAGCCCGCATTCCACTCTCTGGTAGATAAAATGTAAGTTTTAGAATTAATAGCTTTTACTTTTCGAGCAAAATCAGACTTATTGGTCCAGGCGATAATCAAATCAAACTTAGCGTAATATTCTGATCGTGGACCTGACCACGAAAAAATTCCCGTACGCGGGTAGGAATGGTTGTAATCCACCGCTAAAACCGGCCGCACTAAAAAAATGCCAGCAATTATAAAACCGACCAAAAGAATAAATTTGAGCATAAAATTCTTAGTTTCCATGTCTTTATTATAGCACTTTTGCCACAAATAAAAAACCAGCTGCTTGTTTGGCAGCTGGCCATTCTTAAAACATCTTAAAGCGCGCGGCCGATAAGTAGAATTATAAAAATACCAAGGGTGTTTAAAAAGAAAGACAAAAAAGAAAAATTCTTGCGGTCAATTTCTGATAAAGCCAGCACGGCCACGCCAATTTCATCAGATAAAGGCGAAGCAATCAACAAACAGCCAATAATCAAAGCCAGGTGTTTTTTAAGCCAAAGCGGCAAATGATGAAAATGATGAAGAATTTTTTCTTCAGCTAATTTTTCCGTTTCCTTTTTAAAAGTATGGCGCACAAAATTGAAAATTAAGAGATCGCCAAACAAAGCGCCAAAACCAGCCAGCAAACCAGCGAGAATAATATTTTGCTGCTGCGCCAGGGCGAGTAAGGCGGCGGTGGCTGGCGGAGCAGTAAAGCCATAGGCATAAAAAATACCAGCAACAAAAGCGCCAAAAAGACCAAAGCGGGCCAAAAAATTTTGCAAAAAAATAAAGTTGTCTCCGCGCGCGAGCAGAATGGTCAAAAGACAAATAACAAAAAGTAAAGAAAGTTTGGGATATTTCATTTTTGTTTTAGTTCTTTTTCCCCAGCGCCTTGAGGACTAATTTAATAATTTCGTTTTCGTCTTCCACTTCCGTTGGCACTACACGTAAAGCCGAACGCACTTCTTCCGCAGAATAACCCAAACCTTGCAGGGCTTCAAAGGCGCTGCTGGCGCCGGCGGAGAGATTTATTTTTTCGCTGCTAAGCGGCATGGCTTCCAGTTTGTTTTTCAATTCCACAATTATCCGTTCAGCGGTTTTTTGGCCAATGCCGGAAACTTTGCGCAAAAGCGAGGGATCGCCACGCAAGATGGCTTTTTGAATTTCGGATAGCTTGGCTACGGCCAAAGTGGCCAGAGCGGATTTGGGACCAACTCCGGAGACGGAAAGCAAGAGTTCAAAAAATTTCTTTTCCTCGGCGGTTTCAAAACCATAAATTTCCATTACGTCTTCTCGCACATGAAGATGGCAAAAAAAATCCTGCGCAGCGCCAATTTTTAGTTTTTCCAAAGTCAGCTGGCCTAAAAAAATTTCATAACCAACTCCGGCCACGAGCAAGGTGACGGATTTTTCGGATTTTTGTTTAATAATACCGCTTAAAAATGAGATCATAATTACTGCATATCACTATAAGAACCGTGATATTTTTTATACTTTGATAATTGTAAAATTTTAATTACCCACTGGTGTTCTTTTTGTGCCTCTTTTAAGGAATTTTTTTTTACGACTGTTTCTAACTCCAAAAAATTACCAAACCCAATAACTTTATCAAGATGAATGCGAGTATTTTTTAAAATCCAAAGACGTCTCTCTTTTTTAATAACTATTTGTTGCCCAAAAAATTTTGTAAAAATGTTTTTTAGAATTTTAAGGTTTGTCTTTTCTACCTTTACTATATAATAATTTGATATTTTTGATTTTTTTATATTTGGTCTTTGATAAAAAATTGCTTCAAAGTTTTTACCATTAATCTCTCTTATTTTTAACCTACCAAAATGGTAGTGATAATACGTATCTGTTTGTCTTAAAAGCATCTTGAATCTACCTTTATTTTTTTTTAAAAGTTTTTCAACTTTCTTGAAATTATTAATAAAAATTTTAAGTTCTATGTTTTTCATTTTCTTTTAAATATTTAATGCCTTCGGCGGCACCATCAAAAAATGGTTTATGGTTTTTTTTAATAATTTCTTTCAATAAATTCATTTGCCCTATTTTTTCTATTTTATAAAAAAGATTATCATCGGGCATCCAGTGTGGTTGTATTTTTTCTATATTTAAGTCTTGTTTTTCTTTTTCTGTTAATAAATCTAGTTTTTTCAAATACAAAGGACCGGAATAATAACCAAAACAAAAATTTTTTGTTAAGTTGACCAATCTTTCCAATTCGTTATTATCAACCGTCGGCAATAATGGTCTTAGTGCCACTAAAGTTTTTAAACCATTTTTGTAAGCAGATTCAAGGGTTTCTATTCTTTTTTGCGGGCTTGGAACACCGGGCTCCCAAATACCTGAGAAACACAAAGAAGAAAGAGAAGTAGAAAAAACTAAAAAATTATTATTTTTATTAAGCTCATCATCTATTTTTTTAATTTCTCTAATAAAATTTTCTGACAAAGACAGTTTGGTTATAACAGAAATATCTTTATTTAATTTGATTAACTTTTTCAAAATTTCTAAAGATTCCTTCTTGTTTTGAAAAAATTCAGTATCACAACCAAGCATTATTGTTTTTATTTCATTAGGTAATTGTTCCATTAATTCTAATTGTTGTTCTGACAGATATATCACTCCTTTTTCTTGGTTAAAATTCATATCATCAACAAAACAATATTTACATTCAAAAGGACAGCTGAGGTGCGAGTAGGTTAAAACCCTATCTTTATCAATTTTTAAGCCCTGTTTTTCAAATTTTTTTCTTTCAAAGTTCATAATTTACCCCATAGTAATTATCTTAACTTATTATAGCTTTTTGCTGTCCAAAAGGCAATTTGACTGATATAATTAAATTGTTTAATGGTTTTATTGTTTACCTCCCCTCCCGCCAACTGGCGGACCCCTCCTTATAAAGGAAGGGGGCTTGTACGAGCTCTCCTTCTTGCTAAGAGTTAGCGGAGTTAACAATGAAACAATTTAGCAATGAAACAATGTTTTACGCTCTGTCCACATCCACGCGCACTAAAATTCTCCTTTTTCTCATCATCGCCGCTGCGATTTTTTTACGTTTTTATAATTTAAAATACCTTGAATTTAATTTTGACCAAGCCGCCAATCCACTGCTGGCCGAACAGATTATTGAAAATCGTGGTTTGCCAACGCAGTGCCTCTTTTCTTCCATTGGCATCTGCAACCCATTTTTCTTTTTATATCTGCTAGTGCCGCCGCTGCTCATTTCAGCTGATCCGATTTTTCTCACTGGCTTCATCGCTGGCATCAATGTACTGGCGGTTTTGGCGCTTTTCTTTTTTACTAAAAAATTTTTTGGCGAAATCGCCGCGCTCATCGCTTCGGCCCTGCTCGCGGTCAATCCCTGGGCGATTATTTTTTCCCGCACCATTTGGCAACAAAATGTTTTAATTTTATTTATTATTCTATTTTTTTGGTTCCTTTTTAATTTTGCTTTTGATAATAAAAAAACGCACCTAATCTGGGCGCTGCTCTTTTTTGGCATCATTACCCAACTGCACCAGCTGGCAATCTTTTTTGGGTTACCACTTTTAGTAATATTGATTATTTTCCGACGGCAAATTGTTTTCAAAAATCTATTGCTCGGTTTTTTACTCTGCCTTTTATTATACCTGCCTTTTATTGTTTTTGAAATCAAACATGATTGGTTTAGTTTGGAAAATTTAATCACTTACAGCCAAACACCAGCCCAACTGCACACCGCGGCTTTAATTTTTCCTTTCCAGATGGTCAGCACGGCTGGTCTGAATTACACTTTCGGCCTGGATGAACAAAATTTTTGGCAAACCACGTTGAATTGGCCGGTGATAAATTTTATCACTATTTTAATTTTAGCTAGTGGCTTGTTGTGGCTGGCCTGGCGCCGAGAGCCAAAATATTTAATGCTTTTAGTTTGGTTTTTACTTTTGCCGCTGGCTTTAATTTTTTCTAAAACACCGCTTTACCCGCATTATTTTATCAGCGGCATGCCAGCCGGATTGCTCATCTTGAGCATCTTTTTCTCTAATTTAATTACTAATGAGATAAAAATTCTAAAATACTTTTTTCTTGTTCTGTTTCTTTTCCTTGTTTTTTACCAGACCGCCACGAGTTTGGCTTATCTTAAATTTCCCGTTGGCCGCCAGTGCATTTTAGGCAACCATTCCCAGCCTTACATCTATAAATTAGAAAATATAAAAAAGATTTTAGCCACTGGCGAAAAAGATTTTGCCAAAATTCATGAGCAAAGCTGTTCCTGTCCCATTTGCATTCCGCTCACCACCCAATATATTTTGGAAAAGGTGATAAAATAATCTACGAATGTACGAATCCTACGAATATACGAATGACCGCTGACCCCTTCCAAACCCTCCCCTTAGCAAGGGGAGGAGCTTACGAAGCCAGCTCCCCTCCTTTATAAGGAGGGGGTTGGGGGAGGTAAAATTAGTACATTCGCTTTATTCGTAAATTCGTAGCTGTTCTATGAAGTTAAAACTTTCTACTCCCATCATAATTCTTATCACCGTGAGTATCGCCTTTTTAATCATCAAAATTCCGCAGATTGATTTCCGCTATGGCGATGAAAATATCTATTTTTACGAAGCCCAGCTCATCACACAAGGCCAGTTTCCTTATCGTGATTTTTTCTTTGCTTCCCCGCCGTTAGAACTTTTATTCTTGGCCGGCATTATTTTTATTTTTGGTTTTAATGTCTGGATTTTAAAATTATTTTTGTTGGGTATCATTCTAGCAACGGCCTGGCTGATTTTTGCGACAGTTAGGGGTTTTAGGGGGGTTAGAGGCGGTGAATTAGCTGGGCTTTGCGCTGCTATTTTTTATCTTTTTTCTTTTTTAAATCTCACTACCAGCGACTATTATTCCGGCGCGCAGCTGACGATTTTCTTTTTTGTTTTAGCGCTTTATTTAATCAGTCTTAAAAAACCAATCGCGGCAGGGGTGACGGTGGCGCTATCTTTTTTCACTCGTTTTTATGCCGCGCCTTTAATTTTAGCTTTAATAATTTATTTATTACTCAAAGAACGCAAACAATTCTGGCGCTTTATTTTTTCCGCCGGCACACTTTTTATTCTGATTAATGTCGCACTTTATCTTGGCTTTGGCCAAAATTATCTGCAAAATGTTCTGAGTTATAACGTCCATAAATTTGAACAACTGGAAAAACTGCGCGTTTTTCGCTTTTTTATGCGCTGGGATATCGCGCTTTTAACACTGGCAGCTTTAGGCGCGACGCTGGTGCGGCCAATTAATCTGATGATTCTTTTAGGCGCGGCCACGGCCGGACTTTTCATTGGCTTTTTCCCAGATATTTATTATTTGTATTACAATTTACTGCTGCCGTTTTTGGCCGGAAGTGCCGGGTTGTTTCTCTCACGGGTGTGTCATTCCGACCGGAGGTCCGATGAACATCGGACCGTAGTGGAGGAATCCCTTACACTTTCTGTTATAGACGGGCGAAGGGATCCCTCGACTTCGTCCCGAATACTCGGGACTACGCTCGGGATGACATTGTGTGTGTTTGTCCTGTTTGCTATTTCCGGCTATAACATTTATTATTATCTCCGAGACCACGCACCCGCAGCGCACATTGACTATCTTTCCGAACTCAACACTTTTGTGGCGGAAAATTCCAGTCCGAACGATAAAATTTATGGTTCGTTTGAAATTACACCCTTGGTCGCCGGCGCCACCGGCCGCCAAATTGTGAGGAATTTTATTGATACCAATAATAAAACATTTTCCACTGGAATTTTCAAACTTGAGGAGCGCGAAAAAATTTTAGCGGAGCAAAAGGTAAAATTTATTATCACTAAGGTTTTGGTTGACGCTGATGGCAATTTAGTAGAATTAGGCGATTACATTTCACTTAATTTTCTCCAAACTAACTGCCAGATAATTAAACAATATCCGATTTATAAAGATTATTATTCCAATTTAACGCTGGTGTGGGAGTGTTTTTAATGTCATTCCCGCGAAAGCGGGAATCTTGTTTGTCATTCCGGACTTGACCCGGAATCCAGGAACTATTTTTCTGGATCCCCGCCTGCGCGGGGATGACATAATATAGAAAAAATAAAAAATCCCAAAAGCTGTCTGCCTTTGGGATACCAAGTTTTGTTTACTTTACCTTTCTCAATAAAATCGGAAAAACCCAATAATCTATTCCTACCCTTTTTTCTTTCCTCGGTGTGCAACTTGTTACTCTAATTTTCACACCATCGGCTAACGTAAAAAAATATGGCGGAACTTCAATTAAAACACTTGTTTCAATAATGTTTTTTTCTTCATCGGTAAGTTTCAAACCATCCTCAATATCCAGCCAAAACATACCAGAAAAGTAACGGGATTGAAAAAAACTCGACATTGGCTATTCCTCCTTATTTGTTGTCTATTTTTTAGATTAATTTTATCTTATACTAACCCCAAAATTATGTCAAATCACGTTTTAAAAATTGCCCATCGCGGCGGAGCGGGATATGCACCGGAAAACACTTTTGCCGCTTTTGATCACGCGCTTAAATTAGGCGTGGATATGTTGGAATGCGATACGCGCCTCTGTAAAACTGGCGAATTAATTTTAATGCACGATAAAGACGTGGAACGCACCACTAATGGCGAAGGCAGAGTGACGCGATTGCCTTTAAAAAAATTAAAAGAACTGGATGCTGGCGGCGGACAGGAAATTCCGACTTTGGCTGAATTTTTTGAGCGTTATAAAAATACGGTGCCGCTTATGGTTGATATTAAATCACCGGCAGCGGCCAGACAAATTTTGCGCCTGATAAAATTTCACAATATGCACCAGCAGGTTTGCTTAACTTCCACTTACCATGGTTTATTGGCCACACTGCGTTTGCTGGATCAAAAAGTAGAGTTACATATTTCTTTTGATGTTTATAATTACTTAAAATATTTCTTTGTTAAAAATACTTTTGTCATTGCGGCTAAAGTTATCAACGCCAGCACCATTAATATTTACCACAAATTTGCCACCAAAAACCTGATTGAAAAGGCTCATAAGTATGACCTGAAAATTAACGCCTATCCGCCCAACAGCTTAAGTGATTTTAAGCGACTGAAAGAAGAAAAAATTGACGGCATCATCACCAATTATCCGGACAAAATTTAATATGCTATAATTAAAACATGAAAAACATCACTCCTCCACCCAATTTAGTCCCGGTCGAAACCCAAACAACCAAGAAAGTGCCCACCTGGCTGGCTTTGTTGATTTTATTGAGCTGCGCTGCGTTAGCCGCTTTTGTTTTCATAACTTTAATGCAAAAAGTGTCGGTGGATTTTTCTTTAGAAACCGAGGTGACCAGCCGCAGCCAGATTGTGGTTAATTCCTACTTGGGAGAAATTACCAAAGTTGACAAAGACGGCGTCACTTTTCTAGCCGAAGCGTATAAAAATAATTATTTGAATCAAGACCTATTGCTGGTGGCACAAATTAAATCAACAACTCAAATTACAGTTTTAACTCTGCCCGAGAAAATAGATGCGCGGCCGCTGGCAGAACAAATTACTAAAAAAGAATTAAAATTTTCTGATTTGAAGGTGGGCCAGATAATTAAAGTTCTCTCCGCGGAAAACATTTATCGCCAAACAACTTTTGACGTGGATTTAATTGAAGTGCAGGATGTGAAGTAAAGTATTAGTCAATAAAAAAATAAAAACCACTGCTAAAGGTGGTTTTATTTTTTCGCAGCTGCGGTTTTATTAATATATCTGCCAATTTCTTCTTTGCACTTCAATGACTCGTTTTTGATCCTGGTAAGTGCCGGTGGAGGTAATTAAAAGACTTAATAAAACATCAACGTGGCCACTATCATTAGAATTAATTTCTACAATTTTTGTTTCCGCGCTTTGATTGGTAATTTTTAAAATTGGCTTTTGATCTAAAAGCGAGACATGATTAAGGTGTTCGGGCGCGGTCATAACACCGGTGGCCACATCAAAAATTGTGGTGGAGGCATTATCTTCATTAACGCCATCAATTTGTAAAGCATTAGGAATAAAACTTTCTAAACCTAAAAAATCAAGTTCTAATTGAAAGGAATAACTGGGCGGCAGTTTGACTTTAATTTTAGGTTGATTAGGTTGACTGGAATCCACACATAAACCACGCGAGGTGGTGGGCAATTCTAAAGTAAGGCAATCCATATCGGTTGCCTCGGCATCATCAAGAACGTCAATCTCCCGGCTCCAAGTAGCAGAAGTAATAGTACCAAGTTGGCCGGTAGCGCCATCTAAACCTTGAATGGAACGATTTTTTTCAATGGTATACAAAGCGCCCTCAATTCCTTTTTCCGCCGCAAAATAAGCGACTTCGGATAAGCCGATATTTTTAGAGGTGCGGTGGGAACGGCCGACAATATCGGCCACGGCCAAAGCTAAAATCACTATCGAAGATAAAATCAAAACAGAAATGAGAATAGTAACACCGCGTTGATCTTTTTTGTTTATTTCTTTCATGTTTTTGGTAATTTATCCCGAGCGAGATCCCGCCACGGCGGGACGAGTCGAGGGATCTCGTCTATTTGTCATCCAGAGCGACCTCTATAACCGTTAGGAGCCGAGAGATCCCTTCGCGGTATTTACGACTAAGGGATTCCTCCACTTCAGCCGACAGCAATTCGCTTGTCGGCTTTCGGTCGGAATGACAAACGACTACGAGATCCCTCCGCTCAGCCGATTGCTATCGGCTTCGGTCGGGATAAACTGCTATTTTTATTCGACGATTCCGCCTGACCGCTGGGGCACTGTTTGCTGGACAGTAAAACTGGCGGATTGAGTGCCTTTGGTGGCGCTGAAAGTAATAACCATAGTAACTCGGGGTTGAGTGGCTGGAGCCAAATTAATATCAAAAGGGAACGCTAAAGGTTGGATAAAAAAAACCAAACTGTTAATTTTAACTAACTCGGAAGGCAGAGGAATGGCGGTGCCATAAATATTTTCACCCGCAGCTTTAGTTTGGATGGTTAAAGAATCACCAGCAACAGAAAACAAATAATTATTATTTGATAAGTCGGTAAGCGCTAAGGTTGCCACGCCGTTTTCATCAATGACCGGCGTCACTGGCCCGCCCGGCACATGACCATAATATTCGTAATTAACTCGCGAGGTGCGAATTTTTTTTGCCAGAACTTCCATAATCAACTGCGCTTCTTGTTGAATGCGGGTGTAAGCGGTTGTGCGCTGGGAAGCGCGCAAAATAGCGGCGTAAATGGTCAAACTGGCCAGAGCCACAATCACAAAAATACTCATGGCTACCATAACCTCCATAAGAGTGAAACCAAACCTTCCTACCTTCGCTCGCCAAAGGCCCTTTAACACTCCGGCGGGCAGGCTTATATTATTTTTATTTTTTATTGTTTTTAACATTTCATTAGAAATTAGAAATTGAAAATTAGAAATTATCTTATTGCCATTCAGTTAAATAATCTTCTAAAATAAATTGATGCTGGCGGCCGCGTTCCTGCCAGGAAACACGTGAGGTAATTCTTTTTTCAGTGCCACTAATGCTTTCAAATTTCACTAAACGGCGAAAGAGTGTGACTGTGCCTAAGGGATTATGGGTGTAAACGCCATTATACAGTGAAAGTTGGCAGTTTGTGCAATTAGCCAGATCATTGCAATCAACAGCTGACATTGAAGTAAGTTTAAAATTAGCGGCATCAGGGCCAACCAAATAACAACCATCAGCCACAGCAAAAAAATCATCAACACCGGCAGGCAAAACTTCGGCAGTAGATCGGATAGAACTTTCTCTAACACCGCGCACTAATTCCAGTCCTTCGCGCGCTAAATTCACCACCACGATATTTTGCTCCGAGGCCTGCGATAAAATTATGGAAGAACCGGTCATGGTCAAAACCGACAAAATTCCAATTACTAAAATAGCCAGCGCAAAAACGGTTTCCATTAAACTCATACCTTGCTGATTTTTTATTGGTAACTTTTTCATTTTATTGAATATTAATTTGCCCTGATTTACCATTGATTGTAATACTGCGAGTTCTGCCGGTCAGCGAGCTAGACAAGGTTATTTGCGCACTAATTTCACTTCCTTCTACACCATTAAAATAAACCTGGCCGTCCGGTGCTCTAAAAACAACATCCAGGCCGTTGCTGTTTGGTGAAAGCGCAGAAGTATAAAGGCCCCGGCTTAAAGCCACTTGGCCGACATTATACGCCTCGCCAGCGTCAAAACGTTTATTGCCAGTAGTCCAATTATCGCTAAAAAAGGTATAGTAACAGGTAGCGCCAGATACACAAACGTTAAAATGTATCCCGTAATTATAGCGCGTGCCGGCAATGGTTTGGCCGGTCAACGCCCAAATTTGCGCTTGGCGCAAAATCGAAAAAACTTTATCCGCTTCGGATTCCAAAACCTGATTTTTATCAAAACTTTTAAAATTAGGCACGGTTAAAACCAGCATCATGACAAAAATACCGATGACGACCATCAACTCTAAGACGGTAAAACCACTGTTTTCTAAGCGGATGGGTGCGGATAGTAACGCGGATAAACGTGGAAATTTTATTCTAGCTTTATCAAAAATACGCCGTTTAATCTCCAGTTTTTGATCACCAAAATTTATTAAAAAACCTAATTTATATTCAGCGCATTTTAGATAATACCAAAACTGCTGCTCGTCTTGTTTAGTTAAAAACGGCTTTCTCTTTAATTCTATTAATACACAATTATTGATAATTAAATCAGGCACATAATAACCAACTCTTTTGCCTTCAAAATAAATGGTTATTCTTTTTTCTTCTTCTACTACTAGACCGAGGTCGGTCATTTTTTTTATAAGCGCATTTTTAATTACCGCTTCTTTAAAAGCGCCGCCAAATTCTCGCCAAACATCAAAACAAGCTCCTCTGACTTTATAGCTTATGTCTTCATATAATAAATTTTCACCTTTTTTTGTAGCCATTTTATATCCGCGTAATTTCCGCGTCATTATCAGCGTAAATCCGCTTAGAATAAATTAAGATACCAATTAACAATTTTCTCTCCCCAAAACATTACCAGAAGCGTCGCCGGCACCAAAAACACGCCAAAAGGAATTTCTGATTTCATGGTTTTCTTCTTGAAGATAAGAAGTGGCGCAGAAACCAAAGCACCCATAATATAGCTCAAAAATAGAGCGGTAAAAATATGCGGCCAAGGTAAAATTAAACCCATCAAAATTCCCAAACGAATATCTCCCCCGCCAACCCATCTGCCTTGAGAGAAAAAATATTGAATTGCAAACCAACTACCTCCTATTATAGCAGAAATTATGACAAAAGATAAATTTTTTAAGCCTAAAAGAAAAGGCATTTCACCATCCAGCCAGAAAAAAATTTGAAAAATCAAAGCCAGTGCGATGGCTGGCAAAGAAATTTTATCGGGAATCAAGGAATATTTTAAATCAAATAAAAAGATAGTAATTAAAGCAGAAATAATAAACCAGCTATATAAAATAACCATGAAACCATAAAACCATGACTCCATTGTTCCGTTGTTCCATTGTTCCATTGTTAAAAAGAAAGATAATAAAAAAAACAAAGCAGTCGTTAACTCAACGATCGGATACTGCCAGGAAATTTTCTCATGGCAAAAACGGCATTTACCCCGTAGAAAAATAAAACTGACCAACGGAATATTATCAAACCATTTCAGTTGTTTTTTACATTTGGGGCAAATTGACCGCGCCTGGCCAATGGGCAAGTTTTCATTAAGACGATAAACCAGGGCGTTAATGAAAGAGCCGAAACAAAGGCCAAAAAAGAAAGTTAGAAGATAAATTAAAGTCATATTATTTTTTCTTAGCAAAAATTAACAATTGATCAAAAAAATTAACGGGTATAATTATTTGGCCGATTTTAAGAAATTTAAAAATAGTAGAAGATATTTTTGATAAAAAAACGCTAGCACCGGCCAGGTGCTCGGCCAGATAGTCAAGAGTAAAGTGCCGACCGATTTGTCCCGTTTTTTCAATTGTAAAACCGTTTTGTGCCAAAAGTAAAGATAGGTTTTTGAGTGAAAAATAATAAAGATGGTGTGGCAGAATGGCATACCAAGAACCACCTTGTAAGTGCGCCATGAAACTACTCAGATTGGGCGTGGAAAAAATTAAAAAACCATCATTTTTTAATTTATTTCTGACTTCGACCAAAATTTTACCGGGATTTTCCAGGTGTTCAATAACATCAAAAAGCGTAATGACATCAAAAAAATTATCAGGAAATTGCTTGAGCATCTCTTCTACCAAACCTACTTTTAAATTTTCTCGGATGCTTGGAATGGAATGATTGACGGCTTCAGGCGAGGCCTCAATACCAAAAATTTCGTAATTATGCTTTTGAGCAATTTCCAAAAAAATTCCACTGTAGCAGCCAATGTCCAAAAGCTTGCCAGCTGGTTTTACTTTTTTTATTTTTTTCATTAAAACTTCTGCGGTTTTAAGACGACTGGTTCTTTCTTTTTCATACGCTTCATCAAAACCACCAGCGACATAACTCTGAATTGTTTTTTGGGCAAAAACCGAATCTACCCAAGCCAAACCGCAAGCCCGACATTTAAAAATATCACCATGTTTTCCTATACGCGAGTCGGTGATGGCGTATTTTTCACCCAAGTCACTAAGATTAGCTTTATATTTCAAGAAAGATTTTTCGTTACCACAAATTGGACAAGTCATATTTTTTTAAAAGTAAATTTTTTATTACCCCAAAAATTCCAGACTAAACTGCCGATAATGGCGGCTGCCTTGCCCAATAAATAATGCGTGTGTAAAAATTGAACAAAAAAATACATTAAAATTAAATTGATCCCTAAGCTTAAAATATGTATGGAGGTAAATTTTAAATATTTTTTACCAAATTTTTCCTGTTCACCTTCGCCCTTAAAAACCCAGAAATTACTGATTAGAAAATGAACGAAAGAACCAATTAAAAAAGAAGGCACGGCCGCGGCCAAATACCAAACTTTTAACCATTCCACTAATACATAAAGCAAAACCACATCCACCAAGGTAGCCAGGCCGCCGGAGATGGAGAAGCGGATAAATTTAAGGGAGAAAATTTTTTTAATCATGTCGTAGAAGCTCCCCTCCTTTATAAGGAGGCCCGCCCGCAACGACTTCGTCGTAGCGAAGTCGGGCGGGGGGTTGGGGGAGGTAATTTTTTAAGTTCTTGGCAGTTATAAAGGAGAGGAGCTTACCATTACAAAAAATATGAAATTAATAAGAGTTGACTGACAAATCCAACATAATTATCATGAAAAAAACGCGAGAAAAGCCAATAGACCAGAATTAAAATAGCATAGCCGCCAATCATTCTGGCTAAACTATTATCTTGAATCTGCTTTTTGATAAACAAATAAAATAACAGCAAGGTAATCGGAATTTGAATCACCCACATTGGCAAATAGTCAGTCAGGTTTTTTACTAAGCCCAGTTTATAAAACAAAACTGACAACCCATAGCCGTTAATGGGATAACTGGTGACCAAAGTGCCGGCCGGATAAGCATAAGTATCCTGATAAAAAGCAAGCGGATTCCAAATTATAAAAGGCAGCATCAGCACCAAAAAGATTGCTGGCAAAAGCCAGGTCTTTTTAAACAAAAATAATATATTTTTTAAAATTTGTTTTATCTTTTCCCAAAGATTTAAAACTTGCCCGCCGTAGCTCAAAGCGATCCGCCAGTCGGCGGAGAGACCGTCGGAGCGAAGGCGGGTTGCTAAGTAAGCATAATAAAACGGCACCAAAAACCAGGCCGAGTGCTTGGCGGTACAGGCCAAGGCCAACATGAGAGACGAAAGAAGAATTTTATCTTTCTTTAAAAAATAAAAAGTAAAAATCAGCCAGCTTAAAACAAAAACATCATCCCGGCCGGAAACCAAAAAACTTAAAAATAAAGGATTGAAGGCGTAAAAGGCCACTAAAGCAAATTTATGACGCCGCTCGGCAGGCAGAGCGAACAGAGCAAATAAACTTAAAATAAAAACTATCAGATAGGTCAGCCGCTCATCGTAAAAATTAAAAACAGTTTTTGCTAAAAGATGGACTGGCACTGAAGCTAAAATATGAAAAGGTAATTTAATGACATGGTAAAGTGCGGGATTAAGAAAAACTTCGCCTTGAGTGGTGATAATATAAGCGGATTTAGCCAGTTCTGTTTGAAAATAATTTTCCACGTAAGGATTTTTACCCTGAAGCAAAAACTCCACGGCCGGCTCCATTTGCTGGACGTTATCATGAACTGGCAAACTAGGGTCAGCGGCACGCCAAACAATATGCATAACCAGGGTCACAGACAAAACAAAACCAATAATTGAAAATAACAAAATTTTTTTCCAGCGATAAAGTTTATCTTCAGTAATCGCATCCGAGGCATAATTGATTTTCTGATCCAACCAAAAATAAGCCAGGCACAAAACGAAAAAGATGATAAAATTAAAAATTGCGCTCTGATCCCAGTTCATCAGAAACAGAAAGCCGAAAATAAAAATAATGATGAAATCTAAAGAGAAAATTCTTTTCATATGAGCTACAAATTTACGAATCCTACGAATGTATGAATTCGTCGTTATCCCCTCCTTTCGAAGGAGGGGTGGCGAGGCCTTAAGACCGAGCCGGGGTGGTTGTTTTACAAAAACAATAAATTCTTTCTATTACATTATTCAGATTTTTAAAAATTTCTTCGCTATAAAACCTTAAAACTTTTATGCCAAGCGCTTCAATATACTTTTGTCTTTCTTTATCATAAATTATCTGGTCGTGGTAATCATGGGTGCGACCGTCCACCTCGATAGCTAAGTGCAACTCGGGACAATAAAAATCAACCACGTATCCGCCAATGCTATGCTGGCGGCGAAATTTATAGCCCATTTGTCCACCTTTCAACTTTTTCCAGAGTATCACCTCTCCTTTGGGCATTTCTTGTCTTAATTTTTTTCTGATTGTTTCTCTTTGTTTTTGGTTGAAAATTATATTTGTTCGCATCTTTACAACCCCTCCCTCCGACTATCGTCGGAGACCTCCCCTTCGAAAGGGGAGGATAATTAATTAAATTTATTATATTTCTTTATGCCCATTTTAAAAAGTAAATATTCGCCCATGTTTCTTAAAATAGAAAAGCCGTATTTTACGCTTGCCAAAAATCCAATCATGGAAGCTTCTTTAAAATAACGCGTGCTGATGGGCACTTCCAAAATTTTCATCTTTTTTATTTTTAGCTGAATAATAATTTCGGTATCAAAAACAAAACCATCAACATTGGCATTAAAATTTACATTCGCCAGAGCGTGGCTAGAATAAGCGCGAAAACCAGAATGATATTCAGTCAAACGGAGTCCCAAAATCCAGTTTTCCAGTTTAGTCAAAAAAATATTAGCCAAATATTTCCAAAAAGGCATGCCGCCTTCGCGCGCACCACCAGGACGCATCATGCGCGAGCCAAAAACAGCTTCCGCATCGCCTCTAATAATTGGCAAAAGCAAATCCGGCACTAAGCGTGAATCATATTGATGATCGGGGTGAATCATAATGACGATATCCGCTCCCCTTTTTAAGGCCTCGTTATAGCAAGTTTTTTGATTGGCGCCATAGCCCAAATTTTTTTCATGTTCCAAAACAACCAAACCCAACTGGCGCGCTAATTCAGCCGTGCCGTCACGACTGGCGTCATCCACTAAAATTATTTCATCCACCCAGCCGTCAGGAACATCTTTCAAAGTGCGCTCCAAGGTCCGCGCAGCGTTATAAGCAGGCAATACGGCGATAATTTTTTTGTTGGGATATTTAAGCGACATAAATATTAAGCACTAAATTACTGTTAAAGGTTTTTGTTGTCGCTGCTCGTATCGTTGTCGGTAAAAGGTTTCGGCTTTAAGCCACCTCACGACAACACTAAACGATACTAGTCGCTACAACTAAATCGAAACCAATTTATTGTTTGGAATTTCCGCTTGTCCAGGCAGCTCGGTGTTCCACAAAGGCTTGATAATTAAAAGAAAAAGGACTGGCATCATACTTAATTGCTTTGACTAGAAGCTTTTGTGATAAATCAGAGTAACCAGTTTCCAAATAATAACTGGCTTGAGCATAATAATAATCGGAAATAAAATCACTAAAAAAAATATTATATTCCAAAGGAGAATATATCAAATTTCTAATTACGGCAAAAGGTAAAGGCGTATTTGGAGCTTTTTTAGCTGCTGAAATATTTTCATAAACACGAAAAACAAAACCATTAGAGACGGTGGCTAATTTACTATTTTTTCCTTCACCTAAAGGATAAAAAACATAGAGTGGCCTTTTTAAGTTTGTCTGATTGTATCCCCAAAGTCGAACAATTAACATTTCTTTTTTTTCTGTTTCGCTCCATTTAAAGAATTCATCGCCGCCACTTATGGGCCCAAAAAAGATACCATGAATGTTAGTAAAATTTACAATTTTTACATCAAGTCTTAAATTTTCTACGGCTTGCAGATAAGTTAAAGAAAAAAGCATGCTATCAAGCGCCGGCTGATCATTATAAATCAAAAGATAAGAATTTGGTTCTAAAGACATTAAAGCGTTTCTGGCCCAATCGTCAAGTAGCCAAAAATCACGACGATTATTTAATTGATAGTTATTTAGAAGAAAAGAAAAAGGTAAAACTAATAATAAACAAAAGACAAAATAAGTTAAAATTATTTTTATTCCTCTGCTTCCCTTAATGCTGATTTTTAAAATTATCTGAATTAAAAAATAAAGTCCACCGCCCAACCAAATAGCTAACATTAAAAAAGCCGGTAAATAATAAACCCGAAAAATAAAATCATTCATAGCGGTATATTCGGCCGTCCGTAATAAAATAATTAAAAAACTATTAGAGATTAAGGCGCCAAAAGTTAAAAAAAATATTTTTTTACTTTTGAAATATAACCAGATAAAACCTAATAAAATTAAAATCACACCCACTATTGTGAATTGATCTACTATTTCCCCCAAAAAACTATTAACTAAAGAAAGTTTGTTTTTATTAAAAATATCGCTAGTAGTAAAACGCAAATCATTATATTGCCGACGCAAAAGATGATTCTGAAAACTTTCCCAGCCTTGGGGATTACCCCAGTTAAACGCCGGATTTTGTGCTGCCCGAATGGGCAAATAAAGATAAAGAGAAATTCCAATTACAAAAAGAAAGGTGGCGACAAAAATAAATTTATAATCCTTAATTATTTTCCGGTCGGCCCATAAAACAAAAATCAAAAGAATCGGTGCTAATAATGCCATCATCTGATGGTTGGTGAGGGAAAGACCAAAAAGAAAAATGGTAAATAAGAGAACCTTGTCTGCTTTACTCTTTATTTTTTCCGCATCTTTATTTTTATTGTTAAATTGTTCAATTGTTAAATTGTTAACGACCTCACCCTCGCCCTCTCCTTGTAAAGGAGAGGGGGGCGCCATCCCCTCCTTTTCAAGGAGGGGTCTCCGACAGCAGTCGGAGGGGGTGGTTATTTTTTTTATATTTTTATATTCTTGTATTTTTTCCGCCCAGATTAAAAGCAACCAAATTATCACTGCCACAAAAAAAGTATTTAAAGTATAAACCTCAGCCACCACTGACTGCGACCAAAAAATTTGAGTGAAGGCAAAAATTAATGAAGTGCTAAAAGGTAATAAGTAATGGAGTAATAAAATTGTAGAAAAATTATTTTTATCACCGATTCCATTGTTCCATTGTTCCATTGTTCCATTGTTGTGTTTTTTGCCGCTTATCTGTTTGAAAAATTTCTGCATTATTAAAAAAAAGAAAGCGCAGGTTAAAGCGCCAAAAAAGGCACTCATTAAATTGACCCGCCAGGCAAGAGAACCAAGGGGAATAAAAGTAAATAATTTTCCCAACAGCACATATAAGGGATAGCCAGGAGGGTGCGGAATGCCTAAAGTAGCGGCCACGGTGACATATTCCGCCGAATCCTCAAGATAAATTGAGGGGCAAAGAGTAAATAAATAAACCGCCAAAATAATGGCGAAAGTCAGTAAAAACCAAAGATAGTTTTTAGATAATATTTTTTTCATTTCGTCGCATTGTCATCCTGAATCCCGATAGCCATCGGAATGAAGGATCTCGTTATCATACGCGCCTATCGGCGAATTGACCTCCCCTTTCCCCTCCTTCTTAAGGAGGGGATAACAACTTTCATTAACATCTTATCATTTTCACACTTATTTTTCAAACTAAAAATCCCCCACCAGAAGAGTAGGGGATTTTATTTTCAAAGGCAAATTATTGCAAACCATTCGGAGAGGCTGTGTGATTACCAGAACCTAAACCGCCGGTGCCTGATTCCAAATTAAAGGTAATGCTATAAGTAGAACCACCGGCACTAGTATAGGTGTAAGTCGCACCATTTGGTGCTGGGTTTAATGGAACTTGACCCATATAAGTGCTGCCACTATAAGCGATAACTGTCGGCATAGCAGCTGCGCTGGGATAACCATTAGCATCCTGATAATAAAGTTCCAATGCTGTTTGAATTTGTTTAATGTCGGAAACACGGCGCGCATCGCGTGATTTGGCGCGGGCGTTGTTTAAAGCCACCACAGCCAAAGTGGAAAGCAAACCAATGATGGCAATGACCACCAAAAGTTCAATTAATGTAAAACCTTTGTTTCTTTTCATATTTATTTTATTCATCAATCTTCCGCGGTTTTCCGCGTAACATTCCGCGTCTTTCCGCGATCAAGGTTTTAATCGCGGAATTCCGCAGAAAAATACGCGGAACGACGCTGAAAATCTTACGGATTATTGAAGAGTTTTAAAGTCTAGACCTTAAAATATTGTTTGCGGATAAACATCGACCTGATTTATTTATCCACAGATACTATAATTATACCATAATAAATAAATTCCAAAAAACAAGTACCTAATTTCAAACTACTGGTTTCGGTTTTGTTGTCGCGGTTCGTATCGTTAAGGGTTGTAGTGAGACGGCTTAAAGCCGAAACCACTAACCGACACCGATACGAGCAGCGAAACCGAAAACCCTTAATGGTGGCTTTAAAAACTGGAAGCCATGTTATACATCGGCATAATAATCGCCGCCACCATCATACCGACGGCTACGCCTAGCACCACCATAATTAACGGCTCAATTAAACTGACTAAATTAGTCACCAAATTATCAATTTCCCGCGCATAAAAGTTGGTTAAACGCTCTAAAACGCCATCCAGATGGCCGGTTTGCTCGCCAATGCTCATCATATGAGAAATCATGACCGGCACCTCTTTGCTTTGCATAAAAACTGACGAAACCGGATTGCCATCTTCCACTTCTTTAGTGGTCCGTTCCACCAAATCCTGATAGACAGCGTTGCCGACAATTTCGCCAGTCACTTTTAAGGATTCCACCAAAGTTACGCCGCCGGCCAACAAGGTGGACATACTGCGCGTAAAACGAACCAAATAAATCCGCTGGAAAAGTTTGCCAAAAATCGGCAGGCGGATTTTAGCAATATCAAAAAATAATTTGCCTTGCGGCGTGCGCAAATAAAAACGCAAGGCAACCACAGCCAACATGGCTAAAATACCAAGAACATACCAGTAATGAGATAAAAAGTAAGAAATGCCGATTAACAGACGGGTAGTCAAAGGAAGTTCACCACCAGTTTCCTGCATAATATCGGTGAGTTTGGGCACAACATAAATCATCATGACGATACCCACGACGACCAAACCGCCGACGATGAAAGCCGGATAAATCATGGCGCCTTTAATTTTGCTCATTAAGTCATAGTCCTTTTCCTGCTGGTCAGCCAAATAATTTAAAATTTCATCTAAACGGCCAGAGGTTTCACCAGATTTAATAACGGAGATAAAAAAATTGGAAAAAATTTCTGGAAAACTGGCCATGGCCTGAGAAAGGCGCGCGCCGCCGTCAACTTCATCGGCAATTTCGGCGATGGCTAATTTTAATTTAGGATTAACGGTTTGTTTTTCTAAAATGCGCAAAGACTGAACCAGCGGCAGATTAGCACTTTTCATCACTGAAAGCTGGCGCGAAAAAAGCACTAAATCCTTAGCGCTGATTTTATTTAAAAAAGAGAGTTTAGCAAAAAGATCGCCGTGTTCGCTTTTGAGTTTTAAGGCAATAGGCAATAATTTTTTTTCCGCCAAAATTTCCATGGCAGCCGATTCAGAAGCGGCTTCAATCGTTCCCTTAATGCTCAAACCCTCATAATTTTTAGCTTGATATTCAAAAAAAGGCATAGAGGTAAAAATCTAAATTACAAATGCCAAAATTCAAAAGATCGGCCCGAGCCGCCGAATGGCCGGCTCGGGCCGACCATTGGTAATTTGTCATTTGGATTTTGAAATTTATTTTAAAATCATTTCCTTAAATCCTTCTTTATTATTGACATACTTTAACGCTTCATCAATAACCACCGCACCATTTTTGACCAGTTCGGCCAGCGCCCGTTCGCGGGAAATCATGCCCTCGTGACCGGACATGGCAATAATATCAGGAATGCGCTGCAAACGATCTTCCGCAATAACTGAAGTCACAGCGTTACTGTTCAACAATATTTCACAAACAGGTATGACGCCGCCACCCTGTTTGGCCACTAAAATTTGATTGCTAATGGCGATTAGATTGCGCGCTAAAATCTGGCGTTTTTCCTGTTTGTTATTTAAATCAAATCGAGCGAGAAAATCATTAATGGTGTCTAAAACATCCTGCGAGCCCATTTCTAAAACAACTAAACATTTTTCCGCCAACTCCAAAACATTAGAAGCGGTGGCGGCATCAGTTAACTGGTCAATCACAACAACTTCGGCGTCAGTGTTTAATAAATCAGCGGTGGCCTGCGCCCAGGAAGGGCTGTCACTAAAAATTTCGCGTTGTTCAATCAAAGCTTTTTTGTTAAGAAAAAGATGCTCAGTTGGTTGTTTTAATAAAATCACAGATTTATTATAATTGAGATTAATTTCTTCCACCAAACTGGCAATGGTGGTGGATTTGCCCGCGCCGCTGATACCGCTGATAATAACCAAGCCACGTTCTAGTTTGGCAAAAATGGAAAAAATTGATGGCAGGCTAAGTTCGGCCGGTATTTTAATAACGGATGGAATAAAACGCAAAGTGGCGGCTGGCTGGCCAGCTTCCTGAAAAAGGTGAAGGCGAAAACGCAAATCCTGGTCAAAATTGAAAGAAAAAGCTAAAGATTTGTTTTGATCAAAGACGGTTTTTTGTTCCGGAGTTAACAACGCCAAAAAATTTTGTGCCATAAATTCAGTGCTGACGACGGTTTCCGGCCAGTCAACTAAAACATTATCAATTCGAGCCTTGACCACGTTGCCGGGCGAGAAATGTAAATCTGAGGCATTGCTCTGTGCCGCTTTGATTAAGATGTTTTTAAATTCCAAATTTTCGGAGATGGACATAAAATTATAAACTTAAAGTTAAGGAGAATTCTCATAAATTTGGTTAGAATAACTCCCGCCACAACCACTGCCAGGGCACCAGGGCTGATTATTAAAATAAAACTTATAGCATTTTACGGCGCACCGATCCGGGTCAGAGGTATTTTCCAGTCTAGCTGTTAAATCAAATACTTGGCCATTAGTTGAAACATTACCATAAGCATAAGAATAGTTATTACTTGTTGAACTCCAAGGACCATTAGCATTGTTAGTTGGGTCAATAGGAACCTTACTCATATATCCACCATTAACCAAAGCGGATATCCAACTCGAACCAGCCGTGCTATAAACATAACAGTTACTCCCATAAGCACAGGTTCCGGCCTGTGGGTATCTGCCGTTAGCATCATAATAAAGGTCTAAAGCAGTTCTAATTTGTTTTAAATCAGCTTTTCTTCTTGTGTCTCGTGATTTCTCCCGCGCGTTTTTCAATGCCACTATAGCCAAAGTTGACAGCAGACCAACAATCGCAATAACTACTAAAAGTTCGATTAAAGTAAAACCCTTGGATTTTGTTTTAACCGCAGACATAAAATTACTTTAAAATCTACAAATTTGTGAATAGACATTGGTTATCCTCCCCTTTCGAAGTGGAGGCGCGGGGGGTTGTAAAAAATTACCACAACCACCCCGCTCCGATAGCGCTTCGCTCATCGGACCACCCCTCCTTCGAAAGGAGGGGATAACGACGTGCCACCAACAATTTAACCATTTGTTACTTCAGAAACTTTTTCACTTTCTCAATCACTTCCGATGGCAGAAAATGAGCCTTGATTAAATATTCATTGGCGCCTAATTTAAAACTTTTCTTTATATCCTCTTTTTGACCTAAATTAGTCAGCATAATAACCGGAATGTGTTTTAAATTTTTATCGCTTTTAATTTTTTCCAGCACTTCAAAACCATTCATTTTGGGCAAGATAATGTCCAACAAAATTAAATTTGGTTTTTTCTCTTGAGCCATTTTCAGGCCGCTTTCACCGTTCAGGGCGGCATAGACCTGATAGCCTTCAATTTCCAGTTTGGTTTTGTACATGCTGGATAAAAAAGTGTCATCTTCCACCAATAAAATGGAGGCGATATTTTTTTCTTTTTTAGCAACCGCGGAAGCGGCTTTTTTTACTGCTTGAGAATTGGTTTTTTTAGGCATAAATTTTATTTAAATTTCAAAATACAAGATACAAGCATCAAATTACAAACAACTGGCCGGTGTTAATTTGTTTAAAATTTAAATTTTAGTATTTGGAATTTGTTTGTATTTTGTAATTTGCTATTTGTAATTTCCGTTTTTTCCGCTCGCTGGCGGAAAAAAACGATTATTCCTTAGTGGCCCGCATAACTTCTTCAATGGTAGTCTGGCCACGTAAGGCCTTAACAATACCATCTTGCTGCAAAGCGCAAAGATTATGTTCCACGATTTCCTGACGGACTTTTTCCAAAGACTCGCCGCTAGAAATAGTGCGCTTCAAGTCATCAACCATATCCAAAACTTCGGCAATGGCCAAACGCCCGCCATAGCCAGTGCCGTGACAGGCTGGGCAACCTTTACCGCGGAAAAATTTCAAATCTTTTTTATCTTTCAGGTGTTCCAATTCGGGCGGGAGATAAGCGGCAGGAACTTTTTTAAATTCAGTCCAGACAAATTCTGTTAAATCATCAGGAATTTTATATTCTTCCAGACATTTACTGCAATTTTTGCGCACCAAACGTTGTGCGATAATAACATTCAAAGTAGAGACCAACAAAAAAGGTTCCACGTGCATGTCAATCAAACGGGGAATGGCGCCAAAAGCGTCATTGGTATGCAAAGTGGAAAGCACAATGTGACCGGTTAAAGCGGCGTGAATGGCTAATTCAGCGGTTTCATTGTCGCGAATTTCGCCGACCATAATGACGTCAGGATCCTGGCGCAAAATAGAACGCAAACCAGCGGCAAAAGTTAAACCCACATCAGGATTAATCTGCGATTGATTGATACCTTTTAAATAATATTCGACTGGATCTTCCAAAGTAATAATATTAACGTCTTCCTGATTTAAAATATTTAACACCGCATATAAAGTAGTGGATTTACCGGAACCAGTTGGTCCGGTAACCAAAAACATGCCATGCGGTTTATCAATGTTATTGCTAATAATTTCCAAATTTTTGCCTTCAAAACCAAGTTTTTCCAAAGTAAAATTAGTGGAGGTAGTGTCCAAAATACGCATCACAACTTTTTCCTGATCATACAAAGGCAGAGTGGAAATACGAAAGTCCACATCATTGTCATTAACTTTCAGACGAATGCGGCCATCCTGTGGTATGCGGGTTTCATCTATTTTTAAATTAGCCAGGACTTTAATGCGAGAAACAATGGCGGCGTGAACGGCTTTAGGCAAAATTAAAGAAGTATGCAAAACACCATCAATACGGTAACGCACGCGGGAATTTTCCACAAAAGGTTCAATATGAATATCAGAGGCCTTGCCTTCCACACCATGCTTAATAATTACGGAAACGATCTGCGAAATAGGAGCGGACTTGATAACTTCTTCCACCTGCTCTTCTTCGGTTAGTTCTTTGGCCTGCTTTTTTTGGCGCGACATTTTATCTTCGGCCAAATCCAGAGCTTTTTTAATTTCTGTTTTTAAGGCTGTGTACTGACGAAAGACCTGCTGAAAAGAATTAGGAGAAATAAGAAAAAAAGAAATCTGAAAACCAAGCTGGCGCGCCAAGAAATCCACGGCTTCCTGACCCTTCAATTCACTCGGATTAACCAAACCAACCTGCCAAACTTTATCTTGTTTCCCAAAAACTACTAACTGGTAATTAGCCGCGATTTCTTCTGGCAAAAGATTAATAACCTCTTTATCAACCTGGGTATTAGCTAAATCAATATAGGCTAAATGAAAAAACTTCGCCAGTTCGGCGGTTAATTTTTCCTGATCAATTTCTTTATTAGCCCGCAGGGCATCAAGGATTTCTTGATTAGTAACTAAGCGAGTAAGAGTTTCAGCCTGAGCCGCGGAAATAACCCCGCTAGCTAAAAGTTGTTTGGTTAAACTATCAGATTTGGGCATAAATTAAAGTTTAACAAAAGGATTAGCACGGCCTTTAGTTTCTACTTGCACTGGCCAAGTACCAAATTTGATGAGATTTTTAAATTTATTGTCCTCTAAAACTTTTAGGGCTTCCTCAAAATTAACTACTTTCTGATTATCGCCACCAGCGCCGGTGAGCAAAACGTTATCCGGGCCACTGCTGCTGATAAAATTTTTGTAAAGCATGATAAAACTGGCCACTAACATCACAGCGACAAAAACTAATTGGGAAATTTTTTTAACCTGGCGGGAGGACATAGAATTTTAATTAAAATAATAACTTTTCAGAGTCAATTTAAAGCCGGTGTCTTCGGCGTTGAAAGAAAAATCGGTGATATCAACCAGCCGCAAATTATTTTCCAACTGAGTGATTAAACTTTTAAAACCAAGATAACCGTTGCCTTTAACATCTAAAGTGATATTGATAGTATTGAGTTGCCGCGAAGAAAAATTTTCCAGGGCCAACGGATTGGCGGTTATATTTTCAGCGCCGGCCATATCGGCTTCAGCGTCTATTAAATCCGGGCCGCTGGGATTACGAACGTTAAGCAATTCTTTGCCTTGCTCATCAACAACCTGAAATTCCACGCCCAGCATGTCAAAACCATTATTTTTAATCAGTGTTTCCAGATTAATCATCAAATCCGAAAGAGAGGGTTTGGTGGGCAAGGCAGCGGGAATCTTTTTGACGGTTTCCGTGTCAAGCTGGCGGTAAAGATTATCAATTTCATAAAAACCGTTATATTGGCTGAGAATGCGGCTAAAGGATGCTTTTTGGTCAATCAGGGCGATCTGAGCGGCAGCTAACTGAACACGAGCATTCTTGACAAAAATAAAATAGCCCAGAGCCGAAAAAGCGATGGCTTCCAAAAACATCAAAGCTAAAAAACTCTGGCGAGACAAATTTTTAGCCAAAGAGGAAGTACGGGGCTGGGCGCCAGGCAGAGTTTTGTTTTTATCGGCTGAATGTTTAATAAACATTTTGTTTAAAAATTATTTAAAAAAATTAGGCTCTAGGGTTAAGGTTAAACCAAAAGAAATTAGTTCGCGCGCTGTTGCTTCTTGCCCTTCCTTGACTTCTTCTTTTTCTTTACTCAGACCGGTTAGCTCAGTCTTAAGCACGTTAGTCTGGTCTTCAGTAAAAATTAAAAGTTGGCGTGCGGCGGCAGTATAAGTTAAAGCCAAACCATCAAGTTTTACGGTATTGTTGACGGTATCAACTGACATGTCGGTATAATAAACTCCGGGTTCGGTATTGGCTTCTAAATAAGTAAAAACTTTACTGACCAAAAGATGGTTGGCCAGAACTGTTTTTAAATTTTCCAGCCGCGGCTGTAATTCAAAAACCGTAGCATTACTTTCTTTTAACTTTTTAATTTTTCCGTTTAAGATTGACTCCTGGTTTTGTAAATCCGTAACTTCCTGATTAACCCGGCGAACCTTAGCTTGTAAAGAAAGAAAAAGACCGCCAAAAAATAAGAAGAGGACGGTGGTTAAAGTTGCAAAAATAAAAAGTTTAGTCCGCGGATTTAATTCTTTTAGACGTTCTGTCCCGGAGATTAAATTAATAACTACTTCGGAAGAGGGTTTAGAAACAGAGGCACCTAAGGCAGGTCCCTTTTTTTCTAAAGAAATTTCGGGAACAATGGCCGGAGCAACTGGCTGGGTAGGCGGAGGAGGCGGCACGGGAGCAGTGGATTGTTTTTGACCAGAAACTTCAGGAGCAACTGGGGAAGCAGCTGGGGGCATAACAATAAAAGATTCTGATTTTTCATCTTTCTTTTTTTCAGAATTAACCGCGATGTGAAATTTATTGTCAGCTACGACCGTGGGTTTTGACGGGAGGGTTTGTTTTTTAGATAACTTAAAAATTCCTTTAATTTTTTCCAGCCAATCAGAAAAATTATTTTTGGTCGGCAAAATAGGCGCCGAGGGCTTAGCCGAAGCCATTGAGGGTTGCGAAAGATGGATTTCCGGCAGCGGTTTTTTCTTTTCATCTTCCTTTGGCTTTAAATGAGTTGGCAAAAAATTAATCTCGGACATAGTCGCTGTGCTAAAATCAAAAATTAAATATAGGATATCGCGTTTTTAGTTTTTTATATTTTATCTTTTGTTTAACTATTCTATCTCTCTCATGGCCAAACCAACGGCGACAGCCAGGCGCGGACCTAGTTCATCTAAAACTGGTTTTAATTCCAAAGGATAAACAATGCGCGCCCAGGGATCGCCAATAATAACTTTAATGTTCAGCAGTTGGCTTAAGAAATTTGGCAGGTTAGGCAAAAAAGCCGAACCGCCGGTTAAAACAATTTTTTCAACTTTTTTATTTTTAGCTTCCTGTGAAAGGAAAAGATCAAAACAATATTTGATTTCATTAACGATGGGCTCAATGGAATCCTGAATAACTTTGGGCACGTCTTGACCGGCGCCACCCTGAAAACCAATGTCGCGCTTGAATTGCTCGGCGCGTTTAGCGTCAACATTTAAATTTTTGGCTAAAAGAGAAGTAATGGTCGCACCACCAGCGTCGACACTGCGGCTTAAAACCGGAATGCCTTTTTCCACAATAATAATGTCAGAAGTAATGGCACCAATATCAACAATCATGACCGGCGCCTCTTCCCAGCCAACCAAAGAACGTTCCAGGGCAAAACTTTCGGTTTCCAGCCCTAAAAGTTCTAAGCCGGCGCGTTTAAAAATAGAAACATAACGATTAACATTTTTTTTCAAGGCAGCGGTGAGCAGGACTTTTAAATAGGTTTTAGTAGGAGCAAAAGCATTATTACTTTTAACCACCGTGGCTGTTTCTTCTTTGACGGCCGTAGTCAGGTCATTTTCTTTTTCTTCTTTTTTTTCTGAAGTTTGCCCATTCTTGCCATTGACATTTTCTTGTTCGAGATTATTGGCTGCGGCCGGGGCAGAAACGGAACTGGCAACGCCTTCGTATTTACCAATAATTTTCCAATCAAGATTCATTTCTTCCACGGCCATGGGCAAAAATTTTTTTGCTTCCCAAACAATGGCTTTATCTAATTCGCTTTTTTTCATTTCCGGCAAAGTGATAACGGAAGAAAAAACAGAAAAACTAGGCAAAGAAGAAATAGCTTGCTTAGAAACGGTTTTAGCTTTAAGACAAATTTGTTTGATTAATTCAACTACTTCTTCTTCGGTTTGTTCGGCAGAAACATTAGCGGCGTTGACGGACAAATCCGCTAAACCATAAGTCAATAAATGCGGGCGATTGTTTTGATTTTGGAGTTCAACAATTTTAATGCCAGCGTTGCCTAAATCAACGCCTAAAAATGACGCTTTATTGTCGCCAAACAAGGACATAATTTATTTATACACAATGACTTAATACTTTAAGATAATTATACCATAAAAAAGAATAAAAAAGAAAAAATGCCCCAAGAGGCATTTTTCTTTTACTTATGGCGGATAAAGCCGATTTTTTTTCCCGCTTTTTTGGCATGTTTTTTGCGGGCAAGTTTTTTCTTTTTATACATAATTTTGATTGTCAAACTGGCAGGTGTAGGCGGGATTTGAACCCGCGAATAACAGTTTTGCCCGCCTGCCATCGCCTCAGGTCTGGGCGGGATTTGAACCCGCGAATAACAGTTTTGCAGACTGTCGCCTTAGACCGCTTGGCTACCAGACCTCAGGCTACGGCGGGCAGGCAGACTGTCGCCTTAGACCGCTTGGCTACTACACCTGCCAGTTTGCCAGATTATTTTGTTCCTTTAAAGAGTAGCAGATTTCCGGAAATTTGACAAATCGAAACAAAAACCGCTCCGATGTACATCGGAGCGGTTTTTTAAAAATTTACTTTAACATAGCCACTTCGGTGTTGGCGTCATAAATCTCGATTTTCAAATAACGCGCGCCAAAGCTAATAGCTTCTTCACGAGATTCCATCCAGATGTCAAGGCGGTCAGAATACTTTTTATTCATGCGGTCTTCAACTTCAAAAACCTGGTCGCCAAAAACTTCTGGAATTTTCACTTTAGTGTGAAAAGGCAAGAAATTGGCCGCGATAATACCAGCACGCACCGGCGTATTATGAGCGGTAATAAAAGGAGTGCTGTCACACTGATCCACGGTGGAAGAATAGGCGGTCACTACCACCCGGCGCACCACTTTTGGCTTAACAGACATATGGTTGGCAAAAACTAAAATTTCGTTGCCAGGCACACCGTCGGAAAGAGTAATTTTAGCCGGACCAGTGGCAAAAACATCTTGTTCCGCAGCTAAAACATGTTGCGGAAAAGCGAATTCAAACAATAAAATAAATAAGGCTAAAATAAGCACTTTTTTGGCTAAATTATGTTGTATTTGATATATATTCATAGTCTTCCTTTAATAATTAGCATTATTTGCTTTCGTTCGTATTATTAGCATCTTGTTGTACTTGCTACGAATACCACTAATAATTCCGAATAATTCTAATTTTATGGTAATTATGCTTAAATAGTATAATTTTTGGCTAAAATTAGCTAAATTATTTAATATTTCTGCGTAAGTCCGCGTTGAGTTCCGCGTAAATCCGCGATTTTTGGGAATTAAAAAAACTCCATCTTCTGGAGTCGTTTTAACCAAAGTAATTATAGCACCATTGACAAAATATGTCAAGTGTTTTATTGTGGATAACTAATTTTTGTTTTTTAAACAAAAATTACCCTGAGCGAGCGGTAGCGAGTCGAAGGATCTCGTCGTTTCGTGCTTGAACACGAAATTATCCTGAAAGCCGATGTGAATCGGCTTGAAGGATCTTGTTGATAACAAAAAAACCGAGAATTTTTAATTCTCGGCTCGTTGTTTGACAATGAAATTATGCGAAGCGACTTCACAAATACATTTTTCTCGATTTAACATTTTTTCAATTATACGTTTCATAGCGCTTTGCACCGCCTCCACCGGCGCACCCTCCTCATAAACTAAGACTGGAATATATTGGCGCTTTTTATGAATTAAAAAAAATCTTTCTACTGGTAATTTACTTGATTTAACTTGCAGGGGAAAATTAGTAAAAGGATCAATGCAAAGAAAAACCCGTAAATCATAGCCCTTAAAATCACTTTTTGATTCCTTCTGAATTTCAATTACCTTACCAATTTCCTCCATGCCCTTGATGGCTTCAGCCACCAATTGTTCATGATGCCAGCCACGACGATTGGCTGTGTCTTTAATAAGAAAAGCAACGCGTTTTGTCTGTGGAGTAATCAGGTTTTTTTTCTCTTTTTTACGAAATGTTTTATAAGGATTTGTCTTGCGATAATGGCTCATTGATTTTCCTCCTCTTTATCTAATTTTAGAAAGATATTCTGATTTTAACGTTTAATCTTTTTTTTGTCAAATAATACAATTTTTACTTTTTTGCCCCAAACATTTCTCGAGGTAAACCATATTTTTCAATCAACCTTTTATTTTGGACACTATCTTTCACAAAAATTATATTTTCTTCATCAACGAAAACTACTCGCCATTTTAAATCAGCGGCGCGCGTAATTAAAAAATTCTGGCCCCAAGGCGTCAAATCCAACCGGTAGAAAAAAATGGCATTAAAATTATATTTCTTATCCAATTCCTGCCAGCGCGCATCATTTTCCTGCGCGGCGATATAATCGTTTTGGAAAAAATCAGCGGGATAGGCCTCGGGCCGATTGTCCACAAAAACTTTTTCTGGCGGATAAAGATAATAAATCAAATAGCCGCCAATATCATAATTGTTAAAAATTGGTCCGCCAATTTTTTGTTCGCGAAAAAACTGGCCGGCCCGAGCAGAGTCCGGCAACAAACCCAAGCCGAAACCATGACTGCCACGATAATGCGGCGCAAAGAAAAAACAAACAAAAATTGTGATTAATAAAATGATAACCACCGGCAGTTCTTTCTTTTCCAACCAGGCATTAAATCTTTCCGAACTAAAATTCACCGCAATTAAAACCGGTGCCAACAAACCAAAAAGAGCGAAATTGCGCACGGCTTTAAGGCCTAAATAACTGATAAAAACAGAAATTAAAAAGAAAGCGAAAGGAAATTTTTCCCGCCGGCGCAGCAGCCAAAAAATCCGCCAGCACCAACTGAAAATCAAAAGCCCTAATAAAATTTCAAAATAAATGGTAGAGGGATAAAAAATTATTTTTTTCAAAAAAAAGAAAGTTTGATTTTCCAAAACGCGATAGCCATAATTTTGAAAAATCTGAAATGGGAAAAGCAGGCCTTGCAGGCCGGCGGGGTTGAGCAAGGTGGCGAAGACAGAAATAAAACCGATAAGAGCAAGATTCTTCACTCTTGTCATTCCGAGCGAAGCGAGGAATCTCATACGAGATCCCTGCCTCGCCCTGCCTACCCTGCCTACCGGCAGGCAGGCTTCCTCCCCCCGATAATTATCGGGGTCGTCAGGATGACATACCACGCGCAAAACCTCTTCCACCCAAAACGCGCCGAGCAAAAATAAACCGAAGAAAAAATAAATATGGCAGTTAACCCAAATTAAAAAAATTAATGGCAAAAAATAAAGCCATTTCTTTTGGCCGTCTTCCTGAAATCTCACTAGTAAATAAAAAACCAAAGCGGAGAAAAAATAACTGAGGGCTTCAGGCCGAATTTCGGGCCGCGAAGCCAGCAGCGGAATAGTCAATAGATTAAAAAATAAAACTAATTTCCAGTCAGCCAAACGCCGGCCAGCCAAAAAGAAAAAAATAAAAGCGCCCAAATTAAGCGCAACGAAAAATAAGGACAAGCCACTCCAGCCAGCCAATTTTTGTATAAAGAAAAAAATTACGCCGGCACCCCAGTGATGGTTTAAAAAAGGAAAATCAGGCTGGGTGTAAGAATAAAAATTATTCTGCGGCACTTTTAATGTCTGCCAAAAAATTTCGCCGTTTTTCAGATGCCGGCCTAAATCAGCCGTGGCCAAATCAATCTTTTTACCTAAGGCCAAAAAAGAAACAAAAAGGAAAAGGGCTAAAATTAAAACTGGTAAGATTTTTTTCTGGTTCATGAGTATATTTTAACACGATTTTCAGTAGTTTTGTAATTTCAGCAGTTTATCCCGAGCGGCCTCGTAAGGAAGTTAGAAGCCGAGGGATCTCGTGGTTATTGTTAAATTGTTAAAGGGTTAAATTGTGAAGGCACGTCCCCCTCCCCTTACGAAGGAAAGGGGGCGGGAGAGGTTTATAAATTTCGCCGATAGGCGCGAAGTTATTTGTATATTTGTATGGATTTGTAACTTTGTAGAAGGCCGTTTTTAGCGGCCAATAAAAAAACCCGGAAACGAAAGTTTCATTTCCGGGCGCGATTTAGAAATCGCTGTTAGTGTTGTTCAGGGGCCGACACGGCATCGGCTTCGGCGCGCATCACCTTGGTCTTGCCTTTGCCCTTCTTGGCCGGCTTGTTGGGGTCGGTCATGTTCCTGGGAGCCTCGGCCTTAAGGGCTTCCATGGCATCGGCTGATCCCTGTTCCGGGTGAATCCTGTCTTCGGGCGCGGCGCCTTTTTCCACGCGATCGGCGACGATGGGCCGGGCGTCCAGAATCTGGCCGACGGCCTCTTTGGTCTTTTCGTCGACCGCGGGCTTGGCCGGGGCAGGTGACGGAGCGGACTTCTTCTGTTCTTCCGGCAGCACGGCGAACACCTTGTTGGCGTAACCGTTGGTGTCCCAGACTTTCCTCAGGGCATGAACCACGGCGCCGGTGCAGGTTTCACAGGTTTCCAGTGCAAACTTTACTTTTTCGTGAAGCACCTGGAAACCTTTGTTGCGCGAAACGGAAAACATGGTGAGAGCCATTCCGGCATAAAACTTCGAGAGCATGGGCTTCATCATGACCCTCTTGCTCTTGTAGTCGATCCAGATATGACTCACCAACAGAGTCTCGTTTCTGTTGGTAAAAATGGAAACGAGGTTTCCGCCACCGATTCCCGCCTGGCCCTTTTCTGCGTCGATGAAATCAGCCACGGGCCTCTGGCCGTTGAGATAACAAAATACTTTTGCCCAACGGCAGGGCTCCTCGCCAAAGGTTTCTTTGGCAAAGAGCCGAACGTCTTGAGGTCCAAGAAAATTCAGATACTGGGGCTTGATCTCCACGGAATATGACCCATCTTCAGCTGGTTCCGGCAGCTCTGGCCTGATGTCCTCGACCAGATCTGGACCTACCTGTCTGACCACGCCTTGGCTGAGCGAAACCAGGTTCGGGTGTTTTGCCGCAGCGTCTTTCTTCCGCACCTGAACCATGACCGGAAGATACTTTACTCGTTTTTCTTTTTCCATAATACACCTCCACTTGATTTGATTGAAATTTCCCTGCAAAAAGAGGCAGGGCGTTTTTATGCAACGTACTACTGTGTTGCCGCTGATTGATAAAGCACAGAAAAATCTCCTGGTCTATTGATAACTTTCTCAGCTTCACCATCAAACAACGGATATTTCACTGGCGCTGGTTGCGAAAAATTTTGCTGTTTCACAAACTCCAATAAAGGTTCCAGTGGATTACCCGGTTCAATTTTCACTTTCAAAAGTGAAATTATTTCCATTTTACCTTTGGTATAAATTCTGATCATGGGCATAGTTTCACCATTTCTCTTTTGCAGAAAAATTAATTTTACTCTACCCTTGACTTGGCGTCCCAAACAATTAAAATTGGCAGGATCAAAAGAGTAAATAAATTTAATCTCATTAAGGGTTAAAAGTGCTGGTGCGAAGTCACGAAAAGGTTGAATATCGATTTGTCCGCAAAGTTCGCAAACTCCATTTTGGAGCTTCTTTCCGCAAAGATAGCATTGCATAATTACCTCTTTATTTATAGGTTATGAATTCTGAAAGAACTTTTCTTCTTAAACCGTGTTTCGGCTTAATAAAATATTGTAGCATAGGTAAAAAATTTTGTCAAGAACTTTTTCCACAATTTCACTAATAATAGATTTAAAATACTATTATTTTGGCTAAAATTAGCAAATTTCCTACGGATTACGAATTTTACAAATATACGAATAAAAAACTAAATAAAAAAAGAGCGGATTTAAACCCGCTCCATTTTTATTTTTCATTTTTCACTATTATTTTTCCACTATTTCCTCATTCTCTTCTCCACTTCCTTAATTTTAATCATGGTTTTAATGACTGAATCGGGGTTTAGGGACAGCGAATCAATACCTTCGCGCACCAAAAACTGGGCAAAATCCGGAAAATCAGAAGGCGCTTGGCCGCAGATGCCAATTTTTCTTTTATGTTCGCGCGCTTTTTTGATTACTTCAGAAATTAATTTTTTAACAGCCGCGTCTTTTTCATTACTGACATTGGCCACCCGCGCAGAATTGCGATCCAACCCCAGAGCTAACATGGTCAGGTCGTTAGAGCCGATGGAGAAGCCGTCAAAAATCCGGCAGAACTCTTCAGCTAAAATAACGTTGGCAGGAATTTCACACATGACATAAACTTGCAAATTATTTTTGCCGCGCACCAAACCCATCTGCGCCATGATTTTCAAAACTTTTTTGCCCTCATCAACTGTGCGGCAAAAAGGCACCATGATTTTGACATTGGTTAAACCCATTTCATCGCGCACTTTTTTCAAGGCCTTGCATTCCAGTTCAAAAGCTGGTTGGAAATGCGGATCATAATAACGCGAAGCGCCGCGCCAGCCAATCATGGGATCGGATTCCAGCGGTTCAAAATCTTGGCCACCAATTAAATTGCGGTATTCGTCGGTTTTAAAATCGGACAAACGCACAATGACGTCCTTTGGATAAAAAGCGGCGGCAATGCGGGCAATTCCTTCGGCCAGTTCGCCGACATAAAAATCAGTTTTGTTGGCATATTCTTTGGTTAATTTTTCAATTTGCGCTTTAACTTTTTTGTCTGTCAGCTGATCAAAATTAATCAAAGCCAGAGGGTGAATTTTAATATAATTGTTGATGATAAATTCTTCGCGCGCCAAACCCACACCATCATTAGGAATGAAAGAAAATTCAAAAGCGCGTTCCGGCTCGCCGACGTTTAACATGATTTTGGTTTGAGGCCGGCTAACTTTTTTCAAATTAATTTTTTTCGCCCGGTAGCCAACTAAACCCTCATAAACTAGACCGACCTCACCTTCAGCACAATTAACTGTGTAACGGGTTCCTGTTTGTAAAACTTCCGTGGCATTGCCCACGCCGACAATACAAGGCACGCCAAGTTCGCGGGAAACAATGGCGGCGTGACAGGTGCGGCCGCCAGAATTAGTGACAATGGCGCCGGCAATTTTCATCACGGGCACCCAATCCGGATCGGTCATTTCCGTGACTAAAATTTGGCCAGGACGAAATTTACCAATGTCTTTAACATTCATAATCACGTGCGCTTCGCCCGAACCAATTTTGCTGCCAACGGCTTTACCAGAACAAATAATTCTTTTTTTCAAAGCGGCGGCATTTTCGGTTATAACATATTCTTCTAAAACATTGGAGTCTTTGCGCGACTGCACCGTTTCCGGCCGCGCCTGAACCATAAAAAGCTGGCCAGTGCGGCCATCCTTAGCCCATTCCATGTCCATGGGTTTGTCATAATGTTTTTCAATGGCCACGGCCCAGCGGGCTAATTTTAAAATTTCAGCATCAGTCAAAGAAAATTTTTCCTGCTCTTCTTTTTTAACCGGCACATTTTTAACATCCTGACCGTCATAAATCATTTTGATGGTTTTATCACCTAAAGTTTTGCAAAGAATGGCGTTTTTGTTTTGGGCTAAGGTCGGCTTGAAAACATAAAACTCATCGGGATTGACGCGGCCCTGGACAATATTTTCACCCAGGCCATAAATGGAATTAATTAAAACTACGTCGCGAAAACCGGATTCAGTGTCCAAAGAAAACATGACGCCGGAAGAAGCTAGATCGCTGCGCACCATTTTTTGCACGCCAATGGAAAGATAAATTTTAAAATGATTAAATTTTTTTTCTTCGCGATAGGCAATGGCTCGAGCAGTAAAAAGCGAAGCAAAACATTGCTTGACCGCCGTCAGTAATTCGGTGCGCCCCACCACATTTAAAAAAGTTTCCTGCTGGCCGGCAAAAGAAGCGTCGGGCAAATCTTCGGCAGTGGCGGAAGAACGCACTGCCACATCAGGATTTTTACCCAAACGGTGATAAGCGGCCAAAATTCTTAATTCCAAATCCGCGGGCAAAGTTGATTCCTCAATTAACTTTCTGATTTTAGCGGCGCGTTCAGTCAAATCATTAACACTATTTTTCTTGACGCCGGTCAAAATCTTTTTAATTTGCTCGCCAATCCCCGCCTGTTTAATAAAGTATTGGTAAGCGGTGGCGGTAATGGCAAAACCGTTGGGTACATTAATGCCTTTTTTAGTTAAAGTAGAATACATTTCGCCCAAAGAAGAATTTTTGCCACCCACCAAAGGAGTATCTTCTTTGCGGATTTCGTTAAACCAAAGGATGTGTTTGTTGTTTTTGTTTTTTTTGAGCATGGTTTTTTAAAATATTAAAAATTAATTTTTTTAGCGTACTTGCCTAAATAAGGCATCTCCCACATTTCACCGCGCAAGGCGTTGATAATGCCAAGCACTGACAACACGACAACTATCACCCAGCCGACGGGCAAAATTAAAAGCCAGCCAATCACTGGTAGCGAGCCCAAAAGGCAAACCAGAAGTGAAAAAATAAAAAGAACCAAACCTTGCTTGCCATGATGAAGGCAAAAAGAATCTTCTTTTTTGGCCACCAAAGGAATTAAAAAAAGAATCCAAAAATAACCAAGCGCGGCTAAAATTTTGGGGTCATGGCTGTCCAAAACTTCTTTTTTAAATTCGTCTTTGGCGCGCTTAAACTCAGATTTAATTTCTGTTTTTTCAGAGGAAGAAGGGGTTGTTTGTTCCATATGATTAGAAAAAAGAAGACGGCGACCGAGTCACACCATCTTTTAATTATTTTTAAGATGTTTGATAAAATAACAAATTCCAAAAACCGCGCTGGCCTGAATCACCCACCATAAAGTTTCTAAAATCAGATTATAAAAAGTCCAAAGCTCTAAAAGGCAGAAAAGCTTAACTCCGGCCACCAGTAAGGCCAAACCAGCGGTAAAAATTATTAAGGTCGTAAAAGTTTTAAGATCACTGCAACTTTTAAAAAGCTGAGAAGTTAAAAGACCAAAAATAATTAAACGCGCCAGAAAAAATAAAAGAGGCAGAGAAACCAAAACAGCGGGTGCGACAAAAGTAGTTAAGGAAAGAAAAAAAGAAAATAACTCCAGGGCCAACAAAATTAAAAACCAACGGCGAAAAGAAGACCAAAAATACCAAAGGCCATGCGGGGCGGGTAAAATTTTCGCTGCCGCCGAAGCCGGAACCGAAGGAACCGCAGGAGCCAGAGATCTTTTTTCGATTAAGTCTTGAGGGGCGACTTGTTCCATAATAATTTTATTATAGCATTAAAATTAAGAAATAAAAAAAGGAGCGAACTGGTCGCTCCTGAAAGGATGGTTATTTTGCTAATCCAGAATTGATTTGGGTGTTTGCTTTGTGATTTTGCCGACAATCATGATAATAATGAAAGCCCAGCAAAAGATAAACAGCAATAAGTAAAAAAAGAAATAAAAGCCATTGCCGCCAGGGCATCTGCTTGTTTTTCATTTTCCCCCCAGCTTTAGAAAGTTTTTAATTTTTTTCTGTGACGGTAGCGACAAAAAGATTTTCTCGGGCTGAAGAAAAGATCAGGTATTGAATTTTTCCACGATGCTGACAAAAAGGAATTTTGATTTTATTAGATAAAATTACCGGCTCTGTCTGCCAAGCGGTCTTTAAAAAAATAAAACCATTAACTTCCTTAACCGCGATAAAACGTTTTTTATTTTGAGAAAAAATTCGCCAGCCATCTGGCTGATATTCATTTTTAGGAAAAAATTTAGCTACGTCCATCCAGGCTAAATTCTGTTCCTGAGGCAACCAGGCGCTGGTTTCAGAAAAATAAAGCTTAGCTTTGTTCGCCAATGGTTTTTCTTCTTTAAAAACTAAAACCACGAGCGAGAAAAGCAGAACCACTAACAGACAAAGCGGCCAAAGAGGAAAAGGTCGAGCTTCCTTTTTTATTTTTTGCCACTGATGCTGATTCATTTTACCTCCTGGAGTCAAATGAAAACTGGCAGTTGCCTGCCAGTAAGGAATGAATGAAAAATTAAACTTGTGATGAATCTTCGTAGGGTCCAACGTTGGCTTCGGGAATATAAAATATATGCCCAAAGCCCTCTTCCGGTTTAATATGCGACACTCGTTCAAATTCAGTAGGGTCGGCAACTTCAATTCGATAACGATGAAGCACATAATTATAAGCCAAAACCTTACCCGTAAAACGATTATTCTCTACTTTAATTGATACTGGTGTTCCTTCTGGAAAAAAATTTTCAGCCATGGGTTGCTCCTTCGTTCAGAATCCTTTTTGCTTTATTTAGAGCTTTTCTTAACTCTTTTAGCTCTTCATTAAAATTAAGAGCATTTGAAAATTTCTCTGAATCAGTAAAAGCAATACTACAATTTTTACAAGAATAAAGTAAGGGTGGTCGAATATCAATGCCCACAAAATCAGCTTCTTGCCTTATTGCTTTATATTCCTGACAACCGCAAAGGGGGCATTCAAATTTATTTTCGGCGTATGTCATCAGTCCTCCCTTTTCTTTGCATTAAGAATCAATGGAAGAATGAGTTCTTTAATTTCACCCTCGGGTGTTAGGAACTGAATTGTCGCACCTTTAATCATAGAAAAAACAACGAAATAAT
>Ga0233421_10000034_pt1 | contig 68069 bp, 77 predicted proteins | sample Watercolumn_Mata_3_FD_182725 | JGI IMG/M metagenome (GOLD analysis project Ga0233421, IMG submission 182725) | Freshwater microbial communities from Lake Matano, South Sulawesi, Indonesia - Watercolumn_Matano_2014_107_MG | ecosystem: Environmental > Aquatic > Freshwater > Lake | place... | reverse complement strand
ATTGGCTTTCCACATGAAAAACATCTAACTGGAACTATCATTTTTAATAATCAAAAAACAAAGAAAAAGACAATTTAAAAACTTATCGGAGTGATTGTATTGTTAAGTTAACGGGTGCTGAAGCGAGAAAGATTAAATAAATTTTAATCGTAATAGAATCTTTTATCTTCCCTGATTAATAATTTCTGGCTTTAAAATACCTTGATAGAGATCTAAAACATATGAAGGAAATTTAGTATTGCTCCTATATAACCATTGTCCAATGACAGAGTATCCTTCATTACAAGTTATTTGTTCAAAATAATCTTGACTATTCGGATCCTTTAAATTATAACCATAACTCCATTCGTCTAATTTAAATAGTAACTTCTTCCTTGCTTGTACCTGTTCAGAATTTAAAGATTCGTCTTTAAGATATTTTTTCATTGCATCTTCAATTTGTTGTTTTTTATTTCCGAGCGTAAAAAAATGATGTAAAATTTCGTGAACGACAACCTCTTTTGTACTGATTACTAGACCCTGTTGTTGTAAAAGTGCTCTGTTTATTTCAACTCTTCCAGAATCTTTATTATAAACTCCACCAAAATCTGGTGCATGTTCTGAAAGATCTGTCGTTTTTATAATCTTCGGGATTGAAGACTGGCTTGTTGAAGAAAACACCTCTTTTTTGACTACGGCAACTTGTTCATTGAGGATTTGTGGCGCAACATCAATAACAATAGAACCCTTATTTGCAGATTTAAAAATTACACTTCCAACATCATTTTCTTCAATTTGAATATTATCCTGTTGGTCGTTTGTTGGCATAAAATTTATTTTAGTTTTCTTTTTGATTGTTTGTTTAAAACAACAAGTTTTTCCGGGGGAGTAATCTGTAATCTTGGCCCCAGACCACTCATTCGTTTTCTGACCAAGCCAAGTGTTTGGGTTGGTGTGGCAACCTTCTCTTTCATCTTTCCATTCCCCTCCAAATTCTTCGCACGTAGCATCTTTAGTTAAAGTTTTCGCTCTGTCTATATTGTCCTGGGCAGATAGATATTCTTCTTCTTGAATATTCTGTATTTGATAAAAATTTAATTGATTAAAGCCAACCCCCAGAACTTTTCCTTTTTTGTATGTTGTTTTTTGGCCTTGGATTGTGATTTCTCCAGTGAAATTTGGAGTCAAGATATATGTCCCGGTTTTATCATTATAAAAAATAGCATTCAAATCTTTTGGGAATTTATCTTTGTTTTCATTGAAATATTCATTTTCATCATTATTTTTAAAAAAGAAAATATTCTTCCCAGATATTTCCGTTTCAGCATAACTGACCTTTCCATCTATAATTTTAAGTCCATTATGAAAAAGAAAAACATTCCCACTAGGCAAGAGGTTATTTTTTAAATCGGTTGTTGGTTTATACTTTTTTGAATCTATCTGTATTTGGCATCCAGATATCTCATCTATTTTTGTTAAAGTGAAAGTTGGTTTAGCAGATAATAAAATATTTATTCCAAAAATACCCACTTCTCCTCTTGACGCGATACTTATTGAATTATCCATTCCCTCTATAAATCCAAAATCTGTAAAACGTGCGTCAGGACATTGAACATCGCCCAAATAATTTTCTTCAATCGTTCTCCAGAAATATCCTTTTTTACCAAAAATTCCATAAATCTTGTCTAATTTTCCAGCAACATCTTCATCAAAAGTTAATCTGTCAATCCCATCGCCTTTTATCCATAATTCTAAATCTAATTTTGGCTGTAATAAGAAAATTAATTTTACACCATCTAAAACTTCTATTTTTTCTGGTAGAACTGAAACTTTTAGATTCTTATAATTCTGTAATTCTATACTTGAAATTGGATCAGTGAATCGAAGATTTTCTTCACTTTCATTTGCATATTCAAGAAATAAACTTATCGTATCATTAGTTTTAATTTGATATTCTGTATTTAAGCAATCTGTTTTTATGAAAATAAAACTATCAACCCTTATTGTAAGAGAGACATAAAAATGCTCGTTATCTTGTGTTGCGGGTCTTGGGTTCTTTTCCAATATGTTTATGTTTTCTCCCTTTACAAACAAATATTTGTCTGCAAAAAGAGATATATTTTCCCCATTTGAAAAGTTTCCATCGTGATAAATGTCTTGAGCAAAAGAAAAATTAATATCAATAATTAAAAATAAAATAAATGCAAAACATATAATAAAAATTAGATTCTTATTCATTTTCCAATAGCAAAATCAAATTCAAACTGATTTTCATTTAATTGTGTATTATTTTCTATAAGTCGATAAATAATTGTATTTTCATCATAAATTATTGGACTAATGATTATTCTATATTCATTTTGTAAATTCAATAAGAATTCTGGATTTAATGAATTTGATTCATTCACAGAATTGCTTGCAATTTCTTGAGAAATAGCAAGAAATTTATTAAAATCTAAATCATATTTATAACTATAGTCATTTGAAAGAGAAGCTATATTTTTATCTTTTTTTATTGTTATTGGAAATTTTACTGAAATTTTAGTTTGTTCAGTCAAATTTACTTCAACTTCTGGATTTTCTTTGTTTATCTCTGCGTTAGAAAAATTAAGAGAGACCTCATTTAATCGTGTTTTTATTTCTTTTATTAATTCTGCTTTAATTGTCTCTTTGTCAGGAATGCTTGTTTGATTATTTGAAAGATAGTATGGAATTGAATAAAATTGAAGATCTAAATGCCTTGTAGTAATTTTGCTATATCCCCCTTGAAAGCAGATTAAATGCAACGAATTTTCCACAGCATAATTTATTCTGTCTTTAGAATAACTTTTTACATTTGTTACAATTGAACTAAATGCAATGTCTATCTTTTTTTGTTGCTCTTTATACAAAAAATATCCGCCAAGACACAAAGCGACAATCACAATTGCGATTATAATAAATAAAGTAACTTGCCCTCTTTTGCTTTTCATTTCTGAAAAAGAAGTTTATTCTTTAAAATTCTTTGCTTTTCCAATTAATTCCAACCACTTATTTTCAGAATTAAGTTTTAAGTCAGTAGCCAACTCATAAGGACAACGTCCAATTGCTTGATGCTTATTGATAAAATTGTAATAAATTTCAAATCCTTTTAAGATAGCATTAGCAGAACTTATTGATCCATGAAATCCACGCATTACTTTTGTTCTTGCCCTCACATTATTGTGCAATCTCTCTATTGGATGATTGAAGTTTCCTTGTTCTTCTGAAACTACAATTCGATTATGAAAGACATTATATCTTTTGTCTTTAAGAGAGTAACCAAAAACTTTTTTTATTGTTTTTTCATAAGCATTCCAACCATCTGTTGTCATTACCTTTATTTGATTTCCTGTTCTTTCTTTTACTCTTATCATTACTGCTTTGATATCTCTTGAACTTCTTGTTTTCATATACTCAGATGAAAGCATAAATTTTGTTTTAGGATCAACACTATCAATAAAGAAGTTTTTCTCTGTTCCTAACTTTGCTTTGCTTGACTTTCTTCTGTGAAATTCAATCTCATCTGTTTGTGCTTCTTGTCCTGCCTTTAATTTTAATTTATTTGTGAATTTGCTTATCATTTTGCTATACTTTAAAACCCAAGAATAAACAGAAACATTTGAAGCATTATGTGAATAAAACATACCAAGATGACCTTGAACTCCGCGAGTTGAAACTCCTCTGAAATAAAGGTCTACTGCTTGTGTGATTTTTTGAGGACTATTTCTCATTCTAAAAAAACCATCATCAAGAATAAATCTCTTTTTACATTCAAGACATTTATATCTTTGGATGTTGCCTCTATTCTCGGTCTTTCTAAAGCCGTCTTTCTTGATGTGTTTGCTCTTGCACTTTGAACATAATATTGTATTTATCATAGTAATATATATTACTTTAAGTATATAAACATATCTATACTACAATATATAGATACTTTCATACACATATATTTATATACTCATAAACATACCTATTACTATGGAAAGAATAACCATCTCGGTAAAAATAGACCCAGAACTTTGGAAAGGGGTGCAACATAGGTGTATCGATGAAAATATAGAGTATTCTCAATACGTTGAAAATTCTCTTAAAGAAGCTCTAAAAAAGAAAAAATAAAATGGCAAAAGGATATTTGTTTAGAGGAAACCCTGTAAGTTTTGAGGAAGCTTTCCCAGAAATAGAGACATCAAGATTGAGGGAACAGAAGGAGATATTACACAAAGGCATAATGTTTTCATGAATAAAAGTAATTTTGGAATGTCTTGTAGCAATCCATTGTGCAAAGAGGGAGGATATGGTCCAGAATTACAAGATGTTATTTCTTCAATGTATAGAAATAAAGAAACCTCAAAAGGAGGGGTAATAATTTCTTGCAGGGGGCATGAGAATATGGGCAGACATCAAACAAGAAGATGTTCGAACTATATGCATATTAAAGTTGAAATAAAATATAAACCTTAAATTTTTTTAGAATGCTTAACACCCTTTAACTTAACAATACAAGTTATGGTAAATATTTATAAACTCTTTTTGTCATATTCATTAATAAAAAGAGGTTTAAATGTCTAAAAAACAAAAGAGCAGCAACAACGTAAAAGACGTTTCTCCATCAAAACCAAAAGCTGATGAGAAAAAGACAACACCAACAGAACAAAATCAACCATTGAGTGCTGACAGCGAAAGAATCCTTTCTGCTTTAGCATATCCGATAGGCATAATAATTGCATTGATTTTGATTCTGGTGTCAAAACCACAGAACAAGATAGGAAAATTCAACGGATTTCAAGGCTTGTTCTTCGGAATCAGCTGGCTTGTGATATACGGGGTTATAACAGTATTTAGTGCCATCCCAATAATTGGCTTTGTTTTTTCAATAGTTGGAAGCCTTGTCTCATTGGCATTTTTTGTATGGGGAATATTGATTGCAGTTCAAGTCTATCAGGGAAAAACTGTGAAACTGCCAGTCTTATACGATCTTGTACCTGCATCATATAAGCTCTAAGCTAGAATAAAATGAGCAATAAAACAATTTGGTTATTTTTTATAGTTTTATCTTTCTTAGCAATGCCTCTGCTCCATGCTGAGGACATAAACTGTGCTACAGGTGAGTGGAGATGTTCTGAAAACAAGACCCTGATTTATGGTTGCAATAACAATAGCTGGCAGTTGTCACAAACATGTGTATTGCCTGAAATTTGCATAATCTCAGATACAGAAGTAAAATGTGGAATTCCTCCAAAAGTATGCGTTCCAGGATTGAGAAGATGCCAAACAGGAGATATTGAGAAATGTTCAAATGACGGCACAGCATGGGAGTCATATATTTCATGCAAGAATGGATGTGAACTCTCGAGCCAAGGACTCCCAAAATGCTTTTCAGAACAATCAAATATGCTCGAAGATTTTCCAAACCAGGGGCTTTTGCCAATAATCCTGATTGTTATTTTTGGGGTTTTTATCTTAATTATGTGGATTTTCTGCTTAGTTGACATCTTCAGTTCAGGGAATAAAGGAATTTGGAAATTATTATGGATAATAATTGTCACAGCAACTTTGATAGTAGGGATAATAATCTATTTTATATTAAGAAAAAAATCAAGGATGATCAGAGGTTACAATTCCTCTTATCCAAGTTATTCAGGATATACTGCTGAAAAACCAGAAAAAAAGAAATCAAAGGCAAAGAAGACAAAACCCCATGTAGGAAGCATCTCTCCTGCACTTATTGATTATATTAATGCAGCAAGAAAAAACAAGATTGACGACGAGAAAATCAAGAAAAATCTCCTTAGCGTAGGTTGGGCAGAAGACAAAGTTAATGACGCCTTTGAATATCTCGGTCAGGAGATAGAATAAAATGCATATCTATAGGTGCGAGTATATTTCAAAATTATGAAAGACAGATAAGATTTCAATTAATAACATACAGACCTAATCAAATAAACTACAGATATAAAAAATGCCAGAAGACATTGTAATAGGAAGAGATGAATCAGGAAAAAAGAAATTTGGAAACAAGGGGCTGATTTACCTTGGAAAGCATTATGTTAAGATGGGTTCAATCACAAGCTTGAGCAACAGGATAATGATGGATGTTGCAAAAGCTCATGTTGTTCTTGTTGCAGGTAAAAGAGGTTCAGGAAAATCCTACACAATGGGAGCATTGGCAGAGGAAATCTCTAACCTTCCAGCTGAAGTTTCGCTGAACATTGCTGTTCTTTTGTTTGATACAATGGGTATTTTCTGGACAATGAAATACAAGAACGACAAAGAACTTGAATTATTGCATGAATGGGGGCTTTCTCCTCAAAAAATTCCCTTGACAGTTTTTGTTCCATCAGGAAAAACAAAATTCTATGAAGATGTTGGAGTTCCATTTGACAAGGAATTTTCCTTGGATGTCTCGGAAATGACAGCAGAAGATTGGATAACTACTTTCAATCTTGATTTTACACATCCTGTAGCAATAGTAATTGAAAGAGTAGTTACATTGCTTCAAGAAGAAATTGAATCAGGAAGACTAAAAAAATATGATATAAATGATATAATGCTTGCAATGAAAAAAGACAAGGACTTTGCAAAAGATGCAAGAGATGCTGCGTTGAATATATTTGAAGGAGCAAAAACCTGGGGATTGTTTGCTTCGAAAAAAGAAAAAGGCACAAGAATAGATGATTTGATTAACGCAGGCAAGACAACTGTTCTTGACTTAAGCTGCTATAGTTCAATTGGTTCATTTAATGTTCGGGCATTAGTCATTGGATTATTATGCAAAAAGATTTTCAATGAAAGAATGGATGCAAGAAAAAAAGAAGAAGTTCAGGCAGTCCGCCAAGGAATTGATTACTTGAACTTGAAAGAAAAGAGAGAAATGCCGTTAGTGTGGATTTCAATTGATGAAGCCCATGAATTTTTGCCTTTGAATGGCAAGACACCTGCAACAGATGCTCTTGTGCAACTTCTTCGAGAAGGAAGACAGCCAGGAATTTCAATGCTATTAGCAACACAACAGCCAGGGCAGATTCATCATGATGTTCTCACACAAGCAGATATTGTAATTGCGCACAGAGTTACAGCTCGTCCTGACATAGAAGCCTTGAATTTCATAATGCAGACATATCATCTTGCTGATGTTAAATCTTATCTTGATAATCTTCCAAGATTAAGCGGAAGCGCTCTAATACTTGATGACAATTCAGAGAGAATTTCTCCAATGCGTGTCCGTCCTAGATATACTTGGCATGGTGGAGAAGCTCCAACAGCAATTAGAGTAGAAAAAAGACTTTGATTCTAAAGAAACTTGATTTTTTCCTACAAAAGCTGCCCTTCATAAAAATCATCAAAGTACTTTTGAAGACTATTTGCTCTTCCAGAAGATCTTTGAAATGACTGTAGATACTCTCGCCATGCTCTGGATTCGTGTCTTGCTACATCAATCTCCCACATGCAATAAACTCCTTTATCTTGGATATCAACTCTCTCCATTTCTTCTGCTTTCTCACTTTTAATGTGATCTTTTCTCATTTGCTCTGCAGAACATCCTCTATAGCCATAAACCCTAAGGATATGAGGATAAGAATCAACTCCCCAAACAGAAACAGTTAGCGAAGCTCCATTATTAGACAAGATTGCAAAACCTGCGCCTGTTCTGGATTTTATCTCTCTTGAAGCAAGTTTTTGTACCAAAAATTTTTCTCTTGCATTGACAATCATTTTAGGCAATTCAGGTTCTCCTTGTTTTATCATGCCATAGAACTTGAATAATATCGCTGCATTACCTGTTACTCCAATTTTATACACTTGCCTTGCAGGACACGAAGCAGGAACAGCTTCATCATCTTGTAACTTTTCAACTAAGGCCTCAAGACGTAATGAATGGAATTCTTCGGCATAAATCATTTTTATAATTACAAATTTATTTGAAACTTCTTTTTAAAGATTATTGTGATAACAGGAAAACAGAAAATTAATCCAAGCATGCTGGTGGAATAGAATAGTTATTTGCATCTTCAGAACTTATCCTTATTCTTGAAGGTCCGTTTTTCAAAGTATTTAGAGATTCTGATGTTGATTGATATCTATAATCAACAACTGTTGTGTCTTCATTAACAGGAAGAGCAATATGGCAGATTATCACAGGAATGCAGGTTGGAGCAGACATTTCCCAAGTTCTTCGAGAGATTGTAAAATCATTGATACAAGAGCAACTAACTGAAATACAGGCATATGGCGGAAAATTATCCCCTTACAGTATGTTTTACATGGTTGTTGCAATTATTTTTCCCGCACTTGCAATTACATTTGTTTTAGTGCTTTCAACCTTTGTACAGGCATTGGGGCAGAATTACAAGATGATTCTGTTTGTAGTTCTGGGCATGGTTATATTTTTGCAGATAATATTCTTAGGTATGATTAAATCTGGGAGGCCGCCGCTGGTTTGATTAAGATGTACTATCCATTATTCTCAAGTATATTTCCGTTTTACACAAGAGCAATAGAAAAATTAGCTTATTATGTAAACATGAAAAAAGATCCAAGAGAACACACTAATTTTATTGTAATTGTCGGACTTTCACTCGGATTATTGACTTTTATCGCAATGTTTATATTCTGGAAATGGTATTTCGCAATAATAGGCTTCTTTTTTGTCTTTGCATTGGTTCTTGTAGTATTCTATCTAATGCTGATGATGGAAGCTGACAAAAGATCATCTGATGCTGAAAAGATTCTTCCTGATGCTTTGCAATTGATGGCAACAAACTTAAGAGCTGGCTTGACAACAGACAAGGCATTTTTAGTCTCAGCAAGGGAAGAATTCGGAGTTCTTAATGAGGAATTCAAAAAAGTTGCAAAAGAAATTGCAACAGGAAAAGATCTTGTTGATGCTTTGAATGAAATGAGCAGAAGATTCAAATCAAACATTATAGCAAGGACAATTGACTTGATAACTTTCGGAATAGTTTCAGGAGGAGAACTTGCTCCATTGCTTGAAGAATCAGCCTCGAGCTTAAGACAGCAGTTATTGACTGCAAAACAAATTCACGCAAGTGTCATGATGTATACAATATTCATTTTCGCAGCAGTAGGATTCATCTCCCCATTATTATTCGGCTTAAGTACTGCCTTAACAGAGATAATGAGCAACAGTCTTGCTAGTATAGAAGCAATTTCAACAGATGTCTCATCAAAAGTGCCTTTAGCAGTCAGTCCTGTTGTTATCAGCGTTTCATTTGTAAGAGGATTTGCAATTGCATTATTAATAGTCTCTGCTATTTTAAGTTCGCTTGTCCTTGGGTTGATTAATTCAGGAGAAGAAAAAGATGGTTTGAAATACATCCCAGTTTTATTAGTATTATGTTTGATAGTATATTTCATAGTGGGCGTAACTATCAAAGCAGTTCTATCAGCCTTTATCGGATGAAAGCTGAATATGTTATGTATCACTTTTAGCTCTCTTAACCCTAATTTGTCTTTAGTAAATTTCCAACAAGAAACATTTAAAAATCAATTTCTCTAATATAATTATGGTAGCAAAAAAAAGCAGGGTTAAAACAAAAAAAACAGGTTCTTCAAAATCTAAGGTAAAATCAGGAACAGATAAAATTCCTACATATATTTCAACTTTTGACAACCTCTGCAACGGAGGGCTCAACAAAGAATCAGTTAATCTTATAGTCGGTGGTGCAGGCTCAGGAAAAACAATTTTCTCAATACAATTTCTAATAGGAGGATTAAAGAACGGCGAGACATGTATGTACATCACTTTTGAAGAAAAAAGAGAAGAACTTTATCAGAATATGCTTGAATTTGGATTTGATTTAGAGGAATATGAGAAAAAAGGCAAATTTATCTTTATTGAATACAGTCCAGAAAAAGTCAAGAGCGTGCTTGAAGAAGGAGGAGGAACCCTTGAAAGCTTAGTTTACAAAAGCAAGATTAACAGGCTTGTAATAGATTCTATCACCTCATTCACATTACTATTTGAATCAGAATTAGCTAAAAGAGAAGCTGCTCTATCTTTGTTTGATATAATCAAAAAATGGAAATGTTCTATTCTTCTTACAATGGAAAAAGAACTTTCAAAAGAAGAACTGATTTCAGGTTCAGAATCTGCAATGGAGTTTGAAGTTGATTCAGTTATTTTAATGTTTTTCTTAAGAGTAAAAGACGGCAAACGTCAAAGGATGATTGAAGTTCTAAAGATGCGCGGCACAAAGCATTCAGAATATGTTTATCCTTTCTTAATAACAGACAAAGGCATAGAGATTTCAAAAAGCCCTTTAAAAAACGTTCGTGTTCAGGCATGATAATTTCTTAATTTTATGACATCAGACTTATTTCTATTCAAGTTGCATTAATTCTTGAAAAGCGTATATGTCTCTATAAAAAGATCTTTTAGGATAGTGATGTAATAACCTTCTATATGTTTAAGGTATGTTTATGTTCTAAATAGCTAACCAAAAGACAAGTCAATCTCTATACAAACATAAATTAATTATTCTATTCTAAATATACAAAGAAGAAAAAAATAAAAAAATAAAGGGGTTTTAAGCTGAAGCTATCTTCTGGACAATCCTAATGTTTCCTGAAGGATACATTGGGGATGCTGCATCATCAAAAAAGTAGTTGAAGACTAAATCGCCTTTCATACCTTTTCCAGCTTGATTTGGAACACAAGCTGCTGTTGATGTTATTGTTGCAGTTGCACCAGGGCTAATTTCTCCGGCTGCAAAATTACAAGTTGCTGATCCAGGAGACAATATTGTGAAAGTCATATCCTGATAATCTATTTTTTGCTGTAAGTTGTTAGTCACTTGAATTGACATATTACCATTAGCAGTAGGAATTGCTTTTACACAAGACAATCCTGTTATCAAGACACCGCTTGTTCCACAAACTTCTTGGACTGGTGGGTTTAATACACCAAAAGCGATCAATGCTGCAATGGCAATGATTGCAATCAATATTGCCCAACCATATGTCATCAAGAACTCCATTGCTGCCTGTCCCTTTCTGTTAAAATTCATTTTTGTTTTACCTCCTTTTTCTTTAAATAAACGCCCATTCAGAGCTAAAATTAGATATCACATGCATGCGTTTATCGCGCGACATCGTTAATACAAGTAGATATCTCTTCTTTTTAAAGCTATCGCTGATAAATCAAGCATCTTTAAGATTCTCATTCTTCAACGAAAATAGAGAGAAAATTTGAATTTAAAAAGATATGATAACAGATACTCATAAGAAAACAAAAATTTTTGTTTCTGCAAAAACCATCTGTAAGTGCAGTTGTTGTTTTCTTGTCATTAAAATGCAACAAAGAATCAGACACAATTTTAAACATACTGACGTACATAATTTCAATAAACGATAAAGTTATAAATTCAAATATCTATAATATTTTACAAAAGAGAATATGGCATTTGAAAATTTTGAACATAAGGCAGATGTAGGAGTAAGAGGCAGTGGCTTGGGAATTGAAGAAGCATTCCAAGAATGTGCTAAAGCAATGTTCAATGTCGAGATAAATATTGACAAAGTTGAACCAAAAAGAAAAGTCAAGATAAGATGTTCTGCAAAGAACCAGGAAGAACTTCTTGTTGAATGGCTAAACGCATTATTAGCCCAAGCTTCGATAAAAGAAATGGTTTTTTCTGATTTTAAAGTCATTATATCCAAGGAAATTAATAGTTTTCAGCTTGAAGGCGAAGCAAAGGGAGATAAGCTCTCTGAAAAACACGAGCCAAAAATAGAAGTCAAGGCAGCAACATATTCTCAAGTCCGTGTTTACCACGACGAAGACAAAAGCAGATGGGTTGTCCAATGCATAGTTGATGTTTGAATAATTCTTTAAGAAAAAGAGTTTAAATATATTTAAACCTTTTTATCAGTTGTAATCCAAGAGTAATTACAATAACAAAAGATTTATAAAGCATTTTTATTAAGATACGCTATGAAAAATAATCTTGCTAACAGATTAAATGAAAACAAATCTTCTAAAAACGGTTTTACATTAATGGAGCTTCTAGTTGTTTTAATGATTACAGGAATCGTAGCAACTGTTGGTTTGCGTGCATGTAATACGTCGCGCATTAGAAACAAAAAAGAGTATGTTGTTAGAGTAACAAGCGATTATGATGGAAGGATAAAAGGAGAAGTACAACCCTACAATGAATTAAAAACATTCTTAGGAGATAACTACAGGCCGCAAGGAAATCCTAATTCTTTAAGCTTAGCTGAAAAAATAAAGACAGGTAAAACTTACGTGCTCACAGTAGATGGCGAGGAAAGCGAGGGTTCAGATAATTTGGGCAGAGTCAGATCAGTAAGAGACACATTTGTTCCTGGCTTTTCAGATGACACTTCTTTTTTCAACAGATATCCTGGATTAGAATACAGAAGAAGGTAAATGATTTGTCTCCTTTCTTACAAAATTATTTAAATCCATAGTTTCTTTTATTTTATGGAACTTAAAAAATTCAAGAAAATCAATGAAAATGAATGGGAAATAGAAAAAATAGGAGATATGAAAGTCCCTGGGAAGATATTTGCTTCTGAAAAACTAATCAAAGAAATGGATGACAAGGTTTTGGAACAGATTTCAAATGTAGCCTGCTTGCCAGGAATCCAAAGAGCAAGCATTGCCATGTCAGACGCTCATTGGGGCTACGGATTTCCAATAGGTGGAGTTGCTGCATTTGACCCAGAACAAGGAATTGTTTCAGTAGGCGGAGTTGGTTTTGATGGCGGTTGTGGTGTCAGAGCATTAAAAACAAACTTGAAATTAGAAGAAGTAAAACCAAAAATAAAGGAATTAATAGATGAATTATTCAGAATAGTCCCAGCTGGTTTAGGAATAAGGGGAAAAATAATATTAAATGATAAAGAAGTTGATGAAGTTCTTAAACAGGGGGCAAAATGGGTTGTTGAAAAAGGCTACGGAACAAAAGAAGATCTTGAGTTTATAGAAGACAATGGAACAATTGCAGGAGCTATTCCAGAAGCTGTTTCAGACACTGCAATTAAACGAGAGAAAAAACAAGTTGGTACCCTTGGAAGTGGAAATCATTATCTTGAAGTCATGTACATAGATGAAATTTATGATGAAAGAGCATGTAAAGAATATGGTTTGGAAAAAGGACAGATAATGATATGGATACATTGCGGTTCAAGAGCATTAGGGCATCAAATAGGAACAGATTATCTAAAGACTTTGGCAGAAGCATCAAGAAAATATAATATCCCAATTCGCGATAGAGAACTAGTTTGCGCTCCAATTAATAGTGAAGAAGGAAAACAATATTTCGGCGCAATGTGCTGTGCTTTGAATTATGCTCATGCAAATCGCCAAGTAATTGTACACTTGATTAGACAAGGTTTTGAAAAAATCTTTCCAAACTCAGATGTAAAAACATTTTATGAAATCTCACACAACTCGTGCAAAGCAGAAACTCATGTAATTGATGGAAAAGAAAAAGTTGTTTATGTGCATAGAAAAGGAGCTACCCGAGCTTTTGGACCTGGTAGAAAAGAAATTCCTAAAGCTTATAGAAAAATAGGACAGCCTGTTTTGATCGGTGGAACAATGGGAACGCAGAGTTATATTCTTCATGGAACAGATCAAGGTGAAAAGGCATTTTTCTCCTCATGCCATGGTGCTGGTCGAGCAATGTCAAGAACGCAGGCATTAAAAAATTGGCGCGGTGATAATATTATTCAAGAACTTGAGAAAAAAGGCATCTATGTAAAATGCCATAGTTATTCAGGCTTGGCAGAAGAAGCTCCCTTAGCTTACAAACCAGTTGAAGACGTCGTAGATTCCATGCACGATGCAGGAATCGCAAAGAAAGTCTGCAAGCTAAAGCCTATTGGAAATATCAAGGGATAAGAATTATTGAACAAAAAGAAAACCTTTAGGAAAGTAATAATCTTTAATGCCTGCAATATAACTAGCTTTATCAAACTCAGGGTTATAATCTCCAGTTAGATGATTTGGTTTTCCTATCTCTATAGTCTCAGGGAATCCCCTATAACTATTACCATTAAATGAAACTAAAAATCCTTGTTCTTTGAGAACCTTAGCGAGATTCTTGGGCTTTTTCGAAGATTCTTTATCTGTTCTCCACATTTCATCAATAACTATTTTTTTCTTAGGATCTAATTCATATATTGTAAATGTTTTAATATTCTCCATTTTTTTACATGCTCTCTTATCTTTTAAGGATTATTGCATAAAAAGATATACTTAAAAAGATATACTTTTAAAAACTCTTTTCTCCTCATAAAACCATTAAAAAGATGGTAGTAACTTATAAAGTAGACTATAGAAAAAGGATGATGAAACCAAAGAAAAACTATTCTTTTCATCTAATTGTGTCTTTATTAGTCATATTCTCATTTGTCTTTTTTATGTTAAAAAATTCTGATGTTAAGAAAGGAAATATTATGGGAGCTGCAACAGGCCTTCCTATAAACACTTCAGAACCAACTTCATGGTTGATAATTGCAGCAATAGTCCTTGGCTTGGGAATTGTGATAATCTTAATCATTTCAGTATTCAAGAAAAAACCGAAAAAAATGAATAAACCAATAAATCCAAGCATCCAAGGCTTCAAGCCAGTTCCAATAAAAAAACCAGCTCAAAATCCATTGCAACAATCTCCTAATGAACCAAGTGATGATGAGATTAATGAACTAGAAAAGAACTTTGTTCCAGATGAACCAGCTCAAACACCAGTTCAACTTAAGAAACCAATAGAGCCTCAAAGACTTGATGCTGAAAAAACAACTATGATATATCCCCGAGATGAACTCAAGAAAAAGGTAGATACAGAAAATACTGATATAGATGAAGAAGATGAAGAAAATGAGAAAGAACTTGAAAAAATCTCAGGAGACACTTCAGAAAACGAAGAAGAAAAAGGAACAGACAGCAACAAACAAAACAAAACAGATAATGACAAAGAAAATCAAGAACAAGAAGAAGAACAAAACGAAGAACAAGAGATTGTAGTAGAAAAAGACAAAACTCCTGTCTCAAGACCAAGAGTAGTCAAGAAGACAACAAAATCCAACAAACCATCAAAAAAACCAATCAAAAAAATTACTAAAAAACCAATTAAAGTAAAAAGATCAATAATAAAATCTTCATCTAAACACATAGCTACATCCAAACAAATTAAAGAAAAATCTAAAGAGAAATTCACCCCAAAAAGACAAGAAGATATCATAATTCCAGTTGAAGATGATTCTCTAACAGAACAAGAAATAGAAAAACCCGCTAAAACTAAAGAAAAACCAAAAAAATCAAAAGCCAGCGACGATTCAGACGACATGTTCAAAGACCTTTCAGAGATTTCCCCTGACGACGAAGTTGTAGTAGAAAAAGATTAAAAAAATAAAATAAAAATTAAGATGTTTTTTGTTTTGCTGTTTTCTTAGGGAAATTTTTCGTATCTCATTATCTCGGCATATTGTGGCCTTAAAGGCGGGGCAACAAAGCAACCCGTAACCCCAAGAACATCTGTTCCTTCTCGATTGCAACTACGAAAGACTAAAACTGGCCTCCAATGGCTATTCAATCCATAGACACTGATGTTTCTTCCTCTTCTGTAACCTCTTATTGATACATCACTTTCTGAATTTACCCGAACTGTACCTATTATCCTGTTCTCATCAATCCGGCCGATTAAACTTTCAAAGAGATATAACATCCTTCTTCCTTCTTCAGCATGTCCTGCAATATACATTACATCGTCATGTGTAGACCCCAAAAAATGGTTTTCTACATCTCTGATACTATCCCCATCATCTGAAAGACTAGCAAGGATTAATCCCTGTCTCAAGAATGTTGTGATCTCTGATAGAGTCAATCTTTCATATTCCCAATTAAATTGACTTGTTTCTGACCCAAGCATTCCGGCAATTTGTTCTAGTGTTCTTATATTTGGTTGATTTTCCATTTTGCTTTCCTCCATAAAATTTAATTCCATGAGAATCCAGTTTAGACTAATGCAATATTAATCCCTAGAAATCATGGCTTGTTCACAAGACAAAAAAGTCAAGTAAAACAAGAATATTAAATAAGCAAGGGATTGCTTATTTCTTCTTAAATAAAACTTTTAGAACAAAAACATTATAAGTACAACTAAGAGAAAGTTCTTCTAATGTTCTAAATCTTTGTTCTAACATTTTATTACTAATATTTTAGAAAAAATGATTTATAAATGCTTCGTCAAGAATTCCTAGCATCTGGAACAATTCACAATCACAGTTCTCTCTTTTGGTCCATCAAACTCGCAGAACATAATGCCCTGCCACTTTCCCAACAAAAGTCTGTTGTTCTGAACAGGAATTGTTATGCTTGCACCAACAATAGCAGACTTGATATGACTATCTCCATTACCATCGCAGGAATCATGCTTCCATTGTCCTCTTGGAGCAATTTTTCTCAAAGCTTCAAGAAAATCTTCGCAAACCCTGTCATCACAGTTTTCATTTATAGTCACAGCAGCAGTTGCATGAGGAACAAAAATGTTCGCATTGCCTTCTTTTAAAGAATATCTGGAAACAAGTGCTTGAACCTGTTGAGTTATATCAATGATTTCTTCTCTTTTTGTTGTCTTAATAGTGAATTGCATAAAGGAGTAAGGAAGAAATCTTTATTAAAGTTATGCCTATATGTTGTTATTTAAGTTGTAGTTGTTGTTTTTCGAGTAAGACAATAATTCAACATTACACTTATAGACGTGAAAGATTTTTAAGCTTCAAAGCACTTGTATTTTATGATAAACCTGTTTTTAGGCAAAAAAAACCCTGAAATTGAGGCACAAGCAAAAAAACTTGGCTTTGAAAAAATCTTATTTACAAAAGTCATAAGAATAATAAAGGATTTTGACCAAGACACAAACTCAAAAAACTACGATTCATGTTTAATGCATACAGATAATATTGAGAATCTAAGAAGATTCATTGACAAGGCTAGTTTTTTGAATTTAAAGGTAATTGTCTTAGGCACTTCAAATGAAATAAACAGAATATCTCTAGAGAACAAAAAAGTTTTTGCTTTGCTTGACCCAGATTATGAGAGAAAGAAAGATTTCTTAGATTCAAGAGATTCTGGATTGAATCAAGTATTGTGCAAAATTGCCAGAGACAATAAAAAGCTTATTTTAATCAACCTCAATAATTTGAATAATTCAAGAAATCTAGGAAGAACTCTCCAGAACTTTAAATTATGCAAGAAATTCAAGACACAAATTCAGTTAGTTGACATAAAAGACAATTCTTCAACAGAAGAAATGAAAAGCTCATTTGAATTAAAGGAGCTAGAAAGAATTCTCAAAACTCATGAGCATTTTGATTTTGAGAGTTTGAAAGAATTTAAGATAAAAGTTTTCCACATGATTTACGTTTCTAAGAAAATTTAAAAATCTCTATTTGTTCTTTGTTTAATGAAAAACCTCAAGATTCCTATTTGTTATGTTTTGTTTTCAGGCGGCTTAGACTCAAGACTTGCACTGAAGATAATGCAAGAACAACAATATACTAACAAAGATTTAGACAATAAAGACATTGAAAAAAATGTATCAAAAAAATTAGATAACAAACATACTGATCTGGCTTTTCAAGCCAGAGTTAAGTGTGAGGATAAGTCAATTTCAATAGAAAACGAGAATTATAATCAAAACAAACAACAACATAAAAATCTTACACATACCGACGGGCTTCATCAAAAGTTTAGGATAATCGCATTAACATATAAACTTCCTTTTGGAAGTGGCTGCTGCCAGCCAGATTGTTCTTTTAATTTTACCCAAGTTCAGGGCATTGAACATAAAATAATTGACTGCAATCAAGGCAAATTATTCAAGAAATATCTAAAAATAGTCTCAAAACCAAAATTCGGACACGGTTCAGGGATAAATCCTTGTATAGACTGCAGGATTTTTATTTTGAATGAAACAAAAAAAATTCTCAAGCCAGGTGATTTTATTGTCACAGGCGAAGTTCTTGGAGAAAGACCAATGTCACAGCATAAAAAAGCAATGCTTACAATTGATGAAGAGACTAAATTAAAAGGTAAAATTCTTCGCCCATTAAGCGCAAAACTTCTTGAAACCACTGAACCTGAAAAAAATAATTTAGTTAATCGAGAAAAGCTCTTTAATATCTCGGGAAGATCAAGAAAACCACAAATTGCTTTAGCAAACCATTATCATATAAGCTACCCTACGCCAGCAGGTGGATGTTTGCTTTGTGAACAAGTTTTTTCTGAAAGATTGCATGACCTTTTTTCCCGAAAACAATTAAACAACATTACACATACAGATGTAGATTTACTTAAAATCGGACGTCATTTCTTCTTCCCAAAATTCAAAGTAATAGTCGGCAGAAATCACAAAGAGAATCTTCTTCTTGAAGGACTCGCGAACAAAAAAACTGACAAAGTGTTTACCTTAAAGTCATTGCCAGGACCTTCTGTTCTTTTGCAAGGAAAAATAAACGAAGAATCAATAGAAAAAGCAAAAGAACTTCTGCTGAAATTTTCCAAGAATAAAGATGAAATTGTTGAAAAATAGAAACCTTTAAAAGAAGCAATTAATAACCATAAAGATGAAAACCCTAACAGTTGGAGATGAGACACTACCAACAAATACGAGCCCAGAATTTCATGAACCAATAGAAGTTTTAATTTCAACAGCACTTGTAGACTCAAAGACAGTTGTTGAACTGGGTTTCGGAAGATCATTTGAGACAGAATCCCTAGGGCAACCTTTTCTTTGTTTATATATCAGGCGAGGCAATATCCCAAATCCAGACCAAGGAAAAATAGATATTGAAGGCACATATATATTTAATGAAGAACTTGGCGTAGTAAGAAAAAGAATTCTAAAACATCTTGGACATAATGTAGTTGTAAAAGATGAGAAGAATGAAAGAAGCTTGTCAATGTTCTATTTTGAGCCAAAATCAGGATATTTGATTAAATCAACACTAGATGGGATAGAATCAGCTTACAAGAACTGACCAAGAAACTGATTATTCAAGAACAAAAAAATTAATAAACCCCTTCTTCATGAAATTACAATAAATCTGAAAATTAAATAAAAAATGAGAGAACCAAGACCAGTCAAAAAAGGTTTGAACACAGAACGAGTTTTACTTGAAGCTTTAGCAGGTGAGTCAAAAGCCCGAGTAAAATACAATATGTTCGCTTCTATAGCAAGAAAAGAAGGCTTTGAACAGATTGCAGCCATATTCCAAGAAACTGCAGACAATGAGTTTGAGCATGCGAAGATGATACTCAAACTGTTAGGAGAAAAGCCAAAAGACACAAAAGAAGCTCTTATGAAAGCTATTGAAGGTGAGCACTTTGAATGGACTAAGATGTATCCAGAATTCGCAACATACGCAAGACAAGAAGGTGAAGATGATGCATTGAAGTTCTTTACAGAAGTAGCTGAAATTGAAATGGCTCATGAGGCTAGATACAAAAAGCTTTTAGAGAACTTGCAAAGAGGAAAAGTTTTCAAGAAAGAAAAAGTCTTGAAATGGAAATGTAGAAACTGCGGATACATCCACACAGGAAGGGACGCGCCATTTGAATGTCCAAACTGCTTGCATCCTCAAAACTTTTTTGAAGTACTCTGTGAGAATTATTGAGTGTTCTTAGATAACATTCATTTCACCTAGTAAGACTTTTAAACTGCCAAAGATTAAAGAATAATGAAAAAGAGTTCAAAAATATGGATAATATCTATCTTCTTTATATTAGTCATTGCACTTGTTTTATTCTTGCTGTTAAACCAAAATCCAAAATCAGATCTGCTTATAATCAAAAATGGAATGACAATTCCCCAAGATAAATGCTCAAAACTTGACCAGTATGCTATTATCTATCAGACTGGTTGCCCGCATTGTGCAAAAGTCCTTCCGAGAATTCAGGAAGTTGAACAGTCTTTAGGAGTTACATTCAAGCATTATAATCTAGCAATTCAAGCTGACTTCAACTATATTCAATCCTTAGGAATGCTACCTGAAGGTGTTCCTGCAGTTATTATAAATTGCAAAGCCTACCTTGGTTCAGATTACTCTGTTGACGATTTCAAATCATTCATTTTGGGAAATTAAAGTTTATAGGTTATGAATTATTATTCATAATTAAAACTTCTTTCAAACAGGAACATTTAAATACCATTATGAATATATATTCATATGCGTCCCAAAAAACCTAAGAAGATTTCATTTGAAGCAAAACACAACCATTTCAGTCCATTGACTCAACAACATATTATAACAGAAGAAATTCTATTAGATAAGGAAGAGCTTGAAGCAATAAGGCTTAAAGATTTTGAAAACTTAAATCAAGAAGAATGTTCCAGACTAATGGATATATCCCAACCAACATTCCATAGGCTGCTAAAACAAGCAAGAAAGAAAGTCGCGCTTATGTTAATAAAGGGGCAATCACTAAAGATAAAAATTTAAAAACTTGTTAAATCGCTAAATAAGATATAAAAAATGGTTTTATTAACAATTCCCTATGTAATGGGTTTGGCTGTTACTGATGCAGTCAATCCCTGCGAATTAGCTATCTTGACTTTAGCTCTAATCGCAATAATAACAAGGTATCCGAGAGAGAGGAAAAAAGTCTTGAAAGTAGGCCTGGCTTTTGCAGCAGCAATTTTCTTGATGTATATGATTTACGGGGCAATCTTAGTATATATCTTTGGGCTAGTCTCTCAAATAAAAATAATCAGCACAGTTCTCTACAAAATCTTCGGGGTAATAGGAATTCTTCTAGGAGCATCTAACATCAAAGATTTCTTTGCTTATGGCAGCCTGGGTTTTGTCACAGAAGTCCCTAAAAAATGGCGGCCTTCAATGAAGAACATGATTGCGCAGATAACTTCTCCAAAAGGAGCATTCGTAGTCGGAATTATATGTGCTTTGTTCTTAACTCCATGCACAATGGGTCCATATATAATTGCTGCAGGTTTGCTAAAAGATATAGGACTAATCAATGCTCTGCCTTGGCTAATCTTATACAACCTCATTTTTATACTGCCGATGATTTTGATAACATTAGTAGTCTATTTCGGATTTTCAACAGTTGACAATGTATATGGATGGAGAGAAAAGAATATAAGGATACTACACCTTGTTTCAGGTGTAATACTAGTAGCAATAGGCATAGCATTATTATTTGGCTTATTGGTTTAAAAAAGAGGTACGTCTATAAGTGTATAAATATGAGTCGAACTCAGTGTTTAATAAGATAAGATAAAAACAGTATAGACAAACCAGAAGAACATAAAGATGAGAACACTTCAAGACTTGCACAAGGCATTGGAAAGAAAAGAGAAGATAGTTATCATGCTTGCACCAAGCTATGCTGCGGATTTTATTTATCCTGAGATCATATTCAGATTAAGGGAAATCGGCTTTGACAAGATAGTTGAACTTACTTTCGGAGCAAAGATGATAAACCGCGTTTATCATGAACAGCTAAAAACTACAAAAAAACTTCTAATTTCATCTGTTTGCGCAGGAATTGTTGAAACAATTAATAACAAACACCCTGAATTCAGAGACAAATTAGCTAAGATAGATTCTCCTATGATTGCAACAGCAAAGATATGCAAAAAAATTTACCCAAAACACAAAACCTGCTTCCTTTCACCATGTTACTTTAAGATTATTGAAGCAAAAAAATCAAATTATATTGATTATTGCATTACTTACAAGGAATTAAAGGATTTGCTTCACTTAAGAAGAGAAAAGAAAAGCAAATTCAAGAGATTTAAACACAAAAATCATCTTTTTGACAAATTCTATACAGATTACACTAGAATTTATCCTCTTTCAGGAGGTTTATCAAAAACTGCCCATATCAAAGGCGTTTTACAACCTAACCAGACAAAAATTGTCGACGGCATAATTGAGATTGAAAAGTTTCTTCAAAAAAACAAGAATAAAAAACAAAATTCTACAATCAAATTTTTGGATGTCACATTCTGCAAAGGTGGCTGCATTGGAGGACCTTGCCTTTCAAGTCCATTGACAATTGAACAAAGAAAACAGAAAGTTCTTGAATACTCTGAAAAAGCCCGGACAGAAAAAGTTCCAAAATACAAAAAAGGCACGATTGAGAAAGCCAAGGGAATTCAGTTCTCTTGGCAATATTAAAAATCTCTATATCAAATAAAGATTTAAAAACCAATTTCAATTCATTCTTTTAGGCTCGCATGGTGCATTTTAGAGCAATGGATACATTTTTAAGGCTTAATTTCTAAAGAGGTCAATGACATTTAGGGATATCGGCAACCATCAAAAACATATTTTTTAATTGGTTCTTTGACAGGTTTTTTCCAAAACTCTTCTCTTCTTTTCTTCAATTCTTCACTTTCTTTTTGTTTTGTTGATAAACTTTGTTTTTTTGTAGATTCGTTCTTCACTTCTGGTTTCTTATCCTCTTTTAAGAAATAACTGCCTAAACCCATATTTATACAGTTTTTTCAAGATTTTAAACTTTTTCCTTTAATTCATTCTCTCTCTAAAGCTTTCTTGATTTTGTAGGCAATAAGAGAAGGATTTTCATAGACTTCTTCAGCAGTATAGTTTAAGACTTTCCAACCTAAACTTTCACATACGCTTCTTCTTCTATTCTTAATTTCTTCACCTTGTCGGTTCCTCTTGTAAGGTCCATCAACTTCTACAACTAACTTCTTTTCAGGAAATGCGAAGTCTACATGCATTCTGCTTATAGGGTATTGAGATTCTGCTTTTAATCCAATTAGGTTCATTTCATTTTGTAATATCAATTCTGTTTTTGAATACTTAGGCAGTATTCTTTGACCATTATCTACTAATTTAACCTCTTGAGGTTTTTTAGAAATAATTGAAGTCTTGATCCTCTTTCTTCTTTGTGGAGAGGGAGTTGCTTTTTTTAGTAGGTCTATCCAATTGCTTTCACTTTCTGGCTTTTTTTCTGTAACAGGTGGACTAGGAGACCTCATAGGTATTACAATTTTTCTTTTAGGAGTAATGCCCCTAATTTTTCTGAAACAAATGACAAAGAAAATAATTACTGCAACAATAAGAACAAGGAAAAGAAGCCACCAATAATTATTAACAATTGACATAAAAAAGAGATAAATCCAGAAAAGAATGCCAATGACCTCTTTGGTCTTAATTGTCATGTTTTTCTATCTATTGTTGGATTTTTAAACCTTTTCCACAAAATCAAAAAGCATTTTCCTAAAAATATATAGTTCTTTTGCAGACTTTTCTAGGTCTTCTTGTAATCTTTCAAATTTTTTATTAAACCACTCAACACCGTCCTCTCTTAAGATAAGCTTCTTTTCTTTCTTTTGTTTTGGTTTTTTTGATTTTTTCATTTTTAGATTTTAAGTTTCAAGTTTATGTCTGTCTCTAATGGTGCTAACTTCAATATCACTTTTTCTTTAGACATCTTCGTTATAGCAAAGTCAAAGAAGACATGACAAGGTAATGATATATCTATATCTTTTACATTTGAAGCGATTAAATGTTTGAAAGGATGTGTCATTTTTAAAGACTTGACTTTGATTGGCTTCCCTCGTTTGTTTGTAAAGGCAAGTTTCACACTTCCAATCTTGAGTTTACTTCTAAAGTCTTCAAATTTTATTTGTTTTTTCATTTTATCAATGTGAGACCAATGCCATAGACAAGCATTATCAAGGCAATTATGTTTAGTATCTTTAATGTTTTTGTCATTCTGTTGCCATAAGTCCTTTAATTCTCAAATAAATCGTGATTTGCCATGAACCAGCTAAAATAAAGAATAGCATCGCTATCAAGAAAGTATATGCTGGTCTTTCATTTATATTAATCAAAGCAACAACCAGAGAGATGGCTGTGATAGATAAACAAACAAGCCACTCCCACAATGAAACTTTTTGTTTTTTCATTTTAGTTACTTTTTTAAGCATCAAGGCTTTATAAGATTAGTTGTTTTTTGTTATACATTTCTTTGATATAGTGAAAAGAAAGGCTTAAAAATGCACTTTCTTTTATAGAAAAGTATTGACAATGCATCGATACAGAGCATTGAGTTAAACTTCTATGCTCTAAAAGGCTCGCATGGTGCAATGGCTAACACTCAACCCTGTCACGGTTGCAACCCGGGTTCGAATCCCGGTGCGGGCGTACCATCTTTCTGGAACTTTAATGGGATTCGAACAAAAACATGACATATCCCAACTTTATCCCGAGTCTATTTAAAGAAAATCAATTTTTTGAATATGCGTCGAAGCTGTACCGATGGAATATAAACTTAAAACATGTACCTAATATGTACCGAGAGAATATAAGGAAAAGGCATATTTTGATGAAATGGAGCATAAAATGAAGATTGATCCTTACAATCATAAAGAAAGATACTTGAAATGGAAGGAAAAGGCAAAGGAAAGCATTCCAGAGCTAAGTAAAGAGAACTCTGACATTTTAATGAGCTATCTAAGTGATATGGAACGAGGACTAAACATTTCTGTTGAGAACATCAAAGGACCAAGAAGTTTTAACAGATTAAACACAATAAGACAGAGATTTATCTCATTTACAAAGAAATTTCAAGAATTATACTCTATCAACAAGCTAACTGAAATAAATGAAGAACAACTAGTTTCTTTCTTTTCAGATATGAGAAATGGAACAATCAAAAGAGAAGACGGAACAAACTATAAGTCAGTTGAAACACCAGCTAAAATCTTCAAAGCTTTCTGGCACTGGTGGATGAAAGTCAATAGAAAGAAAGGAATAGAGATACAAGACATAACAATTGACTTAGACACGACACAAGAAAAGCCAGATTGGGTTTACTTGACAGAAGAACAAGTAAAGAAACTCGGGGATAATGCTAAGTATGAATATAAAGTCTTAATGATGTTTTTATTTGATACAGGCATTAGAGCACCAACTGAACTTATGAACATCAAAGTTTCAGATTTCTTCAATGATTTTAAAGAGCTTAACATTAGAGATGAAATATCAAAAACTTTTGGAAGAAGAATAAAGTTAATGATTTGTTCTCAGCTTATTAAAGAGTATGTAAAAGCCAGAGAACTTAAACAAGACAGCTACATCTTTGATATTTGCCCTAAAATTGTCAACAAGTATCTTAGAAGGCTCGCTGAAAGGATTTTAGGAGATGCAACAAGTCCAGCAGGCCAAAAGTTCTCTGAACTAACGATGTATGACTTTAGACACATTTCTTGCTGTTATTGGTTGCCCAGATATAAGTCCGAGTCTGCTCTAAAATATCGTTTTGGTTGGAAAAAGTCAGATAAAATTCACTATTACAGCGAACTTTTAGGAATGAAAGACACAATCCAAGAAGATGATATGTTAGTAGACATAACAAGAACCGAGATAGAAAAAGAATTAGAGAGAACTCGAAAAGAAAACAGCATCTTGCAAGATAAAATGAAAGTCCTAGAAGAACAAATGTCAAAAATCGTTAGCGTTACAGACCAATTATTCGGACAGATAAAAAGGAATGCTCAAAAGAAAGAAACAAGAGATATCGAATTAAATTTGAGCGAGGTTTCTGTCATGCCTTTAGGCAAGAAACCGAGCAGGATTTAATATGCAAAAAAACGAACCAAGAGTTTTTCGAATAAGTGATATTACGTCTGATAAAGAGTCTGAATTAGAAGATCAAGGTTATCAAAAAGTTCTAGTTAGAAACTTGAAAGGACAACAAGCTCTTTATTTGTTCAAACCTTTCTTTCATGAATCTCCACGACATGCAATAACTATTTTTGAAATTTCAGAATACATAAAACAATATCCAAATGTAAAAGTAAAACAATTTCTTTCAAGAAGCCCAGATATTGTTTTCACAATAAACAAAAAGAAGTATGCTATCGAAATCGAAACAGGCACAATTCTAAAGAGAAACAAAGAACAAATTTACGGAAAAATCGCAAACTTAAAGTATTATTACAACAAAAACTGGTTTTTTGTTGTAACAGACAGGAATTTAGTAAAATCTTATAGAAGATTTGGAAAAACTTGCTCAAAAAGGAATGTTTTAAGAAAAATCGACAAGATTGTCTTTCAAACAGCTTGGCTTGACTGACTTAATTTTGGCAGTTGAATGTAAAGTTGTTTTCAGCTAGATATCAACGAAAAAAATCCCATTTTGTGGCGGTTTTGTCAGTAATGTATTAGCTTATCTCTTCAACCTTAACTTTGAAGAGCTTTTCACCTTTGGCTGATTTATCCTTGATTTCTCGTTCGTCTAAGTGAATCCACACAGGATTGATTAAGAAAAGGCCTTCTTTAAGGTTATCTTGTTCTTCTTTATGGATTGTAATGTGTTTCATCTTATCCTTTCTTTCTTAAAGAGTCAAATAACTCAAAGTATCTGTCTACTTCTTGTTTTGTATTGGTTATATCAAATGAAACTCTTACATCATCTGTATCAGAGATATAAGAGCAGAAAACTCCTCGTCTTTGAATATCCCTGACTAATTTTCGACTTCCAGAAATTGTAAATGAAACAATCGCAGGAGAGTAATTATCTCCAACATGGTTTACTCCTATACCTCTTGACTGCAAACCTTGAACAAAATAATCCTTTAATTCAGATAGATATTCTGCTTTTTTTGAAAAGTCATTTTGTTGTAAAAATCCTTCTTTTGTTAATTTTTCAATTGAGGCAACTAAACTTTGATATCTTGCAGGATTTAAATGACATCTAACATTTGGACGAATTTTGTAAATATCTGGAATCATTCCAGCCATAATTAATTGTTCTTCTGGTTTCCTGCCTTGCAAAGATTGAATTTGAGATTTTACCCTATCGCTTACGTAAAGAATACCTAAAGGATAACTGCCTAATGTTTTGTGTGGTGTTGCAACATAGAAATCAATCCCAGATTTTTCTAAGTCTTTAAAATCTACTAGTGGAAGGTTTCCTAATGCTTGTGCTCCATCAATAGCAAGATAAGCATTTGGATTCTTTTGCTTTACTCTTCTTGCAAATTCTTTTATGTCTATAATTCTTCCATCATTTCTAACAACATGACTAATAACAACTAGTCTTGTATTTCCATCAACACGATTCACAACTTGGTTGAGGTCATAAGACCTCACAAATCTTGCTACACTTGTTGTTGATTTAGTTTTTAATCTTGTTCTTAATCCACCATATCTTTCAGCAACTTCTTTATCTGCGAAAGTTGACCAACCATCTGATTTATCTGTATTCCCATGATCTCTGTGTTCTCTAAAAATTCTTGGAATAGATTCGTTTTCAGCATCTGTGGTAACTACATTTCCCTTGTCAACATCAGCCAACCAGTATGCAAAACTCAATGCTTCTGTGGTATTTCTTCCAAAAATAACCTGATTTGGGTCTGAAATTCCAACAAGTTTTGCCGCTTCTTCCCTTGCTCTTAATTCTAAGTTTTTTGAAAGTTTTCTTTTTGTGTGAACTGCCTTAAATGTTTCTGGATAAGGTCGTGCTAAAGAAGCTGAATTGAAATCGATTACTTCTCCAGGCTTTGTTTGATAAGTCCTATATTTATTATAAAGCCCTTGATTTACAATGTAACAATCTCTTCTAAAGTCCTTTTTCATTTTACATCACCACCTTATCTTTAAGTTTAGTTCTAGCATAATCTTTAATAAAAGAGGCAAGTTCGGGGGTCATACCATATGGGTGTTGACCAATTCCTTCTTCAAAACTTTTATAGGGTGACGTATTATTAATATTTGCAGTAAATTCTACGGGCAATACCTTTTCTTCATATCTTTCAGAATATCTTGTTCCGGGATGGTAAGTTACAAGATTTAATGAAACCATGCAAATATTGGGGTATTTTTCAATAAGTTGCCCAGTTTTATCAATTGTATATCTAACGCTAGATTCTGTTTCATGAGTGGTTTCATACTTATCAAAATGTGATGGATGACCAAATGTTAAAGAGACTCCTGTTCTGACTCCTTCTTGGCATAGGGTTTCGAGAGCGCTTTCTGCACTAACTCCCCCATATTTTTGACTTCCAAAACTATCTCTTAATTCCCCGTCAAATGTTTCTAATCCTAAGTAAACATACGAACAACCACTTTCTTTCATTCTTGCTACTAATTCCCTATTTGCATCTACTGTCCCAATAGTGGTCTGGCAACCCCATTCTAGACCATATTTTTTCAAGAGATTAAATAATTTTCCAAGATACTCCTTTGGTTTTGCTAAAAAGGTGCTGTCATCAAAGAAGATAGAAGAATAACCTTCGGCTTTAACATGCTGAAGTTCTTGTTCAAGATGACTTAAAGACCTTAAATAGTTCCTAGACCTTGGAGAATCATCTGCGTACCATGCTCTTTTAATACCCTCGCTGCAAAATTCACAGGAATTTGGGCATCCTTGCCCAACAATTATCTGGATAGTTTTTCCAGAAAATAGAGAGGAGAAAGATCTAGACAATTTGTCTTCGTCTTTTAGAACATATCTTCTAATAAAAGGCGTATCCTCTAGTTTTGCGGGTTCTCCTTTTGTTTTTACTTCTACTAATTTTTCTGCTTTTTCGTACATCAAAAGACCCGCACCTGCTAAGTTGTTAAAAGAGCCCGCATTTTCTGAAACAATTCTTTTGATGTCATCAGTCGTTGCTAAAGGATTCTGTTCAATTGTTTGGTAAAGTTGATATAAAAGATACATCCCATCACCGGCAATTTCAAAGTCAGCATCCAGTTTTCCTTTTTGTCGGGTATACTTAACAGAATTATCAATATGTGCTCCACCAAAAACAACAATTGTTTCTGGAGAAATTCTTTTTACTAAATCTTTTATTTGAACTGCATTCTGATAAGAAACAGAGAACGTACTAATCCCGACTATTTTTGGTTTTCTTTCTCGTAAATTTTTAACAAGTTCATTTTCAAATTGAGAATTCTCAACATTCTCCACACCATTAGGACACCAAACCTCCACTTCTTGTTTAACTCTATCTCTGTCTTGATATTTTCTTTCTTTTCTTTCAACTAAAAGTGAGAGAGCATAAAGCAGGCCAGTTGGCTGTCCGCCAAATTTCAAGTCTCCCGGGTAAGGAGAGCTCATAAATAGAGATTTAATTCTAGTTTCTAATGTCATTTTATTATTACACAATGGTAACGTTTTGAGGATATATTAAAGTTTTCAAGCTAAATTGACCATTTAATAGGAAGATTTATAAATAATCAAGTTTTATGGTTAAAATAAACCTTTTATTATAGCATAACTAAAAATGATAGAAAAAGTCAAATTAGATGCCATTGATAGAAAAATTTTAGCTGAATTAGATAAGAATTCTAGGATGCCGACTACTATCTTAGCAAAGAAAGTAAAAAGATCTAGAGAAGCAGTTAAGTATAGAATACAACAACTTGAAAAAAAAGGCGTTATTCAGGGTTTTATTACTTCTGTAAACCCCACAAAATTGGGGTATTATATGTTTAAGGTTTATCTTAAATTAGAAAACATCCCAGAAGAAAGAGAAAAATTTTTCCAAGAACTTAAAGAAAATAAAGAAATATACTGGATGGGAATTTCAGACGGGATTTTTGATTGTGTTTTTTCTATCCTTTCAAAAAATATCACTGAATACTTTGGTAAAATCAATTTTTTGTTATCCCGGTGGCAAAATCTTATTATGAACAAGATTATTGGAGTTACAGTAGACACAAGACAATACAACAAAAAATTCTTTACTGGAGATTCAGATGGCGAATATGTCCTTTTCGGGGGCGACGTGGTAGAAAATAATATGGATGAAATTGATTTGAAAATTTTGAATATACTAGCAAATGATGCAAGAATCCCAATTGTTGAACTTGCAAGAAAAGTAAACACTAGTATTGAGACTGTAAGAACAAGAATCAAAAGATTAGAAGAAAAGGAGATTATATTGAATTACAGAATTGCCGTTGATTTTAATAAACTAGGGTTAGAATTTTTTAAATTAATCCTTTATTTCAAGAATATCTCAGAAAAAGATGAAAAATTATTGTTTGAATGGATGAGAACAAACCCTAATGCCCTCTATGGTATACGAAGTTTAGCACCTTGGGAAGTCGAATTTGAGTTTGTAGTTGAAAACTATCAAAAGTTTAATGAAATAGTAAACGATTTAAGAGAAAAATTTCCAAATGTTATAAGAAATTATGAACATTTGGTTATGCATCGTGAAATGTGGATGCCAGCATATAAGGAAATTTTAAAGACAAGCAAGAAAACCTAAAAATAAATACACATTTTATGGAAATAAATTCAACGAAGAGTTTAAATATTTAAATAAGTTCAATAAATTATAACAAGTGAAAGACCAAAAAGAGGCATAAAAAATGGTGAAGATAATCCCAAAAATTCCTGTAGTTTTTAAAGGAAAATTTCCCAAAGGTTACATAAATGATGTTCATGATTGGGCATTTTCCAAAGAAAGAGTTAAAGAAACACTAATAGACGGAACCCCAAAGCTCTTGACACTAGACATTGATTTTGGAGTCCAATGCAGTCTAAATTGCCCCCATTGTTTCAGAAGGTCTGTAAGTCTTAATAATCTAAAAGCCAATGCCTTATCTTATGATGAAACGATTAAACTATTAAAAGATGCGAAAGAGTTGGGTTTGGAATCTGTAAAATTTTTGGGTGCTGGTGAACCTTTTGAAAATAAACTATTCTTAGACTTTTTGATTGATTTAAAAAAATTAGGGATTATTCCTTGCATTTTTACTAAAGGTCATGTTATCGCGGATGATAAACTTGTAAAGAAGTATTATGGCCATCATGGAATTAAAACAGGGAAACAACTAGCTGAAAAACTTAGAGAATTAGATGTTAGCATTCTTTTAGGATTCAATTCTTTTGATCCAAAAGTTCAGGATTGGATGGTTTCTTATAAGGGTATTTGTGGAGTTAAGAATTATACTCAAAAAAGAAATAAAGCGATAAAGATATTTGTAGATGCAGGGTTTAATAGTCAAAATCCAACGAGATTGGCTTTAGTATCAACACCAATAACCCCAAAGAACATAAAAGAAATCTTTGAAATATACAAATGGGGCAGAGAGAGAAATATTTATGTTGTAACAACACCAACTATGGTAAGTGGTCGTGGTGCAGAACAAAAAAGACTTCAAGAATCTGATTATGGAAAGGAAAAATTTGAAAACGAACTAATCCAGCTTTATACCAAGATTAATATATGGAATATTGAAAAAGGAATTACAACTCTTAAGCAACTTGAAGAAGAAGGAGTTTCCTGCTATGCAGGAGCACATCCATGTAATCAAGCTTCTTGTGGTATGTATATGACTCTAAAAGGAAAAGTAATCCGATGTCCTGGAAGAGATGATAAACAAAGTACATTTTGTGAAGATATAAGAAAAACGACCCTAAGAAAGGTGTGGGTTAATTCAGAAAATTGCAAAAGGGCTGGAACTTTTAATAATCATTGTCCTGCAAAAGATGGTCTTACAATTCCAAAAAGACTTTATGGAGAAGTTTTAAATAATGTAAGAGCTTATTTTAATAAGCCTCAAAAAGACGAAGGATGTAATTTTGAGGGCAACATCTAAAATGTGTATTTATAGCCAGTTAGACCCTGAATTAATGAAAGAAGAAACTGATGAAGTGGAAAGCCATAAAGATGACGAATCAAATGAAGATTCACAGTCTAAGCGAAAAATATAAATACAACCACGTCTTAAAATCAATATAAAATAGATAAAAACAATTCACATCTCATCAGAGTTCCACAAAGATAGCCTGTCCGGTGCGAGCATCCTGATGTCAGCGCACGCGCGCTTCGCGCGCTTGCAAAAAGAAGTCTTTGAAATTATAATTTCTTGTAAATCAAACAACAAAAAATCAACCAGAACTTATAATTCATTCAGATAACAGTGCACTTCCCGCTAATGCATGTCTCATTTGCATTGCATATCATCCTTATGTTATTGCATATTCCAGAATCATTGCAATAATATTCTTTGACTGAAAAACTGTCTAGACAAACATCTTGGAATCCCATCTTATTATAAGAATCTTCGCACATTCCTAAAGAACCTTTGTTCTGTCCCACATCAGAATCATGGCAATAATAACAATCCTCCACTGTTATCCTCTCCTTTGAGCTTGTGACTTCCTTGCCATCATAAATGCATTTTACATAAAGTGTGGCAGTTCCATTCATGTCAATGCTTCTTATCTCAGAATAACTTCCAAAAGCATCAAGACTATAGTTTAAATATTGAATCCAATTAATCTCGTCTTGGCTTATATAAGTTGTACAAGAAGCATTAGGCATGTTGCTGTACACGCTCCCTATAAAAGTCTCGCCAATACACACATTATCAGGATAAAGATTCAAGAGAATACTGTAGTTATTTTCTTGACTAGGAGTTTCATGAGACTCGAGCCGCCGCCACTTGAACCTCCACTATAGCCCTGACTAGGGCCAGAAACCTGGCTAGAAGGCGTTATAGGGACAGTAGCATTAGAATTGTTTGACCATGTGTTGTTAACATAGTCCTTGCCAGTGTTATTCTCTACTTGAGGTTTATCGTCTTTCACAGTTTCCTTGTACTCATTTAAAGCAAATAAAAGAAACCCAAGAATAACTAAAATTATTGCAAGAATAAGAGGAAGAATATTCTTCTTATTTAACTTCTTGCTCTTCACTACCCTCTTTTTCATATTCTTGATAATATCCCCCTCTTTTTAATCTTTATCATTAACTCATTCAACAACAAAGTCTATTTTTTAGACTCTTAGTTTTAATTTCCTTCCTTTGTCTTTGTTTTCATTCCCGCTTTCTGAAACACGCTGAAGACCAAAAGTCAATTACAACATACAGACATAAAAGAGTTTGGCTTCTGTAAAGCCCTCTATAAGTTAAGTATTTCTTGTTGTTTCATAAAAAATTCCTGAACACAAATCCGGAATCAAAAAATAACCTCAACTATATAACTTACAGACACACGCATACAAAAACAATTAATGTCCTTTTCTCCAGAATACCTTCTTTTTCTTCTTTCTGTCATATATTGCTATGCCTAAAAACATAAGAACTATAATCATAACAACAACAATTATTACTATTATTTTCCATGGCTCTAATTCAAGCTTTAGATCTGAGTTTGGAGAACCTGCGTTGTTGTTTAAAGTAACATTCCCTCCTGCACTTAAATTAACAGGAGCAGCAACTTCAACAATTGCCTTTAACATAAGCTTTGTTTCAAGGTTTGTTATACTCATTAATGTGATTGAAAAGTCATTTGCTCCATTTCCATTTAAATCAAGTTCCTTAATTTGATTTATGCCTAAAGTAAATGTTACAGGCGTCGAAGTAACCTCAAATGTAGCATGAGTTGAATTTACACTCATCACAGTCAAGGTATGATTAACATTTTGGAATGAAAATATTATTTTATCATATCTACTCATTCCAGGAACAGTCTTGCTATAATTAATATCAGTCAGGTTTCCTGAATTTACTCCTGAACCTCCTGAGGCAGTTATTGTCAAAGAATGCTCGCTGGTATCTGCACCAGTATTGCCTGCTTGATCATAGCATCTGACATACCAGTCATACTCTCCATCATCCAAAGCCACATTTGAGAATTCATTTGGATTATTCTCATCACCATCATTTCTGATATTGCTTGTCTGAGTTTCTGTAACAGTCTCATCTCCAGTTATGTATAAAGTACAGTTCTTTATTGTGTTATCATCATCAACAGTATAAGTAAAGTCAATTGAATTTGATGTTGTTGAATATCCTGATGATGGGCCTCTATTTACTACAACTGGATTTGTTGTATCAAGTATAAAAGTTATATTTGAAGAAGAAAAGTTGCATAAATTATCAGAATCACAGACAAGACAATTATACAAATATTTTCCCTCTGTGCTTATAGTATTATGGAAAATGCTTGAATTACTTGAGCCGGTTTTGTTGCTTGTGTTCTTTGAACCCCATGAACTCCAGTTCCCGTATAATGTGAAATTTGCTAATAATCCTTTTTCTTGAGTAGCACTGCAATTGAAATCAATTGGAGACGCCCTATAATACTCATTTGAAGTTGGGTCAATTAATGAGACAACTATAACCGAGCCATTAGTTGTAGTATAAGAATAATTGCTTGAAACAGCGATATTTCCCAAACTGTCATTTGAATACACTCTCCATTGTATGGTTGTTCCAATTGTATAATTAACTGCCTTGGTTACATTGCTCCAATTGCTTGAACCAGTTAAACTTGCCCAAGAATCATTTGTGAAACTTCCTGTTCCATTATCAAAGCTAAAAATATATCCTGAAAGATTGTTCGAATCGTTGAGAATTAAAGAATGTTTTATAAACTCGCCAAAAAATGTTGAGTTAGTCTGATTATCAGAAGCACTTGGCCCTGTTGTATCAATTGTGAAATTCCTTGTTTCACTCGAGTTATAATTTGCACCATCTGTGCAATTGACATACCATTCATAATACTTATCAGGTTCATCAACATAAGTCACTGTATAAGCTGTTGCGTTAACTACATTACTAAATGTACCCAAGATGAAGAATCCAAGAGAGTTGTTCTTCCATATACTGCAAGCCATTGTAGAATCAAGGGCATCAGTTGCAGTCCAATTATAAGTTATATTATTTATCTTAGTCAAGTTCCCTGCAGGCGGATTATTAAGGACAATTTGTGGAGGTACAGAATCTTTTACAAAGGTTCTTAATTCACTTGAACCCCAATTTGTTCCATCAAAACAACTGGCATTCCAATTATATACTCCGTCTATCTCAAATATAGTTGAATTAAAGCCATCAGCGTAAATATATGCAGTGCCGTTTGGAGCATAATATCCTGACCAAGTATGATCAGCTGCCGTAAGATTGCAAAGCATGTTTGAACCATTAGTTTCATCAACAACAGTCAAAGTGAAGTTAATCCCTGTTCTATTTGCATAAACTGAGTTATTATCAGGAAAATTCAAAGTAACGACAGGAGGGGTTGAGTCTACTGCTAAAACAGATATTCCATAGAAGATTATGCATAAAACAGCAATTGCTGAAAGAATCAGAGATATGTTCTTGATTTCACCTTTTCTATTCATTTTTCCTCTTTTTCAATATTATTCTATAGAATTGGCATTTAAAAATGTTTTTCTCTTTCTAAGAGATTTCTTTTTTCTCGGTTTATTTGGCAAGTACAATGAAAATTCCTATTATAATAAGAATTCCTGCAACAATCAAATAAAAATAAGAATTTTTGTCAAGCAAAGTACTAGATTTCTTCCCATGTTGGAAAATATTGGATTTATTCGAAGATTCGTTCTTAGTATAATTCATAGATACATCAACACTCTGGTTTCCTAAATTTTGAGTCTGATTTGTTTGGTTGTTCAAACTTGAGCTATTTGTTGAATTTGTTAAGTTTGAATTGTTTGAATTTGAATTAGTTCCGCCACCTCCTCCCCTTCTACCTCCACCTGATTTGATAGTCAAAGTTCTTGGGTCACTTGAACCTTCATTTCCTGCAACATCACTACAATTGACTTTCCAAACATAATCTCCCAAAGAAAGTTCTCCTGAAATGACATTCACACTGTCATTCACGATAATTGATTGATTCTGTATGTTTGAATTGCTTGAGCCAGTCAAAATAACCTCACAACCTGAAAAATTCAAGCCATCAGAAGCATTGAAATTAAAATCAACAGGAGAATAAGAATCAGCGCCATCTTCAGGCAAGTTTAAAGAGATTTCTGGATTAACTTTTTCAATACTAAAGAAGTATTCTCCAGAAATATTTACATTTCCAGCAGAATCATTGCAATAAAAAGTTACATTCCAAGTTCCGTCGCTATAATCTTCATAATAATAAAAATAAGTGTCATTCAATTTAATTATAGATGTATTTGAAAAATTCAGGTTAAACCAGCAGGAACTCAATGTTTCATCTGAACTTAGATTAAATTTCAGGGCATTATAATAGGAGTTATTTACAGGAGACAAGACATTCAAGGCAGGATTTGAAATATCGTATCTAAAACTAAAGTTGCTTAAGCTAAAATCAGAATTGCTCTGATTGTCAAAAACTTTGCAATTCCAAGAGTAATTGTTTTCTTGGGAAAAAGTATAATTAAAAATTGACTGATTTTGAATCCCACTTACATTCTTAGTATAATTATAAATTAAAGAAGATGAATTCCATAAATAGAATGTTGCATTCACTAATGAATTCAGACTCGATGCATTGCATGTAAAGTTCCTTGAACTTTGGTTGCTTGAAAACCCATCAGTTGGTGAAACCAAAGTAACATTAACTGCATAAACCTTAAGATTTCTTGCCCCAGAGGAGTTTACTATTCCCAGAGCAGTTTCCCAGCAATCAATACTCCATTGATGATTTCCTATGCCTAAAGTGACATTGAATATTGTTGCTGTATTGTTAAAAACACTTGAATTTGTTTTATTAACAATGTTATCAATGATCAAGTCACAAGTTGCTGTTGAAGAATTTTTGTTCAAGACACTAAAATTAAACGAACTCTCAGAGCCATAATAATTTGAAGAACCATTTTCAGGGCTGTTCAAGACAATTATTGGCTTGAAGTTAGGAGGATTAACTTGAGTAGGATACTCTGCTTCTAAACCAACTAAATTGCAGTTGAATCTTATATTGATATAACCGCTTTCTCCCCAACCTGCGCCCCAGCTGTTTTTTGCAATCCAATAACTAGTAGAATCATTTCCACTATCATTATAACCTACAAGCAAAACAGCATGATTTATATCAAACCAGTCAAATGAGTTATTATCGCAGGTAAAATCAGTAAACAAACCTCCTGCATATGAACTCCAATCATCTGTAGACATTACACCAATTATTAAAGGCCCGTTATCCAAAAGCATTTGTTCTAGTTCCTCGATAGTCAGGTTATAAGAAGGAGGAATTCCATCTACATTTGTATAATAATCAGAAATGTTCCACTGTCTTGAGGTATAATCAGAACACCTATTACTGCAATTATTATTGCTGGTAGTATAAGGAAAACAATATTCATCAACAACAAAGTTATTTTTAATATACTCTAAAGCTAAGTTCATCCAGCCTCTACCACAACCAAGATTACAAGTTAATTGATAAGGAGGGTCGAAACATTCATGGTCGCAAGAAACCTCATGCTGTTCAGATAAGTTAGTATTCAATCTTGAATTATTTTGATTCAGTTCATATTTTGACTCTAAGTTTGCAACTGTGCCAAAAGCCCAGCAGCTGCCGCATGCTCCTTGATTCTTCACAGAAGTAACCCATCCAAAATTAGTGTCAAAAAAAGTGTAATTATACCTTGAATAATTTGTCCCATTTGGAGGATTTCTCCAATCCCAATAAGAAAAATTTTCAGAGTCATAACTCTCAAATTGCTTATCTCCAAATCCTAACTCTTTGGGTCTCAACCTTGAATCTAAATTTATTTTTGGGTTGCCTTTTCCTGGATTCGAATTATAATTTAATCTTTGTTGAGTTTCTTTTTTTTCTGTTCCACAGTCAGATTCTTCAAGATTAACCAATTCTGTCAAGGGAACTTCTTTTGAACTTAATTTTCCGTTGGTTTCATATCCAATAACGCAATAAACTTGATTGTCTTTTACTTTAATTCCAAAACCATTCTTGGAACAAAAAGAATGTTCATGTCCGCATTTTCCCTTCAAGAAATCCCATTCATCACATTTCTCATTATCTTCAAATACACACGCGCCATTTTCACCATTTTCATTATAAATTGTTTTGTATTCATAACCCATCTTGTCACAGTAAACTGCCGCAGGATTTGGCAGAGCTTGAACAAGATTAAAAACCAGAACAAGAGTAAGAACTAACAACATAAATATTGCTATATATAGATTTTTTCTTGTTTCCAATTTTTTAAAAATCATATTAACATTCTCCTCTGTAAAAAGCCCATTCATCGCATTCTTTGCCGTTTATTATGCAGACCCCATATTGCCCTTGCTCGTTGTTTCTCATTTCTATAGTGCCGTTATTTTCAATGCAGAAGACACTTGCAGGATTAGCAAGTTGGTTTGTATTATTTGATTCATTCTTTTCACGATTTTCAGAAAGAGGGCTTAAAAAGTAATATATCAGAATTATTGCAATAATAATTACAAGTACAATCCAAGCGATTATAGCTACCTTCTTCATTTTCTCTTTTTTATAATATTTCAGTTAAATAAAGATTTTAAACTTTTCTTAATTATCTATTCAAAGATTCCATTTCTTTGTCTAATTTTTTTAGTTCATTTGAAATCAATCTTGAATCATCAGGCTTGTACTGATTTTTTCTCCTCGCTAATATGATGATGATAGTTATTATAGAAATCGCAACAATAATTACAAGAATACTTGGAAGCAAGAATTCAGAAAGATTTATTTTCCCAAATTCAAGGCTGAATCCAGCTGATTCAGAATAGCATTTGTTGTTCTTACATCCTTTTTCACATTGCTTAATTTCCCAATTTCCATTTTTGCATGTCAAAAGTGAAGTCTCATCTTCAGAACATTTCTTCTGATTCAAAATGCATTCTCCAAAGCTCTCATTGCCAGAAGTTTGATTTCCAGAGATATTAGAATCATTTGTTTCAGTACCATAAGCAAGTGAAGCAAAAGAAGAAATTTTTTCCTCACAAATGCTTTTTTCGTCGCATACTAACAAATCATAATAATAAGTTGTGTTTGCCTCAAGATTTCTTAGAAACAAAGATAATTTATTTGAAAAACTTGAGTTCACAGCACTGTACAAATATCTTTTGCTTTTTCCATATTTTATTGAAGCATTTACTTTTTTATTGTACTGCAAATCAATCAACGAGGAATTATAAGATGATTTTTGTAAAAAACTCATCATTGAAAGAGCTTCTTGTTTCTCGCTTGTGAAAAAAGAATAAACAGGAGTTGCATTCCAATTCAAGTTGCTTGCATTATCTCTTGCATAGACTCTCCATTGGACCTTGCATCCAATTGTTGTGGCAATTGTCTTTGAGATATTCAAAAATTCTTGTGATTGTGAAACAAAATTAACACTAGAATCATTTGTAAAAACTCCAGCACAATTATCAAAACTAAAAATATACTGTCCATTTGGCTTCAAAGCATTATCCATCCAAGTTATCATGAAATGAGTCACATTTCCAATTACAGTATTGTCTGAGTATCCTAAACTGTGTGTAGGTGGGTAGATATCTGCCGGAGTAGTTGTCTTAAAACTGAATATTGGCGAGTTCAAAAGTGTGACATTCCAATTATTTGAATTGTCTTTTGCATAAACTCTCCATTTAACATCACAATTCACACTAGGGCTTAAGGTTTTTTCAATTATCAATTCAGCTGGTTGCGTGATTCCAAAACTTACAGGAGAGTCATTTGTAAAAACTCCAGCACAATTATCAAAACTAAAAATATACTGCCCTAATGGATACAATCCATTCTGAAGATTATCATTCCAAACAATTTCAAAGCTTGTTGCCTTTCCAGCAACTGTGCTGTTGATATATTCTTGACTATATGTTGGAGGAATGCTGTCTTGTTGATTTGCTGTAAAGAATCTTTTTTCAGAATAGTTCATAATTCCTAAACCCTCTTCCCAGCATCTTACTTTCCATGAATAATATCCTGGATTTAATGTCAAATCAAAGTTCGTTAGAGTATTATTATTTGCTTGTTTTAAATATTTAATAGAATCATTCACAAGCAATTCGCAAGTTGCTTTATCTGCAATTTTTGTTGTTGCAGTGAAATTAAGTTTTATTGTTTGTGCAGGGAGTATTGAATTATTAGCAGGATTATTCAAAACAACTTTTGGCCCATACTTTGGTTCATTAACATGTTCTGAGAGAATTATCAAACCTAAGTTGCATTGTCCGAAACCTAATCTAAAGTAACCCTCGCCTTCTTGCTGACAATCAGGCCCAGGCCATCCTAAACCAAAGCTGTTTTTTGCAACCCAATAGCTTGTCAAGTCATTACCTGTGTCTTTATACCCTATAATTGTGATGATATGCTTGCCATACTGATTAGGATAAGTGCATCTGTAAATGCAATTTTCATCAAAATATCCCCCATAATCCATTATTATAGTTACAGGCCCATAATTAATAGTGTAATTTTTAATATTAGTTATCTGTGTCTCGCCTGTTTCTGATTCAATTAAGAAGGATTCAGAGATATTCCATAATCTTGAGCCAACATTCTGGCACCTTCCAGTACAGTTTTCTCTATCAAGATAAGGAAAACAAGCCTCATCAGAAGCACCTGTTTTTTTCAGATAACCAAAAGCATCTGTCCTCGCACCATTCAAACAGCTGCTCTCATATCCACTGTCTCCACAAAAAGAAATCACATCTTGTTCAGACAAATCAGGATTTAAGTTAGATTCATTTTTTTCTAATTCATACTTTGCTTCAACGCTTCCAATTGTTCCAAAAGCCCAGCATGATCTGCAAGTAGCTTGATCCCGAATAGGCGTAATCCAACCATCTTTATTGTCAAAATCAAAACTCTGATACTTATTTTCCGCCCAGATTGTGTTTGAAGGAGGATTTTTCCAATTCCATTCATTATAGCTCGATGGATTAAGGTAAGGCCCTATTAGTGTTGGTTTAGGATACTCATCCATATACAATTCTGGTTCAATAAGAATTCTCTCTGAAATATTTATATTAGCTAATTCACCAACTGAGACATTTCCGCAAGTTATTCCTGCAAATCCTGTGATCCAATCTCTTATGATGTTCCCTAAAAATCCTAATCCGAAAATAACTCCTCCTTGTATTCCCCCTCCTCCTTCTCGACATAATACAGTACATACAGCTTGTTCACTTGAGTAAGTTCCATTGCTTACATGATAAATCTGGAGGCCTTCTTTTGCACAATAAGAATATGATTGTCCTAATCTTCCTGCAAAAAATCCCCATGCTTCAAGTTCAGTGCCATTTGGCATTACACAAACAGCTTGATCTCCATCATCAGTATGTTGTATCTCGTAAGTATAATTCCCATAAAGTTCATCCATTCTATTACAATACATTGCAGCAGCATTCGGAGATGCTTGGGCTTCTTTTATTGCAATTATCGACAGTATTAAAAAAATCGTGCTTATAACAATAATAATTATCATATTATATGAATGAAATTTAAATTTACTGAAATTCCTCATTTTCTCACCTCTTTATGCTTCTCTTTTCCCGAGTTTTTCAAATCTTTTCCCTTTAAAAAATCATCAATCCATAATTCAATTTTCTTTGAAAGCATTATCGCATTTTCATTGCAATATTCCTGGAATTCAGAATATATTTCTTCATCAATGCTTAAAGTGACTTTTTTATTCATCTTCTCTCTTTTTTTATCTTGTTTCTTTCCTCAAGTAATTAAACTTAAACTCTAATCTTTATAAAGATTATACTTCTTTATAAATCTTTGTACATACAAAGAAGTATGAACAGCAAGCTTTTTAAATAAAAATTTCGTTATTAGAAGTAGTTGGTCAGTCGACTATCCTAGTTAGTGTCTTAAAAGACAAAATGCCCAAAATTATGAGCATTCTAATTTAGGAGGAAGGTCCACTCACCCGCAATCTATCAGATTGTGACAAGCCAGTTTTCGCAAGAAAACTTTTCGTGAGGGAAAGCTCCGCAACAGAAACGATACTTCTGCTGTTTCAGCAGAAGATGAAACGCCAGGATAAACCCTGGAGTGCGATAAAAATTATTTTATTGCATTGGCGCCTTGGCTGGTGCAAGTTCAGCTTGAACGCTTAGTCTGATGTTGACATGTCCACTTCGCTGGCATGACTATGCTATAAAAACTTCGGTTTTTGGCACTGCCGGACAATCTTAGGATTTCCAGCATGCACATAAAGGCGATGGACAACAGAAAGTGGCCTACGACCAACTACGTTTTTCTTTTCAAAAACCTTTAAATACTCTTGAAATATAAAAAAATATGGCAGACAATTCAATGAGATTGCCTTCTGGTTCAGGAGGTTTAGTAAGATATTCTGATGAATATGGGAGCAAATATCAGATAAAACCCATTCACGTAATTGGATTGATAATAGCTGTAACAGCAATTGAAATAATTCTCAGGATTGCTTTGTAAACAAGTTGATTAATCTCTGAATAAATTAAAAAACAAAATGAAGCCCAGTAAGGAAATAACTTTCTCATCTGACACAGGAGAAATCCAAAGAAAAGACTTAGATGTAACGAGCAAGATGAGCGAGGATTATTTTGGAATGCAAAAAGACCCCGACCAAATTCCTGCAACTAAAAAAAACAGGGATTGGGTGTATGCAAATGCTGAATTCTGCCTGAACATTGTGAGAGATGGAAGAAAAATTATTGGCTACGCATTTCTATTGCCTTGTACTAGGGCATTAATGGACAAATTTCTTAGTAAAAATATTAATGAAGCTACATTACTTGAAAGTATTAAGAAAAAAAGCACTAGCGATTCACCAGAAACAATTTACTTATGTGCGTCTATATTCAAAGAACAATACCGGAAACAAGGATTAGCTACTCTTGCTTTCAAGAAAATGATAGACAAACTTACTCCCAATGGAAATTATAAGCCTGTTTTGTTTTATTGGGGATATTCTGAAGCAGGAAAAAGATTAGCTGAAAAAGTGGCGAAGATAACTGACTTAGAATTAAGGGCTAGACTTGATTAAAATTTGTTTAATTATAAAAAAGTACCAGGCCCCACTATGCACTCTCCATGCTCCCAAAAAACATATTCCTAGGCATAATAAGTTATTTATACTTCTCAAACGTATCCAAAAATGGAAACTCAGAGTATAGGGGACTTAGACTCCAAACTTTTTGAGAAAGCTGAAAAATCCTTCCAGGCAGCTGACCATGTGACTTATATTGTTTATCCCCTGTTAAAAGACACAAAACTTCTGAAAAAATCTTTGGAAGAAGTTTTTATCTCTGCAACTAACTTAGTAAACTCAATACTTGTATTTGAACAGAGAAGAAATAGAATAAGACTTTCTCATGACAAGAACCAGAATCTTTCAGCTTTCAAAACAATCTGCAGCAGGATAGACATTTCAGAGCCCGAATGCATCAGTCTTCTGGAGATGATTGACTTGGATGAAAAACACAAGAAAAGCCCATCAGAATTTATGAGAAATGACAAGATCCTGATTTTATTGGAAAATACAAAGATAGAAACAATCTCTCAGGAAAAACTGAAATCTTTTATCAACACCCTTAAAAGCTCAATTCAGAAGTTCAGGGCATATAGAGAAAGAAAATTCTGAAAAGCTGCTTGCATAAACAATCGAGGCGATAGATTTTTAAATCAATTTTAACTAAATAGTGATGACACAAAAAAGCATAGATATTTATATTTTGACACCATCACAAATAACTAAACAAAGAGAAGACTTTTTCAAAAGAGGCAATCTTGTTCTATGTTAAATCAGATAGAAAGAGAAAAGAAAATAGCTGAACATTTATTCTATGTCAGTCTAAAATATACTAAAACTACTGATGTTATTCTAAATTTAATCAACAGATGGGTAATGATGATAGACATTTCCATTGATTTGATTCTGAAAAACGCAAAGAAAAACAAAAAAATAAAGGAAATCCCCACAGCACCCAAGGCAAAAGAACTTGCTGTCCGCCAAGTTACAAAAGATAAGACAATACTTGAAGTCATAGACATGTACTCATTCTTCAGAAAATTGCCTGACCTTGAAAAAATCAGAGAATATGAATTCAGGAAGAATGTTGCATTAAGGGTTATGAATTATAATAAAGAGATAAAAATTGATATGGAAAAACTCAAGGAATGGAATGAAAAAGTCAATGAATTCATTGATATTGTGAGGAAGATAAAGTAAACTATCAATTATTGATAATCAATATTTTTTGTTGTAAAAAAAAGAAGTAAACAAAAAGCTTTAAAAACGTAGTTTTCATAAAACATATAATGGGAAAAGTTATTACCATAGTGTCAGGAAAAGGAGGTGTAGGCAAGACTGTAAGTGCCATTAATATTGCTGCATCTTTGAATAAAATGAAGAAAAATGTTATTCTCGTAGATTGTAATTTCACAACTCCAAACACTGCACTTCATCTTGGGTCCCCAATAGTTCCAGTAACTTTAAATCATGTTCTTTCAGGAAAGAAGAAAGTTTACGAAGCAGTCTATCAGCATTATTCTGGATTAAAATTAGTCGCATCAAGCATTTCACTAAAGGCATTGAAAAACATAAACCTGGACAAATTGCCAAAAGCAATCAAAGACTTAAGAAGAATTTCTGATTTGATTGTCATTGATGCTGCAGCTGGCTTAGGAAAAGAAGCTTTGCTTGCATTAGAGAACTCAGATGACATTGTCATAGTAACAAATCCTGAAATGCCTGCTGTCACAGATGCTCTAAAAACTATAAGTATGGCAGAACAGCTTTATAAAAATGTCCTTGGGATCTTAATCACAAGAGTAAGAAAAGACAACAAAGAGATGAAAATAAGGGACATAGCAAACCTGCTCGAGAAACCAATTATAGGTGTAATTCCAGAAGACAATAATGTTCGGGAGAGTATAATGATTAGAGATGCTGTAGTTCACATAAAACCTAACAGCAAAGCATCCAAGAGCTACAAGAAAGTAACCTCAAAGATGATTGGTGAAGAGCTTCAGGAAAAAGGATTTTTCTCAAGGATGTTTAACAAGTAATTCTTATTTTTTCTGTTGATAGAAAAGCGTTAGCGCAAATTTGAGCTTAATCTCCTTTATTAATGCAAAGTTTACGAATATTGCCCTCTTCTTGAAATCAAAAACCAAATACATTAATTTACAGACGTAATTTGTTATCTTTATATTGTTAATCTTTTTCTGATTAAACAATTTTTTTCACTAAAACAAAATTAACAATTTCTTTTTTATTTTCTCGACGACAAAAAAATCTTCTGATTTTCAGCCGAAAAAACACCGACGTGAAAAAATGAAAATGAAAATTCAAAATATGTTTAGAAACATTTATAAAGTAAAAGGATAGTTCTAAAATATAGTTCAAAAAGTCATGGTTAAAATAATGGTTTCAGGATATAATCATTGAAACCATCATAATACTATGATAACGAACTAAGGTTAAGGGAAAACATGGTAAAAGATGCTTTTAACACCTTTTTCAGGAAAAAGCCTGCTTTGATTTTGATGGCACTTAAAAAAGGGGGACGAGTGCGATATGGATCTATGTTAGCCAAGGAAGTTGACTGTACATATAGCCATGCTGTCAAGATTCTGCAAAGCCTTGAGAAATACAATCTAGTGACTTTCGAGAAAAAAGGAAGAATTAAGCTGATAAAGCTTACAGACCAAGGACTTGAAGTTGCAGAGAACATGCAGAAAATCAAGGAAGCAATAAACTGATTGCATATTGCATGTATAATATAATTATACAAGCAAAGGTTTTCATTTTTGAAAAAGTAGTTAACTAAAAAAACAAAAAAAATAAATGTTTAGCAAAAGCGAAACATTTTTAAACTAGTATTAACTAAAGAATTACAACAAAAAAACAAGAGATAAAAATAACAAAATGAACAAAACATTTTCAACAGCAATTTTTGCAGTTTTATTCTCTATATTCATTCTATTTACATCAACAGCTCAAGCTAATCTGATATTAACATTAGAAGATACACCAATGATTGTTTATCAGGATAATTCTAATACCAGTAATATGAATATAAATAATAATGGATCATCAATTGCAACTATCACACTTACTCCAGTTGGACTTCCAGCTAATGTCAATATTCCTTCTTTCCCAAAAACAATAACTTTGAATCCTTATACAAACATAACAATTGCTTATACAATAAACGCACAAAATGATGCATCCATTGGAAAGAAGGTTGTAACAATTTACGCTAACACTTCAACAGAAAGCACATCAGCAGACTTATCTTTGGATGTAAGAAGAAATTTCTGTGAAATCGGTCCAGAAGGCGATGATATCTCAGTGAAAATAAGAGACCCTGATTCAAATAATAATTTTGACGCAGGCGACACAATATCAATAGAAATAAGAGTAGATTCAGATGATGATGTTGATTTTGACCTAAGTGCAGAATTGTATGATATAACCACAAACAAAGTAATTTATGATGACACTATTGAAAATCTTGATCTCAATGATAATGAAGATGATGATTATACTATAGATTTACAAGTTCCTTATAATATTGACCCATCAGATGATTATGTGATAAATGTAAAAGCAGAAGGAGAAAATTCAGATGATGATAATCAATGCCAGCAAGATACTATTCCAGTTCAGCTTAACAAGAAAAGACATGCATTAGTTGTAGATAAGGTCACTTATTCAGACACTCTTTCATGCAACATGCCAATTGATTTATCAATAAGGGTCGCTAATGCAGGAAAAAGCAATGAAGAAGATGTTGATGTCACAATCTCAAGCTCATCTTTAAATTTGAGCTCAACACTTAGAAAAAACATTGATGAAGAATATAAAGCAACCTATACTTTTTCAGACATTCTTCCTACAGTTGCTCCTGGGAAATACACTCTAACAATAGATGTTTCAGGCGATACTGCCTCAGCACATAAAACAGTTGAACTTAATCTTCAAGCAAATTGCAAAGCTCAGAAACAAGACGCATCAATAGCAATCTTGCAGCAAAACACAGCCTTATTGAACCAAGATGTTGTATTCAAAACAACCTTGTCAAATACAGGAGATAAAACAACTACTTACACAATCAATGCACTTAATTATCAGTCATGGGCAACATTATCAGGGATTTCCCCGACACAAGTGACTTTAGGTGCAGGAGAATCAAAAGACATAATCATAACATTAAAGCCAAATGCAAATGCATCCAGTTCAAACACTTTCCAAGTTAAAGCAACTTTTGGAACACAAACAAAGACTCAAGACACAGTTGTTACAATCTCAGGTTCAAGCCAGAAACCTACAATAACAGGCGGAAGCATAGGAACAACAATTAAGAACAATATTTGGCTATTCATAATCAACTTAGTTTTAATACTTGTCATAATTGGCTTGATAATTCTGTTAGCAATAAAGCCAAAGAAGAAGCAAGTTATTGAAATCCCCAGAGAAGCTAGATTAAGAAGAAGAAAGTAAAATGACCTCTGATAATGAATTAAGACAAAGGTACCAAATAGGTAGATATAACTTAAAATCTTATAGTGATTCAAGCTTAAGGGTAGAAGGCAGTGGAAAATCTCTTTTCTATTCAGGAGAAGATGCTATTTGCAGAGATTTTCATTTTAAATATCAAGGGAATCATGAATATGGCCTAAAATATTTCATCAGCATAAATAGAAGAATAGACCAAATAATCGAGGAATTGAATAAAGACATGTCAGATCCTTACAAAAAAACATCTGTTTTTAATATAGTCACTATCTCAAGTGATATAGATATTGATGCTGCATTCTTTCTTCCTGGGCAACTAAGTGATGGAGATTCATTAAGGCCTAGCACCCCAACTTTAAAGATCTTTGTTCATAGCAGCGGCTTGGCAGATAAAATCCGTAAAATACAAGAAGAACTCAGAAAAAGAAAAAGCTAAACAGCTATTAAAAAGGTAAACCTTTTTAAAATCTCTAATCTAATAGTTTAGATGGAAATCCAAGTAAAAGAGTGTCTAGATTCGTTAAGCCCTGTTGAGAAAAAAATTCTTCCTTATCTTGAACTTAAAGACATAGAGGAAATCCATCAAAAATCTTCTTTAAACAAGGAAAATGTGTTCAAAGCATTGCACCTGTTCTCTGAAAAGAAAATAATTGAATTAAAAGAAGTTTCAGACAAGATAATCCAACTTGACATCAATGGAATAGAATATAAGAAAAAAGGCCTGCCAGAAAGAAGGCTTTTGGATGCTGTTCTTGAAAAAAGCCTTCCATTGCAGGAAGCAAAGAAAACAACGAATTTAAGTGAAAATGAGTTCACAATCTCATTAGGAGTCCTAAAGAAAAAAGGTATAATAAAACTAGATAAAGGAATTCTTTCAGTCATAATAAGCAGAGAAGAGGCAATAAAAAAATTTCCAGAGGAAAAATTCATGGAATCTTTGCCAATGCCATTGAATACTCTAAAAAAAGAAGAACGGGAGTTATATGAAGAAATCAAGTCAAGAAAAAATCTTGTTTTTATAGAAGAAGAAAAATCAACATCATTTAATTTGACTGAACTTGGAAGAAAGATTCTTGATAATATCGACAAAGCAGAAGATTTAGTTGAACAACTCACTCCAGATATGATCAAAGACGATAAATGGAAAGGAAAGAAATTCAGGCCTTATGACATGAGCTTGAAGCCAAATCTCATTAATGGGGGCAAAAGGCAGCCTTATCTCAAGTTCTTGGAAGAAGTAAAGCAAGAATTAGTTGCACTAGGATTTGAAGAAGCACAAGGAGGCATGGTTGAATCAAGTTTCTTTAATTGCGATGCGCTTTTCATGCCCCAAAATCATCCTGCTCGTGGAATCCATGACCTTTATATGATTCAGAAAAAAGCTGATTTAAGAAAATACAAGAACATAATCAAAGCAGTTGAAAAAACACATGAAAATGGCTGGAAAACAGGTTCTGATGGCTGGAACTACAAGTTCAATGAAGATGAAACTTCAAATTTATTATTAAGAAGCCAAGGAACAGTGATCTCCTCAAAACTTCTTGCAAATAAAGAGAAATTAAAAATTCCAGGGAAGTATTTTGCAATTGCCCGAGTTTTCAGGCCAGATGTAACAGATTCTTCTCATTTGACTGAATTCAACCAGCTCGAAGGCATTGTTATAGACAAGGAAGTCAACTTAAAACACTTGATGGGTTTATTAAAGATTTTTGCAGAAAAGATAGCAAAAGCAAAGAAAATAAAATTAGTTCCTTCATATTTCCCATTTACAGAACCTTCAGTAGAGTTGCAAGCTGATTTCAATGGGAAATGGCTTGAGCTCGGAGGTTCAGGAATTTTTAGGCCAGAAGTGACACTGCCTTTAGGATTAGACAAAGACACAAAAGTTTTAGCCTGGGGCTTAGGAATTGACAGACTATTCATGATAAAAGAGAATATCACAGACATTCGAGAATTATTCAGCCAAGATCTAAACTTTTTGAGGAGGTCATAAAAGTTTAAATGTAGTAACCAAGATTTAGACAATAAAGACCTTTAAAGCAGGTGTCCATAATTTCAAGGTATACAACATAAAGATACAATAATCAAGAAACTTATACACGAACATGCCAACAATAGAAATAAGCAAACTTGACTTAGAAGCATTATGCAAAAAGAAATTCAATTTAGCTGAGCTCCAAGAGCTCCTTGAAAATAATAAGATTTCATTGGAATCACAGGAAAAAGATGTCTTAACATTGAAAATAGAAGATACAAACAGGGCTGATTTGCTTTCAGTTGAAGGAATTGCAAGGCAATTGCGGGGAATTTTGAAAAAAGAAACTGGAATTCAAAATTACAAAGTAAATGATTCTAATTTTGTTGTACGAGTTGACTCAAAAGTCAAGAAAGTGCGTCCTTACACTGTTTGTGCAGTCATTAAGGACTTGAAATTCGATGAGAACTTCATAAAACAGATAATCCAGCTTCAGGAAAAACTTACAGATACTTTTGGGAAAAAGAGAAAAGAAGCTGCAATTGGTGTCTATGACTTCGATAAAATAAAATGGCCTATTGATTACACAACCTTTAAGCCAGAAGCTTTGGCATTCACACCATTGGGAATGATTGAAATGCTTAATCTCAAGCAAATTCTTGAAAAACATGAGAAAGGCCAGCAATATGGCTATCTTCTAAAAGACAAGAAAGAATATCCTATATTTATTGATTCAGGAAAAAATGTCCTAAGCATGCCGCCAATAATTAATTCAGATTATTCTGGAAAAGTTACTGAAGACACTAAAAACATTTTTATAGAAGTTTCTGGATTTGATATGGAGAGAATTTCATTTATCTTGAATATAATAACTTCAGCTGTTGCAGAAAGACACGGAAAATTATTCTCAGTTCAGATAAAAGACAAGAAAAAGTTCAAGACACCTGAGTTCAAGATTAGAAAGAAAGTCCTCTTAGTACAAGAGATCAATTCTTTATTGGGTTTGGAATTAAAAGCAAAGGAAATTGTAGAAATTCTTGAGAAAATGAGATACAATGCAAAAACAGACAAAGAAAAGATTACAGTTGAGATTCCATTTAACAGAAGGGACGTCATCCATAATGTAGATATTATAGAAGATATTGCTGCAGTTTATGGCTACAAGAACATATCTCCATTAGAACCTAAAATATGCACTCTCGGTTCTATTCTTGAGGAAACTAAATCAAATAATAATCTTGCAAACTCTTTAGCAGGCTTCGGATTCCAGGAAACACTCTCATTTGTTCTGAGCAGTAAAAAAGAACAGCTTGAGAATATGAATCTTCCTACTGAAAAGAATTCAGAAAGTATAATCGAGATTCAGAATCCTGTTTCTGAGAATTACTCTTGTTTAAGAAAATCACTCTTGCCAGGAATAATGAAATTCTTTTCAAATAATATTGACAAGGACTTTCCACAAAAAATCTTTGAGTTAGGAAAAATAGTCCTTCCAGATGCAAGAGCAGAAAACAAGACAAAAGAAGAGAACCATCTTTCTTTGGCTATTTCACATGCAAAAGCAAATTTAACAGAAGCTACTGAGCTTTTATTCTCAGTCTTCAAAAATAAGAAAATCGAGCTAAAGTCAAAAGAATGCGCTTCATTCATCTCAGGAAGATGTGCTGAAATTATCATCAACAGCAAATCAGTTGGCATTCTTGGGGAAATCCATCCTAAAGTTCTCTCGAGCTGGAAGCTCAGGATGCCTGTTGTAGCGCTAGAATTGAATTTGGATTTCTAAATGATGACTCTGTAAGTTAAGTTCATAACTTTTTTTGTCGTTTTTCACGAAATTCCCGAAAACAGGATAATATAAGCATATAGATGTGCTCTGCACAAGTTGTAGCGCTAGAATTGAATTTGGATTTCTAAATGAAAAGCGAAGTGCAGAACTCAAAGAATTTTGTTGCAAGCAACAATCTATAAATGTAAGCCTTATCTTTGTTTCTCGTTTTATGGTTTTTCTTGAAAAAAACAAGAACAAAACTTTAATTATGACACTTATAGAACTAATTCTAAGAATTATCCAAGATAACTGTTCTTTCTTTCAACTACTTTCTTCTGCGTCTTTTCCATCATCGAGATTATCTCATTCAAACTTGGTTTCAAAGTCTGCCATTGCATGTAGGATTTCTGGATGAAAATTGCTTCTTTTTTTTCATCATAATCCACATCAAGATGAATTGCTTCAAGCTCAAGTTTTACTAAGATTTCATAGCATTCTTTTATTACTTCTTTTTCCTCAGCACTCAAGTTCTTTAAAGAATTCAGCACAAAAATAGGAGCTAAAGTAGGATTAATAATATTCTCCAAAAATCTTAAGAAAGCTCCGATTTTTTCCCCAACAGATTTCCTGACTTCTCTAAGAAGAAAATCAGAATCAGTTTCCTGAACTTTCTCTATTTCAAATTCCTTGTTAATTTCGTTAAAACTCGGCAACTTGTATTTTTTCTGCAAAGGTTCATATCTCTTTTTTGCATCATTAAGCATTCTTTCCATTTTGAGAATTAGCAAACCATGCTTTTAAACCTTTTTCTCAAAAAATATATATGTTTTATGATAGATGATAACTTTCTAATAAAGAATCCCTAAGATTTGCGTAGCATCTTTATGTCATAGATACAATTTTGTCTTTAAACCAATGGACAATAATTACTTTACGTATTTTATCTAAAACCAAAACAAAACAGATAACTAACCTACGGACCTAATCATTCAAAACACCTTATAGAATAACATCGATTAATCACTTACGTACTTATCTTACAAGAATCAACTCTAAATTAATTGGCTCTTCAGCTTCTCTTAACATCTCTAAAAAATCTGATTTCATAAGCTGTTTGCCTTAATTCTTCATCAGCTTTCTTGAGCCTTTGAGCATAAGTTAAATCAGAATTATAATTTGTTTGTATTTTAGTACCATCTAATCCTCAAGGTTTCGTCGCTTAAAATTGAAGTTCTCTCCATCCTTGCACTAAACTTTCTTAGTTTATAAGAAGCTTCTTGTAACGCTTTTATTGACGCTCTAATATCCTCTTCATTCCATACTGGGCAAATCTTTCTATAAACCGAACTTCCACATCTTTCATCAATTGCCATAAAAATTAATCTCTTTAAACTTTAAAAGAATTTGGGTGATAAAATAGAATAGAGAGCCCCTGACGAGAATTGAACTCGCGACCTTGCCCTTTTTGATAATCACCAAAGGAAAGGTGATATGTTAGGAAAACGTAGTTTTCATACATTACCAAGGGCACGCTCTACCACTGAGCTACAGAGGCTTAAAAACATTAAAGAAAAAGGTTTTTTAAACATAATTGTTCTAAGAGATTATATGGCAGGAACAGAAAAGACTCTGGTTATAGTAAAGCCAGATGGTGTTGATGCTAGACTTATAGGTGAAGTCATTAAAAGACTTGAAAACAAGAATTTGAGAATAGCTAATGTAAAATTTCTCAAAATTACTCAGAAACAATCAATTGGATTATATGGCGCTTCTATGAAAATCTACAAAAACATAAAAAAAAGTTTGATAGATTATATTACAGGGGGATATTCTTTAGTCTTGATTATGGAAGGAAAAGAAGCAATAAAAAGAGCAAGAGAAGTCAGAGGATTGTCAGACCCAAGCAAGTCCCCAAGAGGAACAGTTAGAAGAGACTATGCAGGCAGTCATAGAATGGAAGAACTGACAAAAAAAGGAAAAGCTACAAAGAACATAATGCACTCCTCAGGAAATAAAGAAGAAGCTGATGCTGAGATTAAACTATTTTTCAAGAAAAATGAAATCTGATTTTTTCTATTCAAAATCTATAAAAGCATATATCTCCAGAAAACCATTAAAGATTGACAGCAGAGTCAAGAAAGCAGCAGAACAAGCAGGAATAAAACTGAACTGGGATGATGAAGGCAGGATAAATTTTATTGATTTTGATGAATCAAAGAGAATTCTCCAATCTTTAGGTTCTTTCATGCTAAGCCCAGTTGAATACTGGAAAGTTCTGGAAGATGCTAAAGATGAAAAAGATGAAGACATGCTCAATGAGTTGATGTCAAATAAATATTGTGAATGGCTTGACAGGGTCTATTTTATTGATCAGACTTGGACTGACCATCCTGAAATAAAATCAAAGTATAAATATTCTGGAAAAAGAGTTGAATCAATAGTTCCTGATTTCAGGCCAGGTTGGTTTGTTCCAGATAAAAATATTGACTTTAAACATGGAATGCCAATAAAAATTGAAAAATTCAGGAAAAAATTCCAATTAAGCTGGAAATATTGGTCACCAGACTTCTCTGTCACAAAAGACGTGCCAAGAGCGCCAATTCGAGGATATGTGACTTCAGTAGGCAAGCCTTCTTTTGACTTGTGTATTCCAGTAGATGCAAGACAGCCAATGCAAATGATAAGAGAATGCAGAAAAATTCCTTTAGAACCTCCAATAAAAATCGAGATAATAAAAGAAGCCCTAAATTTAATAAAACAATATGAAAAGCCTAGAAGAGACTTTGATTCTATAGTAAAATTCGTTGCAGATTATGGAGAATTGTTCAAAAATTCAAAACAATTAATAATTTACAAGATAAGGGAAAAACTCTTTGATTTAATTGGTATAATGAAAGCAGAGGCATTATCTCAAAAAGATTCTAAGAAAATAGGCATACTTGACAAAGCCTCGAGAGAGCTTTCTGATGCTGAATTTAATCAGGATTATTTTGATTTTGTTGATTTTGTTGCAAATTCAAAATCAAGGCTTAGAGAAGCTTTAGAACAGAAAAATGATATTGTTTTTGTGATGGGGCATAAAAATCCTGATACAGACACTGTTGTCAGCTGTCTTTTTGAATCTTGGAGAAACTACATTCTTGACCAGAAAATGATAGCTTATATTCCAGTAGTGCAGAATTACAAGATTCCTGATGAAGTCAGAAAATTATTAGGAGACGAACTTTCAGACAGCATTCTATTAACCCAAGAAAAAGATTATTTAAAAGCAAAGGAATCAGGATTAGCAAGATGGATTTCAGTTGACCAAAACAGAGAGCCAGAAATCCAAAGATACTTTATCTCTATAATTGACCATCATATACCCTCTGAAATTTCTTTGTTGCAGGACTTGCCAAAGACAATGGAAATAATAGGGTCGTGCACAGCACTTATTCTCCAAAAAATGTTGGGTTCAGGGATTTATCCTGACAAACAGCTTGCAAAAATCCTTCATGGAGCAACATTAATGGATACTGAAAACCGAGTTTTTCATAAGATGACTAAAAAAGACAAGTTAATTATGGATTATCTGCAAAGACTTTCTGAAATAAAAGATGAAAACAAATATTATGGGGATTTGATGTCCTATCTATTGAATACCGACGATGCTGATGTCTTATTTGGAAGAGATTACAAGGAAGACTGGGGGTTTGGATTTGCTGTCACAAAAATCAAAGGGGGATTTAAAAAAGATGGAACAGTCATTAAAAAAGATTTGATAAAAAGAGCTTTGGATTTGGCAAAACAAAACAATGTCAACAAAAATTTTCCTATGACTGTTCTTAGAATTACAGATTATGAAGAAGATAATATAACAGTCAACAGAGAAAGAGTTTACCTTGTTTTTAACAAAGAAAGTTCAAAAGAATTCAAATCAGCTATATTTGATCTTCTTGAAAAAATAGTAAAATTTGAGTTTGGTAAAGTCAATATCACAATCACAGAAGAATTTGTAGAATTTTGGGGCACAGGCATGCAGTTATCAAGGAAGAAAACAGCCCCAATATTAGAGCCAGTTGTTAAAGTTTTTAATGAATACTTTTACTCGCCATCAAACAAATTGTGGATAAAAAGAGATTTCTTAAAAAAATCCAAAAACGTCCTTAAAGCTGAGAAAAAACGCAGATTAAAATCCTCATTTGATGAAGAGAAAAGGGTCAATTATCTTACTTATCCTGAAGCTAGAAATCTAGTGCAAGAATTAGGATTCACGATACTTACACTAAGAGAATATTGGTTAGCATTAACAGACGCTAAAAATATTAAAGACCTTCAAATGATTGAAAGCCTTCAAGGTTCTAATTTTGTTGAGTTTTTAGACACTGTAATCAAAAACTCCAGCATAATTCTTGAACATCCTGAAATCATAAAACAGAAAAAACAATTTTTATTCAAGGGAAAGGAAATAAAAGTAATTATCCCAAGAGGAAAACCAGGATTGATTCATCCAGACAAAATTGATTTGAGAACAGGCATCCCAAAAGAAGTCAGGCCTCCTTCTGAATATGGAAATCCAGAATTATGGAGATACTGGGAACCTGATGCTGACCTAGTGATTCCAACAAGAAGTTACATTTTCTTGCTAAAACAACCATGCTGGGATGGAAAATTTCATGTTGAAGACAGTTTGCCTAACTTGGGAATAAGGCCTTGCTGCAAACAATTAGTCATGCCAAAAGTGAAAATAATCTTGAAAAAAGAAGAGCTTGGCATAAACATAGAAAAAGAAGGCAATGTTTTTTATTATTCTTGGAAAAGGTGATTGTAATTTTCAAGAATTTTTTATTAAGAAAGAATTTAAATATTATTGTTATAAAGGATATACATAGCCCCGTAGTATAGCGGTCAAGTATGTGAGCCTCTGGAGCTTGCGACCCAGGTTCGAATCCTGGCGGGGCTATTTATTTCTTGTCAGAATCTGGTTTAGAAAAACCAATAGAGCCTAATCTACTTGGATTTAACAGAAGTTCCAAAGCATTGCTAGAAAGCTGACTTACCCCAATTGATAAAGGAATAGGAAATTCTTGTGAAGAAGGTAAACCGCCTTCATCAACGTCAATAATCTCAAACTTCCCTTCATTATCAGGTCCGGATAGATATTTATTAAAGATTACAGTAACAAGTTTATACTGCCCATCTACTGTAATTTTATAAGGAACACCTGTAATAACACGTTCATTATCGCTATTTCTAGTAAACTTTGCCCATGCATTTCTATTTTTATATTCTTCAATAATTGCTATTGTGTCTGGTGTTGCCATATTTTTCGAAGAATTCAAAGTATTTAAACCTTGTTATTGTAACTACTTAATAATAGATAAAATTAATTATTTTTTATCTCTTTGATCAAGTCATAAACAAACTTCAAAGAACCATCATCCAAGATTACAACATCAAAAGATTTCTTGAAACTCTCAAGATTATCTTCAACATCTTCGTTTAAGAAACCTATCTTTAACAGACAATCGTAATCAAAACCTTCAATCATATCAATATCTTCTACTTTGTCTCCTAAAAGAATCACATTTTTTCGTTTCTCAATTTCATAATAAAAATCAAAACTTTTGACTTCAAACTCCTTTTTATTCATGCTGTGAATAATAGGCTCTTGGACTCCGATAACTTGTGCATTTTTGTCAAATTTCAGGAAATTCGCAATCAAATGCACATTCAAACTAAGCATTTTTTTCCTCAAAAGCAGTTCTTTGATAATATCTCCTGTACTTGCTGACATCAAAATAACTGGAATTTTGTCTTTATGCAATAATTTGAATAATTCATCTGATTTTTCCCTGAATTCAAGGGTCTTTTTCTCAAGTATATCATTTACTAATTTCTTTATAATATCTTGGTTCAAACCACATGAAATCATCAACTGAAAGTGCTTCTTCCACCATTCATGCATGAATTTGTTTTTCTCTTCTTTAGAAAGTTTTAGATCAATTTCAATAGGTCTGTATTTATTGTAAAGTTCATGGGCTTTTTTTGCATAGTTCTCTGAAATATAATCCCCCATCCTAAGCAAAGATACAATAGAAGGAATCTTTTTTCCATTCAAGAATGCTTTTGTAATGGTCCCATCAAAATCTGAGATAATATGGACTTTCCCTTTCCCTCCTTTAATTAACTTTTGTTTTTTCTCATCGAATTCTTTTTGATTCAGAATAATAATATTTTCCATATAACATCATGAAGTTTTGATTAATAAGCTTTGTCTATTTGGATTTGCAAAGTCGTCTGTAAGTGTAATTAGTGATTGTCTTTGTTAATTACACACATACAGATCTAATTTGTAATTTTTTAGATTAAGCTGAAAATCAAGACAGCCAAGCCTAACAAGAAAGTATAGATTCCAAAAAGGAAGAACTTATTTGTCCTTATTATTTTCTTAACAAGGAATATCGATAACAAACTTGCAAAGAAAGTTATTATGAAGGAGATTGTCAATAAATCTATTTTGATGTTTATCAAGGAGATATTTCTTGCTTCAAAGATAGTTGCTCCAAGGACAATTGGAATTGCTAATAAGAATGAAAATTTTATTGCCTCTTCCTTCTTCAAGCCAGAAAACAAGCCAGCTGAAATTGTTGAACCACTTCTTGAGATTCCTGGAAGAAGTGCAAAAATCTGCGTGAAGCCGATTACTAACGAATTATACAAAGAAACCTGTTTTTCCTTGACTTTTTTCTTGTTTTTGTTTTTAGGTAAGTCTTTCCTTTCTTTTATGAATTTTGTTGAAAAGATAAGAATTCCATTTATCATAAAAAAGATTCCAACAAAAAGGATTCTCGAGAATATTGAACTTATAAAACTCCTTAAAAAATATCCGGCAATTGCTGCTGGAATAGCTGCTATTATTACCAAGAGTATGTATCTAATGTTCTTTTTTTCAGTTAAATTTAGAAGTTCAAGGATGTCTTTTCTGAAAACAAAAATGACTGCGAGTATTGAAGCGAAGTGCAAGAATACATCAAAAGAAAGATTTTCAAAATTAAAGAAATATTGAAGAATAGCCAAATGTCCTGAACTGCTTATAGGAAGCCATTCTGCAATTCCTTGGATAATGCTCAGGATTGCTGCTTGAATAATAGTCAGCATTTTCCTATACTTTGAAGACTTTGTAGTCTTTTCTTACTTTCTCTTTAGTTAAAATACCAACTTCATCACCTTTTTTAGCTGCTTGGATAGGCTTTCTGTCAATTTGCATGCTTCCAACAACTTGTTCAAACTCATTCTCGCCGCCCACAAACTTTATCTTGTCTCCGACCTTTAAAGGTGCAGAAAGCTTGATTGCAGCTGCATTAACTTGTGAAAAAAAGTCAGTAACTACACCAATTTGTTTTTCTGCCATGATTCTTTATAATCTTAAAGTTTTTAAAGTTATTGAAAATCGATAGCTTTTTTAATGTTCTTTTTCTTCTATTCTCGAGCTCCTATAGTCTAGCAGCCAAGGACAGAGCCCTCTCGATACAGTTTCTTTTAGAAAAAGAAACTCTATGAAGGTAGAAAACTAAATTACCTTTTAAGAGAACGGCTCTAACCCGGGTGCGAATCCCGGTGGGAGCATCTCATCATTTTGGCATTTTGCAGAGATTTATTTGTAAACGCCTTTTCTATGCTCGCATCTCAAAAAAGATAATGTTTCATCAAAAAAAGAATAAATTATCCTGAAAGGTTTTACATAAACTGTTCTCTCGCCTTTCAAATCATATCTTAAGGGCTTGCCTATTTCTGGATTTTTTGTAATTTTCTCAATCTGAGGAATTATTTTTTGTTTTATAGAATTATCTAGTTTCTTGATTTCTTTTTCAAATTTTTCTGTAAAGACTACTTTAATCATTTATCTAACAAAAAATGTTCACCACTTTTTTATTTCAGATAAAAATTCATCTTGGCTCATCTTTTTGCATCTTCCTTCTTCAATATCTTTCCATGCTTCTTTGATAACATCTAAAGTTGCTATATCTTCTTTGCTCATCTTCTCATTTATCTTTTTCAAGACAATGAGATCATCTTTTGTTGACACTGCTAAATGTTCTCCATCTTTTAAAGAAAGTCTTTTTCTCACATCCAAAGGAATGACAACTTGTCCCTTGCTGCTTATTCTGGTAAATTCAATTTCCATAAACAAGTAAGATTTTCTTACTTTATAAATCTTCCTGTTTTTCAGTTAATGTATTAGCTTATCTCTTCAACTTTTACTTTAAAGAGTTTTTCACCTTTAGATAATTTCTCTTGAATTTCCTTTTCATCTAGATGAATCCAGATTGGATTGATTAGAAAGAGGCCTTCGGATAAGGGGAGTTCATCTTTAGAAATTGTTAATGTTCTCATTTTGATTCCAAAATTCTGAAGTCATTTATCGGTGCAATCCAGTAATGTCCTTTTGTGTCTCTTTTCACAAGCCCTTTTTTCATTACTTCATGATCTACAAAAAGTTGTGTTGCTTTTTTGCCTTGATCAATTCGTTGGTTTATTAGATTAATTGCATATCCCATAGTTTCATATGCTCTTTCAGGAGTTATGGCAATACTCCTTGGTTGGTTTTCAGTTAGGGATTCATATAATCTAAAAACGGGGTGGTATTCTTGGTCTTTGTAAGAATATTTTCCATATTGTGACAGTCTCCTTACCCGGGGTAAAAACCAATCAGCTTTTAGAACGCTTTTCTTACTTGGGCTAACACATCTGAATGGGCTAGACAATACATCCGCAGCTTTAGAACCAGGCATAAATCTTAAGATATTAAAATTAAGATAATCTGGATTACATTTTTCTAAAGCAAATCTTATTTCTTCTTCATCTTCTTCTAAAGTTGTTGGCCTATGACTAGGACCCCATTTTTCTTTAATTTCTTTTGGCAATCCAATTATCAAGAAATAACTGCTTGGAACATTGCATCTTTCCATTTCTTGAAAAACAAGTTTTACATCTTCTCTGTATTGTTCAGCTCTTCTCTCTTGATTTGCAACACTTCCCTGAAATTTTTCAATAGCCATTAAAACACCCGGATCTGTATGCTCCACTCCAAAAAATTGATAGACACATCCATGGTCTCGGGCAAATTTTATGTTACTCTCTTCACCAGGTCTCAATTTTCTTAGCCTATCTGCTTCGATATCAATTCTAGTATTCATTCCGACTTTTAATCCATACTTGCTTAAGATTTCTAACTTGCTTCTAAATTCTCTTTGCGAGATTGTTTCAGTATCATCATCAAGATAAACTGCTTCAAATCCATGTTTTCTCAACCCTTTGACAAGTTCTTCAAACCAGGCATCTCCAACAAATCTAACTTCTTTGCTTTCTTTGCTTTTATTGCAAAATCCACATTTATAAGGACATCCTCTTTGACAATAAAGTTGCGCAGTTTTCAGTTGTCTTCCATTTTCGGTAAATATGTTCATATTATGTATGCCCGAAACATGAACTAGCCCATAATTTTGATCAAATCCGTCTAGATTTTCAACTCTGTCTGCGATTGATTCATGAAAAATTCCTCGTTCATCCATAAAACATAAACCTTTTATTTTGCTTTTATCTTGGCTAAAAGTTCCTTTCTCAATTGATTCTGCAAGTTCAACAGCCCCTTTTTCCCCTTCCCCATTAAAATAAGCAGTTATCCAGGGAGTTTTTTCAGCAATTGGTTCAACGCCTTTGACCGCATATCCCCCAACAATAATTGGAACATTTTTTTTCCTTTCTTTAGATAAAGAATCATAAATCATTTTAGAATGCTTATCAATTTCAGGCCATTGAGTTGCTAATGCTCCAACAAACCAAATTGAATCAGCGTCTTTGCATTCATTGATAACCTCCTCCAAAGTTAAGGTTGGTCTTTCTAAGTCCATTTGAATGACATTATCATAACCATAATTGTGCAAAGAAGAAGCTAAAACAGGCAAGGCTTTATTCGCCCCATTAAAAGCTCTGCTACCTAATCTTTCTCCAATCATCACAATTTTTGGTTTTTTTATAGACATTTTATCTCCTTCCGTTTTATTATCTACTTGTTAGTGACAATATGTGTAGGATGAATGGCTATTAAAAAATTGTCATTTGAATTTTTTACTTTTAACGAAAGATTTATAAATATGTGCTGAATAGTAAAAAATATGATAGAAAAAGAACAAATTTTCAATTTAGATGAATATGACAAGAAAATTATTTACGAACTAGATAAAGACTCAAATTTGCCCTTATCTAAACTTGCTAGATTAATCAGAAAATCAAAACAATTAACACTATTCCGATTGAATAGACTAGAAAAAGAAGATGTAATCACGCATTATACCGCGATTGTAGATATGGTCAAATTTGGTTATTTTACATTCCGTTTTTATATCAAATTACAACAGATGACGCAAGATGAGTTAAGGGAAATGATTAATTACCTAAAAACAAAAGAAAATATCTGGACAATTGCAATATGCCATGGCCAATGGGACCTTGCTTTCTTTGTTGGGACTAAGACCATTGAAAAAGTCCATGAAACTTGGGATGATTTTTGCGGGAAATATCAAAAAAATATCGAGAATTATAATTTTTGTCTGTATTCTCCAATATATAATTTTAATAGGACTTTTTTTATGAATACCAAAAAAGATATCATTGTAAGGGTATATGGAAAAAGTGAAAAAGAAGAACCGGACAATATTGACTGGGAAATAATTAAGACATATGCCCCCAATGTGAGGCAATCCTTGCTAGAATTAAATCGAAAACTGAAACTCTCACCCGAAACAATTAAAAAAAGAATAAAAAGACTTGAACAGGAAAAGATAATTTGCGGTTACAAGATTGGATTAAACATAAATAAACTTGGATATAATTCTTACAGAATTGACTTAGATTTAATTTCAACTTCAAGAAATAAGGGACTTTTTGAATATTGCAAAAACAAAAAGAATATATACCAAATAAACAAGACAATTGGCGGTTCTGATTTTGAAATTGAGCTTATTGTTAAAGATTTAAATGAACTATTAAAAATCATTGAAGAAATAAAAACAAAATTTAAAGATGTCGTAAATAATGCGACATATTTCAGCTATTCAACTTACTATTTACTGAATTATGTTCCAGATTAAAAAGTAATATCTATCCGAGATATTTAGTTTTTCCAGTATTGACAATAATAATTTTCTTATTTTTTGGTATTTGCTTTTCAATTTGCATCAATAAAGCTAATCCAGCAATCCCCGAAGGTTCACAAGTTATTCCTTGTTTTTCAGCCAATTCAATTGCCTTGTCTAAGAATTTTTCATGGATAACCAAAACATCTGTTTTTTCTCCGCAAAAACCACAACATTGATAATATCTTCTCCATTGCTCATTAAAATGCATAAATGGAGAATGATGTGAGTAAAGTTTATCTGCTTTTGATCTTGGATTATTCGTCGTTGCACCGATAAAATTACATTTTCTTAGAATACGGATATCTCCTTTAAATCCATCTGGATGCGTATGTGATGAAATTTCTTTTTTGCTCACATTTAATATGTTTGCGTAAAGATGTCCGGTTCCAAAAGGAATAAAAACATATTCCGGATTTTCATTTAAAATTTCATAACTTAACCAATCATAAAATTTATTTGTAGGGTCTAATGCTTCATTTGAAGTAATATCCAGCCCATCCAAATTATGAGTTAATTGTAAAATTTCTTTCCATCCAAGCGATTTTTTACTTAAATCTGTTTTATAAACCAAACAGCCACTTTTCTTTAAACCTTCCAATATATACGAATAAATATGAATATCAACAAGAACCCTTAAACGGGGTACCTCATACTTTCTAAACCTTGTTTGGATAGCATTTGCTGCAGATCCCGATGAGATAATAGACATTTTTGGAAGAGTTCTTTTTACAATGCCATGCTTCTTAGCTAACAACATGTCCCTATATGCTAAGACTAATTCCCATGCCATCCTATCTTTATGGGTCCCAGTGGGATTAACACTCTCGTCTTTTAACCAAACATTAGAAAAATTAGGCACATTAATGTGGTATATGGGGGTTGCTGGAAATCTTGGATGTTCTGGAGGAAATTCTGGTTTTTTTGGATCTTTGACAAAATCCCTATTAATCAATTCTAATATCCTCTCCTCTTTTTTTGAAAGACCCATATTTAGCGATATTTGATTTTAAATATAAATGTTTAGTTAAGAAGTAAAATAAAGTAATTAATGATTAAACAAAGAATTTATAGTTTTTTGATGAAAATTAAAAAATAACAAAAATAACTAGTTATTTTTCTCCGATCTTTTTTATTTACTTTAACACAAATTATAAATACTTAAGCCCATTCTAGATATACCCTTAAATCACCAAGAACACCATTCTTTTCTCAATCATCAGCAAAAGTATGAATCCTAGATAATCCCGGTGGGAGCATATTTATATTCTCAAAATATTATTCTAATCATGGAAACAGAAACATTTACTCCAAACAATCTAGCAAACTGGAGAAATTGGCTGAAGAAAAATCATCTTAAAAAAGATAAAATAGTTCTAGTTAAATACAAGAAACATACAGGAAAACCGATAATCTCCAATCATGATTCCATGAAAGTTGCAATATGCTTTGGTTGGATAGATACTACAGCTAAAAGAATAGATGAAGATAGGTGGGGTGCAACTTATGTAAAAAGAAATAAAAATAGTAAATGGAGCAAAAACACATTGTCTTACGGAAAAGAGCTTTTTAAAGGAGGGTTGATGAGTCCCTTCGGCATCAAAATGTATAAAGAAGGACTTGCAAAAAAACCTCATGATGAAGGAATTCCAGATAATCCAAAAGTTCCAAAATACCTCAAAGAAGCTTTGAAAAAAGAAGTCAAGGCAAGAGAGTATTTTAAAAAAATTGCACCATCTTACAAAAGAACACTTCTAAGATGGCTTCTGCGTGCAAAATTAGAAGAAACAAGAAAGAGAAGGCTGAAAACAATTGTCCAAAGTTTGAAAAATAACCAGAAGCTTTTTCCAGCAGCCTAATTTTAATTCAGCAGGAGCATTTGATTAGTCTAGGACAGAATTCCTATTTCTAAAAAGAATTTTACTTTTAAATATTATTGTTCTCAAATAAACATATTTTCCTAAAGAAAAGATTTAAAAACAAAATTCAAATTTATACAAAATGACAAAAAGCAAATTAAAAGGATATGTTCCTAAAGACGATGAGGTTTATATTGAGGTTAGACAACCTGACGTTCGTCTAAATCTGGAAAGTCTTTCTCAATTTGGTATAAAACAAGTTGGCGAAGACTATGGTGTGAAAGCACACGAAGTTCTTGGAGTTCCCACAGGTTTGATAAAACAAATCAGAGGAGATGTTCCTGAACATCATGTAGCAAGATACATAGCATGTGAACATGTTCTAGATTATCTCCATAGGTGCATGTAATTTTTTAAAAGAAAAGAGAAAAAAGAAGTACAATTTAATTGTAACTATCAAGTAATTACAAATAGAAAGATTTATAAACTAAGTTTTCTATTAATTAAAGTAAATAAAAAAATGGAAAAAGACAAATTAAAGTTAGAATTCAGCAGTGAAGCAATAAATTATTTAAGAAAATGTGAAATTCCATTAGGCATAGCAGAAGAAGCATTCAACACTTTATATCAACAGTCTAAAATAAGAAGAGTAGCTGGTTTAGATTATGTTGCAGATTTAGGAAGATTGGGAGATCAAAGATTCACTTTATGTATGGTTGTTGATCCAAATCAAAATACTCCACAAGTTTTGAGATGCTACGCACACAAAGTTTAAGACTATAGAGATAATATTCATATTTCTTCAAGTTTTTTATAGAGATATAAAAATTTATAAGTCATAAGAGCTATATTTTAGCATGCAGAATTTAATAGACTATAAAAAACTTGGATTAAAATCAGGCTTGGAAATTCACCAACAGCTTGATACTCACAAATTATTCTGTTCTTGCCCTTCTATTCTAAGGCAGGAAGAACCTGATTTGAGAATAAAAAGAAAGCTCAAGGCAGTAGCTGGTGAGTCAGGAAAAGTAGATGAAGCAGCTTTTTTTGAACAGCAGAAAGACAAGGAATTTATCTACGAATTCTACAAAGATTCTAATTGTTTAGTGGAATTAGATGAAGAACCTCCTCATCAAATAAATGAAGATGCTCTGAAAATATCAATCCAAATCTCTTTACTCTTGAATTGCAAGATTCTTCCAATTTCACAAGTGATGAGAAAGACAGTTATTGATGGTTCTAACACCTCTGGATTCCAGAGAACAATGCTACTAGCTAAAGATGGCTATATTGAAACTTCTCAAGGCAAAGTAGGAATAGACTATATTATGCTTGAAGAGGATGCTGCTCGTCCCTCTCCTTCTTCAAATAGTTCTTCTTCATCTTCAAAGAACAATTTTCAAAACAATGAGGATAATACTAACTTAAAGACATACAGATTAGATAGATTAGGAATTCCTTTAGTGGAAATCGCAACAAAGCCTGATTTGAAAACAGCTGAACAAATTAAAGAAGCTGCTTTAAAAATAGGAGAAATTCTAAGAGTTTGTAAAGTCAAGAGAGGAATAGGAACAATAAGGCAGGATTTGAATATCTCAATAGAAGGAAGCAAGCGAGTTGAAATAAAAGGATTCCAAGACCCTAAAATCATGATTCAGACAGTAGATTTAGAAATTCAAAGACAGCAAAAGTGCATTAAAGAAAAATCCTGCAAGCAAGAAGTTCGAAAGGTTCTTGAAAATGCATCAACAGTCTTCCTAAGGCCAATGCCTTCAGCTTCAAGAATGTATCCTGAAACAGACCTTCCTTTAGTAAAAATTACAAATGACTTTATCAAAGAAGCTAAAAAAGAACTTCCAAGATTAAAAGAAGAAATTTCTTTAGAACTCAAAGAACAGGGATTGAACCCAGAACTTACTAAATTAATTTTGCAAGAAAACAAGTTGGAGGATTTCAAAGTTTTGATTGCTTTAGCTGACAAGCCAAACTTAGCTGCAAAACTTCTGGTTCTTCTGCCAAAAGAAATCTCAAGCCATGAAAAACTCCCTCTAGAGCAAGTAAATAAGGAACTTTCTTTAGATGTTTTGGAAACAATCTACCAAGCAATAATTAAAGAAAAAGTCCCTGAATCATCTGCAAAGCAAATTATGCTAGACATAATTCATGGCCAAGACATAAATGAGATTCTTAAAGAAACAAAAACACAATCTTCATCATCTTCACTTACAGATCTTGAACATCAAATCCAGGCCATAATCAAAGAAAAGCCAAACCTCTCTTTGAACGCTTACATGGGATTAGTTATGCAGAAATTCAAAGGCAAGGTTGACGCAAAGCAAGTTTCTGAGATTCTGAAGAAGTATGTTAAATAAGTAGGTTTATAAATGTAAATATATGAAAAGCGTTAGCACAGTATCTCAGAATTTAGAATCTTAAACATAAACATCTAGAATTATTTTTTAAGTTTTCTTCTTAAAGCTATTGCTTTTTTAGTACCGTCTTTTTGGCCTAATCTTTCATAAGCATCTGCTAACAATTCAATATCCTCTGGCGCTCCATCTTTATCTAGACCGACACTCTCAAAGGCAGATATCACATTCTTGTACCCTCTAGCATCCTCGCGCTTAATTTCTCTATTAGCATATTGTCTTGCAAGTTCTATTGCACGAGGTCTAGTTTTAGGTGATTTTGAAAGACAATCAATAGCTGGAGAAATTTGTCCATTTTGCTCATATAATTCTCCAAGAACCTTATCAACTTCATCTTCATTTAATACAGCCCTAAGTCTTAATTCAGCTAATCTAGAATATGAACGTGAATCATTGGGGTCTTTTGACTCTCCTTGACATGCTGATCTCATGAGAATTTTAGCAACATTAACAACATCATCTTTGTTTAAGCCATAAGTTTTCATGAACTCGGGCATATCAACCCTTCTATGTTGAATTTTAAGGTCCCAACCCCCTAGCATTGCAATTGCAGCTTCTCTGATCCCAGCTTTATCCCCCGAGCTTTCAAACTCCATCAAAGCAGTATCTATCACACCTCGATTTAAAAAATATCGTGCAGTTTTTTTTCCTAATTCATTTGCTTGTTCATTTAATCCTAATTCTTGTAAAGCTCTTGCTGCTCCTTGAAGGATATAGGGATTCCATCCGTGCCCCCCAGTAAATGGGCTATGGTCCCATAAACTAAATACTTGCCATCCTCCTTTTTCAACAACATCACCAATCTCCTTATCCTTAACTCCGTGCGATCTTAAGAATGAAATTATACTTCGCCCATAGCCTTCAGTAAATGTTCTTTCACTTCCCCTTTGAGATAGAGAGCTATAAATATTACTTATAGCTGCTTTTTGTTCTTCTTCATAAGCACCAATACTTTTAAATAAATCAGCCGCTTGACTAAAAAGATCAGTTGCCTGAGATTCTGAAAAACGTCTTTGACGTTCTGACAAAAAAGGATTCACTCTTGCCAATCCCATCATCATTTTCCCTTTCCTAAATATAGCATCTCTTTTTTTCTCTTTTTCTCCTAATTCCCCAAATAACTTAGTTGCTTCATCAAAGGAATAAAGAGAAGCTTCAGTTTCAGCTTTTTGCACAAACAATTCAGCTGCTTTTAATCTAATTTGATTGACTCTATCTTTTTGACCTAATCTTTCATAAGCTTTTGCGCTCTCTAATAAAAGTTCCGGTTTTTTACCTTTGCTTCCCATTTCCTCAGAAACTTCTGCAGTAACTTCAAAAAAAGATTGTTGAGTCAAAGGATCTGTTTTACCAATATGCTTTGCCAAAGTATTCAGATAATTTAGCTTTCCTTCTTGAGTCTTTATATTTTTATCTAATCTCGCGTAGATGTCCTCTTTGCTCATTCCTCTTTTTGGCATAATTATTAAAACAAATCAGGTTTTTAAATATTTCTGACATAAAGTTTATATGTGACATCCTCCCACGCCCTAAAGGGTTGCCCTGAGGGGCAACTTTTTGCTTCGCAAAAAGCGGGGCGTCCTTAGGATATTTTTCTAATCAAACGCATGATGCAACTCTTG
>Ga0233421_10000030_pt1 | contig 72392 bp, 69 predicted proteins | sample Watercolumn_Mata_3_FD_182725 | JGI IMG/M metagenome (GOLD analysis project Ga0233421, IMG submission 182725) | Freshwater microbial communities from Lake Matano, South Sulawesi, Indonesia - Watercolumn_Matano_2014_107_MG | ecosystem: Environmental > Aquatic > Freshwater > Lake | place... | reverse complement strand
CTGCTGGTTAATCTCGCGCTCCAGAACCTTGCGGATAATCTGGTAACGCTGAATCTCCTCTCTAGTCATCATAAGAATGTCCCCTTTTTGATCCATAACGCCTCCTTCTTGTGCGTTATGGATATTACCACAAGTAGGACATTCCTATTTTGGCTAATTAGGACATTATCATATTGGTGTTACAGAAAAATATGGCAGTTTTAGCGGGATTGCAAAGGAACGGAGATTTTAGGCAATGAGGCTAGGCATTTGAGAGGATAAAAAGTTTGTTGCTAAAATGTTTGTTATTAAAGGAGGAGGTAATCTAAAAGGTATGCCGCGTTAGGGTGTCACCTTGGGGAGCGTCCCCCGTCGCTAACTACCCCAATCGCCTTACCAACTACCACTATAGCAGTCACCTTTCCGTGCAGGCCCCTTGCACCATTGATCAGGAGCCGAGCCGTCGAGCGTGAAACCAAATTCTAACTCATTCAGCGGCCCTATATTTGATGCGTTCGGTTCCTTTCCACCACTAGAACACCGCCATGCCCTCACGAGCACCCAAGGCGAAACCCAATAGGCATCAGTGTAATAGTCGTAGTAAAAATAATGCGAAGATCTGCACGCACTGGGAATCTGATCTGCATCTGTTCCTACATTAAGATTGCTACTCTGCATTCCCGTTACTGATCCATTCTGGAGGTAATAGGCTATTGCTAGCTTACGCATATCCCCTAAAATCATCTTTGCTTCCGCCCAGCGGCTCCGTTCAACCATTCTTCCGTACTGGGTAATGCCTAAGGTGGCAAGGACCCCCAAGATAACAATTACCACTACTAATTCCAGGAGGGTAAACCCCGTTACAGGCATCTTATTTCTCTCTTGTCTCCTCTTAGCCTGTAACGGGGTAAGGGCTTTGTTCTTCATATGTTATTAGTTTACCCCCCCCAGGGTTTTGTCAAGGGGATTTCGAAAGTTTTCTAGATAAATTTATCTTGACAAATGTCGTAAGATAACACATAATGTTAAACTATGACAGGGTATAAACCAAGGGAGATATCGAAAGTTTTAATCGAGGCATTGGAAAATATGCCGGTGGTTGTGCTTTCCGGAATGAGGCAGGCCGGTAAAAGCACCCTGCTCTTAAATCAACTGGAGTTACGCAAGAGAGAATATATAACTTTTGATGACTTTGGCGCTCTTGAATCTGCTAAAAGGAACCCCGAGGGCCTCATAGAGGGTAAAAAACAGCTTACTATCGATGAGGCGCAGAAATATCCCGACATCCTAAACGTCATTAAACAGGAGGTAGATAGGAAACGCAAGCCGGGCAGGTTCCTCTTAAGCGGCTCAGCAAATTTCCTTCTTTTAAAAAAGGTTGCCGAGAGCCTGGCTGGCCGCGCAGTATACCTCACACTGCATCCTTTTACCCGCAGGGAAACCCAAGGCCTTACGAAAAAACCTCCTGCCATAGTTTGTTTCCTAGACAAGGGCGCTTTCCCTAAACGCAAAGCTAAACCCATTGCCTGGGAGGAAATCATAAAAGGCGGTATGCCGTCAGTCTGTCTTAGGCAGGTAAAAAATCCTAACATATGGTTTCGCGGTTACGAACAGACCTATTTGGAACGAGATATCCGCACTCTAAGCCAAGTGGCGGATTTGGTCTCTTTTAGACATCTTCTACAGCTGGTAGCCTTAAGGAATACACAGGTATTAAATATAAGCGAATTGGCCCGTGATGCCAAGTTAAACGTAGTTACTGCCTCCAGGTACCTCTCGTTGATGGAAACGTCGTTTATTATTAAACGTATGTCGCCATACCTCGGTAATCGTTCGAGCCGTCTGATAAAATCCCCTAAAATATACTTATCCGATACAGGGCTTGTCTCATATCTTGTCGGCATAAAGAACCTAAATATAAACGAGGCGTATCGCGGCACCTTTCTGGAAAGCTACGTTGCTCAAAATTTAGAGGGGATATTCTCTGCTTATTACCCGGATGCCAAAATTATGTATTGGAATATACAGGGAAGATATGAGGTAGATCTTATCGTCGAGCTCGGTAATGAAACTATTGCTATTGAGGTGAAAAATAGCAGCCGCTGGCAGGAAAAGGATCTGGCAGGAATAAAGGCATATCTAAGCAGCGCCAAAAAATGCCGTGCTGCAATTCTGGCTTATAATGGTCGTAATGTGGTGAAATTGGAAGATAAAATCTGGGCTGTGCCGCTTAATCTGCTATTGAGTTAGATATGAATACCGCTATTCAATCCCACTATAAGGGTATCAGAAGCATATTAATACTGGTATTGGCCTTAAACTGGACTGTGGCTTTAGCCAAAATTATCTACGGGCTATTAAGCCGCTGCGAAAGTATGGCTGCCGACGGTTTCCATTCGCTATCAGACGGGGCTTCCAACATCGTGGGCTTAATCGGGATACATTTTGCCTGCCAGCCTATTGATAAAGACCATCCTTACGGCCACAGAAAATATGAGACATTCTTTTCATTGGGCATTGCGGCGCTTTTATTTATCCTCGCCTTTAATCTTGCCAAAGATAGCATACAGCGATTGCATAATCCGGATATAACCAGGGTTGATATAAAAAGTTTTCTGATAATGCTCGTTACCATGGCAGTTAATTTCTGGGTTGTGAACTACGAAAATAAGAAAGGGAGGCTTCTGCACAGCGATATCCTTATCTCTGACGCTATGCATACAAAGGGGGATATCTTTACTTCCTTCTCCGTAATAATCTCGCTTATCCTGATAAAAGCAGGCTTTCCTATAATTGACCATATCGTGACCATTATCATATCCTTATTTATCGCCCATACCGGATACGATATAATAAAACAGGGTCAGGCGGTACTCTGCGACACCGCCGCTATATTGGATGTTAAGCAAATAACCGATATTGTATTAGGGATAAAGGGAGTGAAGACCTGCCATAAGATAAGGACGCGCGGCAGGCCCGATGACATCCATATTGACCTGCATGTCCAGGTAAGCGCGGATATGCATATGGATGAGGCGCATAAAATAAGCTACGCGATTGAAGAGGCAATTAAGAAATGTATCCCTGAGGTCACCGATGTTGTAGTGCATATGGAGCCGAAGGGAAAATCTTAGATGCCCTTTAATATGAACCAGAGCCCTGCGCTGGCGAATATTCCCATCAAGCCACCAAAGTAGAATGGCGCGGATGCACCTAAATATTTCCAGAGCAACCCTGCAAACAGAGACGCCGGCAATAAACCAACCCCGACAAGCGTAGCATGCAATCCTATGGCTGTGGCGCGCAAGTACGCTGGCGCAATATCCGCTACAAGGGCTTTTTCTACGCCTTCGGTAAATCCGATATATAATCCGTAAGTCCCGAACAAAAGCCAGAATGCATTCATGGAATTGTTTATTGCAAACCCCAGATAAACCAACCCATAAAGCAAATAACCGAAAACCAGGAGTCTCTTCCTGCCGATTTTATCGGAAAGGCGGCTTGCCGGGTAGGTAGCCAAACAATAGACGATATTATAAACCAGATAAAAAAGAATTACCTGGGTAACCGGGCTGCCGCTATTTTTTGCGCGTAATAGTAAAAACTGGTTTGAAGAATTCCCTAACGTAAATATAAAAGTAAATACAAGAAATAATTTTAGCCTTTTATCTAGGGCATTCCATTTAAATTGCAGATTTTTAGAATTTGGCTTTGCTTCGCGCTTTCCCTCCTTCACTAAAAATAAAAATACCACCCCTAAAAATGCAGGTATAAGGGAAAATAAAAATATGCTCCTTAAGTTACCTGAAAAACGGGTGAGCAAAAAATAAGCCAGAAGCACGCCTATGGTTGCTCCTAGGGTATCCATAGCCCTGTGCAGTCCGAATGCAGCTCCCCGTTTTCCTTCTTTTGCGCTATCCGCAATCAAAGCGTCTCTGGGAGCGGTGCGGATACCTTTGCCAAAGCGGTCAATCACCCTGCCAACCAAGACATATCCCCAACCTGTGGATATGTATAAAAAGAACTTACCCAAAACAGAACTGGCGTATCCGAATATAGTAAAAGGCTTTCTTGAGCCTGTCTTGTCAGAGAAATACCCTGAAAATACTTTAAGGAGGCTGGCAACGCTCTCCGCCACTCCTTCAATTAAGCCCAGTATCGCAGGACCTGCCCCGAGGGTGGTTACTAAAAAAATCGGCAGAACCGGATATACCATCTCGCTTGAGATATCGGTCAGTAAACTGGTAATGCCTAATATGATGATGTTAAACATATTGTGCGTTACTCCAGGTATTTTAACGGGTCTTGAGGGATGCTGTTTTTTCTCACCTCAAAATGCAGGTGCGGCTGGATATCGCGATAATTGGCATTGCCGGTTTTACCTACGCTGCCGATAAGTTGGCCTTGCCGCACGAATTGGCCCTTCTTCACAAAAATCCGGGAAAGATGCCCGTAAATGGTAATAAGATTGCCCGGATGCCGGATAACCACGTAATTACCCATTCCCTGATTTTTTCTGGCACTCGCTACTCTTCCTGAACGGCTGGCTAAAACCGGGGTGCCGAGGGGAGCAAAAAGGTCTATGCCTTCATGTATCCTTCTTCCGTTACGTTCCGCACCAAAAAGGCCATCCCCCCTTGAATCGTTACGAACAATAATCTCTCCCTTGTATTGTATGGGGCAGAGAAAATAATCTTTATCTAAGAAATAAAGGCTTATGAATAAATAAACCGGTAGAATGACTAATAAAAATAATAATAATTTTCTCATTGCCCCTTTTTAAAAAGCGATATTATACCATACATTACAAATAAAAGGCAAATACCAGGGAAGAAATCCCCGTAGCGGGTATAAAAAGTAAAAGAAGGCTTCTGCATAGCTATCTCTTGCGTAGCATAGCCCCCAATAAATATATCCCTGCCGAATTTATCTCTAACCCTGGAAATAATTTTCCCGTCTGGGCTGATGAATACCGATACCCCGGTATTAGCCGAGCGCGCCAAGAATACGCGGTTCTCCACTGCCCTAAATACTGACGCCTGCAAATGCTGATACGGGGCGCTGGTTTTTTTATACCAGGCATCATTGGTTATATTTATCATGAAATCAGCGCCTTTTTTTACAAATTCCCTTGAGAGTTCAGGGAACAAATCTTCAAAGCAGATTAGTACGGAAAACTTACTTTGAGCTTTGAGCTTTGAGCTTTGAGCTTTGAAAACTGTATATTCCTTACCCGCAGTTATATCTCCAATGGGAACTATTGTCTCTAAGAAAGGTAAAAATTTCTTTAACGGTATATATTCGCCAAAGGGAACGAGGTGCAATTTATCATAACGGCCTGCAATTTCTCCTGAAGGCTTAATCAGCAAGGCGCTGTTAAAATATTCGTCATTATCCCTTGTCACCGCGCCTATAAGCAAGGGGACTTTTATCTCTTTGCTTAAATCTAATGTATCCTGAAGACTCGTCGCGTCCTCTCCTACTATGCCAGGAATGGATGCCTCCGGCCAGATAATTAAATCCGGCTGGTCAAAAGAAGCCGCCTCTGTTAAATGCTCATATTTATCTAAAATATATTCCTGGGCAGCAGGGTCCCATTTCAATTCCTGGGGAATATTTGCCTGAATGACGGAAATCTTCGTCTTAGTTTTGGGTTTAGGGCTTTGGGCTCGATATATTTTAATATAACCGTAACTTAATACAAAAACAATACATAATACAGGAAGCAAATATAATCTTTTTTTCACGATAAGCGAATAAATTGTCATATTGACCGTCATTATTAAGAAAGAGACGCCCCATACTCCGGTAATATCAACTATCTGAATGACCGGAAGAGCCAGATACTGCGAATACCCCAAAAGCGCCCAGGGGAAGCCAGTGAAGAGATGGGAACGGATATATTCGAGCAAAACCCAGAGAGAAGAAATAAATAGCAATGGGTCTATAGTCGATAGTCTATAGTCGATAGTAGAAAAAATTAAACCAAATATGCCAAAATAAATTGCCAGATACAAAATCAGGACAACCGTGCCGGGTAAAGTAACGTGAATGAGCCAATAAATAATTCCAACCCAGAAAATAATCCCTGCAAAATAAGAAAATAAAAACGCCTTCCATGCGGATTTATTTCTTATAGCAAAAAACAAAGGCACAAACCCAAACCAGGCAGAAATCCAGAGATTATAGTTAGGAAAGGCAAGGGTTAAGAGTAGCCCAGAAAAAAGAGACAAAAAAAGAGCTTTTTTCATGGTTATTATTCTACCATTATAGAGATTTTAAGCAAAGAAGATTTCTTAAAATAAAGCTGTTAGATTTTCCTTCTTTCTGCGTCTATTAGAATAGAAAGGAGGCTAAAATGTCTAACATAGTTTCTGTAGAGATAATAGCCACCAAGATTCTAGAGATAAGGGGCAAGAAGGTGATGTTTGATAGAGACTTAGCTAAGCTTTATGGCGTAGGTACAAAAAGATTGAATGAGCAGGTAAAAAGAAATAAGAAAAGGTTTCCGGAAGATTTTATGTTTCAGCTAACAAAAGAGGAGTTGAATTCTTTAGGGGCATATTTTCTAAGCGCAAATTCAAGGTCGCAATTTGCGACCTTGAAACAGGGCCAGAATATTAAATATCGTCCTTATGTGTTTACCGAGCAAGGCGTGGCTATGCTTTCTAGCGTTTTAAATAGCGAGAGAGCCATTCAAGTTAATATCATGATTATGCGGGCATTTACAAAGTTACGCGAAATTCTCTTAACCCATAAGGAATTAGCCATAAAGTTGGAGGTCTTGGAAAGAAAATATGCAAACCATGATGAGAAAATACAGAAGATATTTGAAGCTATACGTCAACTAATGATCCCTCCTCAGGAACCCAAAAGAAGAATTGGTTTTCATACTTAGATTAGTCCTTTCCATGAAAAAGACACAGGTTATTATTTCCCGTGACACTTCTTGTATTTAATGGGGTTGCCTGTTACAGGGTCTTTTGCTCCGCACGGGCAGGGGTCATTGCGGCCGACTTTGGGATGAGATGACTGGACAGGTTTAACCGGGACTTTCTCTTCCTCTGGTTTTTCAAACTTGCTAAGCTCAGGGTGTAAAAGCTGCTGGGAAACAGAACTAAATACGCCTTTAAATCTTTCCTGCTTAGCCGCCTCTAATTTAAATACCGCCTCCACAGCTTCTTCTCCAATACTAGCTATCATCTGACTAAACATATCAAATGCCTCGCGTTTATATTCTACCAGCGGGTCGCGCTGGCCGTACGCGCGTAATCCGATCCCCTCCCGTAAAATATCCATCGCATACAAATGGTCCTTCCATTTGCTGTCAATTATCTGTAAAAACAACATCCGCTCCAGATGCCGCATTAAATCCGGGCTTATTGCTTTCTCTTTCTCGTCATACGCATTAACTGCAGATTGGTATAATTCTTTTTTAAAGCCATCCTTGCCTAGACCCTCTATTTTTGAGTCCTCTATATTCAATCCGAATTTTAATTTTACCGCTAGTTTAAAACCCTCTATATCTTGGCCTTGTCCGCTTAGGTTATCGCCGAGGTAAGTTTGCGCAATTCCGTCAATAGCTTCCTGTATCATCTCTAATATATTTTCTTTTAGAGAGGCTCCCTCTAAGGTTTCCCGGCGCTGGCCATAGATTATCTCCCTTTGTTTATTCATTACATTATCATATTCCAGCAATTGTTTCCTGATTTCAAAGTTGTGCTGTTCTACGCGCCTCTGCGCTATCTCAATAGAGCCTGAAACCCAGGGATGCTCTATGACCTGGCCTTCTTCCAGACCCAGCCTATCCATAATCCCCGCCAGCCTGTCAGAGCCGAATAAACGCATCAGGTCATCTCCCAGCGACACATAAAACCTTGATGAGCCAGGATCCCCCTGCCTTCCGGAACGTCCGCGCAGCTGGTTATCAATGCGCCGGGCTTCATGCCGCTCAGTGCCCAAGACGTGCAAGCCTCCCAACTCTACTACCTTTTCATGTTCTGCTGCGGTCTCTCTCCTGTATTTATCTAACAATCCCCTGCATTCCTCCTGGTAATTAGGATCTTCGGGCTTCATTTTCTGTTTTATAAGGTTCTTGGCCATAAATTCTGGGTTACCCCCCAATAAAATATCTGTTCCGCGGCCAGCCATATTGGTGGCAATAGTTACGCCTTTGTATCTGCCGGCCTGGGCGACAATCTGGGCTTCCTTCTCATGGTATTTGGCATTAAGCACCTGATGTGGTATCCCGCGCATTTTCAGCATATTTGAAAGGGCTTCAGATTTATCTATGGAGATGGTGCCGACTAAAACTGGCCTTCCCGTATTATAAAGTTCGGATATCTCATCAACTACCGCATTGAATTTTTCCTTTTCTGTTTTATAAATCCTGTCGGCATAATTTGTGCGGATGAGCGGCCTGTTGGTAGGCACAACCACGACATCTAACTGATAAATGTTTTTAAACTCGCTTGATTCGGTAAAGGCAGTCCCGGTCATACCAGCTAATTTTTCATACATCCGGAAGTAATTCTGGAAGGTGATGGCGGCGAGGGTCTGGTTCTCGCGTTCTATTTTCAGGCCCTCCTTTGCCTCAACTGCCTGATGCAGGCCGTCTGACCAGCGCCTGCCAGGCATCATGCGGCCGGTAAATTCATCCACGATAATAACCTGGCCCTCTTTTACCACGTATTCGACATCGCGCTCAAAGAATTCCTTTGCCCGCAGCGCCTGAATAGTATGGTGCCGGTATTCAATGGTCTCTATGTTATGCATACTCTCTACGCCCCAAAGCCGGGCTGCTTTTGTCTCACCTTCATCGGTCAGGGCAATAGTCTGGGCTTTTTCATCAGCGATATAATCAAACCCAGCAGATAAATCAATTCCCTTGTATTTGGCATCTATCTCGTCTTTTTCAGTGACGCGCCTGCCCTTTAATTGCTCTGCGATTCCTTTAGCGGTATAGTACTTTTCCGTAGATTCCTCAGCAGGGCCTGAGATAATCAGAGGGGTGCGCGCCTCGTCAATTAAGATAGAATCCACCTCATCTACGATGGCAAAATAAAACGGCCCTTGCACTAAATCCTGCATAGCGTATTTCATATTATCGCGCAGGTAATCAAATCCGAATTCATTATTCGTGCCGTAGGTAATATCGCAAGCATACGCAAGTTTCCTTTCCTCATCAGACATTTCGTGCTGTATAGTGCCTACTGTAAGGCCTAAGAATTCATAAACCGGCCCCATCCATTCGCGGTCCCGGCGCGCAAGATAGTCATTAACCGTAACAATATGCACTCCCCGGCCTAATAAGGCATTTAGATATGCCGGCAATGTCGCAACCAGCGTCTTGCCCTCGCCGGTAGCCATCTCCGCAATCCTGCCTTCATGCAGCACTACGCCTCCGGCTATCTGCACGTCAAAGTGTCTTAAGCCGATACTGCGGCGAGACGCCTCCCTGACCACCGCAAACGCCTCGGGTAGAATCTCTTCAAAGATTTTATTGCGGCAGAGTTTTAATCTCTCCTTTATCCTCTCTTTCTCCTCCGGGATAGCCACTAAACCAATCGCCTCTTCTAATTCCTGCAATTCCTGGGCATATTCCTGGGATTTCCTTAAAATGCGCTCCTTAAAGTATTGTGTCTTTTGCTTTAATTGGGTATCTGAAAGAGCGCTGATTTCAGGTTCCAGGCCATTGACCAGGCTGACTATGCGGCTCAATTGTGCCATTTTATTCATCGAAGGGCTGGGCATATCCGGATGCAAGACGATATTAACATTGGGAAATTTTCGCCTGATAAAATTCTGCTTACTGTTTAAAATTGCTTTCTTAATGAACTTGAGCATCTTTTGAGTTTTACCTTTTTACTTTTTCCTTTTGACTTTTTAAATATGCCTCGATAAACTCATCGAGCCCGCCGTCCAAAACCTTCGACGTATCGCCGGTTTCATAACCGCTGCGGTGGTCTTTTACCATATTATAAGGATGCAGGACATAGGAGCGTATCTGGCTGCCCCATTCTATTTTTTTCTTTTGGGTACCGTATTGCTTAGCCAGTTCCTCTTCTTTTTTTTCCTTTTCTAACTCATAGATACGCGCCTTTAAAATCTTTAAGGCAGTCTGTTTATTTTGATACTGCGAACGCTCGTTCTGGCACTGCGCAACCAGGCCTGTGGGTAGGTGCATAATCCTGACTGCAGAGTCAGTGGTATTGACGCTTTGCCCGCCTGCGCCCTGGGAGCGGAACACGTCAATACGCAGGTCTTTCTCCTCCAATTTTATATCTATATCTTCTTCCGGTTCCGGGATTACGTCTACGGAGGCAAAAGAGGTGTGCCTGCGCTTATTCGCATCAAACGGCGAGATGCGCACCAGCCTGTGCACCCCGCGCTCAGACTTAAGATAACCGTAGGCATATTCTCCTTCGATCAGGGCCGTAACATTTTTTATTCCCGCCTCCTCTCCGGCAAGCATATCCAATGTTTTTACTTTATAGCCGCGGTTCTCTGCGAAGCGCGTGTACATACGCAGAAGCATCTGGACCCAATCGCAGGACTCTGTTCCGCCTGCGCCTGCATTAATGCTTAAAATAGCGTTGTTCCCGTCAAACTCGCCTCCCAGGATAGTCTTGAGTTCTAATTTTTCCAGCTCACCCAAGAGGGCATTGATGTTTTTGGACAAATCCGAGATTAATTCTTTATCCTGAGTATTAAGAATAGCGGCGAGCTCTTGCAGGTCCTGATATTTCCTATAAGCTAACTCCCAGGGTTCAACGGCTGCTCTTAGGTTCTTCAGCTGTTTTACTACTCTGGCTGAATTTTCTGTATCATCCCAGAAGCCGGGAGTAGACATCTGAGAGGATGACTCCGAAATCTGTTTTTTTTTATTATCTACGTCAAAGATAACCTCTTAGTTGTTCAAGGTGGCCGGATATGGATGAAAGTCTTACTTTTATCTCTTCTAACATTTTCTCTCCTTACCTTTTCTTTATCCCTTTTAAGGCTAAGTTAAATTCGTCCTTGTTATTTGAGAAATTTATCGCATCTTCTTCGTTTATCTTTCCCTGCTGGACTAAATCTATCAGGGATTGATTAAAAGACTGCATACCGAATATGCCGCCGTCCTCTATATAGGGAGGTATCTCCCAGGCTTTCCCTTCCCTGATGAGCCGGCTTATGGTAGGGGTCAATAACATAATTTCGTAAGCAGGTACGCGGCCGCTGCCGTCCTTCAAAGGCACCAATCTTAAAGATATCACGCCTTTTAGCAAAGAAGATAATTGGGTACATATCTCCTGATGCTGGTACGGCGGGAAAAAATTAACAATTCTCTCTATGCTTTGAGGAGCGCTTATGGTATGTAAAGTACTTAAAACCAATACGCCTGTCTCCGCAGCGGTCAGGCACGCAGACATAGTTTCGTAATCCCGGATATTACCGATAAATATAACATCCGGGCTCTGTAAGGTAAATGCGCGCAAAGCCGTTGCGTATGAGGAAACATCCAGGCTAATTTCTCTTTGATTAATCACGGATTTTTTATCCTTAAAGGTAAACTCAATAGGCTCCTCAACGGTCAGGATGTGCTTGTTACGGTTAATATTAATACATTCGAGCATGCTGGCAATGGTAGTGGATTTGCCGCTGCCAGTGCTGCCGGTCAGGAGAATTAAACCCCGCGCCTCCATGCATAATTTCTTTAATGCCTCTGCGGGCAAATTGAGCTCTTCAAAGGTCTGGATATCGGAACGTATATACCTGACAACCAATGCTGGCCAGTTACGCTGCATAAAAATACATATACGAAAACGACAATCTAACTCCGGCACATATATCCCGAAGTCGACATCGAGATTCCTCTGGAAGAAATCTCTCAGTTCATTTGAGGTCAATTCTTTTACCGCGTCATTGACCTCATCCAGGCTTACAATTCTCTCGTCCACCGCCACAACTTCGCCGTTGATGCGCATGCGCACATTTGCTCCGGCGCGATAGAACAGGTCCGAGGCTTTCTTTTCCACCATTAATTTCAGATAATTCCTTATAGCCATCCCTACCCCCCTGTTAATTAAAATTTTTTACTAATTTTACATTATACCATTTTATTGCCTTTTTCAGTAGGATTAAATTCCATATATTTTCCCAGCGCCAGCCTCGTCTGCGCGTCCAGCGCAGGGGTAGAACCCAAAATCAATATTATCAGGGGCGCGATTACCCACTCTACGGTCATCACTACATTCTTCAGCCAGCTTATGTTTTTTGGGCGGGGAGGTAAAATCGCCCTGCTTAAAATTATCCAAGCCAGGCTCGTGGCTAAGGTAAAATTAAGCAAGAGCCCGGTGATCCGGGGCAAATTATAACCTATAGCCATCTGGCTGAAAATTGTGCCTCCCAGAAAAATCGGCAAAGGCCCGATTAAAATAAGAATAATTGCCCAGACCGCCCAGGTAACATGGCTTTCTAAAAGGTTGAACCCCCTTCTTATTTTTTTCGTAAAGGCTATATCCTGATTATTCAGGAACCCGCTGACCACAAAGGGGAAATTTTCCACGCCCCATGCCCATCTCCTCTTCTGCTTATATTGTATTATAATTGTCTTGAAGAAATTCCTAGAATAGGCCACGTCCATTGAGACCGTGATATATAAAGGTATGACGCGGTAGTCTCCCTTATAAAAAAGAAAGGCCTTCCAGTAAATCACCGAGTCATCGGAGACCATATCTACGGGCCAATAGCCTATATCTACCAGGGTCTTAAAGCTCATGCTGTGGCTGGAGAATGTTACGAATTTTTCCAGGCGCATGCTCTCTATCAACTGGCAAAAGGACCCGGTTATCTCTACGATGCGGGCAAAAGAAGGCGCCTGCCAGATATTATTATTATAGACCGGGATAGGCTGATAACTGGCCTGGTGGGGTTTGGGTGCGGTGAGAAAGTGGTACGTGAGGCATCCGAAATACTCTTTGTCCACGCAGGTGTCTGCGTCAAAACAGGAAGCAATGACGTTTTCATAGGCAATGCCCTTGATGTCTAAGAACCCTTTTGCTTTCTTTGCTGCCCAGGTGGCGTTAGCGCCCTTTGTGCGGCCTTCGCCAGGAATGTTATCGGGATGAAAAGTAGATAAATAACCGAAGAAATTTCTTTTAAACTCTGCTTCCAGGATATTGGCATTCTCTTTTGCCTGCTTATTGCGCTCCTCAAATGCCACCACTACAATTATCTTCTCTTTTGGATAATGCGCTTGCCTTAATGCCTCTAAAGAAGCGCTTAGAACATCCTGGCTTTCTTTATATACGGGGAAAATAATCAGATGGTATACTTTTTGCCAATCCGCTTCAGGGCCTAAATTCCGGCATTCGCTTAACCAATCCCTGTCCTTTTGTTTATAGAGTTTCCGGTAAGCCATAACTAAAAGCGTGGTTAAGTATCCGGTGCGGATAATCCAATAGAAATCAAAAATGATGATGAGTATGGCGCAGGCAACCGGATTAAAAATAGCCAGCAAGATAAAAAAGACGATTATCCCCCAGGAGATGGAGCCGGGAGCAATCTCTAAATATCTTCTTATCTTCGCAATGCTATTCATTGGGACGCGGTCTTATCAGGTCTTTAAACGGATAGACTTTGGCGCTTAATTCCAGCTTATAGACATTATCATATAATTTTCCATCCGCTGCCTTCTGGGAATCCAGAAAATAAAGCGTATCCTTGACATCATCGTAAAAAGCAGGGGTATTGCTTTTATTTAAATCTACCAACTTAACCGGAATGGTCTGGGGGTTTGCCTCTAACACTTCTATGTTTATATCGGTGACTAAAACAAGATGGTAACTGTCAGAATACCAGAATACATCAAGTATTTTAAAACTTGAATATTCCAACACAAAAGGGAACCCGCCGGCGGATGAGTAGTCTTGCGCGTTTAAATAGATTATCCCGATTTGATGCAGGTTAAACCCTAATAACTTTTGTTTGTCAGGTGAAACCTTCCATTTTTTAGGCAGGGGGTTAATTGGGGGGAGGCTGCCAATCTCTTTGAAACTTATGCCTTCCAAATCCGACTTATAAATAACGTTATCTTCCTCGTCAACGTAATAAACCCACTCTTTATCCTCATCTACCCAGAAAGAGAAAATCTCATTCTTATTCAATTGTTTGATGTCCGGCCGTAAAGGAAAAAGAATGATTTTCTCTAAACGCAAGACCTTGCCCGCATCTACAAAGACTTCTCCAAGCCAGGGATAATATTTCTCCAGTTCCAGCCTGATATTATATTTACCGGGAAGGAGCTCATAGATGGTGGCGGGGGTTTTTTCATTTAATAATCTCCCGTCTAAATAGATAGCAGCTCCTTGGGGCTGCGTCTTTAAAGCAAGTAAACCTGTTTTGGTGAATTTAAATGTCCGCATATTGAATTTGTATCCCAGCGCAAACGATAAAATAAAAGGCAAGCCCGTTAAAAAGATACTCAGGCTTAAATAAAATAAAATAGACCTTATTCTTTGTCCGCCAGACGCCATTTTATTTCCTTTTCTAAATTAAGGAGTTTCTTTTTCTTTACAATGCCGCGGGAATACCCGCCTAAGTTCCCGTCTGATGCAATAACGCGGTGGCAGGGTATTATTACCGGCCAGGGGTTGTTTTTAAGCGCCTGGCCTACAGCGCGGTATGCCCGTGGCTTACCGATTCTTCTGGCTACCCACTTGTAAGTGCGCACTTCTCCGAGCGGGATAGTCAATATTGCCTTGTATACCTTTAGGGAAAAAGGGGTCATTTACCGATTATCTTCTTTCTTCTTAATATACGATGATACGAAAGCGCAAACCTGTGCGCTTCATCGCGCACCCTGCGAATGAGATTTAATGCCGGGGTATCTGAACTTAATTTGACGGGCCTGGCTTTGCCTTTAGTATATATGTTCTCCTGCTCTTTAGCAATACTTACTAAAGGTATACCTATGTCTAACTCTTTAAGCGCTTTCTGGGCGGTCAAAAGGTGACTCTTTCCGCCGTCAATAAGGATTAAATCCGGCAGGGCTAATTTCTCTTCAATAAGACGGGAATAGCGCCTCTTCAGCACTTCGCTAAGCATTTTATAATCGTCTATTGCCTCAACTGTTTTAATCCTGAAACGCCGGTAATTATCCTTATCCGGTATGCCTCTATAGAAACTGGCCATTGAGCCGGTAGCCTCCTTTCCGTAGATATTGGATATATCAAAGGCCTCAATTCTTTCAGGGATTTTTGTCAACCGCAGCAGGTTTTTCAAAGCCTCTAATTCGCTTTGGCTGCCGGCGGTAACGTTACTTGGGCCTATGGCAGTCAGGGCGTTTATCTGGTCTCTGATTCTCGCTGCTTCTTCAAATTCCTGCTGTTTAGCCCTTAAATTCATTTCGCGTGATAATTTCTTAATCAGGGTATCGGTCTTTCCCTCTAAAATTAAAGAGATGTTTTTTATGGTCTTGGCGTATTGCTTTTTATTTATCCTGCCGATGCAGGGCGCAGGTGAAAGGCCGAGGCGGTAATACATACATTCCCGCCGGGGCAGCTTCTTACAGGAGCGGAAAGGAAAATTCCTGCGGATAATCTTTAATGCCTCCCGGAGCAAGCCCGCGCTTGTATAAGGGCCGAAATAGCGTGCTCCATCCGGCTCTCTTTTACGCGTGATGCAAATTGCAGGGAACTCTTCATTGGTAATTTTTACCAGAGGAAAACTCTTGTCGTCACGCAGCGACACATTGTATTTAGGCTTATATTGATGAACCAGGCTTGCCTCAAGCAGGAGCGCAAGGCTTTCAGTAGGGGTGAGCCGGTATTCAATATCAGCTACATTAGCCATAAGCATAACTGTTTTTGTATCCAGCTGCCGGCCAATGTAACTGCGCAGGCGCTTGCGCAGGGATTTTGCCTTGCCCACATAAATCACCCTGCCCTGTTTATCCTTCATCAGATAAACCCCCGCCGCATCCAGCACCGAGGAAATTATATTTTTTAATCTCTTATTATTCATCTTTATACTTTTAGCGGGTCCTGTCTTGGACTGTTTCTCGCTCGCTATATGCTCGCTCGAAATCAGTCCAAGCCACCCGCTAAAATAAGCTATCTATAAATGAACCTGGCGGGTTTTCTAGCGAATGGAGCTTTTAGCCAGAGGAGCTTGAGCAGTCGAGGGAACCCGAACGCGGAAGCATTCGGGCGACGAGCATGTTTGAGCCCGTCCTGGCGCGTAAGCGCCGACGGGCGAGTTGCGCAGGAGCCGAGACTGCGAAAGAACTCTGGCGTGCCCGTTAGGGCAAAAGCGACTTTGAGCGAGAAAATCCGACAGGGTCATTTAAGGACTATTGCCTTTCGGGAGCAGTCTCTTTTCTCTGCGCCAGCCACTCCCACAACTGCTGCATCTCTCGAACCCGGAAAATACAACAGAAAATAATGTAAGATAAGAATCCCGCGGTAACCGAGACTGCCAGGTTAATATATTTATTTAAGATGCTTACATTACGGGAAACAAAATAACACACAATGCCCATACAGATGCTCGCCGCTAATATGCGCATAAAAGAACTGAAAATCCTTTTTACATCAAAATCTCCTAACCTTTTCTTTAAGATAAAAAACAGGATAAAAAATGTAGTTATGCCGGACAGGGATGTAGCCAGCGCCAGGCCTCCGATTTTAAGGGGAAACATAAGTATGGAATTAAGGACCGCATTTATTATTAAAGCGAGCGCTGCTACTTTTGTAGGAGTTACGGTGTCCTTTAGAGCGAAAAAACAGGATTGCAGTATCTTGGCCGCGCCATATGCGAATAAGCCGATGCTGTAAAATAATAATGCGTTGGCAGTAAGGCCTGCGGAATTGACATCAAACCTTCCGCCTCCAAAAAGCGTTGAGATAAGAGGCAAGGCTAAAACCATAAAGCCCAGAGAGGCAGGCAGCATCACAAAGAATGTGGTGCGTAAGCCCCAGGAAAGCGTGAGTTTCAGCCTGTCGCGATTTTCCTCCAGCGCCTGCGTGGAGAATGTGGGTAGTATAGCCTGTGAAAGCGCGTTGCTAAAGATACCCAGAGGAAATTGAATTAGCCTGTAGGAAAAATATAATACGGCAACCCCTCCTTCGCCCACAATCCAGGCTAAGGAGCCGAATATCGAATCCACAAAATTATTTAACTGGTAAATGCTGGAACTGGCAATGCGCGGCAGCATCAGCCGGCCGATGGTTTTTACTTCAGGGTGTTTAAAGCGCCTGAAAAGATGCAATCTAAAACCCTTTTTATAAAGGACAGGTACCTGTACTGCTAATTGCAGGACTCCACCCACCAGAACCCCCAAAGCCAGGCCTTTTATCCCTTCTCCGAAAACAAGCGCAAATACGATTATTGAAATGTTCAGAAGGCAGGGCGCAAAGGCAGGCACGGCAAAATGTTTCAGGGAATTAAGTATGCCCATAGAATAAGCTGCGAGGCTGATTAATAAAATATAAGGGAAGATGATGCGGTTCAACCTAATCGTGGTTGCCAGTTTCTCCGCAGATGCAATAAAGCCAGGCGCAATGAGCCGCACAATAACCGGGGAAAATATTATCCCTACGAGCGTAATTGACATAAGGATAACCAGCAGCAGATTAAGCACGACATTTGCCAGCTCCCAAAACTCATCTTTCGAGCGCTTTAGCGTATATTCACTGAATACCGGGACAAATGCCGCGTTGGTTGCGCCCTCGCCTACCAAATCGCGGAATAGATTAGGGATGCGAAACGCGATGACAAAGGCCTGCGCGTAAATATAGACTCCGAATAACCTGGCGATGACTACATCCCGGGCAAACCCTAATAGGCGGGAACAGAAAGTGGCAAAACCCACCACGCTTGCGGATTTGGCGATGCTGCGATGGGAATGCGCCTGCGTAGAAAAGTGCGGGGTTGACATAATTAAGTAATTATGCTATATTTATGCGACATCAATAAGGAGAAGAATATGCCAAGACGAAGAACTTCTTTAAAAAGGAAACGCGCCGATAGAAAAAAGCGCCTGCAGAATTTAAAGATAAAGCAACAGCTCAAGAAAACGATAAAAAAATTTATAGGCACATTGTCGGCAAAGAATATCAACGAAGCCAAGGCGTTGTTAGGAAAGGTATTTTCTCAACTCGATAAGGCAGCAAAAAAAAGGGTCATCCATCCCCGCACATCTGACCGAAGAAAATCGCGGTTAATGAAAAGGCTTAGCAGGCTCGCATAGGCTTATCACCAGCCTCTCTAACGCAAAAACCGGCCGAAGTCTCCCTGTCTTTATATCAATATCGCAATTAAGCAAAAGCCTTAACCTTCTTTTCAGCGTAAGCGCGCTTGCTGTATCTCTTTCTAAAGAATACCTTAACCCGCCCAAAATCCGCTCCGGCCTTTCCCCAGCCTTAAGAAGCTGGTTTAACACCCGAAGGGCATAGCCGGTTCTCTTCAGGGCTACCTGGCGGCTTAAAGTAAAGGTATCCGGTTGCTTGGTTTCTTTAAACTGGTAGGCCTTGGCATACCTATACAACTGGTCTATAAATTCTCCTGCCTTATCCCGCTGGCTTATATCTAAGACGAGGATTATATCTTTATGCGGTTTTTTCGCGTATTTAATCACAAAAGCCTGCGCGTCCTCTTTTAAAGCCTGCGCGTCTTTTATGACTATGATTCGCCTGGGGTTCTTTAGCGGAAGGTAAAATAATCTCTCCTGCAGGTCTTTTAAAGTTAATTCCCTGGCGTATAAGACATCGAGGTTAAACTCCTCGGTGTCCTTTTTAAGGAATTCTTTTTTTATTGCTTTTAACTGGATATCTTTGGAAAGAGGGTCTTCGCCGAGGAATAAATAAACCATTTTTTGCTACCACTGCTCAACTGTGCGCTCAACAATCCTGCGCGCCAGATCGGTTAGGGCATCGTTTACGGCTGTGGCTTCGGATTTTGCCTGAGTGCCGGTAGTAAAATAAGAAGTATTGCCTGTAAAACCATTTTCTTCCCAGACCAATCTATCTGCTTTTCTATCCCAGAGGCTGATATTCACCACTAAATTGAGCCTGTATTCTGTAACGTTGTCATTGCTATCGTATCTCAGGGGGTCTCTGCGGAACTCCATGAGTTCGCCCTTTAAAATTAAATCCGCGTTTTGCTCTTTTACAGGCTTCAAATTACCGTCGAAAAGGAATTTATTGGTAACGGATTTGGTAATATCCGTCTCTAAGGTGGGCCTGTATATCCTGTATTTATTCTCAGTATAGCTTTCGTTGGTTATATCTACCTTATTGACAAAGGGCGTTACATATATAGTCCTGAACTTATCTGATATCATTGAGCGGGTAGTATAACCGCAACCTGTCAAAACAGTAGATAGTAGATAGTAGATAGTAGATAGGATAACAATGTGTGTAACCTGTTTTTTAAACCTGCTTAATCTGCGATAATTCATTTTTTCTTCTCCATTAACTGTAATCTCTCTAAAGCCTTACCTGCCCATATAGTATCGGGATAATTATTAATTGTATCGTTATAGTAAATTTTTGCGGATTCATATGCCTTTTGTTTTTCGTAGAACCTGGCGATATTATAGCCGGCTTCTGCCTCTTTCTCGTTTAATTGGCTGATATTCTTCTCTGCCTGCAGGGAAAGAGATGCTTCCGGGTGCTCTTTTACAAACTCCTCAAACTTCTGCTTGGCTTCCTGCGTTGCTCCCTGGTCATAAGCAGAACCCCTCGAGACGGCTGCGCGGCATTCGGCAATCTGGAATTTTGCCGGCTCAACCCATTCGCTGTCAGGATAATTGGAAATCACTTTATTAAAAGCGTCTTCTGCCTCGTAGTACCTCAGCGTGCTTTTTAAAACCAGGCCTAATTTATACTGCGCCTTTGGCGCTAAGGGGCCGAAAGAAGAATTTTCTACCACTCTGGTTAATATCTCTATAGCCGGGTTTTCTACGGGTAAAACCACACCCATAGCCTTGCGTTTCTCGCCGGCTATAAAGCGCTCGGCAATCTTGTATTCGCGCTCAATAATCTCCTGGATCCTTTCTGAAAAAGGGTATTTATCAATGACCTTCTGGTAAGCCTGGTATGCCTCATATAGATTCCCCTGCGCTTCTTCTATAGCGCCGAGATAATACTGGCTCTCCGAGGCCTCAAAGGACTTGGGGTATTTCCTCAGGAGCGTCTTGAATTCGCGCTTCGCATCTTCGTATTTCTTCTCATCGTAAAAGCCCTTAGCAAACGCAAATTGCTCCTTAGGGGTAGGCTTAGCCTCGTGCTTGGGATTTATCCATTTGCCTGTCTTGGGCGTCCAGATCCAGTAGGGGTACGCCGGGCTCAAGGATAGACCCAACAAGATAAATCCTATGATTATAATTACCCGTCTCATATTGGTTTAATTTAACATATATATCGGACTTTGTCAACCAGCACCTTTGGGTTATTAGGGAAGAGAAAAATAGGCTGCGGGAAATCTCGCCAGAAAGGCATTAATCTTGATTAAGAGCGCGACCAGTAATTCGCTTGCGGAGGCAAAAGAGGAAGCAAGCGCTGGGAATATTAAGCTCATAAATACCAGGCTAAAGCCGCATAGAGTAATCAAAGTGGCTAAAGGCACAATAAGCAGGTTTGCCAATACGGTTATGGGAGAAAAAATCTTAAAATAGTAGGCAATAAACCCCATAGTCCCTAACCACGCGGAAAAAGAAACCAGGCAGCCGTCAATCAGAAGCCTAAGATATTTTATTTTTAAAGATTCTATGCCGAGGTATGATTTGAGCCTCGGGTAAATAGAAACTATCGCAAAAACGCTGGTAAAAGACAGCTGGAAGCCTATGTCAAATAATTGCCGGGGGTTAAATATCAAAATAAATAGACACGCCACGCTCAAGGAATTATAAATATCCGGCTCCCTTTTTAACAGAAACCCGAGCATAAAAACTATGGCCATCACAGTAGCCCGCACCACCGGCGTAGATGCGCCGGTCATCAAACAATAAATTACCAGGCAGGGAATCGCTATTACAAAGCGAATCCTGCGGGGCACTCTTATCAATTTTAAAAATAATATAATGATAAAACTGACTATACCCACATTAAAGCCGCTCACCACAAGTATGTGCACTGTGCCTGTCTTCATCATCGCATTGTTTACGAACCAGGGTATATTCCTTTTTTCGCCCAATACCATTGCATCCATGATGGCTGCGGATAAAAGAGAGGCATACCGAAAGATTATGCCTTCTAATTTTCGCTTTAGCCATAATGCAAGCCGCTTTACTATAAAACCTTGATTATTATTCACCCTGACGGCATCTGCTTCGCTTTTTACGTTCATAATAAACCGGATGCCCTGATTGTATAAATAATCCCTGTAAGTATGCTGCGGTTTATACAAATTACCGCGCAAAATTAGTTCCTCGCCATAACATAGCTCTTTTTTGCTTCTTAAATAGACGAGGATATTACCGCAACACGCATAGTTTAAGTTCCCGGCTCGTATTGCCTGTGTCTTGAATATAAAGGAATTCCTATTGTTCTTTGATACGGGCTGGCTATTGATATAGCCTTTTACTATATAGGGCTGCTCATTTCTATAATAGACAAAATTATGAATATGACATTTGGGTAGTTCCTGAGAGTTCTTAAGCAAAACTGCCCCGAGGCTAAAAATAAGACAGGATAGAAAAATATCAAAGAGTATCCTTTTCTTAAATGTTACACAACTAAATATTAGAAATACTGTCGAAAGAGAATAAATAAGCGGGAGGGGAATTTCTATTCTACTGGCAGCAATTATCCCCAGAGAAAAGGCAAGCGTAAGCCAGGCTAATGGCTGTTTCATTCTACAATTAAATAGTCTTTTATCTTCCCGTATCTGGATTCGGTGATACCCTTTATATTTTTCAATTCTTCCATTTTACAGAAACCTGCATGTTCATCCCTATATTCAATGATGCGCCCGGCTAGTTTTTCTCCGATTCCCGGCAAACTCATTAACAATTCTTTATCCGCTGAATTCAGGTCAATCTTGCCAAGCTCCTGATTAAACTGCGCTATGCTTTTGGCAGGAAGGCATTTTTTGGCTAAAAAATCTATGCCTATGCCTAAGAGGGCGATGGTAATCAGGAATAATACGACGTGGCGCTCTTCGCGGGTAAGAGTAAACATAAAAAATCCCTCCTTCTATTTTAATAGACGTAAAAAGAGGGGAAATCTAACGGTATTCTAGTTACACTACGAGGTTAATGAGCTTTTTGGGGACAGCGATGAACTTTTTGATGGGCTTGTTTTGAATCCAGGGCTTTAATTTTGCATCGGACAGAACCAAGTCTTTAAGTTTGTCTTCGGGAATATTGGCAGGAACAACTATTTTTGAACGCACCTTGCCATTCACCTGAATCACCATTACGACATTCTCTTCCATTAAAAGGATTGGGTCATATTCCGGCCATCCTGCCTTAAAGATACTTTCTTTATTCCCTAAGCGCTGCCATAATTCTTCGCTAAAATGCGGGACAAACGGACTAAGCATAATTACGAGACTGGAAAATACCTCCTTATCAGCGCCTGACTGATAAATTGCATTCACCAGCTCCATAAGGGCGGCAATGGCAGTATTAAACTTAAATGCCTCGATATCCTCACTAACTTTTCTAATCGTCTTGTGTAAAATCCTAATTAAAGAGGGCTCAGATTTTTCTTTCAGGCTCTCCTGAATTCTCCACGCGCGGTTTAAGAATTTAGACGCCCCTTCTATGCCGCGGTCATCCCACTCCAGTTCAGTTTCAGGAGGCGCTGCAAACAGAATAAACAGCCTTAAGGTATCTGCCCCGTATTTTTTGATGATAGAATCAGGGTCAACGATATTGCCGCGCGACTTAGACATCACTTCACCATCTCTTAAGACCATTCCCTGGGTAAGTAAGCGGCTGAAGGGCTCGTCAAATTTTACCATACCCAGGTCTTTAAAGAATTTCGTAAAGAAGCGGGAATAAAGTAAATGTAAAATCGCATGCTCAATGCCGCCTATATATTGGTCAACCGGCATCCAGTAGCTGGCTTCTTCTTCATTAAAAGGCGACTTGTCAAATTTTGGCGAGCAGAATCTCAGGAAATACCAAGAGGAATCAAAAAAGGTAGCCATAGTGTCAGTTTCCCTGCGGGCCTGGCCTTTACACTTGGGACAAGCAACGTTCACGAACTCCTTAACCTTGTTTAAAGGGCTGCCGCCTTTTCCGGTAAAAGGCGCATCTTTAGGTAATTCTACAGGCAAATCTTCGTAAGGCACAGCTACAATGCCGCAATTTTGGCAATATATAACCGGTATGGGTGTTCCCCAGTAACGCTGCCGGGAAATCAGCCAATCGCGCAGGCGCCAATGCGTTTCAATTTTTCCGATGCCGGTTTTCTCCATCCACTCGGCAATTTTTATTTTAGCCTCCTGATTAGCAAGGCCGTCAAATTTGCCGGAATTAACCTGTATGCCGTCACCCTCATAGGCCTCGGTTAGTTCTTGCGGTTCTTGAGTTCGCGAGTTCCCGGGCTCTCTAATAACTATCCTCATTGGCAGCTTATGCTCTTTGGCGAATAGAAAATCGCGCTGGTCATGCATAGGCACTGCCATAATTGCGCCTGTTCCGTATTCCATCAATACATAGTCTGCCACCCATATAGGCACTTCTTCGTTATTTACCGGATTTATGGCAAAACTTCCGGTAAACACGCCCTCCTTTTTCACATCGGAAGAACTGCGCACGATTTTACTCTCCTTGGCTACCTTATCCATAAATTTCAAAACCCTTTGCTCTTCCGGCTTAGCTTTTATAATCTCTTTTACCAAGGGATGCTCAGGAGCCAGGACAATGTAAGTTGCCCCAAAAATCGTATCCACTCTCGTAGTAAAAACCGGAATTATTTTATCGCTGTCTTTAAGCCGGAAATATATCTGCACGCCTTGGCTCTTACCTATCCAGTTAGTCTGCATGCTTAATACTCTCTCCGGCCATTCTTTTAACTGCTTTAGGTCCTCCAGCAGCCGCTCCTTGTATCCGGTAATCTTTAAAAACCACTGCTCTAAATCTTTCTGCTCTACTTTTGCCGAGCATCTCCAGCAGCCTCCTTCGACCACCTCTTCATTTGCCAGGGTTGTTTTGCAGGAAGGGCACCAGTTAACATTAGATGCCTTTCTATAGGCAAGGCCGCACTCAAACATCTTTAAGAATATCCACTGGTTCCATTTATAATAACTGCTGTCGCAGGTAGAAAGCTCCCTGTCCCAGTCATAAGAAAACCCCATTTTCTTCAATTCGTTTCTCATCCAGTCAATGCATTTATGCGTCCAGATATCGGGCCTGGTCTTATTTTTTATGGCTGCGTTCTCCGCAGGCTGGCCAAAGGCATCAAAGCCCATCGGATGGAGGACATTAAAACCCTGCATTATCTTATATCTGGCTGCCACATCAGCAATGGTATAATTTCTCACGTGGCCCATATGGATTTTACCCGAAGGATACGGGAACATCTCCAGAAGATAATATTTTTTCTTATTGGGATCGGGCAGGACGCTAAAAATCCTCTCCTTCTGCCATAACCCCTGCCATTTTTCTTCTATTTCCTTAAAAGGATAATGCATATTCTCTAATTCTGGCGCAGCTTTCTTACTATTTTCAGGTTAATTGCGTCAGCCTGTTCAGTCATCTTAGGCGTCTCTAAAATAAAGGGAAGGTTCCTTAATTTCGGATGGTTAATAATCCTTTTCATCCCCTCTAATCCGATATTGCCTTTGCCGATATTTTCGTGCCTGTCGTGATGAGAGCCTAATTTGCCTTTGGCGTCATTCAGATGTACGAGTTTGATGAGGCTTATGCTTACCAATTCATCAATTTCATACAGCATTGCTGCAAGGCCCTCCTTAGTGGAAATATCGTAGCCGGCTAAATAAGCGTGCGCAGTGTCAAGGCAAAGGCCGATGCGCCTTTTATCATTTAACCCGCTGATAATCTTTTTCTGATGGCTGAAATTATACCCCAGCCATGAACCGGAGCCGGCGGTATTCTCTAATAATATGCCTACGTTAGCGCCTTTAGTTTTTTCTAAAATCCTATTTAGAGCGCCGATTAATCTTTCTATGCCGGCTTCTTCGGATGTTTCCTTGTGGCTGCCCATATGTGTAACTATGTAATCCGCTTTTAAGACGTGCGCCTCTAAGATATCCTCTATATAAGCCTCAATAGATGCCTCATAAAGCCTGGGGTTTGGCGAGGCCAGGTTAATCAGATACGGTATGTGGATAAAAAGCGGGCTTATCCGGAATTTCTCCCGCCTTTTATTAAATTCCTCCATATCCTTGGGCTCTAAGAAATCATCGCGCCACCTCTGGGGATTGCGCGAAAATATCTGCATAGTATTGCAACCCAATTTATGCGCCCGTTCAACCGCCTCGTAGATTTTGCCTTCCCCAGAAACATGGACTCCTAAAATCATGATGCCCTAAATTATACCCCAGTGGCAAAGGACGGATTTTACTCCGTCCTTTATTTTGGTGGAGCTGGAGGGATTTGAACCCTCGGCCCTTTGCATGCCATGCAAATGCTCTCCCTCTGAGCTACAGCCCCGTTTAATTAACTATTGATTTTTAGTATTTTAGAATATAAAATGGTTGGCGTCAACTAAATATTGCCGGAGTGGCGGAATGGCAGACGCGGCAGCCTCAAAAGCTGCTGAGGGCAACCTCATGGGGGTTCAAGTCCCTTCTCCGGCACCATAGTGTAGGGTTGACCCTCTTATTCCAGAACGCCTGTCTTACAAACCTGAGCAAATTTTTTTGCGCTCTCCCTAACACTCCTCTTATAAGTATTATAGTCAATATCTATCAACCCAAAACGGGGGCTAAAACCCTTATCCCACTCAAAATTATCCATCAGCGACCAGTAAAGGTAACCCTTTACATCAATCTTCTTTTCCATGGCAAGGTGGATATTTTTTAAGTGGTTGTATATATAATCCCAGCGCAGGTTATCATCCGGGGTGCAGATGCCGTTTTCCGTTATGATTACAGGCAATTCATATTTTTTAAGCCTTAAAAGCAGCTCATATAGCCCCTCAGGATAAATATCCCAGCCTAAGGAATTCTTCTTAACCGGGTGATGGTTATTCTGGCAGATATCGCTCGCCAGACTGCCAATCCCCCAATTCCTGGCTTCTGCTAATTGCCGCGAATAATAATTGACGCCGATAAAATCCAAGGTTTTATAGTGCATTATTTTATCCAAGAACCCGAAATTATACCACCTGTCCCGCAGATAAACGGCAAACCTGTCCTTTAAATTCTGCCTGCAGGCAACAAAAGCCTGCATATTCTGCGCGATGCTTATGGATGGCGCAAGCAAGTTTAATTCTTTATAAATCTTATGTATGAGGCAATAAGTTTTGATATGGCAGGAGACAAGATTATCTTCAACTCTCTTGGCTTTCAGGTATGACTTGGCCTGCGGAGGCCATACGCCCCAGATATAGGCATGTGTAACATATACATTGGGTTCGTTTATAGTGAGCCAGTAACGGACATACTTTGCCAAGGAGCGCACCACAAAATCGCAGTAACGCAGAAATTTAGCTGTAGAACGCCTATTCTCCCATCCCTCTGATTTACTAAACCAGAGCGGATTAGTAAAATGGTGCAGAGTAACAAAAGGCTCGATATTACGCCCTCTTAATGCAAGGATAACGTCAAGGTAATGCTTTAATTCCGCTTCGGAGAATTTTCCCTCTTCCGGCTCTATGCGGCTCCACTCGATGGAGAAACGGTGGGCATTGTGATTTAGGCTTTTAGCCAGGTCAAAATCCTCTGCGTAAAATTCATAGTGGCGGCAAGCCCTGCCTGAATTCTCCCTGCCTGCGTCTTTTTCCCACTGCCACCAATCAGAATTAGCATTATCCCCCTCAACCTGATAGGCGGATGTTGCTGCTCCCCAGAGGAAGTTGTGCGGGAATTTTATCATAGTAAGATTATATCATCACAAATAAGAAAATCCCAACAAAATAGTTTATACAATCTATTGACTTGAGACCAAAGAAAGTGTAAATTATGCGTATGTATTCCTTAATAAAACTGATTAAGAAAACCTACAAAATGGCAGCTCCTGAAGAGCGAAAGACAGTAATGAAGAATGTCGCCTCCCTTTCGGTGCTGCAAGCCATAACCTACCTCTTGCCGGCTATTACCCTGCCTTATCTCTTTAGGGTAATCGGCCCGGAAAGGTTCGGCTTGATTGCCTTTGCCCAGGCCTTTGTGCAGTACTTTATGATACTGACGGATTACGGGTTCAGCATCTCCGCCACAAAACAAATTTCCCTCTGCCGCGAAGAACACGAAAAAATCTCTGCGGTCTTCTCCACGGTTATGATGGTAAAGATTGTCCTGGCATTGTTTAGTTTGCTTGTGCTGGGCGTTATTGTGTATTTTGTCCCGCGGTTCAGGGAGGACTGGATGGTTTATGTGTTAAGTTTTGGCACGGTCGTGGGAAGCACGCTTTTCCCGGTCTGGTTTTTCCAGGGCACGGAAAAAATGAGGTATATCGCCGATGTAAATATTGCCGGAGGGTTTGTCTTCGCGCTTTCCGTATTTTTATTCGTGAAGGGGCCGCAGGATTACCTTATGGTCCCGGTGATAAGCTCCTCTGTATTTTTAATGACCGGGGTGCTTGGCTTATACATTGTTTTCAGGAGGTTCGGGGTGGCCTTTAAATTCCCCGGCTATGAAAATGTCAGGCAGCAGCTTAAGGCAGGCTGGGATATCTTTATTTCCATAGTAGCGATAAACGCTTACACGACTACGCGCATCTTCACCGTCGGGCTTCTTACCAATAATACCATTACCGGGTTCTATTCTGTTGCTGAAAAAATCGCAAACTTCATCCAGACATTCCCCCTGGCTTCTTTTTCGCAGGCGCTCTTCCCGCGCTTAAGTAAAATATTCCATAGAAATAAGGTTAAGGCATTCGAGATTATGCACAAGGTCCAGCACATTACCCTCAATATCTCCTTAATCTGCCTCCCCTTGGCCTTTATTTTCGCGCATTTAATCGTAAGGGTTATCTGCGGCGGTGATTACCCGGAAACGGTGCTATCCCTGAGGCTCCTGCTTATCTCTGTATTCTTTGTCACCTCCAATGCCTTCCGCGTGCAGTTCCTGCTGGTTTGCGGCAAAGCGCATATTTACTCCAGGATTCACGTAATTATGGCGCTGGTGGGCCTGCCCTTAATATTCCTCCTTACCTATTCTTTTTCTTACGCGGGCGCGGCAATTGCGACGGTAGCCATTGAGGCCTGGATTTTTACTATCACCTATATTACGGTAAAAAGGCTTACCCTATAGAAACCCGGAGGGCGAGCCTTTTTATTTTTTGGATTCTCTTAAGGAAGTGTTTTTTGCGAGGGATGGCGTTATTGCGCTGTAAATGCGCTGGGCAATTATTTTATAGCCATCAGCATTGGGGTGTAAAAAATCGCTTTTCATAGAAGGGTTGGTGATTATTCCCCTCAATATACCGGGGATAAAGATAGCCTGTTTTTCCCGGGCAAGATTTTTAAATGCCACCCGGTATTCCCTTAAGAACAGGCCTGCGCTTATATCTACAATGGCTACCATTGCGCCTTTTGACTGAATCTTCTCAGCCATCTCTTTTATATTATTAAGGGTCTGGTCTTTAAGGATTTTTTCCAAAAAATCATTTCCGCAAAACTCGATAATTACAAGAAGCGGGTCTTTATCCAAGACGTCGGATTTAAGGCGCTGGAGCGCTTCAGGGGTAGTGTCTCCGTCTACTCCCGCATTGATTACAGGCATATAAATTAACTGGGCTAATTTCGTAGGGTAATCCTGGCCAGGGCTAGCTCCGTATCCAAAGGTAAGGCTATCGCCAAAACAGATGATATTCGCGCCTTTCGAATCTATATTTTTAATCTCTCTTTTTGCGCATCCTGCCAACGCAATAAACACAATAAACCCGACAAATGCAATAAACAAATATTTATTTCTTTTCATACCTTAATCTTAGTTGGCCGCAGCTAGCTTCAATATCCTGTCCGCGCGGCCTCCTTAAAGTTACGTTTATCCCGTGCTTGAGCAGATAATCCCTGAATAATAAAATCTCCCTATGTTCCGGCAGCTCTATCTTGAGTTCTTTTATGGGGTTTGCCGGGATAATATTAATCTTGCAGTTCAGGCCTTTTAATAGTCTACCTAATTTGCCTGCGCTTTGCAAATCAGAATTTATCCCCTTAATCAAGATATATTCAAAGGTAATCTGGCGGTTGGTTTTCTTAATGTATTCCGCGCAGGCCTTAATAAGGTCTTTAAGAGGGTATTTTTTATTTACCGGCATAAGGCGCGACCTGGTTTTACCATCTGCGGCGTGCAGGGATATGGAAAGTTCTATCTGCAAGCCCTCATCCGATAATCTTTTAATCCCCGGGGTGATGCCGCAGGTAGAAATGGTGATTCTTCTTGCTCCGATATGCAGGCCTTGAGGCGAATTTATAATCCTGATGGCTTTGATAACATTATCGTAGTTATCCAGCGGCTCGCCGATACCCATAAATACCAGGTGGGTAAATTTAAACTGCATCGCCTGCTCAATCATTTCTGCCGCAGTTAAATTCCTTTTAAATCCCGATAAGCCGCTGGCGCAGAAACCGCAGGCGAATTTACAGCCTGCCTGCGTGGAGATGCAGCCTGTAATGCGCCTTTCTGCGGGTATGCTCACTGCCTCAATCAGGTTTCCATCTCTTAACTCAAAAAGGAACTTTTCTGTCCCGTCGCAAGACTCAAGCCCTCTGATCAATTTCAAACCGAATAAATAAAATCTTTCTTTTAGCCGCTTTCTTAAATCAGAAGGTAAATCGCTCATCTCTTCAAAATCTTTAACTCCTTTTTTATAGAGCCAGGCAAAAATCTGTTTTGCGTGAAAGCTGGGTTTTCCCCAATTTTCTAAAACATCTTCCAGCTCTTTTAAGGTAAACTCTTTAATATCCTGCTTCATGCCTTAATTTTTCTTTGTCTATCTTTCCTGCCCTGTTTTTGGGAAGTTCTGAGCTGAATTCAAAGTAATGGGGTATCTTAAAGTGCGCAAGGTGCTCGCGGCAAAAATAGCGTAAATCCTCTTCGGTAATCTTACTCCCCTTTTTTAAAACCAGAAACGCCTTTGGGACTTCGCCTCTTAATTTGTCCCGTACGCCTATAACCGCCACCTCTGCGACATCAGGATGCTTATGTATTGCGGATTCTACTTCAGGCTCAAACACAATCTCTCCGGCAACCTTAATCATCTCCTTTTTCCTGCCCACGATATAAAGGTAGCCGTCAGAATCAAACCTGCCTAAATCCCCGGTATGAAACCATCCGTTACGTAAAGTCTCGGCAGTTAAAGCGGGGTCTTTATAATAACCGTCTGTTACTACCCATCCCCGCACTACTATTTCGCCGACGTGGCCCTGCGGTAATTCCGAATCGCTTTCATCAAATATCTTTACCTCTATCCGGGGCGCAGGCCTGCCTACGCTTTCAATCTTGCTTGAGCCCATGGCAATGACTGTGGTGGGAGCATTGGTCTCGGTCAAGCCCCAGCCGTTTAAAAGATGCGCCTTTGGGCAATATTGATGAAACCTGCGCAAGGTATCGGGAGAATTGGAAGCCCCGAACGTAACAATCCAGCGCAAGGAAGATAAATCAAAGGACTCAAACTCTTTTAACTGCAAGAGCGCATAGTACATGGAAGGCACAATCCAAAAGAAATTTACTTTATAACGCTCTACTGCTTTCAGGAATTCAAGAGGGATAAAACGCTCTATTAAAACAAGCGTGTAGCCAAAAGAAATCAGATTTTGGATATAGATGAGACCTCCTAAATGAGAAAAGGGCAGCGCGCATATAGAGGTATCTTTTTCGAACATATCAGAGTTAACAAAGAACCCCATTGATTCGGGAGGGGCACCGAGTTGCAGGTAATTTATCAGTACGCCCTTGGGCTTGCCTGTAGTCCCTGAGGTATAGAAGATAATAGCATAGTCTTTATCCTGAATATTAACCTTGGGAAATTCGTTTTTGCCCTTTTCTGACAATTCTTCAAAGGATAGGAACCCTTCTATTTTTTCGTGGCAGAGGATGATTTCCTTTAAACCGGGGCACTTTTCTTTGATTTGCGCAAGCGAAAGCGTAGCCTTTGGCTTAGCGATTAAAACCTTTGCCTCAGAATGAACTATGCAGGAAACGAGCTCATCTTCGGTAAACATAAAGTCCAGGGGCACGGCTGTTGCCCCGCAGCACCATATGGCTAAATAGCTGTAAATATATTCCGGCCAGTTAGGAAGGTAAATGGCGACCTTGTCGCCCTTCTCTACCCCTAACTTTATTAAACTATGCACGAGCCTAAATGAAATATCCCGTAACCGGCTAAAACTTATGGTTTGCTCTTTAAAAATTATTGCGGGTTTGTCAGGGGATTTCTTTGCCTGTTTATCTAACAGCCCAGAAACATCCATCCTTACCTCCTTAACTTAAAATCCGTACCAGTAATTTACAAGGGGTTTTGCGTCTTTGGTTTTGTCGCTTGCGACATTTTTAAGGCGGGTGTATTCAAGAAAACCTTCTTTTCCCAATTCTTTGCCGAAACCGCTTTGCTTGAATCCTCCGTAAGGGACTTCATTGTAAAACATGCCGTAGGTATTAACCCAGATTATCCCGGCATTTATTTTACCTGCTAAATCCTGCGCCAGGGAATTATTCTTTGACCAGATAGAGCAAGCCAAGGCAAAATCAGTGGCATTGGCAAGCGTTATTGCTTCGTTAATATCAGAAAATTTAGTGAGACAAACCACAGGCCCGAAAACTTCTTCCTGGAAGATAGGCATTTGGGGAGAAACATCCGTAAATACAGCTGGCTCAAAGAAAAAGCCGTTTTTTAGATGTGGGTCAGAAGGAGCCCTGCCCCCGCACAATAATCTTGCGCCTTCTTCCTTTGCCTTCTCTACAAAAGCAAGCACTTTTTTACGCTGGGATTCGGAAATCAAAGGCCCCATCTGGGTTTCATGGCTTAAGCCGTCGCCGAGTTTTATGCGTTTTGCCTTTTCTACAAAATCCGTTACGAACTTATCATATATGTCATCCTCAACAAATATGCGCGACATAGCTGTACACATCTGTCCTTGATTTAAAAATATGGAGCAAAGTGAGCCGTTAACTGCCAACTCTATATCAGCGTCTTTTAAGACTATCCCCGCAGATTTTCCTCCTAATTCCATAAGCAGCTTTTTTACATTCTCTGAAGCATAATCCATAATCTGTTTACCAACTTCATTGCTACCGGTAAAAGAAATCATATCCACTCTTTTATCAGAACATAATTGCTTTCCTATTGCATCCCCGCTTCCATTAATAATATTCACCACTCCCTTAGGAAGGCCAGCTTGATGAACAATCCTGCCTAATTCCAAAGCAGTTAAGGGAGTAAGGCTTGACGGTTTTAAGATGACTGTATTGCCCGCTGCCAAAGCCTGCGCCAATTTCCAGGAGGCAATTAACAACGGATAATTCCAGGGTACAATCAAAACAACCACGCCAATCGACTCTCTTAAAAGCCTGCTAAATTCTATATTTTCAGGCGCCAGATATTTTTCTAAATTATTTGCGAAATATTCGAAGGTCTTCGCAGCTGAAGGGATATCCATAAAAGTGGATTCCTTTATGGGCTTGCCGGTATTTAAAGTCTCAAGCTTTGCCAGTTCTGCCGCATTATCAAGAATGCCTTGGGATATTTTTAAGATAAATTTCCTGCGCTCTTCTAAGGAAGTGCCCTTCCATGGCCCTTTATCAAAAGCTCTGCGCGCAGATTCCAATGCCAATTCCACGTCTTGTTCAGAAGCAATGGAGGCCCTAGCGATAATCTCGCTGGTAGAAGGATTGATTATCTCCTGCCTCTTGTCAGTGTCTTTTAATTCTCCGTTAATAAATAGGCTGGTATTCATTTAATTCTTATGCGGCTCAATAATTACCTTGAGGCAATCCTTTGCCTCAGCTGCTAATTTAAAACCCAAACCTGCCTCAGCTAAACTTAGCCTGTGCGTAACCATTTTGCCTACAGGAATGCTCTTATGCCGCAGTAAATCTATGGTTTCGTTTAAATCCTGCGGGCTTGCTCCGTAAGAATGTATGATTTTTATACTCTTACGCCAGAAATCATTCACCGGAACCGGCAGGTTAACTCCTGGCTCTGTAGGCGCAAAACACAAAATAGTGCCTGCGCGGTCAACGCACTGCAATGCCTGCATAAAAGCAGAAAAACTGGATGTGCAGATTATCACAAGGTCAACGACCCTGTTATCTAAACCTGCTTTGGCATTAATTGCAAGGCTAGCCCCTAATTCTTTTGCTAGTTTAAGACGATAGTCATTTATGTCTGTAATGGCTATCTGTTCAATTCCCAAGGAGCGCGCTGCCAATAAATGCAATAATCCGGAAATACCTGCTCCGAGTATTAGTACGTTTTGTCCGGGTTTAAGTTGAGCCATTCTCTGGCTGCGCAGCACGCAGGCTAAAGGCTCAATAAAAGTCCCTTCTTCATAGGATATTTCTTCGGGAAGCAAAAACACTCCCCGCTGGACATTTATGGCAGGAACGCGGATGTATTCGGAAAATCCACCGGGAAAATAATTTGTAGTATGCAGGGTCTCGCATACGGTATGGTTACCGCTCAAACAATAACGGCAGGTATTGCAGGGGACATGATGCGAAACAAAAACCCTGTCACCGGCTTTATAATTCTTAACATCCTTACCTGCCTCGGCAATCTCTCCTGTAATTTCATGACCTAAAACCAGCGGCGCCCTTTTAATGCGATACCATTCCATTACATCGCTGCCGCAGATGCCGCTTGCCATAACCTTTACCAGCAGCTCATCATTGTTGATTTGCGGCTTGGGCATCTCTTCCAATCTTACGTCCGAATTCTTATAATACATTGCTACGCGCATTATTTTTTATTCTTAATGTCTTTAAATATCTCAAGGGCTTTTTTCGGCGCGGCATTCTCATGCACTATGGCGCGTAACGCCGCAGCAATTGCCACAGGGTGGCTCCCCTGCCAGACATTCCTTCCCAGATTTATGCCAATGGCTCCCTTTTGCATTCCGTCATAAACGAACTCAAAGACCTCTAACTCTGTCTCGCATTTTGGCCCGCCGGCAATGACCACAGGCACAGGGCAGCCAGCTACCACCTTATCAAAACCCTCTTTGCACCAATAGGTCTTGACTATACGCGCACCCAGTTCCGCGCAGATGCGGCAGCTTAAAGCTAAATAGCGCGCATCGCGCTTCTCAAGTTCCTTGCCCACTGCAGTAACTGCCATTGCCGGAATACCGTAATTTTCGCATTCATTAACCAGCTTTGAGAGGTTCATCAGCGTTTGATGCTCATAATCGCTTCCTACAAAAACAGAAATCCCTACTGCGCAGGCATTAAGCCGGATAATTTCTTCTATTGAGGTAGTAAGGCCTTCATTAGCCAGGTCTTTACCCACCATACTCGTGCCTCCTGAGACCCTAAGGATTATCGGCTTGGTGTTTGTTGCGTCTATTACTGAACGCAATACCCCCCTGGTAACAAAAAGCCCGTCGCAAAAAGCAAGTAGCGGTTTAATAGTCTCACCGGGCCTTTCCAGACAAGTCGTAGGCCCCTGAAAATACCCGTGGTCTATGGGCAAAAAGAAGCAGTGCCCGTCCGGCTGGATTAACTGGCTTAAACGGTTTTTTATTCCCCAATCCATATGCACCTCCAATTTATTTAATCTTTACCTGTTTGAATAATTCGAATAGGCGCGTAAAAGGCACGTACCAGCGGGAGAGTTGGCCTAATTGCCCTTCCAATTTCATCTTTCCCTGGGTAACTGCGACAAAAGGGTCGAGCTTTCCCAAGAACACCTGTTCCCATGCTTCAGCCGGAGCAGAGATTATAAAAGGCGCATCCTGGCCAAAATCCAATTTTACGATTTTGCCTTTTTCAAAACTGAATTTATATACCTTATCTGTTCCGTCGAGCTTCACCGCGAGTTTCAAGGTTAAATCCATTTCCGCGCCTCTTCTGGCGATGAATTCGTCTTTATTCACCAAATCCACAATTGCCTGGATGTGCTCTTTGGAAAACATCGCATAAATATTCTCGCTGGTTAAGGTCTCCTTTAATTCCTTATCCAAATCATCGAGTATCTCTTTTTTGAACAGCCTGGCAACAGCAGCAGTTTTTACTGCCTCTTCCAGTGCTTCAATTAAATACAGGGTATCCTTAAAGCTCTCTCCGATACAAACTACGCCGTGGTTTTTTAAGACCACGAGGTTACTTGACTTTAAAGCCTCAACCACTAATTCCGGTTTTGTTACTGCAGGAGTCTCCTGCTCTACTACCGGAACATTACCCAGATAAAGCCTGGTTTCAAAGGTAAGGGCTTTGATATCAGCATAAACCGCAAAATAAGCATTAATTAAGACCGGATGAGCGTGGATAATAACCTGATTGGGGAAATTCTTATAAATAAGGCTGTGCAAAGGAAATTCGCTGGTCAGGTGTTTATTCTGCAAATCTTTCTGTTCGGTTAAATCAACGCTAAGAATATCTTCATAGTCCAAGTTTCCCAATGCCGTGCCTGTAGCAGTAATCAATATGTTGTTTTTGTCTATTCTCGCGCTTAGATTACCGGAAGTGCCAGCTACCAAACGCAGAGCATATAATTTTTTCCCAATTTCAATTATCTGGTCTTTTAAGATTTTTTCTTTCTCAGGCATAATTAAACCTTTAGATAAATGTGTTTTGTAATCAAAGTGCGCGGCGTAATGTCAAAAGCCGGGTAATATCCCTTTACGCCCTTAGGAGCAAGGCAAATACCCTGATATTCCAATAGTTCCTTATCCGGTCTGATTTCTATTTTAATTTCCTTACCGCTTTTTGCTTTCGAAGCAGGAGGGCATAAGATGTAAAAAGGCAGATTAAAATGCTTTGCCAAGAGCGCAATCTGATAAGTTCCGATTTTATTGGCAATATCTCCGTTTTGTGCTAAATGGTCTGCGCCTACGATGACCTTGCTGATTTTTCCTTCCCGCATTACCTGCGCTACCATATTATCCGCAATTATGGTTACGGGAAATCCTGCTTTGTTTAATTCCCAGGCAGTCAGGCGCGAACCCTGCAAATAAGGCCGGGTTTCAGTAACAAAAAAACTGACCTTTTTGTTATCCTGGCGGCAGAAATTTCCGACTAAAGGCAAGAGGCCTGATACATTGCAATGGGTAAGGATTACATCCTTATCTTTAATCAGCCTGCTCGCTGATTTTGCTTGTTCAATGCGCGCTTTTTGAAGCATCTCTAAGAATCCGAGGATACTTTTTTCTAAAGGCCTGCCTGGTTTAGCCCAGCCAAGAACCATATCCGTGAGCATCTTAAATGACAGCGTAGGCCGGCTCTTGTTGACTGCATAAGCTACTTTCGTAAGAATAGCGGACAAATTTCTCTTATTTTTATTCTTCCTTATCTCAAGTAAAAAGGTATAAAGAGCCAAAAGCACCTGACCTACTGCGCGGGTTTTCATCTGTCTTATAGCAAGGCAGGCGCCTTTATAATCCCTTACCTTTATATATGCCAGCTTCTGGGGCAATTTAGTCTCATCAAGGATGTAAATCATATTACCTTTTAATTTTATGGGCCAAAAAAGCGGAGAAGGCTTCATTTATTTTCCTTCTAATCTTTTTACTGCCTCTAAAGCGATATTGATTAAATTAGTTTCAGCCATATAATACAGGGGATTCATAAAACCCATTTCTCCAGTAATGACATTATCGCTTACGGACAAAATAGAGCCTGCTTTTACATTATAAAGCTGACAGATAGTAAGCAGGGTCGAGGAAACCATATCTACGGCAATTGCGCCATCTTTACGCTTTGCCTCTACAATTTCTCGGGTTTCGCGCAAAAGCGCATCTGTTGTCCAGACTGTGCCACGATGGATATTTACGCCCATGCCTTTAGCAACTTCGTATAAAGTATCGGCGATTCTCTTATCAGCTGCTGTCTGAAAGCTCTTATCTACATAATAAGGCGTAACCCCGTCGCCGCGGATTACCTTATCTACAACCACCAAATCCCCAACCTTAATATTTTCATCCAAAGCGCCGCAGGTGCCGATGCGGATAATATTGGCAATCCCGGCATTGCACATTACTTCTGTGGTAATTGAGGTATCAGTAGAAAACCTTCCGCCGTTTATGGCAGTGATTTTTATCCCCTGATAGGCGCCGGTGTACATGGTGTATTCCATAAAGGAAAAATTCCGCACCGGGCTATCTAATTTTTTTATCAGGACTTCTAACCTGTCCTTTGGTCCCGGCACAATCGCATATTTACCCACATCCTGCGGCCGCAATTGTACCATCTCGGTCAAATCCTTGCCTGTTAGATGGACATCCTTACGCATCTGCATCTTATTATCCTTTCTTTCGCCAGTTATCGACTCAATGCCGCCATATTCGCTTTTAAAAACTTCTGGATTGCCCTTACTGTCTCGTCTTTGAATTTTGCCGGGCTTTGGGCTATCCACATAGTAAAATTATACAGTTCCTGCGCATCAACCTTGAGCCATTTCTTATTTTTATGCAGGAATACAAACAATGTTGTCATGGCAATCCTTTTATTGCCGTTTTGAAAAGGGTGGTTTTTTATCATCAGGTAAAAAAGGATGCTTGCCTTATCAATCAGCGATGCGTAGCCTGATTTGCCCCCAAAAGTAGCAAATGGCGCTGCTAAACAGCTTTCCAGAATATTAGGAAAGCGCGTGGCAAAGTCCGGTATCGGCTCATTAAAAGATAAAATCTCCTGTGCAAGCCGAAAAGCAATATACTCAACTTCTTTAACCGTAAGCTGCTTCATTAATCTTTACCCAGGAGTTTCAGCGTCTGGCCGTATTCACTGACAGTCTTTTTTACCGCGCGGTCAATCTCTTTCTTTTCGTCCTCGGCTAAAACTTTGCCGAAAAGGACCTCTAAGTTCTTCCGCGGGATTGCGTAGGTCTTGCCGATTTTAATGGCTTTAATCTCACCTTTCTTTACTTTCTTAAATACAGCGACCCTGCTTAAGCCAAGCATCTTCGCTAGCTCCGGTATCGTAACATATTTATTTTCTTTATGTTGCATCATATCTCCTCTTGTTAACCAACCTCATATCAGTTAACATATGTTAACCATATATAACTAGGTTAACATAAAATTTGCTCCAGTCAAGCAAAATCTCTTAAGCAGTGAATTTTAGCGGGTCCTGTCTTGGACTGTTGTAACCCTATTGCTTTCCGTCTTTGCCTTCGCGTGCTGAAAATTTTCGCCGTGCACTGCGGTTTACGCCTCGCTTTCGGTCAAGGTGACTAACGCGGGCTAGCTTCCTTTCGTTCGGCGTAATTCCTTGTGCACTACTACCTTAAAGCGCGGTGCCGAAAATTTTCTAATGCACGCTCCAGCAAAGCCGTAAATCAATCTAACTCACTCGCTAAAAAATTATTCAAATGTTTTCAACCTTCTCAATAACTCAAAAACATTATTTTTAATTTCGAGATGTGATTTTCTTATATCATCTGCGTATGACGTAAGGCTAGTCTTAACCGCTTCTGCTTGACTCTTTAATATGGAATTATTGGTCTGTTGATATAAAAACATAAAGTTCTCAAATTTCTGCACTAGTTCATTATTCATCCTATAGCTATCTATTAAACCTTTTGCTTGTAAATATGTAGTAACTAATAATTTGCTCAAATCTCTATCTTGAATCTTACCAATCAAAGTAGCGTTACTTTCATAAATAGTAAAATAATCCTGAGTGACTGGATAAAAGAATAATAAAGGTTGATTGTTAGGGAGGTCTTCTAATGTTTTTCCAATGCCCGCCATATATCTATTCCAAAGAGTGTCTATTTCAACACGAATAGAAGCTAGAAATTCTTCCAATAATGTTTCCTCTTGTTTTTGTTTCTTCTTTAAGTCATTTTTATGTGTTGCGCTAACTGCCAATAACGAGAAACCACCAGCAATAAGACCTCCTATTATGGCGCTTATTAAAGAACTGAAATCGATATTACTAATTATTTGTTTTGCTAAACACATATCTATCTACCTCCTGAACTAAGCAATGACCTGTTCGTTTTCTTGAGCGAATCATTATGAAGCCAGGCAGAGCGACGTCAGCCGACCCGAGCGAAGTTTTGCCTCGCAGGGGCAAAACGAGCGTCCCCGCGAGAACGAAGACAAGACAGGACCCGCAAAACTGTATAAACTTATCAGAGAGCGAGAAAAACGGACAGGTTCATTTCAATAGTCTTTCTAAATTACCACCTAATATATCTTGCTTATCCTGTTCGGATATATTCAAATCTTTTACTGCCTGGATTGCGCCAGCGATGTCTTTTTTTGCTGGCCAGTCGCTGCCCCATAGTAAATGTTTTGGGCCAAGTAGCTCTAAAGCCAGGAGGAAATTGGTTTTGACCTTATCTCCTCCGGTATCAACATAAATATTCTTTAAATATTGCGTAGGGTTATTCTTCAGGTCTTTGACAAAATTTATCCCCCTTAACATCTGATAAGTAGCATCAAAGCGGTGCTGTAAGAATGGGATTGCTCCGCCAAAATGCGCAAAGATAAATTTAACCTTGGGGTAATCGCGCAATATATCTGCCATTAAGAGCTTGCCTATACATATAGTAGTATCAAACACATATTCTATTACCGGGGTAAGCAAAGGGTCATTGACGCGCTCAAAGCCAATAGGGTTAACTATCTGCGAATGCACAAAAATGGGTATATTTTGCTCCTGCGCCTTCTTATATACAGGTAAGAACATTGCGTCATCCAGATACTTGCCATTATAACTTGAGGCAAGAGAGAGTGCTTTAAAACCCAATTCGCCAGTTATGCGTTTTAACTCATCAAGCATTCCCTGGCTGTTATCGACGGGAAGAATTGCCGCGCCGATAAATCTGTCAGGGTAATGCTTAACGATTTTAGCTATGTTATCATTATAAATACGCGCTACGAGGCTAATGCTGCCAAGCTTAAGGTGCGCATCAGAAGTAGGGTAACTCAACACCGCCTTGTTAATCCCTGCCTCATCCATAATCTTAAGCTGTGCCTCAATATCAGACCAGCCCTTATGGAAAAAATGGGCATTCTTAATTATTTCTTCGGGTAGCCAGTGGCTATGGCTATCAATAATCATTTGTGTTCTGTGCTCTTAAGGATGCGCTCAGTCATCTCTTTTTCATAGAGAGACTTTATTTCCTTTAATGTGCTCTTATCAAATTCTTTGGTTATTGCCTTTTCAATTGCCTTTAATTTCAGGACCAGAAAATAGTACTCCGGCTTTAATTCCTTGCCATCGTATTTCAAGCTTAATCCGTCCTTTTCTTTGTTCTGAATGTAGACGGAGAAATCAGCGATAAATTGCCTTGCCTTACCGGACTTATCGAGTCTATTTAATTCTTTGAGCATAAACTTATCAATTTCAAGCTGCGTAAATTTACGCTCGGTCTTATCCAGCGCCTCTTTGGTGGTCTTATACAGCCAGATAAGATAGCGTTTTTTAAGATTCTTTAAATCCTGTTTATCCACTTTATTTCTTGATTAATTCCGCATCGTCAACGTAAAATGTGCCTTTTGCCGGAGGAAGCGGCTCAAATTGGTAACTCTTTATCGGGAAATCTATCCGTCCGTTTTTCTCTGCGTTCTGCGGCTGCCAATCATCGCGCGCTGTAAATTCATTAAAGGGACAGACTATTTGTTTCCACCCTGTAAAATTATCTTCAAGAATATAGCGCAATATCTCGCCGCCATTATCCTTGATGTCAAAGGCAATTTTTGCCTTATTGTTGCTGCCATACATATAAAAAGCTATGGCGTTGTATTTATTCCAGCCTATGTCTCCTGCTTTCATTAACCAACCGGCATTATTGGCATCCAAATCATAACCCCTGGCTACCCAGATGTAGCCTCCGGGAACAGCATCATAAGTTACTTTTAAGGACTGTTTTCCTCCATGCGCTATATCTGTCGCAGCGCTGACTTCAACACTGGAACCATTACCTGCCCCAAAATCCACTGTTCCTTCAGGCCCACCGTAAATAGTAACCTCAAAACCGTCAATTAATAATGCCTCATCCGCGGCAAGGCTTAAACCCGCAAAACTTAAAGCAATAACAAAAACCAAAGCAAATATCTTCATAATCTTTCCTCCTTTTTATTTATCCGGGTGCACTTGTTTAAAGGGAATAACCGGCGCTGTCCAGGGCGTCTGCTGATTAATCACGGCGATTTCTAATGGGCAAACATTCGCCGGGACTGTCAGGGCGAACTGAACCGCATTTTCAATTGCCTCGGTGGTCATTAACCTGGAGGTATCCGCGGTTATCTCCTGGAGTTTGCCGGTCAGGTCTGTATCTGTTACGCCCGGTAAAATTGAGGTTATTTTTATCCCGTGGTCGCGCATCTCCCAGAATAAACCCTTGGAAAAAGCGCGCAGGCCCACCTTAAGTGAACTGTAAACCAGGAAATTCCTGGGCAGGGGGTCGCAAAGCGTTGAGCCGGAAACCATATTGATAATTGCCCCGGATTTATTCTTAATCATATCATTAATCACCAAACGGATTAAGCGTACATAACCCAGATAATTGGTGTGCACGAGCCTTTCAAAATCTTCAAAGGGCTGCTTTTCAAAAGGATATTGGCTGGAAACTCCGGCATTATTTATCAGTATATCTATTGTACCGAATTTTTCCCTGGTCTTATTCACCAGGTTTTCCAGGTCCTCAAATTTTGTAACATCGCAAGGCACAGGAAGAACTTCGACTTTGTATTTTTTCGCGATTTCTCCGGCAGCCTCCTTTAGCGGCCCTTCCTGGCGCGCTGCTATAGCCAGGTTTATACCCAGGCTTGCGCAGGTTTCAGCAATAGCCTTTCCTATGCCGCGGCTGGCACCTGTAATAATTGCAGCCTTACCTTTTAAATTATCTTTCATTTATTCCTCCGCTTTGATTCCTCTTCAATAACTCGTTTAAAAATCTGTAAATTTTCCTGTGAATGTTTATTAATGAAACCTTCAACCTGTTCGTCGTTAAATTTGGCCTTTTCATCCATTTCAAAGTGCTGAATCCAGGTGAGCTCTATGCCTCCCGGCTTCGGCGTATAAAGCCAGATAATCTTCATATATTTAAAAGGGAATTTAGGCTCTTCCCTCTCGGCATAAGCAAAGCAATTCTCCTTGAATAACAGGCGCCAGGACTGCCAGGATTTATCCTCGTCATCGGTAAGGCGAAAGGTAATCTTGTTCCCTTCTTTTTTTACCACCTCTGCCTTCTTGTATTCGCCGCCGAACAACTCTGTCCAACGGGGGATATCGTTGGAAATATCAAAAATTTTTTCGTAAGGCGCGTTTATAACGATAGAATTACACGTGTGTCCCATATTAACCTCCTATAATTGCAACTACCCTGGCCCAGGCAGCGCCTGTGCCTTTGATCTTGACCGGAAAGCAGATTACCTGGAACCCGAAATCAGGAAGCTTTTCTAAATTAGCCAGCCTCTCTATATGGATAAACTCCCTTTTCCTGCCGTAAAAATGCGCAGGATACAGGGCATTGCGTTTTTTATCCTGGAGAAATTCCTTAAGCATAAATTTATAAGGCCGGTCAATACCCATTGTATCCGTGCCGAAGATTTTTACTCCCCTGTCCAGCAGATAATCTATTGCCGAGATATCTACGCCGGGGTAATCTGAAAAATACCTGGGAGTACCATAGAGTTTATCAGAACCGGTATATAAAAGTACAATATCCAGCGGTTTTAGTTTATAATTTATCTTGGCAAGCGCGGATTCTATGTCGGAGGCTGTAATTGTTTCGTCAGGCTTTTTATGGGAAAAATCCAATTTTACGCCGTCCCGATAACAATACTCAAGAGGTATCTCCTCCGCAGTCTTTGCAGGCCTGCCCTCTGATAAAGAGCCATAATGAAATGAGTAATCCAGGTGTGTGCCGATATGCACCGGCGAATGCACAATCTCTAATGAGAGGAATTCTTTGTCAGGAAGGTCCTGCTCGCGCAGAATCCGTTTTCCTAAAAGATATTTGAGCCTGCCCAGAAGGGTCTTACCCATAATTACGCGGTTAAACTTTTTTATGCCGGCCTTATGAGAGACCCGCTCAATATCTACGTGGTGAACCTCAAATGCCTTTTCGTCAATAGGCAGGCTTAAATCGATTATCTTCATTTAGCTTAATTTGGATTGAATAACCTTTTCAATATCATTGATGGTCGAGGATTTGGTTATCTCCTTAGGGCTTAATTTTGTATTGAAAGCTTTTTCTAGGGCAATAACTGCTTCCACCATCTCTGTGGAATCTACACCTATGCCGTCCTGCAAGGCAACATCGTCCTTTAATTCCTCAGGCCTTACCTTTAATAAGTTTACCAAGACCTCTTTAATCTTTGTTTTGGCATCCATAATCTCTCCTTCTTATACGTGCACTTCGCCTTTGGTGGCGCCTGCCTCCCATTTGCCCACGCCAGCCATGACATCCTGAAAGCAGAGTTTTGCCAGGATATCAAAATCGCTCTCCATAATCCGGTTAATTCTGCCGGGCTTGGAATAAAACTCGCGCATACACCAGGAACCAAGCCTTCCTAATTCTTCTATGGAAAGATAGTCTGTGGGCATTACCGGATGCAGAAAGTCCCAGAGGCTAAAATCAATATTTTTGGGGTCAATCCAGTTCTTTTTCAAGCCCATCCTCCACATCGGTGAATTAGGAGCCGGAGTAACATAGCCTATCCATAATATATCCGGGTCAACCTCGTCTGTAAACTCATACCTCTGCTTGATAATCGGCTCGCTGTCATAATCAAAGCCCATCATAATATCGGCGACTACCGCAATGTTGTGCCTGCGCAGGATCTCGATAGTCTTTTTAATCTGGTCAACAGTAATGCCTTTGGCTATTTTCTTCAATTCTTCGGGCGTGGTAACCTCAATGCCAAACACGCCGATGAATAACCCTGTCTCTTTCATTAATGGCAGAATGGATTCGCAATTGACCCAGTCAACAGCCCTGCCCAATGATACCCATTTTATGGGGTTATTGCTTGCCTTCTTAAGCTCGCAGAATTTTTTTACACGGTCAGGATTGGTATTAAAATTATCATCCTGCAAAACCACGACCTTTACCCCGTATTTCTTATGTAAAAGATTTAACTCTTCCATAACCCGCTCAGGTGATTTTGCGCGCCACTTTAAGAAATCCGAAGGGTTGCGCGGGTCATACTGGTCCCATTCATAGCAGAATGTGCAGGCTGACGGGCAGCCACGGGAGGTTACCATATCCACAAACGGCTTCCAGTGGGTGTGCCCCACATATTTATCCATGGGGAACAAATCGTAAGCCGGAAGCGGCAATTTATCCAAATCCATATTTAACGGCCTGTACGGCCCCATTACCGCCTTACCATCAATCCTGCTGGTAACCCCGGCAATATTTCTTAAATCTTTCTTCTTGTCAATTGCCTCAATCAGGTCTCCGAAGGCCTCTTCCTCTGCCATGACCACAAAATCTATTGCCGGGTTACTCTCCATAGTCTCAACCGGACGCGCAGAATACCATAAGCCCCCTAAAATTATTTTTGCTTTTGGCAGGGCATTTTTAATGCGTTTTGACGCCTCGTTAAAATGCGCAACTACGGCATAGCCTCCGTAAGAATGCAGCTGCTCTCCCAAGACCACTACATCCGGGTTATTATCTTTGATTTTTGTAATCATTCCATCCATCGGTATTTCTAAGGCCTTGCAGTCTAAAACCTCTACGTCTTCGTAACCTTTCTCCCTGACAAAAGCAGCCCAGTGCGCATAGAGCTGGTTCGGCGCAACGTGTTTTCCGTGCGTTGCCCATGAGCCGACCTTAGGCATAACAAATAATATCTTCATATTTTTCTCCTAGCCCAAAAGGGCACACCCGCGCAATTCCTTATAGCGCGGGGTGTTTCTCAACCACCAGCGCTGAATTTATCCCGCCTCTACCGCGGGAAATTATCAATGCCTTATTTATCTTATGTTCTTTTGCTTCTCTAACATAATTCAAGGTATCTAAAGCAGGCTCATCTAAATTTATCGTCGGAGGCACTAAGCCGTGCTCCATAGCTAGAATCGTAATCACCAAATCAACTGCGCCTGATGCGCCCAGCAGGTTTCCGAACATTGACTTAGGGCAACTTACAGGTATCTCTTTTATGCGTCTGCCAAAAACGCTCTCTATGGCCTTTATCTCAGAATCATCCCATAAATCCAGCGCCAGGCCGTCTAAACTGATATAATCAATATCATCAGGACTTATGTTGGCATCGGAGAGCGCCATATTAATTGTACGGCCCAATTCCCTGCCGTCAGAAGCCGGATTAATCCTGTCTTCCCCGTCGCACGTTGTAGCGTAACCGGAAATATAAGCTAATATATTTGCGTTTCTTTTTTGGGCGCGTTCAATGCCCTCCATTACCACTATGCCAGCGCCTTCGCCGATTACAAAGCCGCTACGCTTTTTATCAAAAGGCCTGTATGCGCTTTCAGGATGCAGATTATCCCTAGACAGTGCGCCGTAAGTATTGCAGCATAAAAGCGCATAAGGCGTAACCGGAGCTTCCATACCGCCTGCAAGAATCATATTTAGCTTGTCTTTGCTTAAGACTTTACGCGCGTAGCCAATGGCCATCAAAGAACTTGCCCTGTCTGCCACAACCGTCTTACTGAATCCTTTTATCCCATAATAAATTGAAACCTGGCCTTGAGGTGCCGCAGGAAACCAGGCAGAAGCCATATAAGGGGATACCCCTTCGCGGCCCTCTATGTACAAATCGCGCAATTCTGTTTCTGCGTAAAGCCACCCGCCTAAGGCATTACCCAAAAATATACCGACGAGATTCGGGTCTTCATTTTTAATATCAATCCCCGCATCCTGAAGGCTGAGTTCCGAGGCAATCAGCGCCATATGCGAAAAGGCATCTATCTTCTTTAGCAGGCGCTCTGATACATGGCTGTATTTTTCCAGTTCATCAATCTGTCCGGCAATATGCGAAGGGTATTTCGAGGCATCGAAGCGGGTGATTTTCTTAATAAAAGAGCGGCCTGCCTTGATATTTGCCCAAAATTGTCGCTTGCCGATACCCGAAGGGCTAACTATGCCCATTCCTGTAACTGCTATCTTTTCCATTATTCCCCAAACCTCTTTAGCACTAATGAAGAGTGAATCCCGGAAAACCCGCTGCTCGTCTTTAGTATTGTGTTTACGCGCTTTCTTCGGGCAGTATTCGGGATATAATCCAGGTCGCACAAAGGGTCTTTTTCCTCCTGGTTTATCGTCGGAGGAAGTAAGTCCCTCTGAAATATCATCGCACAGACAGTCATTTCAATGGCGTTTGCCGCAGCCAAAGGATGGCCGATCATGGACTTTAGAGAGCTGATGGGCAATTTATAAGCATAGTCGCCGAAGACCATTTTATAGGCATTGGTCTCAAATATATCATTCATGCGGGTTGATGAGCCGTGGGCATTAATGTAATCTATTTGTCGGGGGCTCATGCCAGAGTCTTTCAAAGCCAGGTTTATGCAGTTTACCATAGCCAGTCCGTCTGCCGGAAGGTCAGTCATATGAAAGGCATTGCAACTGGTGCCAAAACCTAAGACCTCGCAATAAATCCTGGCCTTGCGCGAAAGGGCATGGCTTAACTCTTCCAGGATTAATATCCCCGCTCCTTCTGATAAGACAAATCCGTCGCGCTTATTGTCAAAGGGCCTGCTTGCAGCTTCGGGATTATCGTTATGGCAGGATAAAACATTAACCACGTCAAATGCGCCAAAGGTTATCGGAGTAATCGGAGCTTCAGCTGCGCCGCAAACCATTATATCCTGCTCGCCGTCTTGGATTGTCTCCAAGCCAAAACCGATGGAATCCGTGCCTGCGGTGCACCCTGTGGAGAGCGTATTGCAAATTCCTTTAAAACCGTATTTAGCGCTGATTTCTATTGAGGGAGTGTTAAACATTGCCGCGTCGTATAAATCCGGCCGCACCTTAGAGGGGTCTATGGGATTCTTGCCGTCATCAGTAACCAAGGCAAATTCCTCTTCCATATACTTTGTCCCGCAGATGGCATTGGCAAGGCAAACGCCTGCACGCTCAGGGTTAACTTTTGAAAAATCCAGACCGCTATCCTCAATCGCCATCTTGCCTGCCACCACGCCAAACTGCACGTATCTATCCATGCGCATTACTTCATCGTGCGTGAGGCCGAATTTAAAAGGGTCAAAATCCCTGACTTCCGCGGCAATCTTCGTATTAAATACCGAGACATCAAAGCCATCTACTAACCTTACCCCTGATTTTCCGGAAGACATAGCTTGCCAAACATTCTCTTTACCTATGCCGTTAGGAGAAATTACGCCGATACCGGTAATCACTACTCTGCGTTTAGACATAAATTATTTTCCTTCTTCAACCCTGGTTACCTTAAATACAACATTACCTCCGTCAGGGCAGGTGACCGTGTCTATGGAATTCGGGTTATCCATAAAGAAGAACTTGGCGCCGAAATTAAGCGCAAAAAGCGCGGGGAAGGCCGTGTGAAATGCTGCGCCGCAGAAACCCGGAATGCATTTTAATCCGGTTGTTTCCCACTTATCGCCTACCTTATAACCAAAAGTGCATTTTCCCTTAGTCTTAACTACTTCAATAATCATTTTCTTTGGATTTGGGCCTTTATAATCAGGGTCTTTGGGAATAACCCTGACATTGCCTTCTTTATCCAGGACCTCTACCTTAAATTCTAATTTTCCTCCGTCAGGGCAGGTGACCGACAAGGAGCGCTGGTTATCCCTGAAAGGAAACCTTGCCCCGAAGCTTAAGGCGTATATTACCGGAAACAATGCATGCGCTAAACCCAGGCAGAAAAACTTAGGCGGATGGGTAAAATCCTCTAAGATAATCTCATCCCCGATTTTATATCCGTGGTAACAATGGCCAAAGACCCCCATTACCGTAAGTTTTAATTTAGGAAAAGGAGAGTCGATCTTGCTCATTTTTAATTAAACAATCCTTTTGTACTATTCAGCAACTCCTCTTTGCTGAAAAATTTATTTTTCTCTTCAACCTGATGCACCATTTGTACCAACTTTTCATTTAAAGGAGCGCCCAGTTTATTTTCTCTTGCCAGTCTTACAAATTCTCCGTTTATATAATCTATCTCCGAAGGCTTGCCCCGTTTAATGCTCTGCAATATTGAACCGTAAAGCGGCTCTTTGCTTAAATTGCTCATAATGCCGGAAAATATTTTTGCTCCCTCTATATTCGGCAGGCTAGTCAACTTGGTAATGCGTTCCAAGGGGAAATCAGGAAGCGATACTAAATTTATCCCTGACTTATTTACGATATCCAACCCTTCTTTCCATATCGCAATACTGATACTGCTGATATCCAAATCCGAAAATGCCTCCTGCATGCTTACTCCCAATATCGCGGGGATGCAGTTATTGGCGTTCACAAAGACCTTCAGGTATTTCATGCCTTTTAAATCTTCTGCCACAATAACAGGAAAAATCTTATTCAAATGTTCGCTTATTTCCATTACTTTCTCATCGTTTCTAGCAAATGCCCTGCCGATAATCCAGCTACCTTCAAAATTATGCACTATCCCGCCTGGCTCTAAACAACTTGCGCCAAACATAACAATGCTGGAAATAATATTTTCTTTATTTACATATTTTGCCGCGATTGTATCTGCCTGCACGCCGTTTTGGCTGGTTAAAAGGCTTGTGTCCCGTATAAATTTAAGGTTATCCTTTAATGCCGCGTCAATATCCTGCGTCTTGGTGCACAGGATAACCAGATCAGGATTGAAATCTAATTTTTCCGCTACATCTATTTTTAGATTAAAATCCCCTCTTGTCCCGGAAATCCGCAAGCCCTTTTCTTTTATAGCCTTGACTGAATCGCTATGGCCGATTAAACTCACATCCTCGCCCTTTAACTTTAAATATCCGGCAACCAGACCGCCGATTGCGCCGCTACCGATAACTGCTATCTTCATCCCGCTCTTCCTTCCTTATTATAACCCCAGCCCTTAGGAAGGGCGGGGTTCATTTTTTTATTTTATTATTGCCATTTTTGGGGAAGCCGTATTTCTTATAATCAAACCCTGTTTGCTCTAAGAGCCTGACCATCATACTGTAGAAGGGAGAAGGCACATCGGAAAAGAAGGCGCTGATTACATCCTGCTCTTCAATCTGCTTAGAATTCCTTGTTTTAGCGATTTCTTCGGCTTTTTTGGTTACCGCAACCTCTGTGATGTGACGGTGAAAAACCGGAATCTTGGAAATAAGAAGTTTAAATTTGCCTTGCGTGTCAGCCTGCCAATCCATTGGTTTAATCTCTAAGATATAGTAAAATTTTACTATATTATAAATAAAATTTAAGCCTTGTCAAGGAAAAGTTTGGGGTGAAAACCGATTGTTACTATTGGGCTTACAGAAAAATTGCTTTATGGGAGAGAATAAAGACCGATGTTACTATCAAAAAGATAATCAAAAGCCAGCCCATAAGCCGGGTATTACGGATTTCTTTAGGCATAGAGATGAACTCAATCTTCCAATTTATTTTTGCATAAAATCTTCTTTGCATCTCTAGGATTAAGGCAGGCTTAATAATCATAAAAATACCGATACCTAAAGCAATTATATAAAATGAGATTAAAATCGGCAGCGTGGGAATCCTGGTTAACCGGGCAATTAGTATCTCCATTAGGTCTAATAATTGTTTATTACTCATTTTAACCCTCCTTTCTGACTATAAAAACCCGATTAGAATGTTTTTATCAGGCCCGAAAGAAATCTTGATTCGGTCTCTACCATCTGCAGGTCGTGTTCTAATATATAGGCTAATGATACGGCTCTTTTCTTTCTTAAAGAACAAGCGGTTTTGCGCAGACTCTTGGCAAGTTTTTTCAAGACAACCAGCCTTGCGCGCAATCTGCGCTTTGCAACATCGGACTTGATATAATTTAAGAAATAAAGGCTTAAATCCAAGCTGAACTGCGGCCGCTTAAAATTTAAGAAACTCCTGCTCAATAGCTCATTAAAGCGATTTTCGCCTTTTGGGGTTAAGGTGTAAACAAAGCGCTGCGGCCGGGGGCCGGGCTTACTTGCGCGTTTTGCGACAAGGCCCTTCTTTTCCAGTATCTTCAGGGGATAGTATATAGACTTCAAATCCACGCCCGCGAACAAAGACAGGATTCCCTTAGCCTTTATCTTTATATCATATCCGTGCTTCGGGCTTTCTTTAAGCAAGCCCAATAATAACAGTTCGTGCTCAATCATCCTACAATACCGATACCTCTAAATTTTTTGTATCTTAATCTCAGTAATTCTTCTTTATTTAAGGCGCTGAGTATTTTCAAATTATTGTTTATTGCCTCTTTTAATTCTTTGGCTGTTTTTTGCAGGTCGCGGTGCGCTCCGCCTAAGGGCTCCGGAACCACTTCATCAATAATGCCCATCTTTAACAAGTCCTGCGCAGTCAACCTTAAAACCTCTGCTGCCTCAGGCGCTTTTGCGCCGTCCTTCCACAATATCGCAGCGCACCCCTCCGGAGAGATAACCGAATAGTAGGCATTCTCTAAAACCAGGACGCGGTCTGCTACGCCAACGCCCAATGCCCCGCCTGAACCGCCTTCACCGATTACTACGGCTATTATAGGCACGGCTATACGTACCATCTCTCTTAAATTAAGCGCAATTGCCAATGATTGACCCCGTTCCTCTGCGCCTATGCCGGGATAGGCCCCGGGCGTATCAATAAATATCACGATGGGCAGGTCAAATGCTTCGGCTAACTGCATAACCCTAAGCGCCTTACGATACCCTTCAGGATGGGCGCAACCAAAATTACGTTTAAGATTTTCTTTAGTGTCTCTGCCCTTTTGATGGCCTATAATAACGAGCTTTTGATTATCTAATTTGGCAAGTCCGCAAACTATCGCCTTATCATCACCAAAAGCCCTGTCTCCGTGTAGTTCTACAAAATCAGACAAAAGCATTTGAATATAGTCCAGCGTATAAGGCCTGCTGGGGTGCCTGGCAAGTTGCACCCTCTGCCAAGCAGTTAAATTGGTATAAGTGTCTTTCTTTAAATGTTCGAGTTTATCCTCCAGGCGCCTGACCTCGGAAGAAAGGTCGATATTCTTATCCGAGATAAAATTCTTCAGTTCCTGGATTTTCTTTTCCAGCTCTACAATGGGTTTTTCAAAATCAAGTCCAGCCATTTAATGAGCGCATAACTTACGAACACGAAGTGTGAGTAAGTTATCTGCGCGAATTAATCCCGAAGCGTATCCCGAAAATATCAAAGAGATTTTCGGGATGATTACGCGAGGGATATACTACTAGTCAACGATGGTTACTTCTGTGCCTTGGGGGACTATTGAGTATACTTCTTCAACGTCTGAATTTGACATACGCACGCAGCCTTCGGTAACCTGCTTGCCCAGGCTCTTGGGGTCGGTTGTGCCGTGTATCCCATAGCCGGACAGGTCAAATCCCAGCCAGCGCGTGCCCAGGACATTCTCAGGGCTGCTAGGCGCAACAACCGCGCCTGCCTTAAACCAAGTGGGGTTTATGAGTTTGTTGGTTATCTTAAAGGTGCCTACAGGAGTAGAATTATTTTTACCCGTGGAAACGATGTATGTCTTAATTATATCCTCGTCACTCTTCAAAATGAGCGTATTCTGGGATTTGTCTATAAGTATACTAAAAGGCGCTGTCCATACCTTGATTTTTCTGCCCGGTAAAATCCTGGCATCGGACAGATCATTGCTCTTCATAATCAAATCGCCTGTAGTCTTGAGGTCCCTGGCAATCTTACTTATCGTATCGCCTGGCTTAATTTCGTAAAGGATGCTCTTAGGCGTTATAGTGGGAGAAAATAATAATTTTATATTTAAATCTTCGACTTTTTTCTGCCAACTCATGACTTCGGCTGAATTAGGGAATTCGCTAATTAACTTTTGATATTGCTCTTTAGCCGCCAAAAGGTTGCCTTTGGCCTCAAAATCCTTGGCCTGATTAAGCAAGCTTGCTTTAACTTGAAAAGAGGCCCTGGCTCTAATTATATTGAAGGCTATAAAAGCAAGCAAGATTATTGAGACTAAAATAATTATTGTCAATAATTTTCTATTCACATCTCCTCCTTTACCGCGCTAAAAAAGCAATGGCTATGCCCAATAAAAAGCCTACAATGACTTCAACCGGGGTATGGCCGATGAGCTCGCGAAGCCTGCCCTCGTCAATTCTACCCTGCCAGTAAATATCTTCCGTTATTTTATTCAATATGCGGGCTTGCTTACCGGTTGCCCGGCGCACGCCCTGGGCATCAAACATTACCACAATGGCAAATGCAGCAGCCAGAGCAAAATAAACGCTGTTAAATCCGCATTCAAGGCCTATCGCAGTAGCTAAGCAGGATGCGCCTGTCGTGTGGCTTGAAGGCATACCTCCTGTGCCTACAAACCAGCGGAAGTCAAATCTTTTCTGACGGATAACCCCTATGGCTACCTTGATAGTCTGCGCAATGACCCACGCAGAAAGGGTAGTCATCAGGATCTTATTCTTGATTATCTGGCTGAATATCTCTCTCATTATTTTTCATATTATATAATTCGGGTATATAAAAAGCAAGGCTTTTTCTCGTACATTTTTTTAGTTAGATTTTAGAATTTGCTTCGTCTATTTAAGTAGGGAGGTGGATAAAATGCTGGCAAAGGTTTTTAGCTTTGGCTTTTTAGGCATAGAGGCGTATCCTATTGAAATAGAGGTGGATGTCTCAAGGGGCCTGCCCGCTGTAACCCTGGTCGGCCTGGCAGACACAGCCATAAGGGAAAGCAAAGAACGGGTTAAATCCGCTATTAAAAACTCCGGCTTTGGGTGGCCCACTGAAAGAATTACCGTAAGCCTTGCGCCTTCAGATATAAAAAAAGAGGGCACATCATTTGACTTGGCAATAGCCTTAGGGATACTCGCTGCTACAGAGCAGCTAAACAGCGAAAGGCTGGGAGATTATTATATACTGGGTGAGTTATCACTTGACGGCTCTCTCAGGCCAACGCGGGGGATTCTGCCTATAAGCATGGCCATATCTAAATCTTTACCTAAAAATATCATTACTCCAGTTCAAAATGCCAGTGAGGCAGCTGCGGTTTCCGGCATCAAAGTCTGGCCATTGAAGACCTTAAGGGAAACTGTGGAATTTATACATAACCCGGATACAGTTAAACCTGTTAAGATGGATTTAGAAGGATTATTCAGACAGAATTCAAATTATCCGGTAGATTTCTCAGAAGTCAAAGGACAACATTTAGCCAAAAGGGCAGTAGAAGTGGCGGTTTCCGGCGGGCACAACATCCTGATGATCGGCCCGCCGGGAAGCGGCAAGACCATGCTGGCAAAAAGAATCCCCACGATTATGCCTGATTTAACCCTTGAGGAAGCCCTGGAAGTAACTAAAGTGCATTCTGTTATGGGCGCATTGCCTGACAACAGCGGGTTAATGGCAATACGGCCTTTCCGCAGCCCGCATCATAGCATATCAAGCGTAGCCTTAATCGGCGGAGGCTCTATGCCGCAGCCAGGAGAAATAAGCCTCGCCCACCGGGGGGTATTATTCCTAGATGAGCTCCCGGAATTTCACCGCGATTGTTTAGAGACATTAAGACAACCTTTGGAAGACGGCATTATCCGTGTAGCGCGCATAAAAAAATCCTTTATCTTTCCGGCTGATTTTATGCTGGTGGCAGCAATGAATTCCTGCCCCTGCGGAAAATTTAACGACCTTAAATCTTCGTGCCGGTGCAGTACCACACAAATCACCAGATACCGGACAAAAATTTCAGGGCCCTTATTAGACAGAATAGATATTCACATAGAGGTGCCTGCCGCAAGATACCAGGAGTTATCCAGTAACTTGTCTGCGGAGGATTCTGCGCAGATTAAAGAGAGGGTAAATAAAGCCCGTGCAATTCAGAGAGGGAGATTTAATGACGAGGGAATCTTTTACAACGCCCAAATGAGCCATAAACAGGTGAGGAAATTCTGCACCCTAGAAAAAGAAGAAAACGACTTGCTGGAGATGGCAATGACGGAGTTGAATTTTAGTGCGCGGGCGTATGACAAAATTCTGAAGGTATCGAGGACTATTGCAGATTTAGCTGGATGCGAGAATATTAAAACGGAATATCTATCAGAGGCAATACAATACAGGAGTTTGGATAGGGATTTTTTTGTTTAAACGTCACCTGTGGTATGGCTTAAGCCGGGACAGGAACTCAGGCTTAACCTTGTATCCGAGCCGAATCGCTTTATCGCAGTGCTGGATAGCTAAATCGTATTTCCCGGTATAATAGTATGCCACCGCTAAATTGTTATGAGTTAGCGAAGAATTATTATCTATTTCCAGCGCCCTTTTCAATAATACTATCGCTTCCTTATAATTACCTGCAATTATATAGGCGCTAGCGAGCGCATTGCAAAGCTCTAAATTATGCGGATATATCTCCAGCGCTTTTCTATACGAAGCTATGGCCTCTTTCTCCTTCCCAGAATCCATATAAGCATTGCCGGTTTCATAGTATTCCCGGGCAAACTTTGAATTTATATCTTTGGCCTTATTATACATTGACAGGGCTTCTTTATCCCTCCCCACTTTCTGATAGGCGCCAGCGACGTTGTAATAAACGCCCGTAAGATTCGGGTTTATCTCTAATGCCTTAGTGTATGCGGCTATGGCTTCTTCGTATCTGGCGGCATTTGCATATTCAAGGCCGAGTTCATTATAAAACCTCCAGCTAGCCGGAGCGTATTTTAAACTCCTCTTGCAAAAAGCTATGGGCTCCCTCCAGTATTCAGTCTGTTTTATTGTCAGATATGAGTAGAAAACAAGCAGAGTGGCGGCGAAGGCTTTTAGGAGGCCCGCCAGGATTTTATTTTTCAAAGGGTAGGTTACCCATCTTGCTAGAACGAGAAAAAACCCCAAAGACGGAACATAGAGCCAGTGCTCCATCATAAATGAACTGTTTATGGAATAAATATTGCTTACAGGTAACAATGCGATGAAAAACCAGGCTATCGAGAAGAATATAAAAGGATTATTCTTCCTTTTAAAAAATGCCGTGGCTATCAATAAAAGCGATATTAATAACCCCGATATCGCCCGCGGGTCTGTAACCTTAAATAATCTATCCCCGTATTCGATATGCAGGCTAAAGGGGAGCAGAAGAAGCCTGACATACCCGGTTATAGCTGCAAAAAAACCGGGGATCCTCTTAAGCAAACCAGCAAAAGTTATCTGCGGATGAACAAAGGGGCTTAAGAGAGTCGACCTTAATATAAAGTAGCTCGCTAAAATAACAAAAAAAGGAAGAAGCTTTTTAATCTCAGGGCTTTTCCTGAATGCATAGTGATAAAGCAAGACCAAAAGCGGTAAAATAACCGCGTTTTCTTTTGAAAGTAAAGCAAAGATAAAGCTCAATAAGGCTAAAATATATAATGCCGCATTGTTTAAATCGCGGGATTTTATATAACAGATGAGGCACAGTAGCATAAATAATAAGGATAAGGGATCGCTTACCCCAGATATGTAACAGACCGCCTCGGTATTTATGGGATGCGCTATGAAGAATAAACTTGCCGCAAAAGAAAGGCTTCTATCGGAGAAAAGGATATTGATAAAAAAATAAAAAGCCACTGCTGCCAGAATATGCAACAATATGCTGGTAAGGTGATACCCTCTTACATCAAGCCCCCAGAGAGAATAACCCGCCATATGCGCAAGCATCTGGAGGGGCCGATAAAAATTAGAGCCGCTTCCACCCCCTGCCCCGAAACTCCCTGTAATGACTTTCGGCAAGTTCGACCAGCTCTTTATATAGTTATTCTCCTTTACCAGGCCATAATCGTCCCAGACAAATCTGCCGTTAAGAGAGTTGGAATAGACGACAAAACCTAAAGTTATTATTAAAATTATTTCCAGGAAAATCCTTGTCCGGTTACCCATATTATTTCTGACTTAAAGCTTCCAGGTATCTCTTTGATGTGCTGTCGGACGGATTAAGAAGCAGCGCTTTCTCAAAATTGCGCCGCGCCTCTATAGCATTCCCTTTATTCGCGTAAACTATGCCTAATAAGAAATAGGTGTTGTAAAAATTCTTATCCAATTCCAAGGAAAACATAAGTGTTTTTAAAGCCCGGTCAAAATCTTTATTTCTTATATAAAAGGTGGCTAGCGTATTATAAAAATAAGGGTTGCCTTGAGACCTTTGCGCTGCCAACCTGAAACTTTCCTCGGCTTGTTTAAATTTTTCCTTCCTTTCATAAGCAAAGCCGAGATTAGAGTAGGCTACAAAATTAAATACCGAATCCTGATTACGCTTAATATTCCTCTCAAAGAATCTTACCTCATCATGCCAGATAAAGTTCTCTGAAATGGTTAACCCCCCATAGAAAACCAGAAAGAATAAAAACGTAGCAGCAAGATATTTCTTTGCATTATCTTGGAATTTGAGGCCGCCTATTATTGAAAAAACAAAAATAAGCAGCCCTATATAGCAAAAATACAAGTTGTGTTCCGGAAGCAGTATCTCATTACCCCTTTTGCCAAAAAGATAATTAAAAAATAACAGGATAAAAAGCGGAAGATAAAACCAGATTAACCCGAATACAGCCTGTTTGTTTTTCCGCAAGCCCAATATGTATAAGGCAATTATAACGATTAAGAAAGCCAGCGAAACATATACCCATTTATCCTGCAAGGTTGAAATTACCGCAATGCTCCTACCCATCCGCATCTGAAAAGGAATTATGGCCAGGAGAGTATAAATGCCCAACCCCTTCAACAAGGTTAAGAAACCCAACAGAATTTCCTGGGGGTTAGTTACTGCGGTATGAAAACCCGGGGCTGCAGAGGGCCTTAGGTATTGCCAGGATAAGAAAACTAAAATAAAAGGGGCATAGATTAAATTTCTTATTTTTGTAACGCTGTATTTAAGGATTAACTTGTCGAGCGTAATTAAAAATAATATGCCTAGCATCCCTATTTCTTTAGATAATAATAGAAGAAAGGAGCAAAACAAAGAAAGGCAATAAAAGAATGTCTTTAGTTTACTACCTTCGATGCTCTTGATAAAAGCGATTAACATCGCAAGGAGGAAGAAAAGCGAGAGGATATCCGTCCTTCCGGAGATATAAGTCACGCTGGAGGTAAAAACCGGATGTATTCCAAATAGGCTTGAGCCGCAGAAAGCAAGAACCCTGTCTTTAAATAAAAGGAGGAGCAGCAGATACAAGAGGAGCGCATTCGCAGTATGTAAGATTATATTGGTGATATGATAGCCGAAGGGGTTTAGTTTCCATACGCGGTAATCAAATATATAACTTAATACCTGTAGCGGCCTGTAATAAAGGGGCGTCTTGGCGATGTTAGAGCTATCGTCTGAATACAAGGGTTTAAATATATTCCTGAGGCTTAAACTCCTGATATTTGCATTTGAAACAACTGAAGAATAATCATCCCAGATGAAATAAACGCTCAGGGAATTCAGATATGCAACTGCTATTAGAAGAATAATTATAAGAACCAACCTTCTTGAATCCAGCATAAATCCCTTTCTAAATCCCTAACTCCCTGAGCTTACGCAAGTTCTCCTGCACCGCTTTATTATCGGGGCCTATTTCTAACGCCTTCTCCCAGGCCTTCCTTGCCAGGTCATATTTTTTCATCCTGGCATATGTAACTCCCAGGCCATTATATGCATTAAGGGAACCTCTATCGAGCTGTATCGCTTTCTCAAAATATTTTATTGCCTGCGGGTAGGAGCCTTTATCGCCAAAAACACTCCCTAAATTAATATATGCGGATATAAGGCCAGGGTCAAGTTCTAAGGCTTTTTTTAACTCCTGCATAGCTTCAGCGAACATCCCTTTCTGATAGAAACACTCCCCCAAATTATTATAGTCTTTTGCATAATTGGGGTCTAAGCTTAAGGCGGCCTTATACTCGCTTATGGCTTTATCTAATAATCCGCTTTTTCTAAAACTGGACGCTAAACTGCTATGCGCAAGGGCGTTGTCCGGATAGTTCTCAACCATCCCTGACCAGAAAGTAACATTATTCTTCCAGCCCATATTTGCTATGACTGTAAATATAGCGTAAAATATCAAAAGTATCGTCGAGATAACCCTGACATCCGGCAAGCGAGAGACAAAAACTGCAAGCAACAAACAGAAACCAACCACCGGTAAGTACAGATAACGGCTAGCGATATAATTTGTTAAAGGATAGAATATATTGCTAACCGGAATAAGGGCGATGAAAAACCAAAGCACGGCGAATGAAAATAGGGGGCTCTTCTTGCGTAGCCTTACAGCAATGACCAGAAGCGCAACTATCGCCGATATTGAGATTAAAACCCCTGGCTCAAATAAGGAATGCGAAAATAGCGATGGGTCATCCGGCAATGTGGGGTGCACATTAACCGGAAAGAGCATCCACTGTATATAAGTGAGTATGACCTTGGGCATAGTCAGGGTGCGGGTATATAGGTTAGCCATCGGCAACGCCAGCATCGGCTTATCGGCATTAGCCATTAGGATGAACCTGATAAAAATATAAAACAATAAAATGCCGATATATCCTAAATAATAAGTTTTAAGATGAGCAAAAATATCTTTCGGCATTTTCTTAAATAAATAATCGTAACATAATAAAACAAGGGGAAAGATTATCGCCATTTCTTTAGAGAATAACGCCAATAAGAACATAAATAAAGATGCGATAGAAAATCTTTTGATATAGAATATAAAAGCCAGGATAAAAAATAAAAAAACAAACAAATCTTCCCTGAAAGAGATATTGTTGACTGCTTCGGCATTCACCGGATGTACGGCAAAAAATAGAGAAGTTAATAACGCTATTCTTTTATCCCTAACTATTAAATCTACAAATATAAAAAGCAGGACGGCATTCAATATGTGCAGGATAAGGTTGGTGAGGTGATAACCGAAAGGCTCAAGCCTCCAGATAGAAAAATCCACAAAATAAGAAAACGTAACAACCGGACGGTATGAAAATTCACCCGAGCCTATATCGCGCTCTCCCAGGTAATCTATATCTGAGATTTTGGTTAAGTAACTCTTATTAAAAAGCCGGTAGAAATTCTTCCAGGATTTGACAAAATCATTCTCTACTATAAGAGAATAATCGTCCCAGACAAACGAATTCTTAAGTGAATTGACATATACCAGCGCAACAATAAGTACTATCAATATAATAGCCGACTTGGTATTTATGGGCATTTCTTATAGTTTCTTTCGAACTGTCTGAATTTTATAAAAGTGCGGGTGTGCAGTATGTATTTCAGGAGGGTCTTGAGTATCCCCAGGCCATAGAGTATGGCTGGCCAGAGTTTAATCGTAGATGCCTCATCAAAGTAACGGGTGCGGATGGGTATCTCTTCGATTTTGTAGTTATGAAGTAAGAGCTGCGCGATTATCTCCGTATCAAACAAGAAACCATTGCTATTTAACTGGAAATTTATAGACTCAAGAAGCCTGGTAGAATATGCCCTGAACCCGGAATGGTATTCTGTTAAATATGTACCGAAAATCACATTTTCTAACGCTGTCAGCAGGATATTGGTATTGTGTTTCCAAGGGGGCATTCCGCCTTCAAGCGCCCCTCCTTTTATCATCCGCGAGCCGAAAACCGCATCCGCCCTTCCCGCCCTTATGGGTTCAATGAGCTGGGGGATTGCCTTTGGGTCGTACTGGTAATCTGGATGGACCATCACGATAATATCTGCGCCGTCTTGGAGCGCCTTTGTGTAACAGGTCTTTTGATTCGCGCCATACCCTTGATTTTTCTTGTGGATATACACCTTAAGCCCTAAACTTCTGGCGAGCCTGACTGTGCCATCGCTACTTGCATCATCCACTAAAATTATATCATCCACTGCATCCCGGGGAATATCAGCCACTGTCCTCTTAAGGGTGCCTTCGGCATTATAGGCAGGCAGGACCGCAACCACCCGCATTTTTCTTGGCTGAACAGGAGAGGCGAGTATTTCTTGCTCCTCAAGGAACTCTAACTTACGCATCTTTCGCGCATAGGCCTCTATCTGGTCCCCTAAATTTATTTTTATCAGCCTTTCCTTTTTAAGGATGCCGCGGTTCATTAGGAATATGCCTATCCTATATAATGTTTTATTATAATCCTTGACTTTGTTCACCCAGTATTGTAAAGAGAACACCCTGACATGGGATTTGGTTTTTATCGGTACGAACCCCGCCGCATCCAGCATAGTATGCAGCGACCTGCGGGTGAAATAATAAAAATGCGCCTGCTTTACTCCCCACCAGCGCGCTCTTAAAATTTTACTTACAAGGCTACCTATATCCGGTGTATTAATGCAAATTAAGCCGTCGGGTTTCAATATCCTTCTTATCTCTATCAACGTGCCTTTGGGGTCTTCGAGGTGCTCAATAGCATCTTGCAAAACCGCCGCATCAAAGTAATTAGAAGGATAAGCCGCTTCTTCTAAGGTCCCCTGAAAGATATTTGCGAGCCCCAATTTGTTACGCGCATAGTCAACTGCCCATCCTGAAAGTTCAACCCCATAAACTTCCCATTCCCTTTTATGCGCTTCATCAAGCAGGAACCCCGTCGAGCAACCTATGTCAAGTAACCTCCCACTCTTTTTGAATCGCTGTAATTCGTTAAGAATGGAGTGCGTTGATAACCTGCGTCCCTGTTCTTCTGCTAAATATAGAGGGTCAACCATACGGGCATAACTAGCGCGCAGGGCTGTAGCCGACGGCCGGGGGTGAGCGTATATAAGGCCGCATTTAGAGCATTTTACTATCCGTAAAGGAAGGTTCTGCCGGTTTTCTGTTATGGCATAGGAGTCTATGTCTATCGTCGCAATATCCCCCGCATAAGTCTTATAGACGACAGAATATTCATCCGAGCCACACAGGTTACATTTAACCGGTTTTAGCATAATATTGTAATGAAGTTTGCTAGCGCGAATAGTCTCTTAACATCTGGATTGAAACATCCATGATGCCTGTCTTGAGGAATATCTTCTTGAAACGCCGATAATCTCCTGCTGCCGCAAGAATAATTACAATGCTCAAAGGGATTGCGATATAGAAACTCGCGTTTTTCATCTTGAGTTTTATGAATGAGACGATATGCCAAAGCCCTAATCCCGCCATCAAATAGAATGGGACAAAGAGGACGCTTACATAGCGCAGGTTTTGGCAATATGGCGTGGCAATACTTATGGCCATAAATGCTATCATAAAGAAGATGATGCCAAAAATGGGGTCTTGATTTTTGTCTTTTGGCAAAGAACCAAATAATGCCCCAGCAATACCGAAGACACATAAGAATGCATTCAGAGGGCTTATTATCCAGAACCCCTGTAAAATGGAATACCAGGGGCCTGACTGGTATTTGACTGCGTAGGCATTGGTTGGCATTGCCTCTTTGATGTGGTACAGAATTTCGATAACCGGCCTAATGCCTCCTGCGATATGCGCGAGCGTAAGAACGCTTATGGCCACACCTGCCGCGCTGGCTAACATTAAGAGAGAGCCCTTCAAATAAGATTTCTCTTTAATAAAGAGAACCCAAAAAAGCCAAAATATGCACAATCCGTAGATAAATATGCCTGATTCTTTAATGAGTATGCAATAGCTTCCGATGACGATGAGGAGGATATACCAGATTATCTTGTAGGTATTGCGCGAAATCTCACAGCAAAAATAGATAAGCGATAACCCAATACACCCTAACAGCGTATCCTGCCACACCCTTCTTGCAATTGCCAAGTCCATAGGCGAGACGCTCATAAAGAGGAGCGCGTACAAGCCAATCCAGGGATTAAAGAACCGTAAAGCCAATGCAATCAAAAGTAATAACGAAATAATGCTAAAGGCGCATGAGGTATAAACGCCGGCTCTTTCATCCATAATATTTGTGAGCTTCATAACTCCGGCGAGTAACCAGAGGTAACCCACCCTGATAGGAGGAGGATATACCCACCATCTTTTATTCGCATTATATTCCTCTACCCATAACCTTGTGACTCCCGCGCCCTGCGCTGCTATAGTCTTGGCTTCTTCGGTGTATATCTTTTCATCAGGGCTTCTTTTAGTTACATTACCAAGGTTATTTATGCGTAACCCCACCCCTATTGCCAGCAGGGATAAGAAGAGAATAAAAAGAATGGGCTTCTTCATTGTTTAATAAGGGCCAGGGTTTCAGAGCGGGTCTTCTGGTTTTCTTTGAATATACCCCTCACTGCCGAGGTCACTGTGAGTGTGCCTGGCTTTTTTACTCCCCGCATGGACATGCACAGATGCTCAGCCTCAACAACTACCATACATCCCTGTGGCTTAAGTTTTGACATAATAATATCAGCGACCTGCGTAGTCAATCTCTCCTGAACCTGGGGCCTGCGGGATAAGATATCCACTATTCTTGCCAATTTGCTCAGGCCAGTGACCCGGCCGCCTTTAGGAATATAAGCAATGTGCGCCTTGCCTATGAATGGTAAGAGGTGATGCTCGCATATTCCGTAGAGAGGGACCCCCTTAAGCAGGACAATCTCATCGTGCTTCTGGTCTAAAATAACTTCTAACTCTTCCTCGGGATCCTGGGCAATCCCGGCAAATATCTCTTCATACATTTCGGCAACGCGCTTAGGCGTATCTAAGAGGTCTTTCCTCTTTGTGTTCTCTCCTATAGCCCCTAATATATCCCTGATTGCTTTCTCGATTTTTTTCTTATCCATTCTGCCTCCGGATTATTTGCCTATGCAAAAGTCAGCAAATATCTTATCCAATAAATCTTCTGAAAATCTCTTACCCAATATGTCATCGAGATGCGCAAGGGCGTCCTTAATCTCCTGTGCCGCGAACTCCAATGATAATTTATTATCTAATGAATCGGCTGCCTCAGCAACAAGTTTTTGCGCTTCCTTAATTGCCTCAATGTGCCGAAGGTTGCTAACCAGAAGCGGCTCAGAACTCTTTACCTTGCCGTTAAAAATGAGGTTAACCAGCGTATCCTCTAAAAGCCCTATGTTCTGCAATTTCTTTGCCGAAATATCAATTACGTATTTGAATCTTTTGAAAATCTCTCCCTTCTCAATCCTCTGTTTTAAGTCCATCTTATTTATAATTGCTATAGCCGGCTTTTTCTTTAATTTTCTGACCAGGCCCTCGTCCTCTTTAGACAATCTCCTGCTGCCGTCAAATACCAAAATTACTAAATCCGCCAGCCTTACGCATCTTCTTGAACGCTGGACTGCTTTTCTTTCTATCAGGTCTCTCGGCTCAATAATGCCGGCAGTATCCACAATCCTTACCGGGATGCCTCTTATATCAATAATCTCCTCAATCGTATCCCGGGTCGTGCCGGCAACCGGGGTGACGATAGAGCGCTCCTGTTTTAACAGCGCGTTTAAAAGCGAGGATTTACCTGCATTGGGCTTACCGCAGATAACCGTATGTATGCCTTCGCGCAATATCCTTGCCTGCCTTGAGTTATTCAGTATAGCTTTTAAATCATCATTTATGCGCCCTAACTTTTTATTTATATCTTCTGAATTTACAGCGCCTATCTCTTCTTCAGGAAAATCAATGCCCGCCTCTATTGAAGAAAGTATACCCAATAAGGCTTCCCTTGCCTTATTTATCCGGATAGACAATCCCCCTCTTAATTGCTCTGTCCCTATTTCCAAAGCAGAGTCTGTCTTGGCGCGGATTATATCTAAAACCGCTTCTGCCTGGGCTAAATCAATCCTGCCGTTTAGAAATGCGCGTTTGGTGAATTCTCCAGGCTGGGCTAACCGCGCGCCATTTTCTAAAACCAAATCCAATGCACGGCGTAGCGCCACTATCCCACTGTGGCAGTTTATCTCCACAATATCTTCTTTAGTGTAAGACCTGGGGCTGCGCATTACAGTAAGCAGAACTTCGTCAATAATTTGTTTTCCGCCAAGTATCCACCCGTAATGCACAGTATAACTTTTGAATTCCGACGGTTTCTTGCCATCTTTAGAAACAAAAATTTTATCGGCGATATTTAATGCGTCTTTACCGCTTAGGCGCACAATGCCGATACCTGCCTCGCCTACGGGAGTGGAGATAGCCGCGATTGTATCGTTTATATCATATTTGAGCATTTCTGAATTCACCTACTACAAATAGCGAACCGCAAACCAAAACCAGGTCTTCTTTCTTTACCATGCGCAGGGCCTCTAGCTTTGCCTCCCTTACATTGCCGGTTTTGCGCGTGTTTTTGCCGTTAAAATGCGCCGCTAAAACCTGCGGCTCTGTAGCGCGGGGGTTATCGGCTTTAGTCAAAATAACCTCGTCCGCTAAATCATACAGCTCATTGCATATGCCTTTTATGTCTTTGTCCTGGGAAATACCCAGCACTAAAATCAACCTTTTATATTTGAAGTTTTCTTTTATCGTTTCTTTTAAAGCCCTGACGGAAGCTACATTCTGCGCGCCGTCAAGAACCACCAAAGGCTCTTGCGATACGACTTCGCATCTTCCCGGCCACACAGTATTATAAAGTCCGCCCCTTATAGAATCAATGCTTATATTTATATTATAAAAACTTAATGCCTCAATAACGCCCACAGAAACGCTGGCGTTTATTAATTGGTGATTGCCCAGAAGCCCGGTCTTTAGACCAGGGTATTCACCAAAAATTCCCTTAACATTAAATCCGTCGTTTGTTTTTTGAAAAGTTATATCCTTTCCCACTTCGTATAATTTTGCTCCTGCTTCCTTGCATCTATCTCTGATTACCTCCATCGCCACTCTTTCCTGCGGCGCGCTGATTACAATCGGCTGACACTTTGACACTTTGACACTTTGACACTTTTTAATTATTCCCGCTTTCTCCGTTGCAATCTCCCTTAGCGTATTACCTAATTTCTGGGTGTGTTCGTAACTTAAAGGCGTTATAGCGCACACCAGAGGATTGACTACATTAGTAGCGTCAAGCCTGCCCCCCAAGCCAGTTTCTAAAACTGCAAAATCAACCTTTCGCTCTTTAAAATAAACAAAGGCCAAAGAGGTATATACCTCAAAGAAAGAAAGCGGTCCGTATCTTGAACTTTCATTGTATTCTTCAATTGAGGGTTTTAATCTTTTAACCAAACCCGTTAGCTCATCCGGGGGAATCATCCCTTCAAAATCTTCCGTAGATTTGGGGTTTGCCTGCCCTGGTTCTAAAATCCTTATCCTTTCCCTGAAATCCGACAGGTGGGGAGAGGTGTATAGCCCTACTTTGTATCCGGCCTGTCTTAATATATAGGTAATAAAAGCGCAGGTTGAACCCTTGCCTTTTGTCCCGGCAATATGTATGCACCTTAAGGATTCTTGAGGATTGCCTATTATTTCCAAGAAATCCCTGATGCGCTCTAATTTTAAAGACTCTTTATATGGATAGGCGGGTATCTTCTCGTAGTTAATAAAAGACTCGAGGTATTTGACAGTTTCTGGATAGGACATGCATTAATGCCTGAAGTGCCTTATCCCCGTGAAAACCATCGCGATTTTATGTTTGTCGCAGGCCTTAATTATTTCTGCGTCGGATATCGAGCCGCCGGGCTGGATTATAGCACTGACACCACCCCTGGCTGCTTCAATAACCGCATCTGCCTTGGGGAAGAACGCATCTGAGGCTAAACAGGAATTTTTGCTTAAATTTCCTGCTTTTTTCTTCGCAATCATTACTGAATCCACGCGGGACATCTGGCCGGCTCCGATACCTACGGTCTTGGTGCCGCAGGTCAATACAATGGCGTTGGATTTTACGTGCTTTGCTATTTTCCATCCGAAGATAAGGCTTTGCATTTCTTTCTCTGTGGGTTTCTTTTTGGTGACGACTTTAAGATTATGCATATCCAGGATCTGTAAATCTTTATCCTGGAGCAACATGCCGCCGCTTACGCGTTTAAATTCTGTTTCATTGACAGGCATTAAATCGCTTAATTCCAATAAACGCAAGTTCTTCTTATCTTTAAATAATGCAACTGCCTCTTTATCAAATTCCGGAGCGACAATACATTCTAAGAAGCCGCTTTTGACAATGGCTTTTGCGCTTTTAATATCCAATCTTCTGTTCAACGCCACAATCCCGCCAAAGGCAGAAAGGGGGTCGCTTTTCCAGGCGGATATAAATGCCTTATCCAAGGTTTTATCCTCTGCTGCTCCGCAAGGGTTATTGTGCTTAACGATAACTGCTGCCGGAAGGTTAAATTCCTTAACCAATTCAAGGGCAGAGTTCAGGTCTAAGATATTGTTAAAAGAGAGCTCCTTGCCTTGTAACTGCTTTAAATTTATTAAGCCCTTGAGCTTGCCTTTCTCTTTGTAGAAAGCTGCTTTTTGATGGGGGTTTTCTCCGTAACGCAAATCCTGGATTTTTTCAAAACTTAAATTTAATTCAGCAGGAAAACTACTCGCTTCCGGTTTACCCTTAAAATAATTCTTTAAATAAGTATGGATTGCAGCGTCGTAGCGACTGGTAAGGCCGAAAACCTCGATAGCTAAATCGCGCAAAGTCTCTTCGGATAAAGCGCCATTATTCTTTTTTAGTTCTTCAATGAGATGATTGTATCTGGCTGGGTTAGAGACCACGGCTACATCCCTGTGATTTTTGGCAGCAGAGCGCAGCATTGAAGGCCCACCAATATCAATATTTTCAATAACCTCTTCTATCGCGACATTAGGCTTCTGCGTGGTCTGCTCAAACGGGTAAAGATTTACCACCACCATATCAATGAGGCTGATATTATGCTCCCTTAAAGTTTTCATATGCTCTGCGTTTTCCCTTAACGCAAGTAGGCCCGCGTGTATTTTAGGGTGTAAAGTCTTTACCCTTCCGTCGAGCATTTCAGGAAAGCCGGTGTATTCTGAAACTTCTTTAACCTCTATATTATTATCCCGTAAGAGCTTTGCCGTGCCGCCGGTAGAGAGAATTTCCACGCCAAACTTTTTTAGCTCCCTGGCAAAATCTAAAATCCCTGTCTTATCCGATACGCTGATTAATGCGCGCTTGATCTTGACCATTACTTACCTCCATAGAATTATTTATTAAAGCGAAAATTAACTAAATCTGCGTCCTGCATTACATAATCTTTTTGCTCTAAGCGTAATTTTCCTGTCTGCTTAGCCTGGGCTTCTCCGCCGCATTGCATAAAATCATTAAAACTGATAATCTCTGCGCGGATAAACCCCCTTTGTATATCAGAATGCACCTCTCCTGCTGCCTCCCAGGCAGTAGTGCCTTTTTTAATCAGCCAGGCGCGGGTCTCCCTTTCCCCGGTGGTAAAAAAACTGATAAAGCCGCTCTCAGCAACGCATCTTGCCAATAAATTATTTATGTCTTCCGGGTCTTTGTCTTCTGCAAGGATAACCGGCCTATTAGTAATCAGGCTGTAGGCAGAGACCAGTTTCTTTTCTTCTTCATTAAGCGCCACACTCAAAATAAATTCCTCTTTTTCCAGGGCTACTTTTAATTTAGCCAGCAGCGTTTTCTCTTTTTCTTCCTCAGCCCTGGCTAAGCGGGTCTCTACAAACTCCAAGTCTTTTAAAATAAGGTCGGTCTTTAAGTTTTTTAAGGTAAGAATTGCATCGGCATCCGTAGATGCGTCCTCGCCTGCTAATTCAACCTGGAGGTATGTTTTTTTCTTGGCCCTGCTTCTCTTATCAAGTTCATCAAGCCGGCTGTCTTTGACGCTATATTTGCCCGTAGTTATCTGGGGGGTCCCGAATACGCTGATTTTCATTCTTCCTGTTTCTTGGTGGCCTGGTATTGGCTGATGATGACAGAGGCAATCTTATGCGGGACCTCTTCATAATGAGAAAAGCGCATGGTATATACGCCCCTTCCGCCGGTAATAGAGCGCAGGTCATTGGCGTATTTAAACATCTCTGACAAGGGGACTTGGGCCTTTACAATCTGCGATTTGCCTTTAACATCCATCCCCATAATGCGGCCGCGTCGGGAATTCAGGTCTCCGGATATTGCTCCCAGGTATTCTTCAGGTATGGTCACGTCAACATCCATAATAGGCTCTAATAACACCGGCCCCGCTTCCAATACCGCCTTTCTTAAGGCCATTGACCCGGCAATCTGAAAGGCCATATCCGAAGAGTCAACTTCATGATAAGAGCCATCATAGAGTATAACGCGGATGTCTTCTATAGGATAACCGGCAACCGCTCCTTCCAGGCAGGCCTGTCTGACGCCCTTTTCTGCAGAGGGAATAAAGTTTCTCGGAATAGCGCCGCCAAAAATCTTATCCACAAACTCAAAGCCCTTGCCTCTTTCCAAAGGTTGAACTTCAATCCAGACATCTCCGTATTGCCCGCGGCCTCCTGACTGGCGTTTAAACTTGCCCTGGACTTTTGTGCTCTTAGTAATTGTCTCTTTATAGGAAACCTTGGGAGTGCCTAATTCCACCCCCACGTTAAACCTTTTTTTCATCCTGCCGATCATTACCTCCAAATGCAAGTCTCCCAGACCGGATATAATCAATTCTTTGGTCTGCGGGTCATGGGTTACTTTAAAAGTAGGGTCTTCTGCTGCGAGTTTCTGCAGGGCTCCGGAAATTTTGTCTTCGTCTTCGCGCGATTTCGGCTTTACCGACGCTGAAATGGCCGGCTCAGGGAATACGATTGGTTCAAACAAAAACTGCTCTTTATCATTGGAGAGCGAATCAGACATTGCAGTTTCTTTTAACTTGGCGATAGCTACGATATCTCCGCAGGAAGCGGCATCAACGTTTCTTTGCTCTTTTCCCTGCAGAAGATAAATCTGGCCTATCCTTTCTTTCGCCTTTTTATTCACATTGTAAAAACCCGTATTCGCTGCCAGGCTCCCGGAGAAAACGCGTAGCAACGTAAGCTGCCCCACGTAGGGGTCGGATATATTCTTGAAAACAAAGGCGCAAAACGGCGCATTCTCGCTAAACACAACCTCTTTGTCAGCCTCTATCTTTGGCCTTTGTATAGGGCTGGGTAAATATTGCACAACCGCATCCAGCAATTCCGATATGCCTTTATCGCTTAAGGCAGAACCCGCCAATACCGGAAAAACCTTGCGTTTTATCACTGCCTGGGTAAGCCCGCTTTTTAATTCCTCCGGGGATAATTTAGCTCCTTCCAGATATTTCTCCAGGAGCTTATCGTCGCTCTCGGCGATTGTCTCCACTAAATCCGGGTCATCCAACGAATCTATCATTGCCGCTTTCTTAGAAAGCATGTTTTTTATATCGGATAATGTCTTCGCTACCTCCGTATCCGGCTTATCCAGCTTATTGATGAAGATTAAACAAGGTAAATTAGATTCCTCTACTATCTGCCAGGCCCGTTCCGTCCCCACTTCTACGCCGCTGGCTGCATCCACGACTATAACTGCGCTGTCAACCGCGCGTATACCTGAAATAACCTCTCCGAAGAAATCCGCATAACCCGGGGTATCCACAATCTGAATACGCGTATCCTTATAATCGCAATAGAGAAGGCTCAAGTTTATGGAATTCCTTCTCTCTATCTCGTCAAAGCCGTAGTCGCTTACGGTTGTGCCGTCCTCTGTCTTTCCCTTGCGGCTGGTGGCTTTGCAGAAAAAAAGCAGACTTTCAGCGAGAGTGGTCTTCCCTGACTGCGCATGGCCTAACAAAATAAAATTACGCTTATTCCTGGCGTCCATAGTTTAGCTCCTCAATCTTCCGTTAAACGGGTTATCGGAAATTATTAAGCAAAGGATGAATATTATGAGAAATGGAACAGGGTTTAATTATATAACGGGAAAATAGGGGGGTCAAGGGATAGTTGCGGAGTTATTGGAGTTATTGCGAAAAAAGGCGGTTTGAAGGAACGGCCCAAATATCCGGAGGGCATATTTTCCTGATCTCATTACCCTGATAGACAATTAAACCGCCCCGCCATTCATTGCCTAACCTGGCTGCCACTTCTTTAAGAGGCTTGGCGTCTTGGATATATACCTTGCCGCGCGCTTTTGCCTCTATTCCGATGATGCCTGAAGGGCTTTGTAATAACATATCTATTTCTGAACCGGAGCGCGTCCTGTAAAAATATGCTTCGCAGTCCCTCTGACTGCTTTTTATCCACTTAATTGTCTCTGCGACCACGGCAGTTTCATATATCTCTCCGGTGGCTATCTGACCGCGGTACCCCGAAAGTTGGCGCATCAAACCCACATCTACCCAGTAAAGCTTAGGCGTTTTAATTACGGAGCTTGTAATATTCCTGGCGTAAGGCTGCAACAGGATAACCTGGTAAGATAACCTGAGGTATTCCAAATACCTTCTTGCTGTATCCACGCTTATTCCGGAATCTCTTGCCAGCTCCGAATAATTAAGCAATTTTGCCGAACGCAGGGCGGATAGTTTTTGGAATTTCTTAAACGGTTCCAGGTCATCCAAACGCGCCAAGTCCGCCAAATCCCGTTCCAGGTATGTATATTCGTAGTCCTTTAGCCACTTCCAGCGTTCTTCCGCAGACAACCCAAGCAATGCCGGCATCCCGCCCCATTGCAAAAGGTAACTTTCGGCATCTTTGCAGCGCATCGCCTCTTGCCCCAACAAAACAGCCTGTCTACTCTGAAGAGTTTCACCGAGCTTGTTTCCGAAGATTACCTCATCTATCAAAGGAAGAGGGACATCCTCTTCCTCGGAGCTATAGCAAAGCTCGCTTAACATCAACGGCCAGAGCTCGAATATATAGGCCCTTCCCGCCAATGATTCCCGGGTCTTCTTCAGCAATAAAATTTGGCTTGAGCCTAATAATAAGGTAAACGATATTGACTTCTCGTCAAAAGCGTATTTGACTTTCTCAAAAACGGCGGGTTCTTTTTGCGCTTCGTCGATTATGGCGTTACCTACATCCCTGCGCCAGTTTAAAGACGATATTTGCCTGATGGCTTCGCGGTCTTCCTGCGAATCAAAATTAATATAGCGCAGCTGCGGATAATGTATTTTAGCCAGGGTAGTCTTACCTGTCTGCCTTGCTCCTGTAAGCACAACTAAACGATTAGCAGTGGAATTAGGCAAAAATCTTGCCAAAAATCTATATTTGTGCATTTGTTCGTTCATCATCGTAAAATATACAGCATTTTATACGACTTGTCAAATGAATTCTTGGAGTAGGGAGTCAGGAGGTCAGAGTTAGGAGGGAAAAACAAAAAAGAGGTTAGCGGATTTTGCACCGCTAACCTCTCCTTTGCTTACAACAGTTTCTATTGCAACTGGCTTAACGATTACTGCGATTTGATAAGTTTTGAACCATAGTCAATTACCTTCTGACCATCGTTTTCAAGAAAACCTCTTCCAGCATCAGCTGCTTTTTCTATAACTTCTTTAACTGCTGGGGCTGCTGGAAGCAGTGCGCTACCAGCAGCATAGGCACCTAAGCCCGCAGCCACAGTAGCTGTAGTGCCTAAGCCAACCCAATCCATCGTATTTCTTTCCAAGCCTATTCCAATATGAGCAGCATCCATATTTATATCGGTAGGTATAGACACAGTGGGTTGCGTTGCTACTGGCGCTGGAGCAGATCCTGTCACAGTAGCAGGAGATGGCGTAGCTCCAGGTTGCTGTGCTATTGGTGAGACGGTCGGATATATTTTCTCCAAATCCGAAATACGGCTTTTTATGTTTTCAATACGTGTTCGTAACCCAGCTTTAACATTCTCATCAGTAGCAGCTGCAAGTTGCTTCTCGCAATCAGCTAGCCCATCCTTATATGGTTTTGATGCCTGTTCCCGAGCCTGTTCCCGTGTTAATGTATTATATTTATCAAAATCTACTTCTGGCGTAACAGGTTTTTTGCCTTCACCAGCGACCCCCGGAGTTCTTCCGGGGCTGACATCGAGGACAATTTCATATTCTGCAGCAAGATCATTTCGTAAATTAATGGCATTTTGAGTATTTGCAATATCTTCATTCATTATCCTTATGGTTCGACCGTATTCTTGCCTCTGAAACTCTGTAAGTCGTGGACCGTCTGTGTCCAAGAGATTCCGGAAGTTATCCGTACAATATGAACTGATGCGTTACACTTTAAAAGGTGATTATTTAAAAGAAAAAGGCCGCCGCCCTGAGGGTGGCGACCCACAAGCCGATCTTGTCAGCTTGTGGTATAATCGCCTAGTCGAATAC
>Ga0233421_10000029_pt1 | contig 74461 bp, 66 predicted proteins | sample Watercolumn_Mata_3_FD_182725 | JGI IMG/M metagenome (GOLD analysis project Ga0233421, IMG submission 182725) | Freshwater microbial communities from Lake Matano, South Sulawesi, Indonesia - Watercolumn_Matano_2014_107_MG | ecosystem: Environmental > Aquatic > Freshwater > Lake | place... | reverse complement strand
TCTCCATACGTTCCCAAGAGCTGTCCATTCCTCAATCCCCATCCGTCCACACCCTTGTTGCTCCATATCGCGCCATTCACGTCTAATTTAACCCCAGGCCCCGTCGTCCCGATGCCGACGTTGCCATTATTAAGAATTGTGATTCTGGTTTGTGGTCCAGTAGCATAACTGTCAGTTGTTGCTAGGTACATGTGTGTGCCTGCTGAATTATCTTGATGTACGTAAATTCCTGCTTGAGCGGAATCAGAATTTGCTTGACTGAATGTTATGCCTGTTTCTTTATCACTTGTTGTCGATCTTATAAATATAGCTCCTCTTGCTGATGTTCCCGGATTAGGGAACGTATAATCTTCATCTGCTGCGTTTATCTGCAATTTTGTTTGAGGGGTAGTCGTCCCGATGCCGACGTTGCCAGATGTTGCTAATACTAACTGATTTGACACATCGGATGCGTTAAAAATTAGAGCGGAACTATCACCTCCACCACCGTAAAATGTGGTGTTACCTCCAGAAGCAGTGTCGACAAAGAAATCTGTCGTACCTGATCTTAGGACTAATTGAGCAGTTGAGCTGTTTTCAATTTTTGTGTTACCTCCATATACATGTAGTTTGTAGTTTGGTCCTGTCGTCCCGATGCCGACGTTGCCGCCGCTTGTCGCAAAAGTGGCGCCGTAAGGGAAGGTAGAAGTTGAATCGCCGCGGATAGTGGTGGTGGCGGTTCCGCCGACAAAGAGGCCGTTATACACGGAAGCGAGAGTTGAGGAGGAATTGCTAAATTGTTGGAGAGCTGTCCAGGTGTTTGCGTTCGCCATGTTGAGGGAAGCAAGGACCGCGCCGGTGGTTGGGGAGATGGTAAGAGTTCCGTCGGAATTAGAGACCGAGTTTACGGCAACGCAGTTTCCCGCCCCGTCCATAAAGCATCCGCCGTTTAATTGAATGCCGTTAGCAAAAGTGGAAGTGACGGAGTTGGAGGTGATGTTAAGAGCGGCTGTTTCAATCCCGCCGGTGAAAGTTGAGGTTGAGGCGCTTAGAACATAGAGAGGTCCTGTGGAGGTGGTTGAGCTAAACACCTTAAGTGTGCCCGAAGCGCTCACGTTGCCGGAGGAGTCGATATAGAACTTCCCCAACATATCCGATGTTGAAGTGGCAATGGCGAAAAAGTTCGCGCCGAGTGAAGAGGTGGTTGAACCATTGCCAACATAAAGACTGCCGCCCAGAAAATTGAGAGGATGATTGTTTTGCAAAATATTTGTCGCGGCCGAGAGGGTGGTCGGGAGCGAGGGATAAACGCGGCAGTTGGTGTCGCCCGGGGCGCAAGTCGGATTTAGGGTTTCGCCCGGGTTGTAGGGACTCGCCGGCGGAGACGCAAGAGCCGGGAGTAAAAAGTAAAAAATCAAAAAGACGCTGCCTGTCGCGGCGCAAAGTTTTCCGAGCCGACGAAGCTTAGTTTTTATTTCTAAATCCATTCAATATTAGTTTGGATATTATTTTAGAAATTATGGTAATTGGTAATTCTTTGGGATATTCGTTTGGATATTCGTCGAGATATTATTTGAGAAATTAGTTGGAAAATTGTTTATTGTCATCCTGAGGAGCGATAGCGACGAAGGATCTCGGGGATTCTTCCCCCCGCATCAAGTGCGGGGTCAGAATGACAGCAGGAAAGGATCAGAATGACTATTGCTCTATATATTATACCACTTTCCATACGAGGGTTTTAAGGGTGTCAAGCGACGATTTTAGCTTCATTTTTAAGTTAGGGGGGGATCGGTTCGGTTGTGGATAACTTTTGAGGATTAACTGTGGATAACTAACTCCCTCCCACCCCCTCTTGACTTTTGGAGGCGAAACCTCCAACGGAGGTTTCGCCTCCTTAAGTTTTTAAGTTTTACTCCACTACTCCCATTCCCCTCGCTTCTTCATCATATTGAAACGCGGTTGTAACCGCTGGCGCTGATTCGTCCAAATTTTCGCCAGCAAATTCATCCTTACCCGCGATTGTCGCGCCGCCCAAAAGTATCATCGTCTTGCCGCGGTCGGACGCGCTAGGCACAAACTTGACTTCAAAACCGGCGGCCGGCGATTCCGCGCCCAATCCGGCATACGCTGGCACGAGCCCGACATCCCAAGCAATCAGACGATTTTTTGCATCATACTGAATCGCATTTCCGTAAAAAACTGAAGCAACGCCGGTAAATTCCACGCCCGGCGGAAGATGCCCCGAAATCTTCGCGCCCAAAATATCATTGGTCGTATTTTCTATCTCAAAAAAAATCCAAGCTCGCGTTTCTTTGCCCACTTTCGGCGGAAGCGGTCCCCTGCCCAGCGGCTCGCCCTCGGGGCTGAAATACCGCGCGAAAGCCCGAAGCGCAAGCGCGCTTACGAACTTGAGATCCGAAAAATCGCCGCAGTAACGTTTCGCGTCTTTTGACGCCAAAACAAACGGCGCGAGACGCAAACTCAAATTTTTTGCAAGTTCCCCGGATTCTTTGGAAAAATCATCCTTGATTTTCAACCTAAAAGACAAATCCGCGGTTTTCCCGGCCGATAAATTTTCACGCGCGCCAAAAATCAACGCATCTCCGTCCCAGCGCGCGCCAGCCGGTATAAACTCTCTGTCCAGCATACCGTTTGCATCCGCCAGACCAAAACCGGCGCCGATGATGGCATTTTTAGAATTATTGACGGCTTGCAGATTAAAAGATAATGTCTCGCCCGGCGAAATATAAGCTGTCTCTCCGGCTGAAAGCGAAACAGAAATTTGCGGCGGCAAAACCGCGAGCGCGTATATTTTTTCATCATTCAAAAATTCTTCGTTCTCAAAAAGCAGTTTGCTTAAAACGGCAATTTTTATTTCTTTGGATTTTGGAAGCGCGTAGCCGTTAAACATTACTGACGATTTATTTTCTATTTTTTCCAAAACGCTTTCCGCCGGCCCCCGCAAAATAAAATCCGGCGGAGCCATTACGGAAATTTTTAGGGACGCGCCGGTAAGCCCCGCGAGATTTAAAATTTCCGCTTCTTTAATAATTTCCTCGCCGGCTGTAATAACTTTTGGAAAATCAAAATCGACTTGCAACGCCGGTTTTGACACATTGATTGCCACCGCCGCCGCTTTCTGCTCTCTTCTGGCGCCGCGGCTGAATGTAAGATACGCGCGAAGCTCCTGCTTTTCGCCGAGATTTCCGATTGCGCGGCCGCGAAGTGTTACCTTGCCGTTTCCGCCGGCCGGAAGCGCGCCCAAATGCAAAACTTTATATTGCGCAATGTCCGGGGACGACGATTCCAAAATAAATCCGCGCGGCAATTCAATTGCCAAAACCGCGTCGCCAAGCGTCTCTTTGCTGCGATTCGCGTACCTCGCCTCAAATTGAGTTTCTTCGCCAATCCGCCAATCCGCGGGCGCGTAAAAGCCTAAATCCACCTGCCGCAAAATCGCCGGCGTCCAGAAAAAATTAAAATAGAGAATGAAACCGGCTAAAAAAACAATAGCGGCGACCAAAAACAAATCAAATGTAAAAAGATGTTTCGGATATTTATAGCGACTATGATACTTGGCGTGATAATGACCGCGGATTTTACCGTGGAGCCAGTTGAACATAATAATTATCGAATTACGAGTTGCGAGTTACGGGTTTGTTAATTTAACTCGCTAAACTCGCCACTCGTAATGAAAAAATTTATTTAATCGTAAAAACTGAATTTGACATCGCGATGATTTCATCTTTGCCGTCGCCATCAGTATCGGCCGTAGAAACCGCCACTCCGGCGCGGGACTTGGAAGAAAACGCGAAAAATCCTCCGCCAAACGCCTTGCCAAAATAATCAAAGATGCGGATATGCGGCCCGCCGGCCGCGGCGGCGCCGGCAAGAATTTCTTTTTTTCCGTCTCCGTTAAAATCTCCAAGAGCCACATTGACTCCGCCGACAAAACCCGCTCCATACGCGCGAAATGATCGGATGAGATTAAAACCCGCGTCAAAAATTCTAATCTCGGCCCGCACGCCCGCTGGCGATCCCAAAACCATCTTCGTGCCATCGCCCGCAAAATCCGCCGCCGCGATGCTTGCCCCGCGATGCTTGCTCTTTTGCCCATATGGAAAATAGTACTTAATGAGCGAGCCGTCTAAGCGATGAACCTGAATTTTTAAGGGTGCGCTATCCTGATTTAAAAGAATAATCTCCGGAACGCCATCATCACCCAAATCGCCGAATGCTAACGATATGCGGCCGCGATATCCGCCGCCGTACGGCCAAAACCGCCCGACTTCATTATTATTTTTTGTCACCGCTACTTCACCTCCCGAAGAAACTGCCTTATACTGCCCAAAAACAATCACATATGCGCCGCCGCGATAATCGCTCTTATAATTAAAAAAACCGTTTCTGACCGAAACGCCGTCTCCGCCAAAAATCTTAACATAAGCGCCGTTAATAAACGACGCGTTTTCCAAAAAACCGATCGGCCGAAGAAGAACAAGGGCGTCCTTTGGCGGAATTGTAAAAACGGAATCGCGTTCGCCGGAATTGGTACCGATGTCCTGAACTCCACGAAGCCGCTCGTATTCATCAAGTAGATCGGCGGTTTGCGGATTATCGGTAGAATTGACAAGGATAACTCCGCGCTCAAAATCGCGGCGCCAAAGTCCGGGGACGAGATTCCCTCCGCCGCCCGATAAATTCTTCGCTTCGCCGGCCGGCAGTCCGAGATTTGCATTGTATTCGTCATACCACCACGTTTGATTGTGATGCGCGTCACCATCGTCAAAGCTATAAAAACCATCAAACAAAAGCGAGCTCCCCAAACCGAATCTCATCTTTTGAAAATCCTCGCGCCTGCCGGTATTTTCGGCATTGGCATTGATAACCGCGACCCGCGGAATTTGCGCGCTTGCCGCAACTTTTTTATACTCGGAGAGTTCCGCGCTCCACCCGCCGCGCGCGAAATTTTCAAATAACCGACCGTTAAAATACGGGGCGTAGATTGTCCCGCCGTTTCCCAAAATCAGCTTATCGGTACCTGCGAGCCGGCGGGTTGTTTCAAAAATTTTGATCATCCCCTCCCGCCAATCGTTATTGGCCGCACTAGCCGCGTCGCGCGCACCGTCGTTATCCAAATCCACGTCATCGCCGATGAAAGATGTTACGTTCGGAAATGTATTGTCGTAAAAAACTCCGTCCCAAAGCCCTGACGACAAAATTTGTTCATTCACAAAACGCGGAAGATATTCGTTCCATCCCTCGCCGTCCGAATCCTCCGCGACATTCAGCATATAAGTTCCCGGCCAAAAAGAAATTTTTTCGCCGGTTGATTTTTTAAGCCACCAGCTGTCCTTGATGCCGTCGGCCAAGAGATTGCGCATCGGCGCCGCGGCGCGCGAAAAAGAACGGACATCGTCCCTGATTTCTTCGGAAGAAATATAAGCGACGATTTTGATCTTGGAATTTAAGACGCGGATTTTTTTAATTTTATCCGGACTGCGCTTTTGCGTCTCCATATCCAGTACCAAAAAATCGTATTTCGCGAGCGCGGCCGCATTGTCATCGGTAAGCTCCCACTCTAAAAAAACATTCGCGAGTCGCGGAAAAACGCTTTTGAGAATTGGCGTTTCCGCCTTTCCGCTTCTGATTTTCGGCAGGATAATAACTGTAATCAAAATCGAAAAAAGACCGACAAGAACCGGCAATAAGATATGCAAATATCGATGTTTTCGATTAATCTCTTGAGTCATCGGCATCTATAAGTAGATTGAGCAATCCACTCATAAATCTTTAAAATCTCGTCAAGATGTTTCGCGGGATCGTTTTCGCGCCCGACCCTTTCGCGCGCCATCATAGAAAATGAGCGAAGACGAGTTTCATCATAGTAAAGCGCCTTGATTTTTCGCGCGAAATCATCGGCGTTGCCCGGAGAAAATAACAACCCGTTCTTTTTTTCAAGAACGATTTCGGGAATCCCGCCGATCCGCGAGGCAACAATTGGCCGCCCCAGAGCCTGCGCCTCCAAAAGCGAAAGCGGATAATTTTCGTGCCAAACTGAAGGCAGAGCGACTACCCTTGCTCCCGCCACTTCTTCCCAAAGTTCAGCCCCCCCCAAATGCGGCAAAAAAGCTATGTTAGCGTCATGCCGCTTCGCCATTCGCGCAAGTCCCCCGCCAAGCGGTCCGGCGCCCAAAATCTTAAACGAAATATTGGGCAACCGCTTTGCCGCTTGAATCAAAACCTCCAAGCCCTTCTCGCCGCTCAAACGCCCAAAATATAGGACGCCCTCGCCCAACCCATGCGGCTCTTCTCTTAAGGCATCTGGATTTACAAAATACGGCAAATGCAAAATCTTTTTTTCCGGCCAATCCCAGCCAATAAGTAATTTTTTTAAAAACTTGCTCGGCGACAAAAACGCGGCGACTTTGCGCTCATAGCTTCGCAAAATAAGATGATGTACTCCCATCTCGAGCGCGGCGGCAATATCAGCCGATGACGACCCGAGACAATTATGCGCGAGCGCGTTCCAATATCTATACTTTTTGCAACGTTCGCATACCTCTCCTTCCGTGAAAAGTTTATAATTCGGACATACAAGCTTATAATCATGTAGCGACATCACAATCGGAATTTTATGTTTATGCAAAACATCAAGAATAGACGGCGAGATTTGGTGATAGATGTTATGAAGATGGGCGATATCCGGATGCTCATGGCGAATCAATGCCTCCAATTTTCTTTTCGCCTCAAACGAGTAAATCATCCGGCCGACTTTTTTAATGTCTTCAATCGGATTTTCTCGCCGATCAAAATGTATTTCCGAAACAAAAAATTTGGAATAAAGAGTCGGCAGATTCTTCGGATGATGCATCGCGAACGGAATTACTTCGTGTCCGGCGCGCCCCAACATTTCGGAAAGTTCTAAAAAATAGCGTTCCGCCCCGCCGCGATAGTAATAGAATTTGTTAATCTGCAAAATGCGCATGGAAAATCATTCTAAAAGTTCAAAGTCTAAAACCCAAAGTTCAAATCAATATTTTAAAATTTTTAAACATTTGGACTTAATTTGGCATTTGAACTTTGAAATTTGAATCTATATTAATTTATTTCAGCATCTCCTCAATCACCTCCGCGAGTTCTTCCCCCGATTTTTCCCACGAATATTCTTTTTCCGCCAGTTGTCTGGCTCGTTCGCGGAGCGCGGTATCGCCGATTTTGTTATCCAAAAACCACAAGATTTTGCTTGCTATTGTTTTTGGCGAACCGTCCGGCATCACCAATTCCTGATCAAGTTTATTCAAGATTTCCGGCGTCGCACCGACCGCGGTGCCCAAAACCGGCAAGCCCGACGCCAATGCCTCAAGGGTCGCGAGCCCCAAACCTTCATAGGCAAGAGTCGGCAAAACAAAAACATCGGCCGCGCGATAATACAGGCGCAATTCTTCGTCGGTAATTTTTCCGAGCAGCCGCACATTTTCTTCAAGTTTGCTTTTTTCTATCTGCTTTCGAAGCTCAAAAAATAACGGACCGTCGCCAGCGATAATAAGCAATGGATCTTTCCGCGCGCCCATAATGATTTCCATCGCTGATATCAAATTTTGAAGCCCCATTCGCGGGGTTAGCCGCCGAATGACAAATAAAATCGGCCGATCTACCGGCAAATTAAGTTTTTCGCAAGCCGCCTCGCGCGTCTCGGTCGATGAAAGATATGTCTCGTGCACGCCGCCGGGAATCTTCTGCGCTTTTAATTCCGCGCCCGGATAAGTTTCCGTGAGAATCCGGCGTGAAAAATCGCTGAAGACCAAAATCTTTTTGACGCGGCTGAAAATTTCCACCTCTCGCTTCTTTGCGATCCGCCCCAAAAAGAAAACGGCAATCCATGCCAAAATTGCCGAGCGGATTTTTCGCGTCAGCCCCTCAACTTTCAGCTCGCGATACAGCGAAGCATGAAACACGTAAATCGTCGGCAATTTTTTTGAAATATCGGTCTTAAAATAACCAGCGGCCGGAAAAGTATGATGCAAGATTACAAGATCAATTGAAAATTTTTCGCTGATCTTTTTGATTTCTTGGGAACCGGCGAATACATCAACAAAACTCTGGCCAAAAAATTTTTGCCACCGACTTCCCTGATATCTATAAACGCGCATGCCATCAACCGTGTCTTCCGGTAAAAGATTCGGACGCACCCTGGGCGTCACAACAATCACGCGATATCCCCGCGCGGCCAAATCCCGTCCCTCTTCCCAAACCACGCGCCCGCTGCCGCCAAAAACATCGGGGTAAAATCTTTGCGTCACGATAAGAATGGTTTTCTGGCTCATAAATTATTTATTCATGAGTTGCGGGTTTGCGAGTGGCGGGTTATTTATCTAACTCGCTAACTCGTAACTCGTCATTAGTGAATAGAAAAATTATTTCCGTCCCAACCTTGATGCCACCATCGCCAACCCTAATGGCACCCATAACTTGGAAGAATAATATTGCGTATTAAAAAATTGATAAATAACACTTCCCACGGCAGTCAAAAAGAAAAAGAAAATTATTTTTTCTTGGAGCGCGCGTTCCGGAACAAGATACTGGCGCAAAAGTTTCCACAAAATCGCGGCAAGGAGCGCGCCAAACGCCAAAAGCCCCAGCATCCCCTCCTCGGCAATCAGCTTTTGAACAAATCCATGCGCGTCCAGCGGCTCGCCGAATTCCACATTAAAATATTGAATCCCGCCCAAATTATCAACAAACGTTCCGGCGCCATTGCCAAAAAACGGATGGAGCGTAAATAAATACACGGCAATGCCTGTAAGCGCGAGCCGCGCTGTCGTTGAACTTTCAACTATGGGACCGACGGTTAAAAAATACATATAACCGATCATCGGTAAAAGCAATGCCGCGGCAATCAAAACATACGGCAAAAGCTTTCGCGCCCGGCCGTGGTATTCCAAAAAAAGCCAAAGACACCCTTGCGCGAAAAGCGCGATCCAGGCAGTGCGGCTAAAAGTCCCGAGCGCGACAAAAATCATCAGGATCGCTCCGGCAAAATATGTCGCGCGGTATTTTGATTTGGAGACATAGTATAAAATGATTCCCGCGGGCCAGACAGCGACCATAATTTCCGCCAAAAGATTCCAATTTTCTCCCCATGGATAGATGTCAAAAATTTGAGCGGGCACGAGGCGAGAAAAACTTCCGCCGTCAAACACAAAATAGCCAAACGCGGCAAGCGCCGCCAAAATTCCGGAAAGCCAAAAAACCCGCACGGCAGTATAAAAAACTTTGCGCGAATCAATGACATTCCAGGGCAAAAAAACAAAGCAGGCAAAAAAGAAAAATAGCGGCCGCGCCATATACTTCCAGCTCAAAAGCGGAGTCACGGAATTGATAACCGAAAGCGCCGAGACCGCCAAAAATGCGAGAAAAAACGGCCAAAGCGGAAACCGCCGATGCGAGATAGCTGCTTTGCCGGCGAGCCATAGATAAAAAAGCCGCGCTAAAAATCCGAGGAGCAATCCGAGCGCAATGATATCAACATAAGCGGCATCAAAACCATCGGGAAAATATTTATATAAACTTTCCGGAACTTGCAAAATCGTAAGCCGCAGCCCCAAAAGCGGATAAAAAAAGATCAGCAAGTAAAGTCCGTGCGCTGGGAATTTAAAAAATAAATATAAGATGATAAGGAGCGCGAGACAAAGCAAAGCCGCGGCCGGATCAATAAAAAGTGAAATAGCAATAGTTAAAAATCCCAGGAAGATTACTTGGGAGATGAGCCGCCACGGCGGCGAAGAATATTGGATGCCTTGTGGCATACATATATTATAGCAAAGCTATAAGCTATAAGCTATAAGCTGTGGTATTAAAAAAATCTTACAGTTTACTACTTATAGCTTATAGCTAAAAGAAAAAGACGGGCTCCTTACGGAAACCCGTCTTCGTTCGTGAGAGACACGGCCGCGCTTGAAACGCGAACCGAGAGTCATCTCGAAAGAACTTATCCAACCAACCCGTCGTACTAGACGCGCGGGTTAGTACAGACGCTAGCAAGCTGTCCTAGATTACGGGACCGTTACCTGCCAGTTTGCGTCGTATGTACCCGGACCATACTTCACGACCGGCGTGAGTACAGTGCCGGTAGCGACGAGCTTAACCTCGGGAAGATTGGTGCAGTCCCCGTACTGAGGGAGATTACACCCGTACATCTGCGAACTCACGCCATATTGGCTGTTCATCCTCAGCACCTTCCCACTCGTCACCCAGACGCGACACGTGATGGATGCTGAATCCGCGACCACGCATTGGACGTTCCGGTATTCGTCCACTAGAACGCCCCAGCTCGCCAAGGTCCCCGGACCCTCGCAGACGATCGAACCGTCTGCGGCCTCGTGGCCCCAGCAGCCGTATAGGTTAATGTACTGTGCTATGACCTGGCCTGGCGTGAACCAGACCACCTCAACCTCCAGGGGGCATCCCTCATCAATCTTGCCGTTACAGTTGTTATCCACGCCGTCACCACAGGCGTCATTTGCCTGCGGCGTAATGTCGCCGATGCAGATTCCCCAGAAGCCGGATTCGCAACTTTGAACACCAGCGTGACAAATGCCGACACCTTCCGTGCCCGCGATGCCCGTATAGCAAGGACGGACTTCTCCGCTTGTGCAGTCACACTGAGGAGCGTCGCACTCGCCCCAAAACCCGACGCCCCCGCAGTGTTCGTGACCGGGTCCGCAACCGAAATTGCAGATCCGGACCATGCCCGGCCGGCACTCCGGCTTGATCTCCGGATCGCCGACCGGCGCCAGCGTCGGACTGGCGTCCGGCTCCGCTTTCGTTGCCCCAGCATCGAGAGCCGGCGCCGGCATCGCGTCCATTGCCGGAGTCACCGGAGCATTTGGCTCATCCGGCGGAGTGACGCCGCTCGTATCAAACGAACATCCAAAAAGAAAAAAAACCAACACTGCAAACTTGTTCATTGTCTTTTTCCTTTCTTTAGAACTTCAACCCGACGGAAACCATTCCCGCCGGGGCGAATCTCCAGACAACCTCTTGGTTCTCAACCGAGCCGAGCGCTCCGGCAGCCGCATCAAGAGAAATCACGATGCAATCGCCGAAGAACACTCGACCGCCAACCCTAGCACAAAAAAATTGCTCCTTGACGCCGCGAAAATTTCCAACATCCCAATAACCAATGGGGCCGCCGGCAATTTCCAACATTTTCCACTGGTAGCTTGCGCCGCCAGCGGCATAACTGCCAAAGTTTTGGGCTGGCGTAGTGCCAAACCCGCCCTCCACTTCCACGCCCCATCGAGGACCAAGCCCCCAACGAAGGCGTGAAGCGACAAAACCGGCGATGCCGGACCGAAGCGCGAGAAGCGCGCCAAAAACCGCCACCTCCGGCCGCCACGATGCACCTGCCGGTCCCTGCGGACCGGCTGGACCTCGTGGACCAGCCGGACCCTGCGGACCAACGACGACCACCGGCTTTGCGGCTGGCTTTACAACAGCCCGCCGCTTCACCAGCTTCCTCGTCGCCGGACACTTGCACACATTCTCGGCCGCCAGCGTGGCGACCTCGGCGCAACGATCCAACTGCTCCTGACTGCACCGTGGTCCCACCGGAGCCGGAACTGCCTGCGCCGCAATCGCGGAAAGAATGAGTATCACGAAAACAATAAAAATAATCGCGAGAACTTGTTTCAGCATTTTCTCTCTCCTCTGCCCCGCACCATGCGAGGCATTTGTTATTGATATGTCATCAGCGATTTTTATATAGTCATCCTGAGATTTTTATATAGTCATCCTGAGCGGAGCGAAGGATCTCGGGGATTCTTCCCCCCGCATCAAGTGCGTGCGGGGTCAGAAATGACATGCTCTAAATTGTATGGTACAAAGCGCCGATAAGCGCTCGAAGAAGCTTGAATCAAGGCATAAAGGCGAGGAGGAGACGCCCAAAACCTCAAATCCAAACTTCTCCCAATGCTCATTTTTAACACGCAAAATCAGCCGGCGGAGGTAAATCTTCGGTATTTTAGCCAAAATAGGCCAAATTCCTCCGCTTATTCTTCTTTAATTGCTAACATTTTAGAATACCACTTTCTTCTGATTTTGTCAATAGTCTTGCAATGCGCACTAAAATATTGTATGCTTTAGACATTGCTTTTTAAAAAATTAATCATTTCGAGAAAAATCCCCCTCTGTCCCCTTGATAGAAATGGGAAGAAATGGATAATTCCGAAAAACAAAAATGGTTCCAACAAAAGTATTTTTTACCAAAGGCGTCGGACGGCACAAAGATTATCTGCAATCATTTGAATTGGCGCTTCGCGATGCCAGTATTGAAAAAAGCAATTTAGTTTATGTTTCCAGTATTTTTCCTCCGGGTTGCAAAATAATTTCGCATAGCGAAGGAGTAGCGCTACTCCATCCCGGACAAATTACTTTTTGTGTTATGGCGCGCAATGCCACAAATGAACCGAACCGCCTGGTTGCCTCATCAGTGGGGCTGGCAATACCCGCGGATATTTCTCATTACGGATACCTTTCGGAACATCATCCTTTCGGCGAAACAGATGAAAAAGCCGGCGAATATGCAGAGGACTTAGCCGCGACAATGCTCGCTTCAACGCTTGGTGTGGAATTCGATTCTAACGCCAATTGGGACGAGCGTGAAATGGTTTATAAAATGAGTGGCAAAATCGTCAAAACTTCCAATATCACCCAATCGGCGCAGGGCGAAAAAAATGGACTTTGGACAACGGTGATCGCCGCGGCAGTATTTATCCTTTGAACTTCAATAAAAAAATTGTTTCCCAAAAAGCCGCCCTAAAGGCGGTTTATGATTTTATCTATGGCCATTCGAAACTTATCCGCGAAAATCTATCTCTTCGCCATTTCCGAACTGCCGGCTTCAAGATAATTAAACTTTTCAACCGGCACCATATTGGTGGCGGTAATTTTATCTTTAATATTTGTGATTGATTGCGCCTCGGCGACTTTCAATTTTATTTTTTCATTCTGCTCTTTAAGCGCTTGAACCTGTTTTTCAAGTTCACGCACCTTAAATCCCTTAGCGGTTATATTGTTGACGACAAAAAAATAACCGCCGCCGATTAAAACCAAAAGCGTGACGATGATGATGTTGACGAAACTTTTTGATTTTTGTCTTTTATTTTGCATTCTGTTTCTCTGCCACCCGCAATTTCGCGCTGCGCGCCCGCGGATTTTGGCATATCTCCTCCTCGCCTGGAATAATCGGTTTTTTAGTTAAGACTTTAAAATTTTCTTTAAAAAAATGTTTAACGATTCTGTCTTCGCCCGAATGGAACGAAATGACCGCGAGCCGGCCACCCGGCGTCAGCACCTCTTTGGTTGCTTGCAAAACTTCCTTGAGCGCGACGAGCTCGTCGTTCACCGCAATCCGGAGCGCCTGAAAGACACGTGTCGCCGGGTGGATTCCGCCTATCCACGGAATCTCACGCGCTGAATGCAATTTTTCCCGATACGCCTCAAGAATTATGTCCCGAAGCGCTAACGTCGTTAAAATTTTCTGCCCCCTCCTCGCCTTTATTATTTTTTCCGCAATCAATTTGCTAAATTTTTCTTCGCCATATTTTCTAAAAATACTTTCCAGCTCTTCCGTGTTCCAAGTATTCACGATTTCGGCGGCGGTTAAATCATTATGTCTGCCGAAACGCATATCCAACGGCTCATCTTTTTGAAAAGACAGCCCGAGTCCGCCTTCTTCAAGTTCAATTGACGAGAACCCAAGATCCAAGAGCACGCCGTGCACGGGTTCAAAATTATTTCTGCGAACGATCTCTAAGAGATTCCGAAAATTGTCATTCGCAAAAATAATTCTCTCCGACCCAATTCCTTCTTTTTTTATCAAAGATTGTAAACGTGCTCCGGCCCCTTTGTCCAAATCTATGCCCAATAATTTTCCAGCTGGCCCGGTGCGGCGCAAAATTTCTATTGCATGTCCCCCGCCTCCGAGCGTGCAATCAATAAAATTCTGATTCGGCTTCGGATCCAACCATTCCATTGCCTCCCTTAATATAACTGGTACATGCATAACGAACTCGTTAATCCGTTAACTCGTTTCCGCCAAAGGCGCCTGCCTGCGGTAGGCAGGGATCCACCTCGGGCGGAAATAAATAATATTAAATTCCGAATTCAGATAATTTCTCCGCAATATTCCCCGCAGACTTCTCGTTGTTTAATTTATATTTGTCCCATTTTTCTTTATCCCAAATTTCCAAACGATTATACAAGCCGGCGATTGTCACTTCTTTTTTTAATCCGGCGTATTCGCGCAGATATTCCGGCAGCACCACCCTGCCCTGTTTATCAAATTCCACGTCCATCGCGCCGGAAAGCATCATTCTGGCAAACGGGCTGGAATAAGATTGCGCCGCAAGTTTGGCGGCGATCTTGTCCCATTCCTCGCGAGTATAAACAAAAAGGCAATTTTCTAAACCGCGCGTTACCACCGCTCCTGACGAAATAGCAAAACGAAACTTGACCGGTATCGCCAGCCGGCCCTTGTCGTCCATATTATGGTTGTACTCGCCGATGAACATTTTATTAGAAAGTAGAAAATAGAAAGCTAGAAATTAGTTGATGAAGTTTAAAATAAAATCTTGCCGCTGATTCTATTTTCTATTTTCTAAATTCTATTTTCTTAACAAACCCGACCAAACGAGGAGCGAAAATAAGAAGTCGCGCGCCTCTTTTTGCCGGCCGAAGCGCGCAACAGAGGGGTTTGAAAATATTTTTATTTTATTTTTTTCGCTCCTTGTCTGATCGTGTTTTTAAGAACTTAGTTGCGTAGCTTCAAATTGAGGACGGCGTTTATCTATTTTATTCAACCGAACCCTGCTTATTAGCAGGACTTATCCCCACATTTCCCCATATAATTCCAGTATACACCAAAAATCATAACTTTTCAACATTTTATAATAAATAAAAATTTCGCCTAAATTGGCGAAATTTCTGTAAAAACGAATCTTCTTAAGCCCATTGCTGTGGATAAGTCTATGCCATCTTTTCTCGTAATTTACGATGATATTCTATCGCAAATCGATGCGCCTCATCACGAACGTGGACTAAAATATCTTTATATTGCTCAGAGAGCCGCATAAGTTCCAGATTTTCTTTATCATAAACAAGCTCATCTTTTTTGCGAGTGATGCCTTTGGCAATGCCGACGATCGGAATTGATAATTTTAATTCACACAAAATTTCTTTAGCCGCATTCACTTGCCCCAAACCGCCGTCAATCAAAATTATATCCGGCCGCGGCCAATTATTTATAAAACGCCGGCGCAAAACTTCTTTGAGCATCGCAATGTCATTTATGCCCCGGACGGTTTTTATTTTAAATTTCCGGTATTCGGATTTTTCCGGCTCACCGTCTGCAAAAACCACCATACTGCCGACCGCCGATGTTCCGAAGATATTGGAAATATCATAACCTTCGATTCGACCGAAGATGTTTGTCATCCCCGACTCGATAGGGAATCCAGAAATCAATTGTCTGGATTCCCTCGATGACCATCGGGGGAATGACATATAATTATCATCCTTGGTAATCAACGCCGTATCTTGAATATGCTCCAGCGCAAAAATCATATCGCGAACTTTGACAGCCCTTTCAAATTCTTGCGCCTTAGACAATTTGCGCAACTCCGATCTTAAATTTTTAATAATCAATTTCTTTTTGCCGGAAAAAAATAAAATTAAATTTTTAATCGTCCGACTATAATCTTTCTTCGAGATTACACCGATACAAATTCCAGGGCAAAGTCCAATTTGATAATTAAAACACGGGCGTTTCGCTTGCCTAATTTCTGTCGGCAAATGGCTGTTCCAGGGAAAAATTCGCCGGAGAATGGCAAGTGCGGCGCGAATTGACGAGGCGGAAACAAACGGACCAAAAACTTTCTTAGTCTTAACGCATTTTAATTCCGTTCCGCGGACCAATAACACGCGCGAATAATCTTCTTTTGTGAAAACCACATATAAGAAAGATTTATCATCTTTATCTTTTATATTAAACTTCGGCTGATATTTTTTTATCAGCTCCGACTCCAAAATCAGCGCCTCAATTACCGTCGGTGTCTTAATGTAATCTATCTCGCGAATTTCCAAAACTAATCGGCCAATCCGATTATCGTGCGCTTTTAAAAAATATGAAGATACGCGGCGCTTCAGCGACCCCGCTTTTCCAACATAAATTACCGCCCCAGCCGCGTCTTTCATTTTATATACGCCGGGCGAATTGGGGAAACTGCTGTTTTTAACTTTGACTGTTTTTGGAATCATAAAACTTTTTTTAAATACTCTCCCGTAAAAGATTTCTTATTGCGTGCGATTTCTTCGGGCGTCCCAGAGGCCATAATTTCCCCGCCGCGATCGCCGCCCTCTGGGCCAAGATCAATAATATAATCAGCGGTTTTAATTACATCAAGATTGTGTTCAATTATAAGCACCGTGTTTCCGCGATCCACTAAACGATTTAAAACCGAAAGCAATTTTTCCACGTCAATATAATGCAATCCGACCGTCGGTTCATCAAGAATATATAACGTTCGCCCAGTACCGCGGCGGGCAAGCTCTGAACCGAGTTTCACCCGCTGCGCCTCGCCCCCGGAAAGCGTTGTTGCTGGTTGCCCAAGTCGCAGATATCCGAGCCCGACTTCATTTAAAATTTTTAGACGATCGTGAATCCACGGAATATCGCGGAAAAAATTATCTGCTTCTTCAATCGTCATCTGCAACACTTCATCAATATTTTTTTCCTTAAACCGAACGTCCAGCGTTTCGCGATCAAACCGTTTTCCGCCGCAAACCTCGCACGGCACGTAAACCGTCGGCAAAAAATGCATCTCAATCGCGATTGTGCCGTTGCCTTCGCAATTTTCACAGCGCCCGCCCGGACGATTAAAGCTAAAACGCCCCGGTTTCCAGCCCCGGACGCGCGCTTCGGGCGTCGCGGCAAACAATTCGCGGATGTAAGTGAAAGCGCCGGTATAAGTTGCGGGGTTGGAACGCGGCGTGCGGCCGATTGCCGACTGGTCAATGACAACGACTTTGTCCAGATATTCCAAACCCGAAATGCTTTTATGCTCGCCAACCCCATAATGAGTATGATAAAACTTATTGGCCAAAAATTTATAAAGCACTTCGTTCACCAAAGTTGATTTTCCAGAACCGGAAACGCCGGTTACGCAAACCATCCGGCGAAGCGGAATTTCCACATTGATATTTTTAAGATTGTTGGCCCTTGCGCCGAGAATCTTGAGGCGTTCGCGAGAATGGACACGGCGAGATTTGGGAACAGCAATTTTCTTTTCGCCGCGAAGATAGTCTAAAGTTAATGATTTCCCCGCCCCAGGCGAAGTCAAATGGCCGCTTCCAAGCAAAAGTTCTTCGGTCGGTCCGGCAACGACAACCTTGCCGCCATGCTCGCCCGCTCCCGGGCCCAAATCAACCAAATAATCAGATGCTAAAATAGTATCTTCATCGTGCTCTACGACAATAATCGTGTTCCCCGCATCGCGAAGATCGCAAAGAGTTTTAATTAGTTTGGCATTATCTCGCTGATGAAGCCCGATCGTCGGTTCATCTAATACATACAGCGCGCCCACAAGCCGAGAGCCGATTTGCGACGCCAGACGGATGCGCTGCGCCTCGCCGCCGGAAAGCGTTCCGGCCTGACGCGAAAGCGTAAGATAATCAAGCCCGACATCAAGCATAAATTTGAGCCGGCTTTTTATCTCTTTTATAACGCCTGCGGAAATTTCCTGTTCGCGTTCGGTCAAATTTAATTCTTCAAAAAATTTATGCGCCGCACCGATCGAAAGCTGCCCGACCTCCCAGATATTCTTTTTGCCCACAAAAACATGCAAAGATTCTTTTTTGAGCCTTTTGCCGCCGCAGACCGCGCACGGCTTTTCGGAATATACATATTCAACGCCCAATCCATGGCAACCTTCGCAGGCGCCATACGGACTATTGAATGAAAATAATCTCGGCTCGATTTCCGGAAAAGAAAAACTGTCGTTCGCGCATGCGAATTTTGACGACATAATAAGTTCTTCACCGTCGTCAAGAATCGCCGTAATAACGCCGTTCCCGTATTTTAAGGCGAGCTCGACGCTTTCCGCCAAACGCCGACGCAGTCCCGTGTTGCCCTCAATCGGCCAACCGAGCTGGATTTTATCAACTACGAGCTCTATCGTGTGCTGTTTATAACGAGAAAGCACGATTCGGTCGCGCAAATTTTTTATTTTCCCGTCAACCCGCACTTCCGAAAAACCGTCGCTTAAAAAATCATAAAGCATTTGATAATACTCTCCCTTTCGACCGCGCACTGCCGGCGCAAGAATTTGCACTTCATTGGAAGATTTTTTTACCGCTCCAACTATATGCATCCTGCCAACCTTCCGCAAAATCGCGCCAACCATCTCTTCCTGCGTCATTTTTTTTATGTCCGCTCCGCAAATCGGACATATCGGATGCCCGATGCGGGCATAAAGCACGCGCAAGTAATCATAAATTTCAGTAATCGTCGCTACCGTTGAACGCGGATTGGCGCTATGAGCTTTTTGATCGATAGAAATCGCCGGCGAAAGGCCCTCGATTTCATCAACGTCTGGCTTGTCCATTTGCCCCAAAAACTGCCGAGCGTATGCTGAAAGCGATTCAACATAACGGCGTTGGCCTTCGGCAAAAATCGTGTCAAACGCCAAAGATGACTTCCCCGACCCGGAAAGCCCTGTAAACACGATCATTTTGTTCCGCGGCAACTCGAGAGAAATATTTTTCAAATTATGCTCCCGTGCTCCACGAATTATTATTTTATCCTGCATATGATTGACAGAACTCAAAATTTGTACTATCGTTAATTTTAGACGTGTTCCTTAATCCGAGGAGAAACAATGCGCCAATTCATTGTCACTATCCTTGCGACAGTCGGCATCGCCATCCTCGCCGGATTTTGGTTCCTTTTTTTCACCGCATTGGGCGATTACATCTTGAGGGTCAGTATCGCATTTTACGGTTCATATCTAACTATAGCTCTGCTCATAATCTTGGCCATAGCAATCTGCCTTGTAATTGCCATTGTAAAACTCAACAAACATTGGAGAAAGAGAAAGAAATGAACGCAGCGCTCAAATGCCTGATTATCGTCGCTGCGCTTCCGCTTGTCACTATCTGCGGAATGGCCCTTTTTATTCTCCGCCCCTTTGAAAGTTGCACTGACGAAGATAATTATTATCGCGGAAAATAGCGATTCAATCGCGCCCCCGCATTCTAAAACGATGCGGGATTTTTTATTCTTTTTTTCAAAACCGCAATCTCGTCTCTGAGCAAAGCCGCGAGCTCAAAATCTAATCTCCCAGCCGCCTCGCGCATTTCTTTTTCCTTTTCCTTGATAATTTCTCCAGCCAACCTTCCTTCTTCGGGTAAAATGTCAAGCGCTAAAATCTTTTTACCGCGCCTTTCTTCCTGCTTCATTATATCTCCCAAAATATCCTTAATTTTTTTCTTAACGGTCTGCGGCGTGATGCCATGTTTTTTATTATGCGCAAGCTGGAGCGCGCACCGACGATTAGTTTCGCTAATCGCTCGCTTCATTGAGTCGGTGATATTGTCCGCATAAAGAACAACCTGCCCAAAAACATTCCGCGCCGCCCGCCCGATGGTTTGAATAAGCGAAGTTTCTGACCGCAAAAATCCTTCTTTATCGGCATCAAGAATCGCGACCAAAGTTACCTCCGGCAAATCCAAGCCCTCGCGCAGAAGATTCACGCCCACCAAACAATCAAACGCGCCGCGCCGAAAATCAGTAAGGATTCTGACTCGCTCCAGAGTATCCACGTCGCTATGAACATAGCGGACCTTGATTTTGAGCGATTCAAGATATTCAGTCAGGTCTTCAGCCATTTTTTTGGTAAGCGTTGTCACGAGCACACGTTCTTTTTTTATGACGCGCTCCTTGATGCGCAGAATAAGATCATCAATTTGGCTCATATTCTTTTTTGTTTCGGTAATCGGCGCAACAATAATTTCCGGATCGACAAGTCCGGTCGGACGGATAATTTGTTCCACAATTTGCGAGCTATTTTTGTATTCAAAATCCCCGGGAGTAGCAGAAGTAAAAATTGTTTGTTTGATCCGCGCCTCGAATTCCGGCCACTTAAGCGGACGATTATCGGCCGCGCTCGGTAGCCGAAATCCGTGTTCAATAAGCGTTTCTTTGCGGCTTCGATCGCCTTCAAACATTCCACGGATTTGCGGCAAAGTAACATGCGACTCGTCGATCACGCATAAAAAATCATCTGAAAAATACGAAAGCAAGGTTTCCGGCGGCTCGCCGGCGGCGCGGCCGGAAAGATGCCGCGAATAATTTTCAATTCCATGGCAATAGCCAACTTGCCGCATCATTTCAAGATCATAACGCGTGCGCCGCTCTAAACGCTCAGCTTCAAGCAGTTTGCCCGCGCGTTCAAAATACTTTAATCGTTCCGCAAGTTCATTGCGGATAGCCCGGATTGCTCGCTCCCGCTCCGGCCCAAAAGTGACAAAATGTTTCGCCGGAAAAATCCAAACCGCAGATTCTTTAGATTTTATCTTGCGCGTAATAGGGTCTATCGCCAATATCTCTTTAACCGCGGGCGCGCCATGCGCAGATCGCGCAGATTTTTTGGATATCTGTGTTATCTGTGAAGATGAATCGGTGATGCCAAACTCAACTCTATAAATCACTTCATCATCCGCCGGCATAATTTCAAAAACCTCGCCGCGGACACGGAAAGTTCCGCGTTTTAAATCGAAATTTGTTCGCTCAAACCGCATCTCTATAAGTTGATGGATAATTTCGTCGCGCCGCATTACGCGCCCGACTTCAAAACGTAAAATGCTTTTTTCGTACGTTTCCGGCGCGCCCAGGCCGTAAATGCACGATACTGAAGCGACAATAATAACATCCTTGCGAGTGAGAAGCGAAGCTGTGGCCGCGTGACGCAAGCGGTCAATCTCTTCATTTATCATCGCTTCTTTTTCTATGTAAATATCAGTTTTGGGCAAATATGCTTCGGGTTGGTAATAATCATAATAGGAAACAAAATAATGCACGGCGTTATCCGGAAAAAATTCCCGAAATTCGTTGCAAAGCTGAGCCGCCAAAGTTTTGTTATGAGCGATGACAAGCGTCGGCTTTTGGATTTTTTGAATGACATTTGCGATCGTAAAAGTTTTGCCCGAGCCCGTAACGCCAAGCAGAGTTTGATATCTCGAGCCGCGATTCAAGCCGATGGCCAATTTTTCAATCGCCTTCGGCTGATCCCCAGCTGGTTTGAATTTTGACTTCAGCTTAAAATTCATAAAAATGCGCAAAATCCCCTAAAAGACCAGTCTTATAGGGGTACTACAATCAATTTTGTTTGACTAAAATATAACTCCGAACGCGCGAAGTGTCAAGCCTTGACAAAACCTCAAAAATATGCTATATTTAGCTATTAGCGGATATCGTGTCGAGTCATTACGGCCTGTGGCTAATTTTGCTAAGAGAAGTAATGGCCGGACAAAATATCTGTGTAATTCGTGAAAATTTGTGCAATCAAATATGCGAATCGCGATGATCGGACAAAAAGGCATCCCAGCTCTTTGGGGCGGCATTGAACGCCACGTTGAAGAGCTTTCCGCACGTTTAGCAAAAAACGGCCACGCGGTTTTTGTGTTTGCCCGAGGGTGGTATACCAAAATTCCAAAAAGCGCGCGCTTCGGTAAAACTCGCGGCAGAAGGGATATAATGGAATACCGCGGGACAAATATCGTTTTCGCGCCCACGATTCACACAAAACATTTTGACGCGATTATACATTCTCTTTTTTCCACTTTCAAGGCACTGCGCCTAGGCGTTGACGTTATTCATTATCATGGCGTCGGTCCGGCACTCGTTTCGTGGATTCCAAAATTTTTCGGTTTTGACGGAAAAGTTATTATAACCTTCCATTGCATTGACCGCAAACATAAAAAATGGGGATTTTTCGCCCGCGCCGCGCTCCGCATCGGAGAATTGATGGCTTGTCGCTTTGCCGACCGAACAATCGCCGTTTCCGAAGTGCTCAGGCAATACTGCGATGAAGCCTACAATACCGAAACCGCAGTGATTCCGAATGGCGTTTCTATCCCTCGTTTCCGCAAAGCGCGTTTGATCAAAAATTTCAACCTTGAATCATACAAATATCTTGGATTTTTTTCACGCCTTGTTCCGCATAAAAATGCGCATCTTTTGATTGCCGCGTGGAAAAATATTCGCGCCAAAAATCCCGCGCTTCTCCGCGGGATAAAACTCGCGATTGTCGGCGACTCAAGCTTCACCGATAAATATGTTGAATATCTTAAAAAAATTTCCGCCGACGATACTTCAATCGTAATGACTGGCTATCAATCCGGCGCGACGCTTGAAGAACTTTTTTCAAACGCCAAATTTATCGTGCACCCCTCGGAATCCGAAGGTCTTTCTATCGCCGTGCTTGAAGCGATGTCTTATGGAAAACCGGTGCTTGCCTCCGATATTCCGGAAAATAAAGAGGCGCTTGGTAATTGCGGATTTTATTTTAAACGCAATAATTCGGAAGATCTAGAGCGTCAAATTATTTCTGTTTTAAGAAAAAAAACACTTAAAAAAATCGGCGATCGCGCCAAACTGCGAATAACGGAAAATTTTGATTGGAAAAAAATAGTAAAACAAACAGAGTCTGTTTATAAATTATCGGAATTAAAACTGGCGGAAACGATAACCTAAAATTTAACAAGACGCACGCAAAAGACGCTCCCTAATTAATCGGAGCGTCTTTTGTATTCCGGGCGGCTAATTAAATGATCAGCATCGCGTCTCCAAACGAATAGAATTTATATTTTTGTTTGATTGCCTCTTTATAGGCTTTAAAAATATTTTCCCGACCGGCAAACGCGGAGACCAAAACCAAAAGAGTAGATTTTGGCAGATGAAAATTAGTGATGAGGCCGTCAATAATCTTAAACTCAAATCCCGGCCGGATAAACAGATCGACGAAGCCGCTAAATTCTCGGACTACAGACGACAGACTACCGACTACAGCTTTATTTTTTTTCATAGATACCAATCTGTGGTCCGTAGCCCGTAGTCTGTAGTCTGTAGTCAACCGAGCAATCCCCTCGAGCGCCCGCGTAGTAGTGGTGCCCACGGCAATAACGCGCCGACCGGCGGATTTGGCGGCATTAATTTTTTCCGCCGTTGCGGCATCAATTTCTACCCATTCGGCATGCATTTTATGCGCTAAAATATCCTCCTCGCGAATCGGCAAGAATGTGCCAAGACCAACATGAAGCGTAATTTCCGCAAATTCAATCCCCTGCTTTTTTAATTTTTTTATCAATTCTTCTGTAAAATGAAACCCGGCGGTCGGGGCCGCGACCGAACCGACTTTTTGCGCATAAATTGTTTGATAATCGTCTACCGATCCTACTTCCTCTTTGATATATGGCGGAATTGGGATGTGCCCATATTTGTTGGCAAGCGCAATAACATTATCCGGCGTGAGATTAAAATTAACTACTAATTCTCCTGCGTTATTTTTGGAAATAATTTTACACGCAAAATCATCTGCGAATTTTACGCAAGTTCCAATCTGCAATCGCCGACCTGGTTTGCCGATGGCGAGCCAGTAACTTCTATCGTCATTTCGAGCATCACGAAAAATCCCTTCGGTCGTCTCAGAGAGATCCTTCGCTTCGTTCAGATCCTGATCCGTACTTGATACAGGAATGACATCAACTGGCCTAATCAAAAAAATCTCGACCTTCTTGCCGCCCAATTGGCCGAAGAGCCGCGCCTTAAAAACTTTCGTATTATTTATAACCACCAAATCTCCCGAACGCAAAAAATCTCCGATTTCAAAAAAACGACGATGCAAAATTTCACCGTTTCTACGATTTAAAACTAAAAACCGGCAAGTATCGCGCGGCTTCATCGGCTGCTGGGCAAGTAATTCCGTCGGCAGATAATAATCAAAATCTCCCAACCTCATCAATGATATTCTAACATTCGTTAGAATGTTGGAATGTTTTAATAAATTTTACGATCGTTTTTCCGTACGGCGACAAAGAATGTAAAACTAATCGTCCTTGATATTTTTTATTCAAAAGACCCGCCTCCACTAAACGACAAGTGTGCACCGAGATTGTCTTGAAATGACAATTGAGTTTTTCGGCGATATCTTCCATTGAAAGACCGCTGTTATCCGACAAAAGCAACAAAATGTCCAAACGGCGATGATTGGCAATACCCTTAAAGTGCCTCTCAAGTTGTTTGCTATTTTTCACACTATTATTCTAACATTCTAACGAATGTTAGAATGTTATTTAAAAAATATTTTGACTTCATGGACCAAGCTTAAATTTTTACAATCTCTTCCCACGGAAAACCCAAGCGGCCGAAATGGCCATAAGCCGCAGTTTCGCGATAAATAGGCCGGCGAAGGCCTAAGCGCTCAATAATTGCTTGTGGACGGAAATCAAAATTTCTACGGATAATTTCGGATAAATCTTTACCGTCGTTCGCGCGCGCGGAAACCATTATCGGTTCGGCGCGGCCGATGGCATAAGCCGCGGAAACAAGGCATGATTTGGCAAAGCCGTTCGCAACCAAATTTTTTGCCGCAAACCGACACATATACGCGGCCGAACGGTCAACCTTGGTGGCGTCTTTTCCGGAAAATGCGCCGCCGCCGTGCGGCAAAAGTCCGCCATAAGTATCTACCATAATCTTTCGCCCGGTCAGTCCGGTGTCAGCCGCAAATCCGCCCAAAACAAACCGGCCCGCTGGATTAACTAAAATCTCCACGCTACCCAAATCGCCGACAATCGGCTGGACCAGATATTGCGCCAATGCTTCATGCATCTCATGCAGCAAAACATTTTCCGCGTGCTGGGTGGAAACCAAAATCGTTTTAACACGATCTTTATCCACTGTTACCTGCGTTTTACCGTCCGGACGAAGCCAGCCGAAGTCCGGATGATTGCGACGCAAAAACGCCAAACGGCCTGCGAGACCGTGCGCGAGGACGACCGCTCTCGGCATCAATTCCGACGTTTCGTTGGTTGCATACCCATACATTATCCCCTGATCCCCAGCACCGCCGGTATTAACTCCCACCGCAATATCCGGAGACTGACGCTCGATGTTCACCATCACTTCCAAATCGTCGTCGTAACCAATTTCTTTATAAATATTTCTTGCGACTTGCTCAATGTTGATATCGGCCTTGCTCGTAATTTCTCCGCCAATCATTAAAAGGCCGTGCGAACCAAAGGTTTCCACGGCCACGCGCGACATCGGATCGCGCGACAAATATTCGTCTAAAATCGCATCAGAAATCTGATCGCAAACCTTGTCTGGATGTCCTTCAGTAACTGATTCTACAGTTTTCATAAAATGGCAATCGGCAATTAGACTTCGGACTTCTGTATTAACGGCTGATAACTGAAGTCAAATAGCCGATAGCTAATTTAGCCCCAACCGGATTTGAACCGGTGTTCCTGCGCTGAGAACGCAGTGTCCTGGACCGGGCTAGACGATGAGGCCGCACTTTCTATGATAAAAGATTACTATCTTTTAATTAAAAAGTCAACCATAAAAATGCCCTAAAAATACTGCAAAGGACACCTAAAAAGCAAAAAAACTCCGCAATAAGCGGAGTTGCAAGGATTTGATTTATTATGTTGGCCATAATACCGCTCCGATATTCGTCGGGACGGATGAAGGTCTATAAAATATATTGTCGGCGGACTTGCCTACCGGCATGCAGGGCCGACACCGCTCATAAAAAACCTACTCAGATACTCTGTCCCGATGTCCATCGGGGCAGGGTCGGGTTTATTGCCTTCTTTCATCGCGTTTGAGTCTAAACGCCTCTTTAAATCTGCTATAGGCAATCAATAAAAAAGTCATCATCAAAAAAGCGAAAAAAGAAGTACTTAAAAAAAACAGAATGACCCCGACCGCCGCCAAAAATGCCGCGACAGCCCCGAGAACAAACTCCGCCGCGCAACTCTTCTTGCGGGTGGCGGTAAGGGTTAAAATCACAAGGTACGTGAAAAAAAGAATTATCGCGAGCTTATCCAGAACAACAATCATTTTTCCTCGCCTCCTTTTTCTTCTCCCGCTTCCGTAATTTTTGGCGGCAAAATCAAAGCGCAAACCGCCAGATACGCAAACAAAATCAATACGATCCACGCCGGAGCGCGACTAAAAAACACGAGAATTGTTTCAAGAATCGCCAAAACGAACGCAAAAACCATAACAAAAATTCCATACCCGCGATTTTGATACCAAAATCCTCTGAAAAGGGCGAAAAATATAAGCGCATAAATCATCAGCAAAGACACGGTTTCCATTTTTTCAAGCATTGCTCACCTCTGTTTTGTAAAAGAACTGATCTTGTTATTAACATTAATAAAAAAATAAAACGCCGTCAAGAAGTTATAAGTCAAATCTACTCCGCTCCCCGTCATAGTCAACAAATCAAAAGACGGCCTCGCGGCCGTCTTAATTCTGCAATTTGAAATCTGCATTCTGAAATTAATAGTCCATCCCGCCACCCATACCCGGCATCCCACCACCATGCATATGCGGCTCTTCTTTCTTTGGGATATCGGTTACTACCGCCTCCATCGTGAGAAAAATCGCGGCGATTGACGCGGCGTTTTGAAGCGCATAGCGCGTGACTTTGGTCGGATCGATAATACCGGCGGCAACCAAATCTTCATACCTGTCCGACGCGGCGTTATAGCCGAAATTTCCTTCATGTTTTTTAACTTCCTCGACAACAACCGCGCCATCCTTGCCGCCATTTGCCGCAATCTGACGAAGCGGCTCTTCGAGTGAACGGCGGAGAATCGCGAGACCAACTTTTTCTTCGCCAACGACGTCAGCGCGGTCAAGGACATTGATAACGCGGAGCAAGGCCACGCCGCCGCCCGGAACAATTCCTTCCTCTACCGCGGCTTTAGTGGCATTCAGGGCATCCTCAATACGGTATTTCTTTTCTTTCATTTCGGACTCTGTTACGGCGCCAACCTTGATGACGCCGACCCCGCCGGCTAATTTAGCCAAACGTTCTTTTAATTTATCTTTATCATATTCGGAGGTAGCCATTTCTAATTCCTTGCGGATTTGCGCGACGCGGTTTTTAACTTTTTCCGCGTCCCCCGCGCCTTCGATGATGGTGGTATTTTCTTTGGTCGCGATAACTTTGCGCGCTCGTCCGAGATCATCAAGCGAGGCATTTTCTAGCTTTAAGCCAACATCTTCAGAAATAACCTTGGCGCCAGTCAAAACCGCGATATCCTGTAACATCTCTTTACGACGATCACCGAAACCCGGAGCTTTGATTGCAAGACCGCTGAAAGTTCCACGAAGTTTATTAACAACCAAGGTGGCGAGCGCTTCGCCCTCCACATCATCAGCAATGATAACAATTTCTTTTTTTCCGGCGGTGGCAACTTTTTCCAAAATCGGCAGAAGCTCTTGGTTGACCGAAGAAATCTTTTTGTCGGTGAGTAAAATATAAACATCATCATAAACCGCTTCCATTCTTTCCGGATTGGTAATCATATACGGCGCAATATAACCGCGGTCAAAGCGCATCCCACGCACAACTTCTTTAGACATTCCGAATGACTGCGACTCTTCAACGGTAATGACACCGTCTTTGCCGACCTCGCTTATCGCTTCGGCGATGATTTTTCCGATTTCCGCGTCATTGGCCGAGATGGAAGCAACCTGCTCAATTTCCGCGCCTCCCGAAACTGGCTTGGAAATTTTTTCTTTAAGTTCACGAACAACAGCTTCTACGCCCTTTTCAATTCCGCGCTTGATTGCTAAGGGATTGGCACCGGCAGTAACATTTTTCACGCCCTCGGCAATCATAATTTGCGCAAGCAAAGTCGCGGTGGTAGTGCCGTCGCCGGCCACATCATTAGTTTTAGAAGCAACTTCCTTAACCAGTTCCGCGCCGATGTTTTCAAACTTATCTTCAAGTTCAATTTCCTTGGCTACGGTCACGCCGTCTTTGGTGATTGTTGGCGCTCCAAAGCCTTTATCCAAAACGACATTTCGTCCTTTTGGACCAAGAGTGATCTTTACGGTGTTAGCTAATTTATCCACACCGCGCTTTAACGATTGACGGGCGGCCTCGTCGAAAATGATTTGTTTGGACATACTTTTCAATGCAGAATGCAGATTGCAGAATGTAGAATTATTCTGCATTCTGAATTCTGAAATCTGAATTTAGTTACTCAATCACCGCAAGAATTTCGTTTTCTTGCAGAACGAGATATTCTTTGCCGTCAATTTTAATTTCATCGGGAGAATATTTTTTAAACATTACTTTATCGCCAACCCTGACGGACATTTGGGCGCGCATTCCGTTTTCCAAAACTTTGCCCGGACCGACGGCAATAACTTCGCCTTTTTCCGGACGCTCTTTGGAGGCGGTGTCCGGCAAAATAATTCCCGCCACCGCGGCCTCGGTTTCAGCCAAGGGTTTTACGATCACGTGATCGTTTAGAGGTTTTAACATAATCTGATTGCAGATTGCAGATTGCAGATTGCAGAATCAATTCTGAAGTCTGAATTCTGAAATCTAAACTTAATTTGCTCAAAATTATCAAAAATTAACTAAATCCTTCGCCCAATATTGGCCTGATTTTCTTAGTAAAGATTAGCAAAAAAGAATACAAAATGTCAAGAGGTCGCATTTACTAAAATGACCCCGACACATCGAGAGTCCTGCAAATCCGAATTATCTTATAAAATCAAGCCGGCATAAGCTACCCAAAGAATGATTCCCGGGTAAAGTGACCAAAGATAGTGGTCAAATAGGCCAACGATTAAAAACGGCGCGAGACAAATAAGTTTTTTCCAAGAAATTATTCTTCTAAAAACAAAAATTGCCGTGGCGATGATTAGCATACCGATCGCGCCGAGTTCCGCAAGCGCCAAAACAAAAACATTGTGCACCGGCTGATGGGCGTAAGCCGGACGGCCTGAATCAATTTCGTTATGCACCGCGCGGACATAATTACCAAGACCGACTCCCAAAAACGGATGTTTTTTAATAAGTGTCCATGCCTCGCCATAATAGCTCATTCGCTCTGATGAAGATTTAATTTCGAGCCGGCTATCCGCAGCTGTCCGCGCCGAAACGAGCGGCCATAATAATATCGTAAGGCATATTATAGCTACGAACGACGTCCAAAGGCCGATTATCAAAGATGATGATTTTAACGATTTTATGCGCGTTATCCAAAAAATCAGGAGACCGACAATTAACGCAATCCAGGCACTGCGGGAAAAAGTAAAAAAGAGGCCGACGGTAAGAATAGGCAATATAAACAAAACAATTTTTTGTGCCATTCCCGTGCAGGCGGAGATCCGCGATTTTTTTTCTGGATTCCGGATCGAGTCCGGAATGACATTATTATTTTGGCTATAAATAATTAGCAGTAAAATCGCCGCGACTAAGTAGCCGGCCAAAATATTCGGATGCGGGAGAGAGCCGTAGGCGCGTAACCACCGGCCAAAATCAGTCTCGATGACATACGTACCCAAAACGCTTGGATCATGCACCGCCATCCCGAGCCACTTAGAAGCAAAAGCCGTCTGTGAAAAAAATTGTTGAATCCCCAACAACGCCTGTACCATTCCTCCGCCCACAAACCCCCATACCAAGACTGTCCGACTACCATTGGCGGTAGGGTCGCCTACAGCAAACAATCTAATAATTAAAAATAATAAAATTCCCTCCAAAAATAAACGCAAATAATTAAATGTTACGAGTGTCGGGTGAGCCAGCAAGAAAACAAAAAAACAAAAAAACAAGAAAACAGAAATTTTAAAACGTCTGCTTCTGCCTTCGGTGTCAAAAACCAATTTGCGGCGATTGATGAAAAAATCCGCAATCACTAATATGACAATCAACCACAAAAGAATTTCCGAGCCGTAGAGCGAAACCGTCCCATGTTCAAAATACCCGCCGTTCAAAACGCCCGGGGAAACAATCAGCCGGGTCTGGAACGGAAGAAAGTGAAGAAGAACGGTCAATAATATTAAAATTAATTTGCGCATATTTAACCTAATTAAACTTTTCAAGCGCATCTATCGCGTCTATAAACTTTCTGCGATATATTTCTCTACGATCATTTGTATGTAACTTTAAAACGCCGTTCCCAATTGCCACACGCGTATCTTTATTCATCATTCCCCTAATTTCCAAGGGCATTATTTTTATTTGAACTTTTTTGTACAATTCCTCGCTCAAAGCGCGTTTCTCCAAAAACCTTTTGAATGCTCGCCCGAACCATCCGAGCTTTACCGCAATTGACGCGCTTGCATGCCCGAACACGGCATTGGGCAAATAATTACGAAACCATCGATTTTGGTCGGCAAATTTTTCAAAAACCTTTTTTCCAAAAATCGGCATAAATTGGCTTACCCAATAAATATAATGAATATCTGGAACGCTGCCCGCTTCTGGCAACATAAATTCTTCGATATTTATGTGATTTTCATCAACAATAAAATTGACACATAGCTTATTTTTTTTGTTATAAAATATCGGCTTAAAACAAAAAATTCGCGCTAAAGTATTGATAAAAAATCGCGCGGTCCATACCCGCCCGAGCGACACGATAATGAAAAAATCTATGTCACTCCGCTCGCTAACATTTTGATACGCAAGATTGTTGGAAATGGCAATGCCGTGGACAAAAGGCATAAGCGCGAGCAATTTAGCAAACCATTTCGCGCGCTGAAGTTTTTTAATCGCAAACGCTTGGCGGGTAAGCCGCAGACGCACAATGCTCCCGCGCCCGCGCAAAAAATAAAAACCGTTATCGCATTCCACATAACGGTTTAATTTATTTAGCGCGCTTCTAAGCTCTAAAAAACTTGGCGATTCCCCGCAGGCGGCCGCCAGAAATAGATTTCTATGAATTTCTTGAGCGGTTAACGGGTAATCGAAAATATCAAAATAGACAATTGTCGACAAAATTGCTTTTGAAATCGGCATACTAAATTACGAAAAGATACGAAAGTACGAAAATTAAATTTTGTATTTTCGTAAAATTTAGTACTTTCGTATAATTTCAATCTTTTGACATCGCCACTCCGCTGGGCTCGACACCCGGGGCCATCATCTTTTCTTTTTTCGATCCGGCAATCTCTTTCACTAATTCATCGCGCACTAACATTTTTTCCGCCGAAAGAGAAAGAACCTCCGCGGCGCTTATGATAAATTGATTCTTAAAAAAAATATTCTCACGGTTCACGACGACATACCTCAAAATTGACTGCACCGTCGCGTCAACTTCGAAATCCGTAATTTTTCCGATAAAATGCCCCGATTCGGTAAAAACCGAAAGTCCGATTAATTGTTTGGCTTTTAAAAAATCCGACATAACTATTGGCTATTGGCTATTGGCTTAGGACTCGATTGCTTGTTATTTCTAAAACTCCACCACTGCTGAAGAACGGTAAGAAGCGTCATCACAAGCCAGTAAAGCGTAAGTCCACCCGGCAAGCTCATTCCGATAAAAACAGTCATAAGGGGCATAAAATAAAGCATTTGTTTATTCATAATCGCCATCATTCCCTCATCTTTGGCGCCTTCCCCCGCCTTCTTTGGCGGCTGACTGGTAGAAAGCATTTTTGCCTGCCAAAACTGCGCCGCGCCGGCCAAAATCGCAAGCGCAAAATTCGGCTTTGAAAGATCCAAAAATCCAAAACTGACCACGTTAATCGTTTCGGGATTTTTTACAAACGGATAAAGCATTTCCATCTTTTGAGATTTCAACCCGGCCATAAGCGACTGATACAGCGCGATCAAAAACGGAAACTGGATAAGAAGCGGCAGACACGAGGAAAACGGGCTTACTTTTTCCCGCGCATAAAGTTCCATAATTGCCTTGGTTTGCGCCTGTTTATCGTCTTTATACTTTTCCTGAATTTCTTTAAGCTTCGGCTGAAGGGTCTGCATCGCTTTTTGCGATTCCAGGGATTTTTTAGAAAGTGGATAAAGCAAAAGCTTGATTATAATTGTCAAAAGAACAATGGCGATGCCGATATCATGCCCGGGGATAACATCGTAAAGCCAAACCAAAAAATTAAAAATCGGCTGAGAAAAAATTATTCTGTAAAGCTCGAGCATGAGGGTAGAATCTAGAAATTAAAAACTAGAAAATAGAAATTGTCCGCCTTGGGCGGAGAGATTTGAGATTATCCCTCTTTCTTCTCCCCCATTTCAACCTTCTCCAGCGTTTCCTCCGCCGCTTCTTTTTTTGCCTCTTTTTCTTCATCTGTCGCCACCGGTTTCGCAGATTCTTCGCTTCCAGTTATTACCTCTTTGACTTCGCCGGACGGAGTCTCTTCAAGAATATCTATTCTCCAGCCGGTAAGTTCGGTGGCCAGACGGACATTTTGACCGCCGCGGCCGATGGCGAGCGAAAGCTGATCCGCTTTAACGACGACCGTCGCAATCTTTGCCTCCTCATTTAATTTAACATCTTTTGCCTTAGCTGGCGAGAGGGCATTGGAGATATAAACCACCGGATTTTCATCCCAGGCGATAACGTCGATTTTTTCTCCGCCCAATTCGGCGATTATAGTCTGGATGCGCGCGCCACGCTGGCCGATGCAAGAGCCGATCGGGTCGATATTTTCCGCAAAGGAACGCACGGCGATTTTAGCGCGCGCGCCGGCCTCTCGAGCAATGGCTTTAATTTCAACGACGCCGCTGCCAATTTCTGGAATTTCGGTTTCAAAAAGGCGGCGAACGACTTCGCGGCTCGTGCGCGAAAGAAGAATTTCCGGCCCCTTAGTAGTCAAACTGACTGATTTAACATAAACCTTGATCCTTTGGCCGGGATTATATCTCTCCATTTCAATCTGATCTTCCGGCAGCATTACGCCAGTTGCCTTGCCGAGGTCGATCAAAACTACGCGACCCTCGCGCCGCTGAACAGTGGCTGTGATCACCTGCCCCTCGCGTGATTTAAATTCACCAAAAACAGCTTCACGCTCAACTTCACGAATTCTTTGCATAATTACCTGCTTCGCAGTTTGCGCGGCCATGCGGCCGAATTCGCCGGGGACCGAAAGCTCCTGAATCAATGTTTCACCAATTTGCGCGTCGGATTTAATCTTCTTAGCATTTGACAACGAGATATTCATCTTGGGATGAAAACGCGGCTCAACTTCAGCTGTCTGCTCTCCGCTTTCAGCTGTCGGCTGTCCGCTGACTGCTGACTGCTGACTGCTGACTGCTGACATGGGCGGCTCAATTCCGGCTTCGCGCATTTTTTGCCTCTCCTCCATCTCTTTTTGATATGCCTCGGCAAGCTCGTCCGCAACTACGGTTTTAACGTCAAAAACGCGGATGCCGCCGGTTTCCGCGTTAAATTCTACCTTGAGATTTTGCATTTTGTCGCCGAAATCCTTGCGATAAGCCGAGGCAAGCGCGAGCTCGATCGCCCCGATCACCGATTCGTAAGAAATATTTTTTTCTTCACAAATTTGTTTGATTGCCTGAACAATTGGAGATGACATATATTTAGCTTTTAGCTTTCAGCTGTTAGCTTTTAGGATGCTAAGCAAACTGATTTTGACTATGGGCCTTTAATAAAATTGACTGGCTTCAAACCAGTCTCTGATGATCACAATATACCAGATCCGCGGAAGTTTGTCAAATTTTTATCGATTTTTTATCGCAACTTCAAGTTCTTTAATCAGCTGCGCATAAATCGGATTGTCCGGCATCGCTTTATGTAAAATTTGGTATTTATCAAGCGCCTCATCCAAACGATTGATTTCGCGGAGATAAGCGGCGTAAGAATTATAAAGCGGCAGAACATTAACCAAACGCTGAATGCCGGTTTCATACGTTGCAATTATTGTTGTCTCATCTTTTTTCATAAAGTCTTTATATAATTCAATCAATCGCAAATAAAGCTGCGCGTCGCCGGGCGCCATTTCGATTGCCTGTTTGATATTTTTCTCCGCGTGTTCATAATCCCCCAAAGACATATATATCGTACTCGCATTGAGAGCGGGAAGATAACTTTTGGTGCCAAAACGCGCGGTTGCCAGATCGGCGATTTTTAATGCCCGCTCGTATAATCTCTTGTCCTTGGTGACATCGGCAATGCTCTTATATCGCATCATCGCCGTAATATAAGTTTCAAGCCGGTCGGGATTAGTTTTAATTTCTCGCTATTTATCGCGGGCGGCGATAAATTGGTCATAGATAGCCGGATTCGCCAAAAATTCTCTATCCTCAAGGTAGGTTTTTAGATGCGGGTAGCCAAAAATTATCCCAGGAACGGATAAAACTATAAGAACGACGATGATAACAAAAATGTATTTTTGCTTAAGCATACCGATATGCGGGACTTGAAATTTTTCGCTAAAAATGATACAATAAATCTACAATCTGCAATTATTATACTTATGTCTGACGCATTCGTCAAGATAAAACAATGGCTACTTTTGACTGGTGATTTTATATCGTTCTATTTGGCGCTGCTCTTAAGTTTAATCGCCAGATACCGCGGCGAATTTTTAGCCGAAACCTGGCAGACGCACCTTGCGCCCTTTACTTTGATTTATTTTGTCTGGATTCTCGTCTTTTATATAAACGGCCTTTATGATTTGCGACGGGCGAAAAACAATCTGGAGTTCGGCCGGCTATTCTTTGGCGGACTGGCCGTAAACGCAGCACTGGCTATCGGCTTTTTTTATCTCGCCCCATGGGTCGGCATCGCGCCAAAAACAAATCTCTTTTTGGTGCTGATCTTTGTTGTCGTTTTAATTTATGGCTGGCGGATGTTATTTAATTTTTTAATCGTAAATTCCTTCGCCAAAACACGCATTCTTTTTTTGGGAGAATCCCAAGAATCGGAAGAGATAATCAGACTTATTGAGCGCGAACCGCAACTAGGATATGAAATTGCCGATGTGATTGTGCCGAGCAACGAGATTGCTCTTCAAAATATCATCGATGAAAAAAAAGTCAACATTATTGTCTTGGGTGAGCACCTGAACAAAACGCCGGAACTAACACACGCACTATACCAGACAATTTTTAGTCAAATGACTTTTGTTGACATAATAACCTTTTTTGAGAACTTAACCGGCCGCGTTCCGGTTGCCGCCCTAAATGAATCGTGGTTCTTGGAAAATCTGAAAGAAGCGGACAAAAAACTTTATAACTTTTTTAAAACTGCGGGCGATTTTATTTTAGCGCTGATTTTGGCCGTCCTCCTCATCGCCATTCTTCCGCTCATCGCCATCGCGATTAAATTGCAAGATCGCGGTTCTGTTTTTTATACTCAAAAGCGAATTGGACTTGACGGCCGAGAATATATCATTTATAAATTCCGGACAATGATCGAGAACGCGGAAAGCGCCGGCGCGCAATTTGCTGGAATGAAAGATAACCGCATCACACCGGTCGGAAAATTTTTACGCAAAACGCGCCTTGACGAACTGCCGCAAGTTTGGAATATCTTGCGCGGTGAAATGAGTTTTGTGGGCCCCCGTCCGGAGCGCTCGGAATTTGTCTCCGAACTCACGCGCCAAATGCCTTTTTACGCCGTTCGACACCTGATAAAGCCCGGGCTTACCGGCTGGGCGCAAATCAATTATCCTTATGCCGGAACTTTTGAAGAAAATCTAAAAAAACTTGAATACGACCTTTATTATCTCAAAAATCGATCAATACTTTTAGACATCGCGATCTTATTCAAAACGCTGAATATCGTCCTGCGATTCAAGGGAAGATAAAAAAATATCCCCGACCGGTCGGGGATATTTTTTACGAAAGATTTTTTTCAACTACCGCGATACTACCGCAACCCAAATCCCGTAAAATTGGCCTGTCTTTATATTTATCCATCCATTTTGCCAACGGCAGCAAAAAATTAAAATATGGCAAACACAAAGATGAGGCCTCAAAAGCGACGATTTTAAATCTGGCGGCCTCAAGCTCTTTTCGCATAATCCATGGATATCGCCAAAGGTGTGGCAATTCATTTTTTCCCGCGTAACCCTCATTCACGCCCTCTCCAAATATATTTATCAAAAAACGAACAAAACCAATAAAAATCGCAAAAAACGATTTTTTTGATAACCGCCAATAATCATCGCCGCCCAAAAGACACCACGCGCAAAGATTAAGATTGGTCGGCAGGGCGATAATCGCGCGGTTTTTGGTAACGCGGCGGATTTCCGCGAGCCCCCTTTTAAAATTCGGCAGATGTTCAAGAACATTATCGGCAATTACGACATCAAATGAGTTATCAGCAAATGGTAAATTTTCCAAATCGACCGACAAAATTTTTATATTGACGCCACTCTCAATCGCCGCTCTGCGCGCAGTCGCCAAATTCGGCTCGGAAATATCAGTCGCGATCACTTCGACGCCTTTTTTAGCAGCAACAACAGACACTATTCCCTCACCGCATCCAACCTCCAACATCTTTTCGCCAGACTTAATATATTTGACAATTGAATCCCAGTTGGTCCAATGAGAATAAGTACGAATCGGATATGGCGACTTGGCCCGCTTAACGCCTATTTCGTCGGCATACTGCGCGTAAAATTTTTTGATGTCATTTTTATCCATACGATTTATTCCGTCATTTTTTGGCAACCAAAGACAAATATGCTGATATCAATTTTTGCGCTACAATATCCCAAGTAAAATTTTTAATAACGTGCTCTCTGATTTTTTTCCCCATCGGCTGAATTATATCGCGATTCAGGACAAATTTTTCCATAGCGCGATACAACTCATCAACATCGCCGGGCTCAATCCAAAAGCCCATCTCCCCTTCCACAAAAAAATCATTAACGCCTCCGCGCGTACTTATAATTGGCTTTCCCGCCGCCATCGCTTCCAACGTAGTCAAACTGCTTGGCTCACATAATGACGGCAGAACAAAAACGTCGCCCATATTGTAATATTCGTTCATTTCTCGAGATGGCACCTCTCCAATAAATTGCACACTGTCTCGAGCAAGTTTCTTAAATTCAGAAACGGTCGATTCTGCGCCCTTGCCAATAATTATTAATTTTATATTTTTATAATTATCCGACAGCTTATTAAACGCCTTAATTAAATACTCTGTCCCCTTGCGCCTAGAAACCCTCCCAACGAATATAAAAACTAACTCATCCAACTTTCGTTTAATTTCTTTCGGATAAAAACGTTCAGGATTAACGCCATGAGGCACATAAATTAATTTCGCTTCATATTTATCTCTCTTCAATTGATCAAGTAAAAATTTTGAACGGCAAACGTATAAATTGACATTTCTGGGCAGAGAATTGTTTAATTTCAAAAGAGAAAACAAGCTAAAAGCAATCTTGTCCCATATCCTTGCCAAAAATCCTTTTTCTGTATTGATGCCCGACTCTTCTGCTTTTTTTCTTCGATCATACAATAAATCTTCCGCAAATTTTGGATTGTCATAGTCCCATGGCTTATCGGCACTCATGACAAAGGGTCGTATTTTAAAAATAGAATACGGGGATGGCGTATTTGTAGATATTATATGTATTATCTGAATTCTTTTTAAAAAAATAAGCGGCAAAGAGCAAAAAAAGGCTTTTAGCACTACAGGTATTGGAAAGTTTATCGACCTTTTGCCAAATGGAAGTTTATAAACTCGTACATTTGAAGGTAATTTAGAATTAACATTGCAATAATTAGCTAAAACATACATTTCTAAATCATATTTTGATAAAGCCATTATGGTTTCCAAAACTACCCTGATCTCCCCTACATCTTCATTATCGCACAAATCATAGGTTAAAAATAAAATTCTCATACGCTCTTACTTCTTAGTACAAAAAAACCATTTGATTGAGGATATTTTTCGGTCCAATTTTCCTTTAATCTTTTAAAGCCGAAGTCGATACTCTCAACGACCCATAAATTGTCTTCAAATTTTTTACGCCACCAGTCCACATTTTTAGCCAGTTTGTGGGTAATATCCTGCGCATATTCGGGCGCAATATACTTATTATTCTCACCCAAAGGAACGACAACAAACATTTTCTTGGTTTTTTTACGCGACTGTTCTAAAAACCTGTCCAATTCGCCCTCCTCAAAATGTTCGGCTACGTCTTTACAAACGATCCAATCAAAATATAAATCTTGAAACGGGATCATAATTTCCGTGCTATTCTGTTTGCAAAATTTTCTCACTTCGGCGTCCAAATTATTAATAGCGTATTCCGAAATATCGCACCCGTAACATTCAAAATCGAAAAATCTAAACGCCTTCACTAAATATCCCTTAGCGCATCCAAAATCGAGCAATTTATCATCTTCACGTATATTTAATTTTCTAATCATATGAAATGCCATCCGAAAGGTCAGCTCGGGCATCCAATGATAATTAAAATAACATGATTTTTTCGAAACTACTCCATTTTCATAATAATCTTCATCGTATTCTAGTTGTTTCGTTCGATCGCCAACATTCATATTTTTAAATAAAATTAACATGTTTAACTTCTCCCGCAACCTCCGAAATTTCTTTATTTGTATTGATAATATCAAAAAGTAAATGATTTTGACGAGAAAATACGCAATGATGGCATTTTTTCGTATCAACCAGAGACCCTTTTATTCTTTTTGAATAAAAATCTCCAATTTTATCCCATCTACACAAAGCAAAATCTTGATGAAATCTTTTGTCATCTTCGGGCGAATTTAAAACCAAAGAATCGCAAGGATAAATAAAACCATCCGTATAAAATACCGGGTGCACCCTCCCCAAATGGCATTCCGGCGGAGTAGCGTGAGTTTTATATTGATGAAAAAATGGCTCCCCTAATTTTTCAGCGATCTTTCTCAAGGTATTGTGCGCCTCCTCCAATCTTTCGGTTGGGAGATTGCAATCTGGTAAAAGTCGAACGTATGCGACATTATTAACGGCGGAAATATTTTTTATCTTTTGCCTTATTCTATTTATTGTCTCTTCTGTTGTCAGCGGATTCCAAATATAGCTGAATCCCAGAGCTGTTTTTTTGTCATTTAATTTAGGCACCACAATATCTTCTCGGTAGTCAAAAGAATTAATAGAAATTCTAATCCATGTTAATAAATCAAAATTTTCTGACTTAATTTTCTCCGCCAATATTGTACCATTCGTTATCATTCCAATTTCTAAATTTTCAGAATTCAGATACTTTATTAATTCGTTGATCTTTGAATACGCCGTTGGTTCGCCGCCACCACTAAGTATTACCGCCTTAAGCCCCATTGGCTTTAATGCCCCAACTACATGCCCAATCTGCTCCAAGGTTAAATCCGAATGTAATTTTCCCTCTGCGCCGCGTTGCGCAACCGAACAAAAAACACACCTTAAATTGCATATCTCCGTGGGCATTATGTGCAAAACTATCGGATGATTTTTTCCCGCTCTTAAGGATTTTACCGCGTCTCTATGATACAAAAGTTTCTCGCCGGTTGATGTGAATTCCAGTTCCCTATGTTTATTATAGGCTTCAAAATCTTTCATAAAAATTTATTCATGTCGACTTAATTTAATTAAATTTAGCGAGATCCTCCGCCAAATACGCGACAAAAGCTCCTTGTCATAAATATCAATTAAAAAAAGCGACCAAAAATTAAATTTTAAATCTGGCCTTTCTTTGATTAAATACTTGTATCTCAAAATAAAAGTTAAAAGCGAACCCAATGGAGCGGCGACCGCAAAACCCAAAACGCCATAAAAATATGTGAGTACGCTCGCAAAAGGAACAGCTGTAATTAAAATATAAAAAGCTGCTTTAAACAAAAATTTTTGCGCCTTGATCCCAAAAAGCGCTGGCCGCAAAATCACTCCAAAGCCGTCAAAAGGTAGCGCCAGTGCCATTAACATTACGAGCGGGATGGACGATGCGTATTTGATGCCAAAAAGCAACGCAAAAATTGGTGAAATAAATACCCAAGAAAAAACAATCGTCACAATAGATAGCCAGCCCGTATATTTTGTCACTCTAGTAAAAATTTTTTTTGCCATATCGGTTCCGCGCGAGAGTTCTTCCGAAAAAATCGGCATCATTACCGCCTCAATCGCGCCGAGAAACATATTGATATAGCTGTAAATTTGAAACGCTACCTGAAAAATCGCCAATGCTTCCAACCCGGCCAAAAGAGTAATAATCCACGAACGCATACCGTCAAAAAGAGTTTTCAGTGGTTGCGATAAAATCTGAAATTTTCCGTGGCTCAAAAGAGTTTTTTTATAAAGCGATTCTTTTGCGGCGGCAACTCCCTTGAAATTTTTTGCGAGGCGAAACCAAAGCGGCAAGCCGATAATGACAATCGTCGCGAGCATTGAGAATAGGGTGGACAAAATCGCGCCAACCGCTCCAATTTTATAAACTCCTACTATAAGTACCACAAAAATAAACCGAGCGAAACTTTCAAAGGCCTGATAAATGCTTAGGGCCTTAAAATGAGAAAATCCGCCAAAAATAACTAAGAGGATGTTCCGAAAGCTAAATAAGAAAAGTATTCCCGCTGAAATTTTTAAAAGCAGACGGAAATAATCTCCGTAAAAAACAAAAAATGATTGAGCGGCGGCGAATAAGCCGATGGAAAGAACGGCGGCGAATAAAATTTCTATTTTTGCATAACCAATAATCAATCTCTTTACCTTATCCAGACGACCGGCACCGATTTCACCGGCAATATCCGAAGTCAGCACCTGGCCCATGCCAAAATCCATAAATGGCAAAACCAATCCCATGGTTGACATCGCAAGGGTCAGCATGCCGTAATCGTGAACGCCGAGGGCATTAATAACAACAATCGCTGAAAGTACCCCAAAAATTGCACTCAAGATATTTTGCGCGTAAACCAAGGCCGCTCCCTCACCGATTTTTTTAGCGTAACCCATTACTTTTAAAATAAAATTCCAGAATTTTATTTGTCGTTATCGACCAATCAAACCTCTCTGAAACAAATTTCCTTGCCGCCGCAACCTTGGTACTTCCCTGCCCGATAGCTTCCACAATCTTAGTCGCCATTAATCGGTACTTATCTTCAGAAATCAACTCTATGACTGGTGCGGAATACAAAGATTTATCTCTGTCAAAAAGGTCTGCGAGATAGCCACGCTCTTCCTTTTCGCCAATCAATTCCTTGAGACCGCCGACCGGCGTAGCGACAATCGGTGTGCCGATGTACATTCCCTCTATCGCTGCCAAACTCATCGCTTCGGCGCTAGATGGAAAAACCTCGACATCCGCCGCCTTAATAAAATTAAAAACCTTCTCATTGCTTAATTTGCCTAAAAATACAATATGATCATTCATTTTAAGCGCTACGGACATCGCCTGAAGTCTTCCTGCGAGCGGACCATCGCCGATAACCAAATAAATGACATTCTCCAATTTTGCAACAACATAAGGCATGGCCCTTACCAGATATTGTATTCCGTTCTTTTCCGCAAGGCGCCTTACCGTTATAATTATTTTTTTATTTTTAAATTTATTTTTTATTTGCAAAACCCCTTCCACATTTAAATTCCGATCAATAAAAGAAAAATCAACAGCTGTCGCGACAATAACATTTTTGTTATATCGAGAAACAATTTTTGCCAATTCAGAAGAGGTGGCAACGGCTCCGCGAGCCAATTTTATAGAAATATATCTATAAACTTTATAAACTGTCGGGTATCCCTCGTCGATAATTGTCCCCAAACCATGAGCAAGAACAAAAAATTCACGACGTAAAAACACCGAAACGAGCGCCACAATTGCTGTCAATCGATATGTGTAATTTGAAAAAATTAAATCGTTCTTTCTAATTAAATGAGCGACCTCCTTGGCCATCCTAATTATCTCCCATATTTTAAAAAAGCCCGGCCAGGCGCGCCTTATTACCCGAATTTCTCTCTCGATAATCTCACCACCGCCGAGACTATTTGTAAATATCGTCACCTCATATCCATTTTTAATTAAGCTTAAAGCGAAATTTTTTGTATAATATTCCGCACCACCGATTTCTGGCAAATAAGTATCCGAAAAAATAAGTACTCTCTTCATAAATAATGGTAATTTTCGATCTCCGAAATTATTTTTTTTCCCGCGCCACCCGAACCGAATGGATTCGGCCAGGTGCGCCGAGCAATAATCGCTTTTGTCGCGATCGAAATAATTTTTTTTGCTGAATAGCCGGTAATGGCGTTCGCCCCGATTTTAATTGTTTCGGGACGTTCAGTATCTTCGCGTAAAGTGACCGCTGGAACTTTTAAAATACACGCCTCCTCTTGAACACCGCCCGAATCGGTCAAAACGATCAAACAATTTTGAAGCAACTTATTAAAATCAAAATAACCCAGAGGCTCAACGCACCTAATCTTTTTTGATAATTTAAGACCGAATTTATTTAGATAATTTTGCGTTCGCGGATGTATTGGAAAGATAATCGGGTATCTAAATTTAATCGCTAAACCATTGAGTCCAGAAACTATTTCTTCAAGGCGCTCTCTTCTTTCCGTGCTTTCCGCCCGATGGATAGTTACAAGTAAATATTTTTGCGCTTTCAAATTTAACTTTTCTAAAATAATCGATTTTTTCGTAATTTGCTTGAGCATTTTAGCGGCGTCAACGACTGTATTACCGGTAAGAATTATCTTTTTCCTGTCAATACCTTCCGAAATAAGATTAATAATTGAATTTTTTGTCGGCGCAAAAAGAATTGAAGAATAATGATCTATAACTATTCTATTGCGCTCCTCCCGCATCTCTAGATTTCCGCTCCGAAGACCAGCTTCAATGTGTCCAATATGAATATTATTTTTAACTGCCGCAAGCGCTCCACTAAGAGCGGAGTTAGTGTCGCCCTCAACAAGCACGATATCTGGCCTTTCTGTCTTAAAAATTTCATCTAATTTTGAAAGCATCAGGCCAACTTGTTCAATCGACGGAAGAGAACCAACATTAAAATGATATTGTGGCGTCGGTAAACGTAATTCCTTAAAAAATAAGGAATCAAGATTTTCGGAATAATGCTGACCCGTGTGAACAATAAAAAAAGTATCGCCCTTTTCTTCGAGTTCTTTAATAACGGAAAGAAATTTAATAAATTCCGGCCGAGTACCAAAAACAATCGCGATTTTTAATTTCTTTTTAGCCATAAACATTGCGCATAACAAGCAACGAAGGGGCTATATTCGTTAGTCATAGCCAACGGCATTTTTCAAGTGCCGCACTTTGATATTTTCATCGTTCGGCGACCCCTCTATCGCCAGCACATCAATTTGCCAATCAACATTTTCCAGATGATTCGCGCTGAGGAAAATCTCCGCCGCCCGGACCAATCGCCGTTGTTTCAAGGACGTTACCGCCTCCTCGGGAATTCCGTATTTGCGGTTGGCGCGCGTCTTAACCTCTATAAAAATAAATCGATCCCCCTTTTTAGAGACAAGATCGATTTCGCCATATCGAGTATTAAAATTTTTAGCAATCACCGAATATCCTTTCCGATGCAGAAAATATTCTGCCACCCGCTCCCCCCAATCGCCGAATTGCCGCTTTGGAGTGGTCATTTCTTTTTAGGAAGCCATTTTTTCAAGCGTTCCGCTTCGTCAAGTTCGCGGCGGCGCGCCGGAAGCTTTTTGACCAAATTAATAACGATAATCGCGAGCCAGCTCAAAAAAACTAAGAACCACGCGGCATACCAAAACCTGCTGCTTAAAAAAACCGCCCGTTCAAAATCCATAAGCAAAAGCAGAAACCCCAAAACCCCCATTGTTAAAAATGGACCGGCCAGTTTTTTGGCAACTTGCGCCGCGATAAAATCTTTCTTTTTAACGATCACCACAATTTTTGCGATAATGCCGAATAAAATTAATACCGCGAAGGCAAGCTCCAAAAATTTAAAATTCCACGCCAAAAATGGCTCGGGAGAAAAATCAAACCAAAAATTTAGATTGATCAGAGAGTCTAAATTCATAACGCGAAACGGACAGTCTAATTAAATTGAAGTTTATTATGCGGCCATAATACCCTGCTCCGCAAATGCGGGGCAGGATCGGGTTCATTTGATAAATACCAAGCCATAATGATATTCGCCGGCTTCAAATTCATTTTCTAATCTTAACCCCATTGTCTTGGCGAGTTGCTTCATTGTCTCAGGAGAAATCCTATCTTTTGACGGCGGACCGAATGGCGCGGCCGAGAGCTTCCAATCCACGACAAGCAGTTTACCACCGGGTTTTACAAGGCGCAAGGCCTCGCGAAACATCGCCTCTTTTGGCAGATTATTTACGAGCATCACCAAATCCAAACTGGCATCATCAATTTTTGTCGCGCCATAAACTTCAATATCCGACCAAACGGGATGGACGTTTTGGACGCCCTGTAACTTGGTCTGGCTTTCCACCCCGGCAAGCGCTGATTTTAAAATATCCACCCCATAAACAATACCCCCTGGCCCGACAATGCGGCTGGCGGCAAAAACAAAATGTCCCTGCGTCCCGCAACCCATATCAGCGGCCTTCATTTTCTCACGAAGACCAGCCTTCATTAAAATTTCTATCGGGTTTAAAAGCTCCCCGCCGCTTGGAATATGTACCATTTTGACATTTGACATTTGACATTTGACATTTGACATTTTTTTGTCAATTGTTAACTGTCAATTGTCAGGTGTTATTTTTTTAGTCCGGGTAAAAGTTGTCCCACTGTTTGCGTCAGGCATCCTTCAAGCATGCCAAAAGCGTATATCCACGAAAAAAAGATTACCACAATACCGAGGATTTTTAATAAAGTCCTTGTGCCGCCGGCCAAAGATAACTTATCCTCCGCCCATGCGCTTTTTCCGAAATTTTGCACATACCAATTCGTTTGCGCAATCAGCGAAAACCCCCATAAAGAGCCGATAATAAAGACGATAAGTCTGGTCATACTTAAATTATACAAAAAATATTTCTAAACTCAAAATTATCTCCCCTCGAGAGATCCCCCGCAAGGGGATAAATTTTACACCTGGCATTTCGGACAAAAATTAGTTCCGCGACCGCCGAGGCGCACAGTCTTAATTGTCGCGCCGCATTTTTTGCACCGCTCGCCACCGCGACCGTAAACCATAAGATATTTTTGAAACTCTCCCCTTTCGCCCCGCGTATCCAAATAGGCATCGGCCGACGTGCCACGATACTTAATTGCTTTTTTCAAAACTTTTTTAATAGATAAAAATAATTTTTTTATTTCCGCATCAGTTAAGCTGCCCGCGCTGCGAATAGGCAAAATACCCGCGTAAAAACAACTTTCTGCGGCATAGATATTGCCAAGCCCGGCAACGCAAGTTTGCTCCATTAAAAGCGGCTTGATCTTTTTCCGCGGAGATTTTGTTAAACACGCAGAAAATACTTCAAACTTGAATTTCGGATCAAGCGGTTCCCCGCCATAGTTTTCCTCCTCAAACAACCGTTCCAAATCTGCCGTCTTTATCAGCTTGATGTATCCGAATTTTCGGTAATCCTCAAAAAACAATTTCTCACCTCCCGATAAATCTAAAACCAAATGCGTATGCTTGGTCGGCGAAACATTATTCTTGACGATAAAAATCCGGCCGCTCATTTTAAGATGGAAGACGATCGTATAATCGCCTGAAAGATTCATGAGAAGCAATTTGGCGCGCCGGCCAACGCTTACAATTTCAGCTCCCAAAACCGCGCGTCTAAATTCCGACTCTGTCGCTTTAAGCGGCTTTTTGAATCTAACCTCGACGCCGACAATTTTTTTTCCGATTATGGCGCGTTCGAGCTGGCGTTTAATTGTTTCGACCTCGGGCAGTTCGGGCATAATAAAAATTCAAAATGCAAAAATCAAAATGCAAAATTTTGGTATCCTGCTCGATCTGGGATGATATTTTTATAGTCGCGGAGCGACACCTTAATTTTGATTTTTGACTTTTAATTTTTGAGTTAAATTAACGCTCTGCCAGTCATCTCTTTTGGCTGAGGCAGCCCCATAATTTTTAAGACGGTCGGCGCGATATCCGCGAGCATTCCGGCCGGCGCGGCAAGGCTAAGATCGGCGCCGATTCCCTCCGGTAAATTCAAGCTCTTGCCCTCATATTCTTTTGAAACAACAATAAACGGCACGGCATTCGTGCTGTGTTCTTTGTCAACAACGCCGGTCTGGAGATTGAGCATTTCTTCGGCGTTTCCGTGATCGGCCGTAATCATCAAAACTCCGCTGCGCGCGAAAATCGCCTCTTTAAGTTTGCCGAGACACTCATCCACGATCTCGCAAGCCCTAACGGTCGCCGCAAGATTTCCAGTATGGGAAACCATATCCGGATTGGCGTAATTTAAAACAATAAAATCGTATTTATTTTCGCGGATCGCTTTAAGAATCCGATCGGTAATGCCATACGCGGACATCTCCGGTCTGTCATCGTATTTTGCCACATGCGGGGACGGAACAATAACTCTTTCCTCGCCCGGAAACGGCGCCTCGCGCTGTCCGTTTATAAAAAAAGTCACATGCGCGTACTTTTCGGTTTCGGCAATATGCAGCTGCCGAAGCCCGGCATCGGCGATCGCCTTCGCGAGGCAGTCGTGAATGATGTCCGGAGGATAGGCGATAACTCCGGGAAGGCCTTTTTCATATTCGCTCATCATTACAAAATTCAGATTGGCAATGTATCGGCGCGGAAATTTGGGAAAAGCCGGCAGAACAAATGCCTTGGTAATCTCGCGCGCGCGCTCTTCGCGGAAATTAAAACAAATCATCGCATCGCCGTCGGAAACGGTCGCGATCGGTTTTTTACCCTTGATTATAACCATCGGAACAAATTCCTCATCGTAAATCTTCTTGGCATAAGAGGATTTTATGGCCTCAACCGGATCCGTGGCGGTTTCTCCAATGCCTTCGGCTATTGCCCGATACGCCTTTTCCACTCTGTCCCAATGGTTGTCGCGATCCATCGCGAAATACCGGCCGGAGATTGTGGCGATTTTTCCAACGCCGATTTTTTTCATCTTTGCCTGCAAATCCTCGATAAACCCAACGCCGGTATTGTAAATCGTATCGCGACCGTCCAAAAAAGCATGAACAAAAACATTTCGAACGCCCTGTTCTTTTGCGAGTTTAAGCAGAGCGTAAAGATGATCCTGATGGCTGTGCACTCCGCCTGGCGAAACCAAGCCCATAAGATGCATTTTGCCCTTTGTTTCTTTAATGTGCTCGCAGGCGCCCAAAAAAGCCGGGTTGCTGAAAAAATTGCCGTCAGAAATAGCTTTTGTAATTCGCGGGCCCATTTGATAATAAACGCGGCCCGCGCCGATATTCAGGTGCCCGACTTCGGAATTTCCCATTTCTCCCCAATAAAGCCCGACTTCGCCGCCGGCCGCGGATAATGCGGTAGCCGGATAATTCGTGATCATCTGATTAATATTCGGCGTTTTGGCAATGAAAATGGCGTTTCCTTCGGATGGCGGGGCAAGCCCCCACCCATCCACAATCGCAAGCACCACTGGTTTTGGACGAGTCATAATAAAACAATTGACAATCAACATTTGACAGTTGACAATTTTATGTCAAATGTCATTGCAAGGCCTTCCTAATCATAGCGACCAATTCACTCAAGTTAATATGTTTTTTAATAATAAAATCAGCCGCGCCAAGACGAAAACACTCGTCAATTGTTTGTTTTTCCGAAACATTGCTCACGACAATAGCCGGAATTTTGGCCAAACCCCTGTCTTGTTTAAATTCTTTTAGAATTTCAACTCCTGATTTTCGCGGCAAAAGCAAATCCAAAACTAAAATATCCGGCGGCATTTTTCTTGCCGCCTTCAAACCCAAAACTCCATCTTTGACTGCCGTTACCGCAAATCCCTCTGAAGACAATTTTTCGCTGTAAATGTCGGCAAGATGCGAATCGTTTTCGATAATCAAAACACTGGCCTTGTTCATATCATCATTGTTTTCCAATTTCTCTCATCGCAAGGCCGATGGCCACCGCGAAACGCGGACCGATTTTATCCAAAAGCGGCCGCAGATCCTCGGGATAAATCGTCCGCGCCCAAGGATCGCCGACATAAGCGCGCATCTTAAAATAATCGCTCAAAAACGCCGCGAGCCCGGGCAAAAGGCACGAGCCGCCGGTCATGACTATTTTTTCAACTTTTGCCGCGCCAACCTTATTTTGGTTCAAGTAAAGATCGATCGAGTACTTAATTTCGTTCAAAACCGGCCGAAGAAGCGTTTTGTATGTTTCCGATAAAACGCTCTCACTCGGCAAAAGACTTTCCAATTTTTCCGCATCCAGCTTAAACTCTTCGGCTTGGGTCGCCTCCATGCCCAATAATTTAGAAAACTCTAAAGTAAAAGCCTTGCCGCCGAAATCAATGCTCCGACTCATAATCGGCACGCTTCCCGACGCTATGACGACATTTGTTCGCTCAGCGCCAATTTCCAAAATCGCGACCGACGCCTTATCGTCGCCAATCAACGATCTAATAAGCGCGGAGGCTTCGGTTTCAAGGCTCACTACTTTTAACTCGGCCGCCTTAAACACCTCGATATATTTCTTAATCGAACTCTTTTCCGCGCCGGTAATCAGCGCCAAAAAATTTTTTGCGTCTTTGGATTCTTTCGGGAGAATTTTCCAATCTAAAACCGCCTCTCCTATCTGCCAAGGCGAAAGCTTCGCCGCTTGCGCCTCAATCGCCGATTTAATGTTCTTTTCATCAACAATCGGCATATTTACAAGCGCGCTAAAAATCGAAGAAATTGGCAAAGCAGTAACGCATTTTTTAGACACAGTGCCGGCCTTTTCGCAAATCTTCTTAAGCAATGCGCCGGCGGCTGCCGGATCGTCTACTAACTTTTGCTTGAATTCTTCAATGGGACGATTGCTGAAACCATAAGTTAAAAGAACGGGCCGCCCGCCGCGCTCTTCAAGCTCAACAACTTTTATGCCGGCAACGCCGATATCGACACCGAGATAAGAATTTTTAGCCATAAAATTATAATTCCAATGATGCGATTTTTATGTTAATGTCGCAAATATTATTCTAATTAGCGAATGTATATTAACATTATACCACCTTTAACCGGATTTGTCCTTTTTCGACCGACTGATGGTCACAATGCTTAAAATGATCATTGCCGCGATCAAAATGCCGAGCGCTAAAAGTTTGCCGCGGCTGGGCAAAAATAAGGCGATTCCCCCGAATAAAAATGAAAAAAGACACAACGTCAAAACGGCCTGACGTTCGGAAAGCCCTATGTCCAAAAGCCGGTAATGCAGATGCCCTCTGTCCGCCAATGCAAAAGAGCGCCGCTCCCAAAAGACGCGGCGGCAAACAACCCACACCAAATCGAGCGCGGGGATGCCAATCACAAGGAGGGCGATCGCGATTTTACCACCGGCAATCACCGCGAGCACCCCCAACATAAAACCGCAAAAAAGACTCCCTCCCTCTCCCAAAAAAATCTTTGCCGGATAAAAATTCCAAACCAAAAACCCGAGCGCGCTACCAGTAAAGATGATTGAGACCAGCGCCGCATCCGACTGGGTATAACGCGTGATCGTAGCGAAAAGAAAAATAAGAAGTCCGCCGATCGCGGCAATGCCCGAAACCAAACCATCAAGCCCGTCAAGAATCTTCATTGTATACATTGTGCCGGTGAGCCAAACGAACGCAATTACATTAGCCGGAAAAACCGGCCAAAGCCCCAGCCATTCAATATTTAATTGATAAAAATCAAGACGCAAAATTCCGCCCAAAGGATTGGTGATAAACCGGGCACCGACGCCAAAAACAAGCGCTAACGCCGCGGCAAGAATCGGCCCCCAAATTTGAATATGTGGACGGAGCGAATATTTATCGTCAAAATATCCAAAGATCATTAAAGCCGCGCTGCCCAAAAAAACGCCCAAAAGCTGTTGCGGCGAAACCGAACGCCAAAAAAATATTGGAAGAAAAAAAGAAAACGCCCCGAGAACCGCCCAAAAACTAAAAAAAATCGCGAACCCGCCCAAAAGCGGGGTTGGACCGCGATGTTTTTTTCTATCTACTCCCGGCACGTCTAAAATGCCGCGCGCCGCAGAAAACCGACGCACGAGTGGCGTGAGAATCAAAGAAATGCCGAATGCCAAGATGCCGCCTAACAAAAACATATCGGATTTAATTCGTTCTTAGTTTCTAATTAATCTGCGCCTGCTTATGGGTTCTTTGATTTAGGCAAGATTTTCCCTGATCTTTTTCGCAAGTTCGCCCGCCTCGCCCGAGCCGTAGGCTTTGTGCGGCCAATGCGCCAATCCATCGCCCATAAATCGCGGGATAATATGAAAATGAGTATGAAAAATCGCCTGCCCGGCGGCCGCGCCATTGTTTAAAGTTAAATTGAATCCATCGGCCCCGACTGCCTCAGCAATCGCCGACGCAATTTTTTGCGCGACTCTCATAATGTCATCAATGGCTTCAAGGGGCGTGTTCAAAAAAATATCGTGATGTTCGCGCGGCACAATGAGCGCATGCCCTAAATTTACCGGCCTAATGTCCAGAAAAACGACCACGCGCCCGTTCTCATAAATCTTTTCGGCCGGAATTTCTCCGGATATAATTTTACAAAAAATACAATCCATATTTAAAAATAGAAATTGGGGAATTGGGAATTGTGAATTGAATTTAACCCTCCTTTTTTCATTTTATCCCAAGATACACTCCGCCGCAAATTGCAGTTCCCAAAAACCACCAATTTAAATTTATGTAACTTACAACAAAACCGGCAAAACGCCATTCTAAAATCATAAAAACCGCGAGCATCACAAAAAGCCAAAGGAATAAGTCGTGGAATATTAGAGAAATTACTTTTCGAGGCAACATATTTAAAAGCCATTCTGCTTATACTAATTGACCCAATAGTTATAAACAATTTCCAATGTCTAAGTCCTAATTCCTAATAAAATTCCAAATGACCAATGTCTTAAAATTATAAATTTAGGAATTTAAAATTTTATTAGGCATTAGAAATTAGGATTTAGGAATTTGTTAGCATAATTAGGTTATTAGAACAATTTTCGTAACTTTCCCCGCACCCATCTCCACCCCGCTCTTTCTCCGCTAAACTCAACTTCAACTTTCTTGATTTTTACGCCCGGCGCGCCCGATGGAAGATTGGGAAGCGACAAAACAAACTTAATTTTTCTGTTTACAGATGCCGCCACGCTTTGCAGATCAAAATCCGCCTCCGCGACACTTTCATCGCCGCGAGATGCAACCCCTCTATACCCGGTTAAAATATAATTAATTAATCCGGCGCGAACCGCGGCTTGATCTAAGGCGGGCATCGTTGGATTAAAATAATTATTCCACGCAAAAGCAAACAATCCGTCGCCATCAATCTCTAAGTTCCCGCCATCAAAAAACAAAAATTTTAATTCACGATCAAAGCCGGAAATGTCAATATCGTATTTTTTTTGCAATTCGCTAAGTTCATATTCCCTCTTGTCGGCCCAGAAAGAAATTTGCCTGTCACCCAAACGTTTTACATAAAGACGTTGCGCTGAAGTTAAAAGCTCCGTCCCGCGATCGAGAACGCCGAAAACGAGCGGTGGCGCAAAGGTAATAAGATGCGGCGTCCCAAAAATAGTCTTTGTCAAAATATCTCTAGATGCGGCGATTTCCACAAGATAAGCGCCCTCGGACAAATTATCCTTAAAAATTCTGAAAGTCCGCTCATGCTTTAGATTGTCCGAGGTGTCGGCGAGATTGACGAATTCTTTTTCAAAAATAATCTCGCCGCGAGAAAAGATACGCGCGCTAATCGGCGAAAAATTTTCACCGGCACGAAAAACAAATTTAAAATTGAGCGGCTCATTTTTTATATAAGTATAAAATTTGAAAGAGCCCGCCAGATTTGTGTCGATTTTTCTTTCGCCGCCCCATGGCGCGTATCCGGGGATTTTAAAATTGTACAAAAACGGCGCGCGGTAAACCGCGATTTTATCCTTCGGCGGCAAAACGCGCCAAAATTCTTCCAAAGTTTTAAAATCGCCGTTCCGCGCGAAAAGAACGTAATTTTCATCAAAAATTTTAGGCCAATCAAGATTGTCTAAAAATTTATTTTGCAAAGGACGGAAATTAAAATTTTTTTGTCCAGGCGTAGTTTCTAAACCGGCCTCAAAAACATCGGCCCCCAAATTTTCATAGTAAACTCTAAGCTTCGCGCCTGAAAATTTGCGGGGAATCCGTACGTCAAAATAAACCGGCTCTTCTTTGACGATAACCCCATCGCTTAATTTTTCCGTTCGCCCCTCCGGATAAATTGGCGAAACAAACGGCGAAGCGCTTTGAAAATCGTGCGCGATTTTAAGTTCGCCGCTTGGGACGATATTTTGAATAACCAAAAAAGACAAAAGCGCCATAGCGCCCACTATTAACATCAATCTGAATAAAATCAATAAAAATAATTGCCTCATGGTTACATTGCCACATTGTTACATTGTCAACTTCAAAAACAATTTAACAATTTGGCAATGTAGCAATTTATCTAATCTCGTACAGCACATTCTTCCCCATAATGGCAACACGAGTTAGAACTAAATTTCTTTCCGCCAATTTATTATAAATATAAAATTTTTCTTTCGGCGTCGGTCCAGGGCGAAAATAAAACACCTGGCGCTCTTTGCGTACACGCACGATCGCGTCGTAAAACTTGTCGCTATCGTCAAAAAGCGCTACCGGCCACTGCGGAAAAAATATTTTATCCGCCTTGTAAACTATGATTAAAGATCCCTGCGGGATCAACGCCTCCGATTGCGCGATGATGTCACGATACGATAAAATTTCGCGCCGAACGTCAAAAAGGCCATCTCCTGGCGTCATAAAAACAATCATAAATGAAACCACGGCATAAACTAAAAAAAGCACGGATAAAACGATGCTTGAAGCCACGCGCGAAAAAATTTTTACGCCAAAAATAATCCAATTGAGGGCAATTGGTAAACCAAAAACGTAAATCGGCAGCCAATATCTATAATAAGAAACAGCCGGCGTAATCATCCCCGGATCCGGCGTATCCTGAAAACGACCGCTGCCGTAATAAATAAAAAGGAAGACGGAAAGCCACACCCAGCTTAAAAAATAAATTTTCCCCGGCCGCGTAAAGTCTTTAAGATAAATTTTCAGCAAAAAAAACACCGCGCCTAAAGCATAAGCCGCACCAAAAACCGGAAAAAGCCCGAAGAAATAATGCCAAATATTCGCCGCCACAACCCGTAAATTAAAACCAAAAGGCAGAAGTGAACTCCGGATTGCGGAAATAACCCCCCCCTCCGCGCCCCTTGCCACAAGATACCCGCTTCCGACCAAACCGCCATAAAGAGTTTTGTTTATGACTAAAAAAATAACGGCAAAAAATCCCAAAATCGCAAGCCCGACAAAAAACTGCTTTCGTCGGATATTTTTATAAAAAATTATTCCCAGCGCCGCGAGAATCGGCAGGAGCCACAAAAATTCCGGCGGCCGCGTAAGAAAGGCGAAACCCAAAATAACGGCGCCCCAAATTTCATCGCCAAATTCATACAACCATTTCTTTTTTCCCGCCTGCGCTCCAAGATATTTGATCGGCTGAAAGACCGCAACAGCCAAAAATAAAATTAAAAGATCAAAAAATAAAATATTGTGGAACAAGCCGCGATTGGAAAAATACAGAAACGGCGGAAGCGGCGCTAAAAAAAGCGCGCTCCAAAAAGCCGACTCGGCGTTAAAAATTCTTTTCAAAATAAAATAAAAAAGAATAACAAAAAAAGAAGAAAAAATCGGAATGATGAATGGAACGATCCCGAGCCCAAAAATTTTCGCGGCAAAGCCGTAGATTAGGGGAAGCCCCAGAAAACTAACTGGAAACAAAAACCCGTCGCTAACAATAATACTTCTCGGATGAATTAAATTATCGGCAATGTCGTTAAGTGGCTCCGGCCGACCGAAAGAATTATATAAATAAAAAGATTCGGTCGCAAAAAAATTAGCTGTCTCATCGGGCGAGTTAAAAATAAACAGAGAACTTGTGGGTAAATACGCGTACAACAAAGCGGAGAGCGCCGCCACTCCACAGATTATCAAAAAATATAAATTGTTAGTTTTTATGGTGCGAAACGCCATAAAACAATCAAAAATGCCCCCTTCCTTCTTGGGGCATCTTATCATAAACGCGCAAGAAATCAACACGCCGCACGCCAAATCCTTCATTTTTTCACATTATTTATTATACATTTAATAATAAACACGGTCTTGTAAAAAATCTTAAAAATCCCTAAAACCATGAACAACAATACTTGCCACGGAGAAAAAAATGGCAGCGCAAAAAACTGCCGCGGAGGCGTAATTAAAAAACGCGCTTCCGGTTTGCAAAAATATAAGAAGCGACATAACGGCGATAACCTGCGAAACCATTTTTATCTTTCCCCAAAAAAGAGCTTTTATTTTTCCGCCGCGCATTTTAATGACAAGTCCGCCGATCAAGTGCGCCGCCTCCAGAGCCACCAACGCCGCCGCTAAATAAATATTGAGATGATGGAATACGAGCAGAATGACGACCGAGCCAATTAATATTTTGTCGGCAACGGGATCGTAAATTGTTCCCCATTCAGTAATCTGATTTCTGACGCGCGCCATCGAACCGTCAAGCGCGTCGGTAAAGGCGAGAACAAAAAAAGCCGGAATCCCCCATTTATAATTTTCAACATAGAGCAACCAAAAAACAAATGGCGTCGCTAAAAATCTAAATATGGTGATGTGATTCGGTTTGATAAAGCGCGGGAAAAACGGTAAAACTAAATGCTTGAACAGATAATCGTGCCAAAAAAGTTCAGGCAAATTTTGATTTTTAACACCTTGAATCTCGCTCATACTCGTGCTAATGTTAGATAAGCCGAAAAAATGCAATAATTCTGCAATCTGAAATCTGCAATCTGCAATTATATGTCTTTTTTAAAGTATACCATTTTTAGTCTATTTTGCGTATCCGTACTGATTTACAATCTTCTTTGGGGGCATTTCGTACCGCTTGGTATTGGCTTTACTCTGATTTTTTTTATATTTTTTAGCTGGTTTATCGGCGAAAAATTCTGGCCACACGAAAAATTTATTCCAAAAACTCTTTTTGGCGTCTTAGCAATCTCGTCCGGTGCGATTATTCTATTTTCTATAACTTATTACCTCTGTAAAATCGACGCCCTTGTCATTTCGGTCTATCTATTCATAACACCCATTATCATCGGGCTGCTATCAAAATTTGTTGGCGCCAAAAAAGCTATAATGCCGCCTGTGGACGCGCAAAAAATTATAAAGCCAAAAATCGGATTTATTTTTTTCTTCCTAAATATCTTGATTTTTACTGCCTTTGTTTTTCTTTTTTATATTATTGGGACCGCGCGGACGGACAATTCGATTGTTTCTCCGTGGGAAACAGTTAATAACCTAATTTTCCCAATCTATTTTTTATCAATTTTTTTTGTACTTTCTGCCGTCTATCTAAAAATAAAGGAAACTTATAATTTTTTGCTCATTGCCGTAATTTTCTTTGCCCATTTTTGCGTCGCGCTCATTATTTACAAGCTGGGTTATGGTTTTGATTCCTTTATTCATCGAGCGGCGGAAAACTATATCGGGCAAAATGGAGAAATCCAGCCGAAATCTCCTTATTACATCGGCCAATATGTGTTTGTTGTTTTCTTGGCAAAACTTTTAACAGTAAAAATAGAATGGATAGACAAGTTATTGCTTCCGATTTTTTCTTCCATTTTCATGCCGATAGCCGCCGTTTGGAGCCTCGGACGAATTTTTAACAAAAAGGTCGCGCCGCTCCTCGCGCTCTTAATTCTCGCGATTCCCTGGACAAACTTTATTGTAACCACGCCATATGGGCTGTCCATGGCCATTTTAACCGTCACAGTATTTTTTGGAATTAACTACCTTGTAAACGGCCGGCCGACTTTTATAATCATTTTATCTTTGGCATTGACGACATTTTTTGTTCATCCAATAACCGGCTTACCGACGCTTCTTTTCGCGCTTGCTCTTTTAACTTTCCGAAAAATCAAAACGAACCGCCTGTTTGAAATCTCGTCCGCGATAGTTTTTTTTATCCTAAGCGCTCTGTCTGTTCCTGTGGCAATGGTGATTTTTAGCCGCATTAACGACGCCGCGCCGGTTGTTTGGCAATGGAATTTTTCTCTTATCGCCCCTGATTTGTTTAAAAGATTTAATTTTATTCTTGACTTTGCTTATTCTTACAAAATGAACATCGGTTACTTTTTAATTATTTTCGCGGTTTTGGGGTTGGCCTGCGCGAACAAAAAAAGAGCGGCTAAAATGCCCGCGCTGGGAATAATTTTTTTTGCCGGACTCTTCACCAGTTATTTAATCCTCAAAAATTTCGCGGTTTTCCCGCTTTTGGGCGAGGGAGAAAATCAAAACTAAGCCGAAAGATTACTGGAAATCAGCTTAATTTTTCTTTTGCCGGCGACATTTTTTGTTTTTGAGCGCGCTTTATCAAATCTCCAAAATACTGATTGGAAAATCCGAATCGCTTTTTTTACCGTCCTCGCGGGAATAATTACCGCCTCTTTTTATCTGACTTATCCTCGTCGCGATATTTATGAAATCAGCCACGGCTGGAGCGTCGGAAAAAATCATCTTGAAGCCGTTGATTTTATTGAAAATGACGCCAAAGATGAACCATATATAGTTTTGGCGGATCAAACAACCTCTGCCGCCGCGCTTCAAAAATTTGGCTTTACAAATTTTAAAAATAACGAGGGCCGCCACCTAAAAACCGCGAAAGGCGAAATTTTTTATTACCCGCTCCCGCTTGGCGGAAAATTATATCAATATTATCTAGATATAATCTACAAAAATGACGGCAAAAAAAGTCTCGTTGACGCCATAAAATTTTCCGATCAAAAAACCGGGTATTTTGTGCTTAATAAGTACTGGAACAATTACGAAAAAATAAAATACGATTTTGCGAATCAAGGACTATCGCTCAAAGAAATAGATAGCCAAACGTCAATCGTGAAAATAAAAATTGACTCTATTAATTAAGTTCACTGAGGTCATTTAAAAAGCAGGCCGCGTGGCCCGCTCAAAAACTATCGCCTATTATAATATCCCTTCATTTGTCTCCGTCCATTTTGACGAAGACGATTTCGCGTCGTGCAAGCGACACCCAACACACGAACGCCTTGCTTATTAAATTTTCGTCCATGACATCTTCTCCAGCCGCGACGCTCCTCCGGCCGCCAGCCGGAACGGCTACAAAACCCGAGCCCGGAAAGAAACATTCCCCAACACTCATCGGAACAAAAACCGTATCTGCGATTTCTCTCCTCGGGTGCCGGATACCACCCGCCATCGGCTGGAACCATTACCTCCTTATACCCAATTGATCGATTACACATCCTGCAATTTTCATGCACAACGCGCTCTTCCATCTTGCCCCCTTTGAAATTTTAAAAAAGAACTTTTAATTTCGCCAGATATTCTTCAAAATTTAGACTCGCTACCATATCATACCCATCTTTGCACAATTTTTCTCTTTCGTCAAGATGGACCGCGGCGCGCAGAATCCCCCCCCTCAAACCTTCTTCGGTCGGATAAAAAAGATAACCGTTTATGCCATTGCGAACAATTTCCGGAATGCCGCCAGCATTTGACGCTAAAACCGGGACGCCGCAACTGAAACTTTCAAAAATAACCGTCGGCGAATTTTCTAAGCATTGCGATGGAACGACAAGATAATCCGCGCCGGCGAAAAGTTCGCCGATGCGCTCGTGAGGGACCGCTCCCAAAATTTTTATCCGCGCCTCGTCAAAAGCGAGCACTTTTATTTCCTCCAAAATCGATCCCTCGCCAGCGATGACAAGTTCTAAATCAAAACCTTCATTCAAGAGGTGCCGAAAAACTTTAGTCAGCATTCGCACGCCCTTATATTCCTCGATCTGGCCGAGATATAAAAACCGGACCACGGACTTACCGGTTTCGGGAACCCTGCAAACGCGCAGGGTTCCCGAAACCCCTAAGTTAACCGGATTCTGCAAAACAAGCTGTTTTGACTGTTGAAAAAATCCGCGACTGCGATAAAAATTCAAAAGCCACTTTGAGGGCGAAAAAATAATTTCCAGATTCCCCAGAATATCACGCATCGCCCGCTCATAAAATGGACGAAGCGGAGATTTTGCTTCCGCGTTATCTTCCTCCCCCCAAACTATTAACCCCGAAGGCAATGAAAGCTGAACGTCGTGAATCGTGTGCCAGTGCCTAATTCCTAAACGCTTTATCGCCTCAACCACAAGCATCCCAACGCCCATCAAATTATGAGTCCAAACAATATCGGGCTTCTCGTCTTCCAAAATATTTTTGACGACAAAGAATGAATGAAGATTTAAAATATCAAAAAAATGCCAAAAATACCGCGCCAATTTATTATGATTATGTCCATTGGAATAGTGATAAATATTCGCTGGAAAAAATTCGTAAATTCTAACACCGCCGCGCTCTCCAACTCGCGGCTTCAGTGACTTCCAATCCTCCCACGGATGCGTGGTAATTACAAAAACCTCATGCCCTGTGGCTTTAAGGCCGGCTGCGATGTTTTGGACCGCAACTTCCGCGCCTCCGCGGCTGTGAGGAGGATAGAGATTGTTAATCAAACAGATTTTCATAAAAACTAATAAATAAAGTTCAAATGACAAAATCCAAAGTTCAAATCAAATCCAAATGATTAATGTCAAAAATTTTAATTTTGAACTTGATTTGACATTTGAAATTTGAACTTTGAACTTATGGCTCATGAGCCATAAACTTTCAGATGTTCTTCCGCGACTTTCTTCCAATTATACTTCTCTTTCACTCTTTGAAGCCCCGCTTCGCCCAGCCGCGCCGCCAGCTCATCATCCGATAAAATCAACGCCAGCTTTTTTGCCAAGTCCGCCGCATCGCCGGGTTTTACCAAAAGACCGTTAACGCCATCTTCGCACACCGTTCGCACGCCAGGGAGATTGGAGGCAATGATCGGCTTGCCGCACGCCATCGCTTCCAGTAGAACTAACCCGAACGCCTCACCCATTGTCGTTGAAGGCAAAACCTCAACGCAAGCCAAATTATACAAGTCTGGCAAAACGTCCTCCGCATTCCCAAAAAACTTGACTACGTGTCGCAAACCAAAATTGGCCACCTGACGCTCCAAATCCGGCCGCAAATCACCATCGCCAATAACGAGAACGCGAAAACGCGTGCTCCTGTCTTTCAAAATTTTTGCGGCGCTAATTAAGTGCTCAACGCCCTTAAAATTGTGCGCCATATCCAACCCGCCGACAAAAAGGACGATTTTTTCTTCGGCCGAAAAACCCAGGCGCTGAGCATGCCTTTCGAAGCCTTGGCGTAGAAGGGGCCGAAATTTATTTATATCCACCCCGAACGGAATTTCGACAAACTTCCCCTTGCGCGACTTACAATATGCGCCGAGATTTGAACGCTCTATATAATCCAAAGATGAGCCAATGATTTTTTCCGCTACTCGCGCGACAAGCGGCAATACCACTTTATTCCATGCGCCAAAAATATACTTCCGCCAATCGTTCGCGATTAAATCGTGATGATATGTGACAATAAGCCGCTGTTTATTGTCATCCCGAACTTGTTTCGAGATCCATAGATGCCGAAATAAATTCGGCATGACATTAAAAATAAAATGCCGCTTCAGCACCAGTTCCGCTCCGATAAACGGCGCGTGGAGATGAACGACGTCAAAACCACGCAATTTCCATAGGAATTGTGGCACCCACGCCGCATTGCCGATTTTCAAAACCGGCTTTAACCGCACAACCTTAAAATTATAATTGTCATCCTGATGCCCATTTTCGTCATTCTGAGCGGAGCGAAGAATCTCGCCCGAATTGGCTTCATCTCGCATCCACAAAAGATCCTTCACTTCGTTCAGGATGACACCATAATCCGGCGTAAAAACCGTTACTTCATGCCCTAGCGCCGCCAGCTCTCTGGAAATACAAAAAACCGCGTTCCCAGTGCCGCCGTAATATGGAGGAAAAGTTGAAACAACTTGCGCGATTTTCATATTATTTTTCTGTCATCTTTATCTCCGCGATTCTAATCTCCGGCTCAAGGCGGCCTTGCCATTCGTGGCGCTTGACCGTAAAAACTAGATCGATTTTATCGCCGATGTAAAGTTTTTTGCACCAATTAATTTCTGATTTTGTTTCGTCGCCCAAGCAGAAGCCGATTGTTTTGTGGATCAGATGCGAATTATGCGCCACGCCAAGGCGCAAATGCTGGCCGTCTTTGCCAACCGGGTCAACGCTTTTGACGGTAAGCCCCCTCGCGACAAAACGCGGTTCGGGATTGGCCTCGCCAAACGGCGCGAATTTTTCCAGCTCCGCAATAAAATCCAGATTCACATCGTCAAGATTTATTTCGACGTCGATGGAAAGGAGTGGCAACAAGAAATCCCTCCCATCCTCCCTTTTAGAAAGGGAGGCGAAGTCATTTTTCGCCATCTCGGTAAGCTTAGTTTTGAATTCCTGGTATAGCGCTGGATTTTTTAACGAGCATCCGCCGGCCATTTCGTGTCCGCCGAATTTGGCAAGATAGTCAGTGAGACGACCAAACGCATGCATTATATTCCAACCCGCGATGCTTCGCGCCGAACCGGCAATCTCCCCATTTTCTTTTGTCGTGAAAACAAACGCCGGACGATAAAACTCCTCGGCAATTTTTCCGGCGACGAGTCCGACCATCGCGAGCGGCCAATCATGCCCCAAAACCACGAGCGCCGATTTTTTTTCTTCGCCGGCGGAAACAATCTGATTTTTCACCTCCAAAAAAACTTTTTCCGTAAGCCGCTGGCGTTCGGCGTTCGCGGCTTCCAAATCCGCGGCCAATTTTTCCGCTTCTGCTTCATCTTTAGAAACTAAAAGCGCAACAGCGGCGTTAGCGTGCTCCATCCGTCCAGCGGCATTGATGCGCGGAGCGATGCGAAAGCTGATTGATGAAGCATCGAGCACCTGATCTTGCAATCGCGCGGCCGCAATCATTTTTTGCAAACCAAGCCGCTTAGTTTTGTTTAAAACCCCGAGGCCAAACTTGGCGATTACCCGATTTTCTCCCAAAAGCGGCATCATATCGGCAACCGTGGAGATCGCCGCCAAATCAGCGCGCCATTTTAAGAATCCCTCTTTTGACATAGCAAGCGCGCCGGACCAATTTTTAAGGATAATATCGGCCCAAGAACTTTTTTGGATGATTGCGGCTGCCAATTTGTATGCCACCCCGCCGCCGGATAAATCTTTATACGGGTATGTTTCGCCCGGCGCTTTCGGATGGATAATCGCATCAGCCAACGGCAAAATTTCGGGCACAGTATGATGATCCGTGATGATAACTTTAATCCCGCGGCTTTTAGCAAGTTCCACTTCCGCAATATTAGAGATGCCAAGATCGCAGGTGATGATGAGTCTGGTATTTTGAGCACGGAGCTCTTCTATCGCTTTTTGATTCATTCCGTATCCTTCCAGTTCGCGATGCGGAATGTAAACATCAAAAATCGCGCCGATGGCTTTAAGCGTGTCGCCCAAAATTACCGCGCCGGGAATGCCATCAGCGTCATAATCAGCGAAGATGGTAATTTTTTCTTTTTTCTCCACCGCGTCAAAAATCAAACCGACCGCTTTTTCCATATCGCGAAATAAAAAAGGATCGCAAAACTCGCGCCCCCATGAGACATCAAAAAAATCGCGAATGGCTTCCTCGGTTTTGAGCCCGCGATTCCAAAGCAATTGCAAAATAACCGGCGGATATTGTTTAAACGCCCTGCCGAAATCCTCCGGATATTTTTCGGGTAGAATCCAGTTATGTCGCATAATCAACTTCCTAGTCCCCAATTCCCAACTCATAGACAAAATGCGTCTATGAACCGGGAACTATAAACTTGGAACTATCTAAAAAGCTATCGCCACGGTCCAGCCGACCATAGAAACCGCGACCAAGATATTGAGCGCGATCCAGATATATTTTATTAGCTTGCGTTTTTTCATCTCTACTGGTCATTCTGAACGGAGCGAAGAATCCCGTCCACCATATTTGAGATCCTTCACTTCGTTCAGGATGACGATTAATTTTTATCGTTTTAATACTGCAAGGAACGCCTCGGTTGGAATATCAATGTGCCCCTTGCCCATCATTTTCTTTTTGCCCTTTTTCTGTTTTTGGAGCAACTTCATTTTACGCGTCCAGTCGCCGCCGGACATTTTGGCAAGCACATCTTTCTTCATTGCCGAGAGCCGCTCGGCCGCAACGATCTTTCCTCCCAAGGCGGCCTGAATTTTTACTTCAAACATCTGGCGCGGCAAAGCTTCTTTTAATGATTCAACAATTTTCCGCCCCACGCGATACGCCTCGTCGCTGTAAACGATGGTGGAAAGCGCCTCCACCGGTTCTTCAGCGACCAAAATATCCATCCGTTCCACTTCGGCGTCGCGATATTCTAAAATCTCATAATTCAAAGAAGCGTAACCAGAACTCGCGCTTTTGAGCTTGTCGTAAAAATCCACCAAGATGGCTGAAAGAGGCAACTCATAATGCAAAAGCGCCCTTTCAGATCCGAAGCCGGAAGCCAGATATTCGGTATTTTTATAGATCCCCCGCTTTTCGGTGACAAGCGCCATAATATTTCCTAAAAAATCTTTCGGCGTAATAATATCGGCTTTGACCCACGGCTCCTGAATTTTTTCAATCTGCGTTTGCGGCGGCAGTTCGGCCGGACTTTTGACAATCATCTCCGCGCCGCCGGTTTTTAAAACCCTATACGCCACCGACGGCACGGTAACAACTAATTCCAGATTATACTCGCGGCGAAGACGCTCTTGGATAATCTCCAAGTGGAGTAGCCCGAGCATGCCCGAGCGGAAACCGAAACCGAGCGCGGCGGAACTTTCTGGTTCAAAGGATAGCGCGGCATCGTTCAATTTTAATTTCATCATCGCCTCGCGAAGGCGCAGAAAATTGCTTCCCTCTTTCGGAAAAATGCCAGCAAATACCATCGGCCTTACTTCTTTATACCCCCGAAGCGGCTCTACCCGAGAACCGAGATTCGCCGCGGCGATAGTATCGCCAACGCGGCAGGCATCAATATTTTTAAGACCTGTGGCGATATAACCGATTTCGCCGGCACGGAGCTTTTCCGCGGCAACCATCTTGGGCTTAAAATATCCAACCTCCAACGTCTGGCCCTCGGCCCGTGTCGCCAATAATTTAACCGCCTCCTCGCGGCTGACTTCGCCGTCAACTACGCGCGCAAAAGCCACCACGCCCTTAAATTCATCGTATTTTGAATCAAAAACAAGCGCGCGAAATGGCGCACCTACACCTCCTTTGGGAGACGGGATTCGGCTGATAATCGCTTCGAGGATTTCCGGCACACCGGCGCCGGTTTTTCCGGAAGCGCGGATGATGTCTTCTTTTTTGCAACCCAGAAGATTTATAAGCTCTGCTTCAGTGCGCTCTACTTCGGCATTAGGAAGATCAATTTTATTGACCACTGGAATAATGGTCAAATTTTGTTCCAGAGCCAGATACAAATTGCCGAGGGTTTGCGCCTGCACGCCTTGCGTCGCGTCCACAAGAAGCAACGCGCCCTCCACAGCCGCGAGCGACCGCGAAACCTCGTAATTAAAATCAACGTGCCCGGGCGTATCTATGAGATTTAGAATATAATCGCCGTAAAAATTCCGCATTCTGCAATCCGCATTCTGCAATTTATATTGCATCCTTACCGGCTGTAATTTAATGGTGATCCCTCGTTCGCGTTCCAAATCCATCGTATCCAAAAGCTGTTCGCGCATCTCGCGCCTCGGAACCGTGCCGGTAAACTCCAAAAGCCGATCCGCTAACGTGGACTTTCCGTGGTCAATATGGGCGATAATACAAAAATTACGAATGTTATTCATAACGGACTTTTGATATTTTTCAAGCTGGGATTTGTTACGTGCGTATAAATTTGCGTGGTACGGATATTGGCGTGTCCCAGAAGTTCCTGCACATAGCGCACGTCCACGCCGTTTTCCAAAAGATGAGTGGCAAAACTATGGCGCAGAGAATGAAAAGTTGCCGGCCTATTTATACCCGCGCGCGCCAATGCCTGATAGAAAACTTTTTGCGCCGATGCTTCGGTGAGCCGACCGCCGCGCTCGCTCGCGAACACATAATCGCCGCCGTCTTTGCCAGCCATAATTTGTTGGAGTTCCGGCGACAAGGCGGCGGAAACCACAGTCAACCGATCCTTCCTTCCCTTGCCCTGACGCACGACAACTGTCAAACCATTTAAATCAATGTCGCGAACGAGCAAACGTACTACCTCGCTTACTCTAAGGCCGGCGGAATATGCCAGAGCCAGCAACAGCCGATGTTTAAAATTTGACGTCAGCTCAATCATTTTTTTAATTTCATCATGCGACAAGATAACGGGCAAACGTTGAGACTGCTTTGGATGACGAATTTTATTATAATTCTCCCGCTTGTATATTTGTGTAAAAAGAAAATTCAAGGCATTGGCAAAAAGAGCAATGGATTGGCTGGATAAATTTTGTTTCTGCTTAGCGTAAAGATAATTTTTAATTTCCTCCTCAGATAAATCGCGCAATGGACGTTTGTAAAAAACATAAATATCTTTAATTACGCGCATATAGGTCTCGATTGTTTTCGGGCTGTAATTGCGCAGCTTCATCTCGCGTGCTATGATATCTAAAAGATTGGACATAAACTATCGGCGGTTTATATAACACACACATTATTACATAATATCCAAAAATACTCAACATATAAACGAGTTATGTGCCATAGTGAAAAGCCAAAATGCTATCGCATTTTGATATTTTGGCAATTTATATGGCGCGGTCGGCATAACTTGATATAATATAAACAACCATTAATTTTAACTAAACATATTATGAGAAATCCAGAAATGGGCGGATTTACGCCCGAACAACCAAAAGAAAAAAAGCCACGGGCGGAGAAACCGCGCTATGTGGTTGGCGCTAAGCAAAATCCCGATGGTTCTTGGGATTATTCAAAAGCAATGGTAATGTTATCAAAGGAAGAATCACAAGAAGCAATCGAAAGGGCGAAGCAAAGAGAGGCTATTATCTCTGGCAAAATCAAACACCAAATTGAGGCCAATCCTAATGCCATTGTTGATGTTGAACAAGCTAGAAAATACTGGGGGCAAATGTACGATGAAGCTGGCCAGGGAGATAAGTTAGAAATGCAACTTAATGAAATCTATGCACAAAAGTACGAAGATTATGCGAAATTTGCTAGAGAAAGAATGATGGCATTAGAACAGAAACTAAATGAAGCAACGTCAGAAGAAGAAAAACAATCTATCTTAGCAAAAATTATTGAAGAAAGGGATTTTGCCATAGAAATGGGAGAGGAAGCTAAACATAGAAGAAGTTATTAAATTGCCAAAATATAAGGTCGCCTTAGGGCGACCTTGCTTTTCACTACAGCACATAACACGGCGTATGCGGTTCGCGCTTGGCTAACGCCAAATGCTCACCCAAATTTTGCCTCCGCTACGCTACGGCAAAACTTCGTATACGCCGATACGTTAGCTGAAATTGGGCTGTTTTTATTCAGTCATTTAACATACAATTCATTTAAATTTAATCATTAACCTAAATCACTATGGAGAACAAAACAAATCCCTGGGCAATCATCCTCGCGGTAGTAATCACAGCCGTTGTCGTCGGCGGAGGTGTTTACTATTGGCAAGGTCAAAATTCAACAGAAGTTGCGCCTGTAGAAAAAATCGCAGCGCCTGAACCAGAAAAAGTTGAAACAGCGGAACCGGAGTTCGCCTCGCTACTGTATGACAAAGAAAACTATAATTTACCATTCGGCGCTGCTGAAATCAGAGGATACTACACAACTGTAGAACGACCGACTTCACTCGATGATTCAACTCCAGATGTAACCTGTTCCGCATTTGTTGTAACAGACGGTCCGGCGCAACTTCTCGATGCTCTCAAAGGCGACATGTATGGAACTCCTCCAACGGCTGTGATTGGCTCGGCCAATTCGTACTGGGGTAATATCAACAAGAGCACTAAAGAAAATCCCATTAAAATTCTCGTTACATTAAATCCACTATTTGAGGGAGAGCTAATCGGCTGCATGGCGTGGCCTTTTGATTCCTTCATTGAAATGAAATAATCACGCCAGGGATTTGTTCTGATAAAAACAGCCCAACATCAGCTAACAGAGACTTTGCGGTTCCGCTCGGCTTCGCCTCGCTCCACCCAAATTGGGCGGCGGTGAGGCCTAAAGGCCACATTGTACCGCCGCCCAACTTCGCAAAGTCTCGAACGTTAGCTGAAATATTCCTTTTCTTTTTCGGGCTATCGCCCTAATTGTTTTAAAAAATTTTCAAATTTCTTTTTCTTTAATTATAGAGGGGAATATGGTGTTTTCTCCGCTCCCTTCGGTCGCTCCGAAAACGATTTTATTTATAAGGGGAAACAAGATATAATTACCCTATAAAACCAGATTGGCAACATGCAAGAATTAACCGCATCAATTAACGCAAAAAATGTCATAGACCTTGAAAAAGCGGCCTCGTTTTTAGGTATTTCAACGGCAACGGTAAGAAACTGGGTTAAATGCGGACACCTGCAAACATATACTACTGACAAAAGATATTTTTTCCACTTGTCGGACATAGAAAATGTAAAAAATAAGATAACAAACGGCAACCTTAATAAACTGAACGGACGAGCCAACAAATCTAAGGCTGAAAGAACTTTTATACCTGATGAATATTTACAAGATAACGTTAGTGTTGATGATATAACTAAGATTGTAAATTTTGTTTCGGAAAATAATATAAGCGTTTCCCTGTCTCTTTTGTTATTGAGCCTGAATTTACTCCAAAAAGAAAAAATTATTTCAAGCGTCACTATTCAAAGTATAACAAGCCAAAACCTTTCTTTTACTAACAAACAAATCGGTGAAGAGATAAAGGCTTGGCTATCTGGTATCGGAATTGACGATATAAAAAATGAATACTCATTCTTATTGAATTGTGACATTCCAAAACAACGCGATACTCTAGGATTTTTTTATCAATCGTTATTACTTGAAGGGAAAAAATCACAGGGTGGCTCTTACTACACACCAGAAGTAATCGTTAATGAAATAATCAGAGATTATGTAAAGACTGATTCCAAAGTTTTAGACCCGTGTTGTGGCACAGGGCAGTTTTTACTGGCATTTGCGGATGTGATCAAAAATCCACAGAATATTTACGGAATTGATATAGACGAAATAGCCGTGAGGATTGCGAGATTAAATATTTTAATAAAATACAAGGATCAAAATTTTGCGCCCAATATCGTTTGCAAAAATACACTTTTTGAGATCGGAAATTATGATTTATTTAGTTTAAACGATGAAAACATCCGCGACTTTGATGTAATTGCGACAAACCCACCGTGGGGCGTTCATTTTTCAAAGTCAGACATAGAGAGATTGAAAATATCTTACTCCGAATTAACATCCTTAGAATCATTTTCCTACTTTCTAAAAAAGAGCATTGATTTACTACAAGATGGAGGAGTAATTTCTTTTATCTTGCCCGAATCAATTTTGAACGTAAAAACACATAAAGACATAAGAGATATAATTTTGAACAATACCCACATCAAAAAAGTCTCTTATTTAAGTCGTGTGTTTAAAAATGTTTTTACGCCCGTAATTAGGCTTGACTTGAAAAAAAGTAAAAACGAAAATGATCTGATTGAAATTTGCAAAGAAAATGAATCATACGCCGCCGAACAATCAAAATGGAAAAATAACATTGATTTTGTTTTTGACATACATGCAGATAGCTTTGATACTAGTATAATTGATAAAATTTTTAATGTTCATCACACCACGTTATCAGGACAAGCTGATTGGGCTTTAGGTATTGTTACAGGAAACAACAAGGCGTATCTCACAGGCGAGAAGCAAGAAGGTTTTGAGGAAATCTACAAGGGTAAAGAAGTTGAAAAATTGGTTTTAAATAAGCCATCAAATTACATAAATTTTACGCCAGAAAAATTTCAACAAGTCGCCCCCATTGAAAAGTATCGTACAAAAGAAAAACTTATTTATCGTTTTATTTCAAAATACTTAGTATTTGCCTATGACAATCAGCAAGAGCTGACATTAAATAGCGCAAATATCGTTATCCCGAAAATTCCAAACTATCCGATTAAGGTTATTGCCGCTCTGCTTAATTCATCGCCCTATCAATTTATTTTTCAAAAAAAGTTTTCAAGCATAAAAGTATTGCGAAGCCATATAGAACAAATGCCTTTGCCTCTTTGGGATAATAAAACATATAACGACATTATAAAATTGGTAGACGAGGTAATAAAAAAGGGGGACAAATTTGAGGTTTTGGATAATTACATTATGAAACAATTTTCTCTTACAACAGAGGAAATCGATCACATTAAAAAATTTAACACTAAATAATTTTATGGAAATCCTAAAGAAAAAACTTGAAAAGATGATAGCGTCCCTGTCTAAGCAAGACGGGGATGGACTTAAAACACGGCTTGAAAATTTAATTTCAGTCTATCCGTTCAATGAATACGAATACATTATTTCGAGCATGTTGGGCTTGGGAAAAATCACTTTGGACGATTATTTAGAAATCCGAGATGAGTATATCGCCAGAAATATGTATCTCTATATTTTTGAAATTTCCGCTCCGCGTGGATTTGGCGAGCAATGGGCGCAAGGACACCTAAAAGAGCTTGCTCCCGAACTCATAAAACCAACGAAAAAACTCGAAAAAAATTATTCCGGTGAATATGACTTTTTATATCCACTCCCGAACAAAAAAATGATCAAAATTGAGGTCAAGGCTTCTCGGGCCGTTGATTTTGACAGCCAAGAGCCGTTATATGTAAAAGCTTTGGCATGGGAATCAAAAATGCCTTTTGACATGAATTTCCAACAGGTTAAAACAAAATGCTGTGATGTTTTCGTTTGGGTTGGAGTTTGGCGAGATATAATTAAATATTGGGTGTTTGCTGCAAAAGAAGTTGAACAAAACAAGTATTATTCAAAAGGTCAACATAGAGGAAATATTGGAGAAGGTCAGCTACACTTGAATCGCGACAATATAAAAGAATTTAAAAAATATGAGGTAAAGCCAAAAGAATTATTGAATAAAATTATAGCGGCCTATAAAAGACAACATTCGAGATAATAAGGTGTTTTGGGCTCGGGCATTCACCCCTTTAATTCCCCTCTGCCCTTCGCCCAAAACGGAAAAAGAAATTTAAAATTTTTTAAAACAAGTTTTCTTATCAGAAAACAAAAGAAAAGAAATACATCAGCTAACACGACATATCTGGTTACGGCTTTTATACAAAAGCCTCCACCCATATTTGCCTCCGCTACGCTACGGCAAACATCAGATATGCCGAAACGTTAGCCAAAATGACGCTCGCTTCGCTCGCTCGGAATCTTCGCTCCGCTCGGACTCCGCATTTTGGCTAACGGGCGTCGCATACGCGCCACCCGTTAGGCCTGTGAAATTCTAATCATAATTGACAAGATTTTGAATATCGGCTAAGATGCCCGATAGTTCCTCAGTAAAGGAGACCGCGATGCGCATAGAGCGGGGAGAAAAGGAACGAATACTAAAGATAATCGGGGGTATACGGAAGCTCGCTTTGCCACTAGATAACGCCAGCAAAGAAAAAGCCTTTTTGCTGTGGATGATTGAGGCCGTTTGTAAACCATTTCCCGAACTTATGGCACGCGTTAAAACTTTCGAAGAGGCTATCGGCCCTACGACCACAAAAGAAGAGTTCCTTAATTTCCTGGACGGTCTCGTAGACCTTATACAGGGCAAGCAGCGGCCCAATCCGCCCTCATCGCCGCCCAAAAAAGACAACATTCTAAACTAAAAACCCGCCGACAGAAGGCGGTATTTTTTTAAATTAAAAAGTTTTAGCCAAACAAACCAGCCGGACACCGCCCGAACAAACCTTTACAGGATTGGGAATGGCAGTTAAACTATAAATAGTTCTTTGACGAGGAGGAGACGATGCCGCTTGGACAGCAGGAAAAAGAGGTTATCGGGGCAACGCTTAATGCCATGAAAACATTTATCGGTCATATAAAGAATATTATGCCCTCTATCGTTAACGGCCGAGGAAGTGTACTGGAAATCTTACGCACTGCCCGACTCTTTATCCCCCAGTATGACCACCTCCTCCCCTTTTTACAGATGGCAGTAGAGAACAGTACGGATGCCGAAGAAAACTTCCTGCGGCTTATGGAAGACATATTGAAAATAATGGAAGATAAAATCGCCGAGGAACCGGCAGAACCAAAAAACGATCCGAGCAAAAACTAAAACCGCCGGTTGGCGGTTTTTTATTGACTATATGGCTATTAGCTGTTAACTAACCTACAACACCGAGATGCTGGTATCTTCCAAATTGGCTGGTGGCTCGCTTTTTTCCACAACTTGCGCTTGATGATTGCGATTACGGCAATCAGCTCATGCGTCCGCAGAAGATAAGCCGCAAGGACAAAAACTCCGAGGTCAAGCATCCCAGCGACAAAACCCCGACCGAAAATCCCCAAAAAGGTGTCCAAATTTAAAACTTTTGCCAGCAATATCTTGCTAAACTGAATCACGAGCGCCATTAATACTGCCGCAATACTAATCTTAAAGATCGAGTTGACTATCGCTCGCGCCAAATTGTCCAGATAGCGCGCGATCGCGGAAAATGCCAAGTAAACGGCTTAAAAAAGAAAAAAACGCGACAACGATTGCCGCTCCACCGATAGTTTTTGATTCTGAATTAAAAATTCACTTTAACATTAAGCTGTAAGCTATAAACTTTAAGACATAAATTAAAAACTTATACCTTGCTACTTATAGATTATCGCCGAACTGAATAATCAAAGCGAGAAAATATTCTAAGACTATTTTTTAATAGCGTCCAAAAACGCCTGGCTTTCAATCGGTTTTTCAATATGGAATGCCAAAAATTTTTCAATAATTTTCAAAGTTTCTCGAACGGACGACTGATTATTTTTTAAGCTCAACGCCCGATATGTTGGAGAATTTATAAAAAACCGTAAAACCTTGATAGCGTCAAACGAGATGTCAATTTTCTCACGCGGCAAATCTAAGTCGCACGAATGGCAATGACCGCAAACAAGCCCGCCACGTTTTAGATTGAATACATTCCCAATAGCCGGAATCGGATTTTTACAAATCAGACAATTTTTTATTTCCGGCGCGTATCCCAGAAGCGCGAGCAACTTGACGACAAAAGATTTAGTAAGCGCCTGATATTTTTCCCAGGCGGACATTGACTCGGAAAAACTGAACGACTCGAGCGACAAAAGCAACTCAAGAAGCAAGCCATATACGCGTTCGTCACGAACTTCCCACTGGGTCGCCTTTTCCACAACCTCAAAACAGTAGTGCAGAAAGTTCATCTTTGTAAAATCGCTTTTGATGTTCGGGAATTCCTCCACCGCTTCCGCTCCGGCCAGATGATCGAAATTTTTTCCGCGGCCGATCATAATTTCCGCGAGCGTAAACGGCTCGAGATGCGCCGCGAGCTTGCTCTCTATTTTTTGCGCGCCCCGCGACAAAAGCTCCAGCTTTCCGAAATCGCGCGCGTAGACAACATAAATTCTATCCGCTTCGCGGAAATTGTGACGGGACAAGACAATTGCGTGGGTTTTGTATTGCATCTTTATTAATTACAAGTTAGCGGGTGAGGAGTGACGGGTTACAAATTTTATAAAATAACTCATAGCTCGTAACTCGCCAATAAATAACAGAAGACTTATGTTTCTATTTTATCAAGATATGATTGAAGTATTATCATCGCGGCAATAGCATCGCGGTCGGATTTTTTGCCGTAAAGTTTCATCAGAGAATCGGCCATATCGCTTGAAAGTCGTTCATCCTCAAAAATGATCGGCAGTTCTATTTTTTCCTTAAGTTTGATGGAAAAATTTTTGACCGCTTCGAGCGTCTCGCCCGAAGTGCCGCCGGACAAAGATATCGGCCTGCCAATTACAAAAGTTTCCACGAGATCGGTCTCCACGACTTTTTTGAGATTATCAAAAATCTGGCTATCGTTCTCTAAAATTTTGAACGGCAAAGCCAGTTTGGTCTCCGTATCGCCCAAGGCCAACCCGATCCTTTTTGTTCCGAAATCGATTCCGAGTAGTTTCATAACCGATGAATTAAGAATTATGAATTACGAATCGAGAATTTTAAAACTTAACTTAATTCATAATTCATGATTCATAATTCTTGTTTCATGACTATCATCAATCTTTTAATCTTTGCGGCAACGGGGTCAGTATGATGCAGCCTTTTTTAGTAACCACGACCGTCACCTCAAAATGCGCGGCGTTGCCGCCGTCAGCCGTCACAATCGTCCAGCCGTCGCCGCTCTCGCGCACGCGCCAATCTCCAGCAACTACCATTGGCTCAATCGCCAAAACCATTCCTTCTTTTAATTTCACCGACTCCATTTGCGGATCATAATAATTCGGCACCCGCGGGTCCTCGTGCACCGCGTATCCCACCCCGTGCCCCACCAAATCGCGCACAACATTAAATCCGTGTTTTTCGACATACTGCTGAATCGCGCGCCCAATATCAGAAACCGCACCGCCGGCTTTCACTTTTTTTAACCCCTCGGACAATGCCTCGCGCGTCACCTTTATTAACTTTTTTCCTTCCTTCTTAATTTTACCAACGCCGACAGTTGCCGCCATGTCGGTGAACATCGGGCGCATGGGCCCGCCCTTCGAAGCCTTGGCGCAGGAGGGCCAACACATACCAACGTCAAGCCCGACGATATCTCCCTCTTTCAAAATTTTTTCCGGCATCGCAATACCATGCACAACCTCGTCATTTATGGATATGCAAATCGCGCAGGGATAGGGATTTTTTGCGTTTCCATAGCCCAAAAATGACGGCTTGCCGCCGGCTTTTTTAATTTCTTCGGCAACAAATGCGTCAATGTCGCGAGTTGATGCGCCAGGGACGGCCATTTTAGCGACATCCCTTAAAATTCTTCCGAGAATCTTTCCGCCTTCGGCTAAAATTTTTATCTCTTCCGCTGACTTAATAGTAATCATTTAGACCTTTCTTAAAAGCTCCCGAGCAACGTCGGCAATGGACTTTTCGCCATCGATTTCGATGAGCTTATTTTGTCGCCTAAAATAATTTAATACCGGTTCGGTTTCTTTATGAAAAAGCTTTAAACGCCGGGCAACAATTTTTGGCCTGTCATCATGCCGCTGAATTAGGCGTCCACCACAGAGGTCGCAAGTTCCTCTCTTTTTTGGCGGTTTGCTAATTAAATTATAATTTTCTTCGCATTTTTCACAAATCCGCCTGCCGGCAATCCGCTTCTTTGCTTCTTTATCGGAAATTTTTATTAAAATCGCGCGGACATCTGGCACAAGCTGGCCTAAAAATTTTGCTTGCGCAATCTGCCGAGGATAGCCATCAATAATAAACCCTCGTTTGGTTTTCGGTTCGGAGAGGCCTTCTTTGATAATTTCGTTAGTGATTTCAACGGGAACAAACTTTCCAGCGCGCATTATGGATTTGATTATCCGGCCGCGACGCGTTTGGCACTCGCTTTCCGCGCGCAATAAATCGCCCATGCTGATTACCGGGATTTTTAATTTTTTTCCGAGAAGCCCCGCCTGCGTCCCCTTGCCAGAGGCCTGCGCTCCCAAAATGACAAATTGATTTTTTTGCATTGGTTTTGCCGCTAATTCTGCCCACATTATCCCTTAAAAAATAACGCTTGTCAACCGCGTGTATAGAAAAAAGCGGCCAAAGATGGCCGCTCTTCTTAAATGCGCGATAAAAACGACGAGGCCGCGAAAACCCTCCGCGCCTCCGCATAACCGACGTCAATCATTTTTTTAAACCATCGGCTGGAAGGAAAAAGCGTGGAAAAATAAGTGCCCGACGGAGAAAAAATCTTCAACACCTTTTCGTTGTCGTATTTATCCTGACCGGCGCTGTCGGCGAAAACCCGTTTAATAACAAGCGTCGCCGTCCGCCAAAAGACGCCGCGCAAACCTCTTTCCTCGCCGTAAGATTCTATCACTTTCGCCCGCGTTTTTTGCGTTTCTATAAGATTTATCAGAACAACTTCCTCGCACCCGACCGCGAAGCACCGCTGAATCATAAAATTTCTTCCCAGACCGCCGTCAACATATTGGCTTCCGCGGCCCTGCAGAA
>Ga0233421_10000028_pt1 | contig 76405 bp, 93 predicted proteins | sample Watercolumn_Mata_3_FD_182725 | JGI IMG/M metagenome (GOLD analysis project Ga0233421, IMG submission 182725) | Freshwater microbial communities from Lake Matano, South Sulawesi, Indonesia - Watercolumn_Matano_2014_107_MG | ecosystem: Environmental > Aquatic > Freshwater > Lake | place... | reverse complement strand
TTCCTGTCTGCAGCGGTGAAAAAAAAAACTTGAATGAGGAAAATTCTGAAGTACCTTACGACTCGACGTGGGGCGATTCAGTTAATCAAGATACAGAACAAACCGCAAATGTTTGCAGCCCTTCAGAGGAGACTAATGAAGATTCAACTGCTACACAAGAAGATGTTTCAAGTGAAAAAACTACAGGCTCGGTAATTGCCCCTTTAACAGGTCGTTCTATAGGAGAGGCGGCTGTGGCTACACAAGGATTTGCGAAAATATGCCCATTAATTCTGCCTTCTTACAATGATAAGGCATTCACTGCTGCAACCAGTCTTGAGAAAAACTCTTATAAGAAGTCATTATATCAGACAATAAATAAATTTTCCGAGCAGTATAACGCAAATTTCAATCTTGTCTTGGCAATAATCGGGGTTGAAAGCAATTGGGATGAGAACCTTAAGGAAGGAAATATGTATGGGTTAATGCAACTAACAAAATATCCTGTAGAAGACTTGAAAACAGGCACTTGCTCCAAAGTATTTGGTCCTACGTCAATAGATAGATATAACAGAGAGCAAAATATCAAAGGAGGTGTCATGTACTTATCATGCCTCATAAAAAAATTTAACAAAAATATGCCTCTTGCAATCGCCGCTTATAACATAGGTCCAAGCGAAATAGTCAAAAACTGCAAGGGCACTATTGAGAGCTGTTCTAGAGCAACAAGAGGAAAGGCAGAGAAGTATCTTAATAAAATAGCAGCAGAATATGTTGAAATCGTTGCTTCCCAGGAGAAATTAAATCCAAAGATAATAGTGATTGACCCAGGACATGGTGGAAAAGACCCTGGCGCATTAAATCCCTACAAGGAGAATAAGAATGAAAAGGTTATAGCTTTAGAAATATCAAAAAAATTGCAGAACATTTTGAAATCCGAGGGATATACTGTGCTTATGACGAGAGATTCTGATACCTTTAAGGAACTCTCTGAAAGAACTGTCTTTTCTGATGCTTATTACGCTGATTTATTTGTCAGTATTCATGCCAATTCCTTCGGCACAACCCCTGGAGAAGAGTGCTCTTCCAAAAGCGGTGTTGAGGTAGAATATTTTAAGAATACAAAATCTTCCAGCCCAAAACTTGCCAGCACTATTGCTAATAATATAGCAGATGTTACAGGATTGGAGTTGAGGGGGGACAAAAAGGATGGGGCAAAGGCATCAAACTTCCAGGTATTAAGGGAAACAGAGGCGCCTGCAGTATTAGTTGAGCCTGGTTTTATTTGCAATATAAAAGACGCAGGAATTATGGCAGATTCTGCAAAACAAGAAAAAATAGCTGATGCAATAGCTGAAGGGATTTCTAATTTCTTTGGCTAAAAATGCGGGAGATAGGATTTGAACCTATGTAGGCACTAAGCCATCAGGTTTCGCATTTCTTTCCGAGGTTTCTTCCTAAGAAAGCTCACCTAAGCCTGACCCGTTTGACCGCTCCGGCACCCCCGCAAAGAGATTGGCTATGCAAACTAAGAGGGATTATAGTATAAAAATTTATGTCAGAAAAATCCTTAAGATGCTTGTGATGCTGGGGAAATAAAGATTATTGTGTCTCCTCTGACGAATGCAAGCCCGATGTTTCTCTTCGCTTCATTGTTCTGGATTTCCTTTGTGTTATCAATAACCACGTTTATGTGGATGTCAAATGCCAGCAATGTTCCTACTAATTGCACATCGTTCTTTAACTGCACCAATACTTCTTTTCCCTTCGAGCCATTCAATAAGTCTAAAGGACGCTCAATTCCGTTAACCATGTTCTAATCTTGATTAAAGAGTTTTTAAATCTTATTATTATATATTATATACTACACAAGCACCTCACAAATCTATCAAAATTATCAATGACAAAATATTTAAACCGACCTTTTATGTTTAAAACATGCAGGGAAGAAAAGCATCGGGTGGGAAATATAAGAAGATAAGGAAGAAAAGGCTTTATGAGATAACCGGCAAACCAAGAGAGGTTAAATTGGGAAAGGAAAAAAAGAAGGAAATAAAAACAAGAGGCGGCGGGACAAGAACAGTTCTCTTATCAACAAGCAGGGTAAATATTCTTGACCCAAAGACAAAAAAATGCAGTGCGGGAACAATAAAGAATGTTGTTGAAACCCCTGCAAACAGATTTCTTGCAAGAAAAAATGTTCTTATAAAGGGCGCAATAATAGACACTGATTTGGGAAAGGCAAGAATAACAAATAGGCCAAGCCAGGAATCGAGTGTTAATGCGATTCTCATACCTTCTTAAAGTATTTAAAAGCATTCCGAAAGATTTATAAATGATTTTGCGAAATATTTATAAATATTTCCTTAAAAGCAAAATGCCAACCCAATTTATCAAGAAATGTCCTGAATGTAACAGCATAAACCTTACATACGACGAGCAGAAGGGTGAAGTAATCTGCCAAGATTGTGGGTTAGTCGTCGAGGAGAAGATGGTTGATTTGGGGCAGGAATGGAGCCATTCGGAAGAGGGTGAGAAAAAGGGAAGGGGTGGCGCTCCGTTGAGCATGCAAAAATTTGACAAGGGCCTGACAACAAACATAGGCGAGATTTCTGATATCTATAGGTTAGAGGGAGCGAAGCAGACAAGAAAATTCTTGAGATTGAAGAAATGGCAGGAGAGGGTATCAACAAGCATTGAGAGGAATTTAAGGTTAGCAATGTCTGAACTGCGCAGGGTTGCATCATTCCTTAATCTTCCAAATGTTGTAAGGGAAGAGGCATCAAGGGTTTATAATTTTGTATTGCAAAGAGGGCTTGTAAGAGGAAGAAGCATGGAATCTGTTATTGCGGCTTGCATTTATGCCGCATGCAGAAGCTACAATATCCCAAGAACGCTTGACGAGATTGCAAATGCGTCTGATGTTGAAAGAAAGGAGATAGGCAGGACTTATAGGTTTATAACAAGAAAATTGGCGATAAAGGTTACTGCATCAAATCCAAAGGACTATATCTCAAGATTTTCTTCAATACTTCACCTGTCGCCAAAAACACAAAATGATGCATTAAAGATACTGAAGAAGGCGGAAACTTCCGAGCTTACATCTGGAAGGGGCCCTGCGGGAATTGCCGCTGCGGCTTTATATGTTGCTGCACTGCTGAATAATGAGAAGAAAACGCAAAGAGAAGTGGCAGATGTTGCAGGGATAACTGAAGTTACTATAAGGAACAGGTATAAGGAGCTTCTTGAAAAGCTTGATCTGGAGGAAAAATTAAAGATAAAAGAGGCAGAAGCAAAGGAAAGCAAAAAGAAATAGGATTAGAATATAGTAAAAATGCATTCTAAAAAAGAATTCTATAAAGAATTAAGTAACCTTAAATTACATCCTATAACGATGAAAGAACTAATCCTAGTTTATAATAAATCAAAACCCTGTTGTAGGATAATTATAGGTGATTCTATATTAAAACAATTTAATGATTTCTGTAAAAAATATAGTCTTTACATTGAAAGATCCAATTTTAAGATCATAGGACAGAGAGATATAGGAAAGGGCGGCTGGCAGAATAAGATAAAAAAGAAAGTCTCAGTTAATTCAAAAAAAGGATATTTCTTTTATTATGTCTCCTACAACAAAAAAAATGCCAAAAGAGCCAAAACAGCTGAAAAATCAAAAAAGGAGAAAAAGTTTGGTAAATTGCTCGGTTTTCCTGTTTGCTGCCAAAATTTCTTTGCAAAATATTACAAAAAGGCAAATTCTAAGCAATGCGACTTTGTTCTTTATGTATTAAAGGAAACTAAAGAAAATCCCCCCTATGACTTCTGGAATAACTATATTGCACAATACTTTGGTTATTCTCTGCTCAGTCATTTTCCCTGCTCTTTCAATTGTAAAGAATCTGAGAGATTAGCAAAACTCTATTATAAAAAATTAAAAGAAAATAATAAAAAATTTGCTGAAGGATTCAAAAAAGCCCAAAAATCAGCAATTTTATTTACTGAGTATAGGGGTATATTTTTAATTAGGAAATATAATCTAAAAGGGAACATTCTGATTTATGATAACAAAAATCTAAAAACAACTTTGAAAAACACTATTTTTGAATCTTTGAAAAGAGGGGATAATGTTAAGATACTAAATAAAAATCATGTATTAATAAGAAAGAAAAATCATACTTTAAAGGAGTTAAGAGGAGAGAATATTGGAATTTGTATCTTTAAATAATTCTAAACCACAACCTTCATAAAATCCCTTGCGAGCTCTGTTTTTGGAAAAACTTTTTTTGCTTCCTTTAATATCTTCTCATCTTCCTTTTCATATCTCTGAGAAATATGCGTTAAGATAAGATTTTTTGCCTTAGCTCTTTTTGCTATTTCTGCCGCATTCTCTGAAGTAAGGTGCTTATATTCAGCTGCTTTCCTTTCAATTTCAGACGAGTAAGTTGCCTCGCTTATCAATAAATCTGCGTCTTTTGCGGCATTGATGCAGTTCTCGCACATTTCTGTATCAAGAAGAAATGCAACTTTCTTTCCTTTTTTAGTATATGAAACATCATCTGGCCTGATTAGCTTGTTCTCACAAGAAACGCTTTTTCCCTGCTGCAATTTTCCAATTATCTCTCCTTTTAATCCAAATTTTTTTATTTTTGAAACATCCATCCTTCTTTTGTCCTTTTCCCTGAAAGAATATGCTAGGCAATAAGTGCTATGGCTTACTGGAAATGCCTCTACAACAAAATCTTTAGCATCAATAAATTCTCCTTTTGTTACCTCTTCAACCCTGACATCTATTTTGCCTGAAAAAACAAAAAGCTGGTAAATCATGTCCATAAATTTTTTTGTTCCCTTTGGGCCATAGACATAAAGCGTTTTATTGTAGCCATTGAGCGCAAGTGTCTGGAGCAAACCGGGAATCCCAAAAACATGGTCGCCGTGCCAGTGGGTAATCAATATCCTTGTAAGCTTGCATGGGTTAATTCTTGCGATTCTGAACTGCCTCTGTGTCCCTTCCCCGCAATCAACAAGAATCATCTCGTTATTGTATCTAACGAGGATTGATGTATGGTTTCTCTTTGCTGTCGGAACTGCCTGGGATGTTCCAAGAAAGGTTATATCTATTGCCATGCTGCGAGAAGGATAATTATTCTTAAATACCTTTCGAGTAAGATTTAAATATCATTTTCATTTGTTATGGGTATGACAAAAAGAAAAAAAGCAATATCAAAGAAAAAGCCTGAGAAAGCCAAAGCAGCGCCGAAAGAAAAGTCATTTAAGGCGATTCTTGCAGGAGGCAGGGTGTTCAGCAATGCACAGGACGCTTTCACCTTATACGAGCAAAGCAGGTTTGGAGAGCCAACAGAGGGCAAGATATATTACTCGCTGGCAGAGGCGCTTTATCTTATTGAGAAGGGAAAGCTCCAAGTTTATTCCGGAAAAAAGAAATTAAGCTTCAATTCATTCCTCCTTCAGGCACAAAAAGATGAGGAGAATTTCCATACAAGATTTGTTGTTTTTCGGGACATGAGGAACAGGGGTTATATAGTAAAGACCGCATTAAAATTTGGCGCAGATTTCAGGATATATGAACGGGGTATAAAACCCGGAGAGGACCATGCAAAATGGATTCTTTATCCTGTCTATGAATCAAATAGCCTGACATGGCAGGAATTTGCTGCAAAGAACAGGGTTGCACATTCAACGCGCAAAAAACTTCTTATAGGGATAGTGGATGATGAGAATGATGTAACCTACTATGAGATAGAGTGGAAAAAACCATAATTCTATTCAAATTAATTGAAGCTTACAATGATAAATGTAGAGGAAAAAAAGGCTAAGATAATAGAACTCATAAATTCCAAGGGGCCTATGCTGCCTATACAGGTTGCAAGGGGAATTGAACTAAGCACGCTTTTCGCGTCTGCAATCATGTCTGAGATGATTTCTGAAAAATCAATAAAAACAAGCAATCTGAAAGTAGGCGGCTCACCCCTTTATTACCTAAGCGGGCAGGAAAACATGCTTGAGAATTTTATAAACTATCTCGGAGGAAAGGAAAAGGAGGTTTTTATGCTGTTAAAGAGAAAGGGCGTGCTTGAAGACGAGAAACTTGAACCGGCCCATAGGGTTGCGATACGAGACATAAAAGACTTCGCAATTCCATTGCAGGTCAGAATAGATGACAAGGAAAAGATATTCTGGAGATTCTTGTCTTTTCCAATAGAAGAGGCGATAAGACAAATAAGGGATATGACAAGAACTAAATCACCTGAAAGAAAACAGGAAAAGTTTGCTGATGAAGGAACAAAACAGAAAATATATGAGAGGAAGGAGGAAAGTGAGAAGAAAACTGCAGAAAAACCCGACGAGTTCATAAAAAGTGTTTATCATTATATTGAAAAGGAAAAGATAAGGGTAATTGAAGAGATTGAAAAGAAAAGGAAGGAAATGCTTGGGAAGGTTATGATAAATTCCTCTATAGGCGAGATAATAATGCTTCTTGTTGCAAAGGACAAAAAAACAATAACGGAAAATGACCTTCATCTTGCACTAAGCAGAGGGCAAAGCATGAGACTGCCTGTATTATTCCTTTCTTCCGGAAAGCTTAACAAAAGGGCCTCCTCTGAAATAGAAACCTTTAAAAGTTACCTGATTTTCAGACAAATAACAAATTAGAAAATGGGACGAATAAAATCCGCAATGGTCAAGAGAATAGCCAAGAGAATGATAATTGAAAAACCAGGCATATTTACCAAGGGCTTTGAAAACAATAAGAAAATTCTCAGCAAGGCAGTAACCCAGAAAAGGGCAAGAAATGCTATTGCGGGTTACATAACTAAACTGGCAAAGAGATAAACATACTAAGCATTGTTGCTTAAGGATTGCTTCAAGCAATAACATCAAACAAAAACGACAGGAGGTTAAAATGACAGAGCAAAAGAAATCAGACGAAAATACAGTGTTTATCGGCAGCAAGCCCTTCATGAACTACGTTACCGGGGTGGTAATGCAGTTCACAACAAAAGGAGCAAAGGAAGTGACTGTAAGGGCGAGAGGAAAATTCATTTCAAGGGCAGTGGATGTTGCAGAGGTATGCACAAAGCGATTCCTGAAAGACCAAAATCTAGAAGTGAAGGACATTAAAATAGATTCAGAGGAATTTGAAAACGCTGAAAAGAGGAAGGTAAACGTAAGCACAATAGACATAGTCCTAGGCAAAAAGTAAGCAAGATTTGTTTTTAATTTTTTATTTCTTCTTTTTTTTGTTCAACTTGATTTTGTCGAGTTTTTTAACCCTTATTCTATTTGCCTCAAAATCTGCAAGAAATGCCAAGAGTATAAGGAGAAAGTAAATCTTCGCCTCCCAATCAAGTATTATAACTGCTGCTAAAGTTAACACAAAGAAAAAAACCAAAAAGGGAAGATAAACCCTAAGAAATCCCTTTTTTCTCAAGAGACGATAAGAGTCAGTAACATCTCCAAATATTAAATGAATAGCCTGAAGAACTGCTAGAGCCAATACAAAATATGTTATGATCTGGCTTACATTAAGCAATATGACTATTATGCAAGCGAGCAATGATTCTAAATTGAATGCCCTTGCTATTTTTTCAGGTTTGTCCATATTACAATGCCTCAGGCCTAACTAAGTATATTAGTTTGCAAGGTATTTAAAGATTGGTTTTAAATCAGTGATTTTAGCAAAAATGTTTAAATAAGTTCAATATCTACATTTAAAAATGGCATTTAATAAAGAGACTGCTTTATTATTTGGAGTCATGTTAGGGGATGGATGCCTTTCTCATTATTTCACAAGTGATGGAAAAGAAAGATTTGCTATTTGTATAACTGGCAACTACTATGATGATAAGGAGTTTTACAAGAATTTTCTATCCCTTTTGTTGAGTTCAGTAAGCGGAAGGAATGTCTCAATCAGAGAAAGGCAAAAATATGGTAGGAGAGATATTAATTTCTGTGATAAAGATTTGTTTTATAAGATAAAGTCTCTTGGTTTTAGTGTTGGTAAAAAAGGAGATATAGTGATACCTAAAAGATTTAAGGGACATCTAATGAGGTATGTAATTGCCGGGCTTTTTTCTACTGATGGTTGTTTAAGTCTAGTAAATAATTGTGGTAAGCTATACCCTAGATTATTCATTACTGCCACACTCCCCAGTGCTTTAAATGAAGCATCAGATTATCTAAATTCAATAGAAATTAAAACAAGTTTCTATTCAAGAAAATTTAGGAAGCCCTCTAAAAGTTATCCTATCAAAAAGAAGCAATACGTATTATGCTCTAATGGAAAGAATAATCTTGAGAAATTCAGGCAAAGAGTAGGGTTTATCAACCCAAAACATGAATTAAGATACCAAAAATATATTGCCTACACAAAGAAAGAGATGGCTGCGGAGGGAGTTGAACCCCCGACATCGGGCTCATGAGACCCGCGCTCTACCAACTGAGCTACACAGCCATAATACACTAAATTAGGACAAGAAGAGGTATTTTAAAAGATTTCTTATTTTAAGTAAGTCTTTATTTTTTCAGCAATCTCTCGCATTTCCTGTTCAGCCAGTTTTTTGCCGGGCCAGTGCCTTAACCCGTCACTTTCAAATCTTGGGACTATATGAATATGGGCGTGGTCCACCAACTGCCCTGCTGCTTTGTAATTGTTAATCTCTATATTGAAACCATCTGCATTCATTGATTTCATTACCGCCTTTGAGATATCCCTCACCTTGATAAAAACAGAGCTGATTGTCTCGTCATCCATCTCAAGAAGATTTTCAACATGCTTTTTAGGCAGAACAAGCGTATGCCCATTGTTTACAGGGCTTATGTCTAGAAATGCGGTAATCTCCCCATCTTCATAAATATTATACGATGGAATTTCTCCTGCTATTATTTTGCAAAACAAACAATCACCTTTTTTGTTGTTTTCTTGCATTTTTGTAATAATTACAAATTTTATTTAACTCACAGATATTGCATCTCGGATTTCTTGTGGGGCATATCTCCTTGCCAAAATTCACGAATCCAAGATTTATAACCCTTTTGCATTTTTCTGGTATAAGATTTTCCAAATCAACTCTTATTTTTTCTGGCTTTGTGTTTTTCGTTAAGCCGAGCCGTTTGCTGCATACCGCAACATGAACATCAACGGGAATTGTTTTTTTATTAAAGCCATAGCATAACACGACATCTGCTGTCTTATAGCCGACACCAGGAAGTCCAAGAAGTTCTGTTCTCGAAGTGGGGATTTTTCCCCTATATCTTTCAAGTATGATCCTACTTACCTGTTTTATTTTCCTTGCCTTCTGCCTGTAAAAGCCAGAGGGCTTTATCAGTTGCTGCAATCTTTTACTATCCAGTTTTAATATCTTTTCGGGGGTTGATGCAACTCCAAATAATTGCGATGCTGCTTTTTCAGTATTTTCATCCCTTGTCCTTTGCGAAAGGATAGTGGCTATCAAGAGTTGAAAATTATCCTCATGCCAGTTCTTCAAATCAAGAAGATGGCTTTTGTATCTCTTTTTAAGAAATTTGCAGATTATTTTTGCCTTCTCTTTTTTGTTCATTTTTCCTATCACTTAAAGAAGATTATAGGATTATATCAATAAATAGTTGAAAAATCAAAAAAATTATTGTTATGATTAATAAGAAAAGGTAATTAACTTTTACTTTTGATACTAGTAGAGAATTCAAAATTGTTCTAATCTTATTTAAGTCTTCTGTATTAAGCTTTCCCTCTTTGGTTTTTTCCATTAATCTGTTTCTTATAATTATTGCTTGCCTCTTTTCTTCAACATAAAGACGATATGTGTAAAAGACTACAAAAAGTATCATGGCGAAATACCAAGAAATGCTAGCATAAAGATTGCCTATCCTGCTTAAAGGCAAAACCAAACGCAATGCAATAGAGCCAATAATCCCTATTAACATCAAAACTAGAGAGACAAATGCACTTTTCTTACCGAATATACCCTGATATTCCCCTGCCATTTTTAAATTCCCGATGGACCCATCGGGAATTGAACCCGAATCACAAGACTGCCAGCCTCGTGTTCTGCCGTTGAACCATGGGCCCTCGGCAAAAGAACAAGATAATGCTTTATTAAACTTGCTAATTTCTTTGCTTTTTGCTAAACAATTCAAACTATAACAAAGCTTTTATATAGACAGTGTATTTAAACTAAAAAAGAGGAAAGATGGGGAAATCAATAACAAATATAAGCAAGATTATTTCTGAATTGCCAAAAACTAAACAAAACGATTTCAAAAGGATTTTTCTTGTTTCAGTTTTTGATTCAGAGATGGATGTCCCAAAAGAGAAGGTTGCTGAATGGGATGAAAAATATGGGGGAATTGAAAATCTTAAGAAGCAGAGGATAGTCAGAATAGACAATTTAATAACTAACGAATCAACATTGTTCAATTCATTAAGGGCTTCAAGACCAATGCAAAAAAGCTCTGAGGAAATAAATCTTGAAGAAAAGGGTAAAGATGATTTCTGCAATCCACTGACTGCAACACCCTATGATATGTTTGGAAGAATAAAGGGCAAGCGTTCAATAACAGCCTCAAACCTCATGAAATATGACTGCTATCATGACGTTGTAATATTTAATGAGCATAATCCTCTAAAATTTTCATATGAAAGCATAAGTGATGCGATAAATGTTGCATTAAAATGGTTTAAAAAAGTAAATAAAACTGACAAAGGGGCAATTTACCCTTTTTTGATATGGAACTGCTTATGGCGAGCGGGTGCAAGTATTGTACATGGGCATATTCAGACAACAATGACAAAAGTAAGGCATTATCCACAGGTGGAGCTGCTAAAAAAGAATTCAGAAGAATATAAGAGAAGATACAAAAGAGACTACTTCACTGATTTGTACAGAGTTCATGAATGTCTTGGTTTGGCTTTCTGCCATAGAGATGTTAAAGTAATAGCATCACTAACACCAATTAAAGAAAAAGAGACGATAATTATAAGCAGAAGAATGAATAATAATCTAAAAGAAGCTCTATACAAGGTTTTAAGATGCTTCGTAGATGAACTTGGTGTAAAAAGTTTCAATCTTGCAGTTGTGATGCGGCCTTTTCATACTAAATGGAAAGATTTCACCTATATTGTAAGGATTGTAGACAGGGGGGATTTAAACAACAAGACATCTGACATTGGTACAATGGAGTTATATACAGGAAGCAAGGTCGTTTCTTCTGATCCATTTGGCATTGCAGAAATATTAAAAAAATCATTCAAAAAATGAAACTAATAGTAAAAGCAAGAGCACCTTCAAGAGTAGATTTTGCTGGTGGAACTCTTGATATACCCTCTTTTGCGCGGAATGAGGGCGGTGTCACATTAAATTGTGCTGTTGCTAAGTACGGACACGTAAAGATATATGGAAAAAATGTGGATTCTACTATAATTAATTCTCTTGATTATAATTGTAAGGTATCAATTAAAAGTAAAAGAATAGTTTATGATGGAAAACTGGACTTGTTAAAGGCTGCATTAAAAAGGGCAAACTTTTTTGAAAATGTGGAGATAGTCACAAAACATGATATGCCTCCCCATTCAAGACTTGGAACTTCATCTTCTATTGGTGTAGCTTTTCTTGCAGCAATAGCACAATTCAGGAATGAAAAAATTAATAAGATAAAAATTGCGGACCTTGCAACAGAACTTGAAACTGAGGAATTAAAAATGAGAAATGGTCCGCAAGACCAGTATGCATCAGCGCTTGGCGGAATCAACTTTCTAAAGTTTAATGGTAAATCTGTTAAGGTTAAAAAAGTAAAAGTAAAACAGGATATAATTTCTAAACTTGAGAAAAATTTGCTGCTCTGTTATGTGGGGCAAGCACAAGTTTCTGGAGACATGAACGGGAGAATTGTGGGCAAGTACTTAAGGGGGAATGAAAAGATTACAAATGCCCTGAGAAATATTAAGGAAATAACCGTTGATATGCAAAAGCAATTGATTAAAGGCAATACAGAAGAGTTCGCTTATCTACTCAATGAGGAAAGACTCAATCGCGAGAAACTTGATGAGGATATTGCAAGCGGACTTAAAAAGTTTATAAATGTTGGATTAAAAAATGGTGCTGTGGCAGCAAAAATTCTTGGTGCAGGCGGTGGAGGCACAATACTATTTTATGCTGCGGATAATCAGCTTAGCAAGCTGACAAATGTGTTAAGGAATATCAATGGTAGGGTGTATAATTTTAAATTTGATTTTGAAGGAGTTAAAACTTGGCGTGTTTAAATCATGAATGAGTTATCTGAAAAGAGTTCATTTACCATTTCTATAAACATGGCAGCACTCCATGCTTGGCTTATGCAACCACAAGAAGAAAGTTGTTTTGCAGAAGTGATTTCTGAATGATTGCCTATCGCACCCATCCAAAGAATTTCTGTAGTACTAGCATACAAAATCTTTTTTATGAAATAGTAGAATTTTTTTCTGTCGATTTTCCATAAAACTATTGCTGCAAGATTATTGAGCCAAAACCAGCTGTCACCATTATGATAGCTCTTGTTATCCTCTCCGCTATAACTATCAACAAAGAGGGGGTTTGTCTTATCCGCTGACGAAATGCCACCACCATAATCCCATTCACACCAAAGTCTCTTTAGTGCATTTTCAGAACATAGCACCCACTCCATTTCATTCAGCAATTCCGGATAGATATATGCGGTAAGAAATATATTCGGTCTTACAATTGGCTCTTGAAGAGAATCAACTAGAATAGTCCCATTCCAAAACTTTTCTCTTACTTCTTTCCTTAATATCTCTTCTTTTATCTTGTATAGCTTGTTTCCTGTCACTCTGTACATCGAATTGAGCATGTTAAGTTTTAATGCCTGTAATTCAATTCTTGTTCCTTGCCTTGCGATTGTATCCATCCATGTTTCATGTGCTTCATTTGTCAAGAGTTCTGTACTGACATCTGCTATTTCATTCATTATCCTTGTTCTCTCTCTTGAGAGTTTTACCTCTCCGGCTCTTTTAAACAGCCACCCAAAAGCATCTACAGAAATGCCAGCTTCCCTATTCTCCATATTTATGTTTGCAGACATCTTTTCCTTTTTTTCTGCATTTGCCAGCCACCTATCAAAAATTTTTTCTTTTAGCTTTTGCATGCCAGTTATGCTTCCCAAAGCTTTCAAAGATATTAGCTCATCTCTCGCCCAAAATTGAAAGAACCAAGGCAATCCTGCATAGACTCCTGAATCATCAATAGCCAAGTTATAGAGCATTATTTTGGCACAGTTGTAAGCCATATTTATTTCAACGTCTTTAATCTTCTCTGAGGCAATTTTTAATATCTCGCTTAATTGTTTTTTCTTCAATTTTTCAATATTGTTAAAAACAAATTCTGCTTCCGCAAGAGCGCTATTCTTATCTTTAGAAAAAGAAACTACAATTACTGGTGAATTGATTTCAGCAGCATTATAAACTTTTCTTATGAAAGGCGGGGATTTTCTATTTTCATCATAGGAGTATTTCCTCTCAAGGAATTTACCATTTATTTTATAGTTACCGCTAATCTTCACAGCAACATAAAATGTTTCCTCTTTTGTCTTGTATTTTATTATCAGCATGTCTTTTTTTGATTCCTTTTCCGACTCTCTTTCAACTGTATAGACTCCTTCTGAAGTATTAATGTAGCTCTCTTTTATGTCTAATGTTAATTCAATACCTTGATTGCTCGCGGTTTCATAAACGATACAATTATGCCCATAAGGCATGAAAAATCTTTCCAAGGAAGTTTCTTTTATTCTCTCCACACACCAAAATCTGTTTATCATTTCATCAACAATTCCTCTTATTCCTATATTCTCAATAACCCTGTAAATTTTGGAATTTTCAACAAAGAAGGCTCCCTGATACCTGCTTGCAGGAGAATCAGTTAACCATAGATATCCCCCTCTTTTATTGGTAAGTAAGAAACTGCAATCTTTGCAGTTGTCCCTCGCAATTTTCCATTTACTGATTATATGAGTTATTTTCATGACGCAACATACCTCTTTTTATCGAAACATAGGAAAACAAAAGGTTTTCTCTGTTTTCCCCTGTTATGATAATCAGACTAGCAGCTCCTGTTATTAAAACCTTTCTGAAAAGACAGACAAATACAATTAAAAGAGAAATCAAAGGTTTATGTTCCTAACTTTTTCCATATGCCCTGGCTAAAGAGAGTTTATAAGCCCTGATATACTCGGAGATAAGGTTTTCCCATGAAAGCTTACGAACAAAGTTTTCCGCGACAATCTTACTGTTTATTCTTTCTTCCTTTTCTAAATTTGTATACCTATACAAATAATCCGCAAGTTCATCTATTACTTCGTCGTCACTCTTGCTTTCTCTTTTTAATACAAAGATTCCTTTATTAGACTTAAGATTTTCCTCTACAAACTTGCCAAAACCGCTAAGGTCCGTAGTTATAGAAGGCACACCATGAGCTGCACTTTCTATTGGTGTATAACCCCAAGGTTCATAATAAGAAGGAAAAACCCCTAAATGACAACCCCATATTGCGGAGTAATAATCTAATCCAAGTAAACCGTCACTTGAGCTCAAATAACTTCCATAATAGATAACCTTAATCCTGTCCTCTTCTTTATTTGTAAGCCCCGCATTTTGCAGTGAATTGAGAATGATATCATTTTGCCCGTCAACGAGTTCATATATGGTTATAGGCGGAAGCCCCTTTTTCTTCAGAGAGAAAACCAATTTTTTAATCTCTGCAACAAATGTTTCACTAAAAATTCTCTCATTAGACAATGTACCCGAAATTGCCTTATAAAGAAGATTCTTTCTTATTTCCGGCAGATTATCCTCAATGAATTTCTCTATTCTCTTAGTTAAGGCGTTGTTTTCAAGTACTTCGACATCTTTGCTTTTTGTTGCGACAGGTATGAAGAAAAAAACAACTACTCTCTTCTTGCTTTTTTCTTTTTTTAACTTTTCATTAAGCCTTTTTAATCCTTCAATAAAAATATCTATTCCCTTATTATGAAATTCGTATCTTCCAGAGATGAAATAGAATAAGCAATTCTCTATGTCAAAAGTATAATAGGGGAAAAAGTAAGCCAGCAGAAATTCCTTTATTCTTTCTTTATTCAATTTATGCTCTTGGGGTATTGCTTCCAAATCTGGAAATTCGCTAAAATTAACTCCATTTATTAAAATCAAATCTGCCTTTCTTCCCAGAAGGTATTCTGTTTCTAATGCGGTTATTTTGCTTACTGTGGTGAAAACATCTGCATTTAATGCACTTGCCTTTTCTGTCTGATGCTTTGCAGCGATATTATACTGGTATGCTTCTTTTTCTGGGTCTATCGCTTCGAGCATGCTATAAAGGGGTTTATTTGCATCCGCAATAGCCCTCCCTAAAACTGTTGAATGAGTTGCGAATACCGTTGCCCCTTTTATGTTTTTTTTCTTTAGATAAAGCAGGGCGGCTCCAGAAAGCCACTCATGGAAGTGGATAATAATCTTTTTATTTTGCCATTTATTGCTAATCTCTTCAAGTAGCATACCTGCAGCAGTAGCCCATGTTACTGGCTCATCAAAATCCTCGCCTGCAGAAAGAGAGTCTATTTTATATTCCTGCCAAAGATCCCCTTTTATTTTATTTTTATTTTTCATAAGCTCTGAAAAATCTATTAATATGCAAGAGCCGTGTACTGCAGTCCATGCGCCATAATGACATAAAATATTTTTTGTCTTCAAAATTTCAAAAATCTGTCTGAAATCCTTGGGAGGGGCTTGCTCCTCAAAATCTGCCAGTTTATCGGGAAAATAAGGGCCTATAAAATAATACTCCTCAAAATGACGTTTCACATATTCTGCCTTTGATTCTATGACTGTATAGATACCTCCAACTTTATTGCATACTTCCCACGAAACTTCAAAAGCACATTGCATTTTTGCTTAAAACTCCATATTCAACATCTTTATAAGTTTTCCCAAAACACCAATCTAGTGTCCCTGCGGGTCAAAATGGTTCTCCTGACCTAGAGGGGGTAAATAGAAATCTCTAAGCTGGCTATACTTATCAATAAGCACTGTAAGACTTCCATTCCCCGGGATCAGGCTTCTCATTTCTTCTTCAACTCATTTATCCTTATCTCAACTTCCCTAGCTGCAAGAGCGCTGTTCTTGGCTTTAAGCAAAGCATCGGCAAGCTTCTTGTCGCCCATTATGTCATTCACCCACTTAGCAAAGTCGTTCTTGTTCTTGTTTGCATGGTAACCGTATGTTCCTGTGTTCATGTTTTTTAACGCTGCTGCAAGTTCGAACCTGTTTCTCAATACCCTGCCGTCACAAACCCAGAATTTCTTGTCTTCGGGCACATTCGCCAGAGAGTTGGAATCTACTTTTGCCATTTCTTTCACCTCCTTTATTCTTATTTTAATATCGTTTAGTATGTTCATAAAGCTTATGAATGCGTCATACGGCGAATCAAACGGGTTAAAATACTTGTGCACATCTCCGTCGGCAAACCATTTTGTGCACATATAATAAAAATGGTCGCTTATCTGGAGTTTCCTCCAGTCGCTAATCAGCTTGTTATCCTCTGAACTTAATACATCCTCCTCCAGTTCATATAATTTTTTGATTGCATCCCTTTGCATATCATTGCCAAGCCAGGCAGATAAATCCCTTTCAATATCTGCCCAGCTTACAGCAAATGGAATATCAAGCTCGTCCATTGCCCTATATCTCTCAACTGCCTCGCTCGGAGTTACAAAATCATTATAACTCCTATCAAGAAACTCCTTGGGAAAATGCTCAAGGAAATTGAATATCCCTGTATCCTCCCAATGGTGCTCCCCGAATGTTTCATAATCCATAAAAAGATTGACAACAAAGCCGTTGCCATTAACCGCATTAATCCATTCGGAGAACTTGTCTGCTGTCAATGGATATTCCCGCCAGCTTTTTTCAGAGAACCTGAATGCAATATCATCTGAAAGATGGTAGTTTTTCAGTAGGAGTTTTATGCTTGAACCCTTTGCCTTGTAAAGATAGTTTGGGCTTTTCCACCCGAGTATATGGCTTGCGCCTTCTGCAAGAATTCCTTTGTATCCCATCTCCCCAACCATAGACGCAAGCTCATTATTATAGATGAGTTCTGTATTCCTGAAAACCTTTGGTGTGAAATCAAATAATTCCTTCATCTTCCTCCTGTGAATCATAACCTGCTCCTGAAATTCCTTTTTTGAATAGAGGAAGGAAAGTGAATGATAATAGGTTTCATCAAGCAGCTCAACACAGCCAGTATCAACAAGCTCTTTGAAGCTGTCTAATACCTCTGGCGCGTAAGCTTCTAATTGTTCTATTATCGGGCCAGTCAGGCTGTAAGCAACCTTAAATTTTCCATTTAGTTTGTTTATCAGTTTAAGTATTGTTTTATTAGCAGGCTTATAGCATTTCTCGGCAACCTTCTTCAGCACCTCTGCATTTTTCAAGTCATTAAAATAATTGTGATTTTTGCCTATCTCAAAAACAGAATAATTCCTTATCCTGTAGGGCTGATGCACCTGAAAATAAAAGCACACTGAAACCATTTTAATTTAAAAGGTTATTATATATGCTGATGCATTTTTGCGCCGGCTCCTCCCAGCTGAAATTTTTTATTTCTGAAGTCGAATTTTCTATGATGCATTTATGAAGTGACTTGTAGTTTAATACTGAAACTATCTTATTCGCAAGCTCATTCACGTCCCAAAAATCTGTTTTGAGGCAGTGTCTCACAACCTCGCATACCCCGCTCTGTTTTGATATTATGACAGGCACAGAATGCGACATTGCTTCCAATGCAGTCAGGCCAAACGGCTCTGAAACAGAGGGCATCACAAAAACATCTGCCATTCTATATGCACTATCAAGCTCTTCGCCCCTCAAAAAGCCCATGAACAATACCTTGTCAGATATTCCAAGGCTTGCCGCCTTTTCCATCAGGGGGCGCTCCATGTCCCCTGAACCAGCAATAATAAATCTCACATCGTCTGCAATTTCAAGAACCTTTTTTGCAGCGTAGAGATAATAATCAGGACCTTTCTGCAGTGTTACCCTGCCCAAGAAGAGGGCAACCCTGTAGTGCTTCTTTATGTCAAAATTCCTATTCTGATTGATACCCTCAATATCTATTGAGTTATGAACTACTTGTATTTTATTCGCCTCTATGGAATAGTGCTCAATTATCTTCTTCTTTGTGAAGTTGCTGACTGCAATAATGCAGTCTGCCTTTTTCATTGCCTCTTTTTCAATTGCGTAAACATATTCATTGATGTTATTTCCTCCGGTCCTGTCCCATTCAGTTGAATGAACATGCAATACCAATGGTTTCTTTGATATCTCTTTTGCCGCAACACCTGCTTGGAATGTCATCCAGTCATGGGCATGAATAACATCATATGATAATCCTGCTGCAAGTTTTTTTGCTTTCTCTGTATAGTTATAAACCTCCTCGAACAAATTTTTTCCGTATATACCCTTGGATGGAAACTTCCGCAGGATATCTGGATAATTCTTGGATGTTGCATATTCTATCAAAGAGGAATTTATGCCTATTACCGGCAAATCAAGAGAGACAAGATTCAAGAAATCAGGCTTCTTGTCCAGTATTCTCGGCAGCACAAACAAAACATTAACACCCTTTTTATTCAATGCCCTTGTCAGGCCGTAACAGGCAGTGCCTAGTCCCCCACTATTGAGAGGGGGAAATTCCCATCCGAACATCAATACCCTCATCCTCTCTTGCTTATAACACTCTCATGACTGGAAAATGTTACAAGAAAACCTCTTTTTGCGAATACTTTTTCCATCTGCTGTAGGCGAATGTTGTGAAGGGTGAAAGGTGAAAGGGAATAGTTACTCAAATAATAGAACATATTTAAAGTTTATTGTCACTGCTTTCCAATAAAATTTGCAAGTTCCTTAACCTTAACCCTCTCCTGCTTCATAGTATCCCTGTTCCTTAACGTCACTGTCTCGTCCTGCAATGTCTGGGAATCAATAGTAATGCAGAATGGAGTTCCGACTTCATCCTGCCTCCTGTATCGCCTGCCAATGCTTCCTGAACCGTCATAGAAGCACGAGAAAGAGTATTTCAATGAATTGTAAATTTTTATTGCCTTGTCATCAAGGCCCTCCTTGTTTACAAGGGGAAAAATCGCAACGTCTATCGGCGCAATTGCCCTTGGAAACCTGAATAAGTCCCTTTCCTGCTCTTTCCTGTAAAATATATCGAGAAAAGCCCAAACATTCCTGTCAACACCAAAGCTTAATTCAAGAACATGGGGGATAAACTTATGCTCATCATAAAATACCTCAAGATTCTGCTTTGACTGTTTTGAATGTCCTGCCAAGTCATGGTCTGTCCTATAGTGTATCCCTCCCACTTCCTTGAATCCATTTAGGGTGTCCAAGTCTAATTCTATGTCCCAGTGTATCTTATTATAAAAGGCCCTTTCGTCCTCTCCAAGTTCACGAAACCTGAACTTGTCTTTTGGTATTTTCAGCAAATCAAGGTAAAACTGCTGAACTTTAGCCATATAGTAAAGATAAAATTTCGGAATCTTCAATTTTTTGTTCGCATCACTGCAATTTACATCTTTTCTCTCTGACTTGCACGCCTTCAATATAAGCGGATAATCCTTTATTTCACTCCATTCATCATCCTGAACATTGTCAATCTTTCGGGGATCAAAAAATATCTGCAATTCTGCCTGCGTAAATTCACGAAGCCTGAAGAATAACTGCCTTGGAGAAATTTCATTTCTGTATGCCTTGTCAATTATAGCTATTCCCAATGGAAGTTTTTTTCTCGTTGCTTCAAATTCCTGCCTGAAAGTTATATATGACGCCTGCGCGGTTTCAGGGCTTAAGTATGCCTGCTCGTTGTTAAAGCCAAGTGTCAACGGGAACATCATATTAAACCATCTCACATCGGATAACTCGCCGCCGCATTTAGGGCATTTCAGCTTGTTATTTTTTATCACCCCATTCATCTCATTGATGCCTAATCCCTCTTCCCAAACGCCTTTATCCTCGAGAAACTGGTCTGCCCTGAAGCGGAAATGGCACTTTTTGCATTCTGTCATGGGGTCATTAAAATGCTCAACATGCCCCGAAGCGACAAAAACATCTGCAGGCAGTATATTATTGCTCTGAATCTCATAAAAATTATCATTCAGCTTAAGAAAATAGCCCTTCCAAAGATTTTCAAACTTGTTTTTTATAAGCTTCCCAAGATGCCCGTATGTAAAAAAACCCGCCTTGCCCCCGTAAATATCCGCTGTCTGGAAGAAGAATCCCCTTTTTGAGGCAATCGCCGTTATATTCTCAACCTTGTTCTGCTGTTCTTTTTGCATAACCATAATTGTCAATACAAATTATATAAATCTTGCTAATCCTTCTCGGCTCTCGTGAAAAGATAAACACTTGCAGCCATCATTGCAATCGTCAAGAATGAGAGTATTGTAAGGTCAAATGTTGGCTCCCAATTGGAGAATTTCATCAAGCTTGCCCTTAAGCCGTCAATTCCGTAGGTCAGGGGATTTGCATAAGCAAGAAGATATATTGGTGTGGGCAACCGCGCAATAGGAAGCATTGCGCCAGAAAGGAGGAAGAGGGGGAATATTATGAAACTCATTATTACATTAAACCCCTGGACATCTGACATCCTTGAGGCAAATATTAACCCTAAGCTTATAAAAGTTATTGCTATCAATAACATGAACACCAATGCCATCAGCAATCCCTGGGCAGTGGGCTTTTTTATCGTCATAAAGAGCAGTGAAACAAACAGGATTATTGAGCCCTGGATAAGCGAGATTGTTGCACTGCCTGCAATCCTGCCAAGAATTATTGAAAGCCTGCTTACAGGCGTAATCATTATCTCCTTAAGAAAGCCAAATTCCCTGTCCCATATTACTGATATGCCTGAAAACATTGACGAGAAAAGTATTGTTGCTCCTATTACACCAGGTAGAAGAAAATTTACGTAATCTACTTCCTTTGGAATGCCTGGCAACTGTACCCCATACAATCCCATGCTGAAAAATGCAAGAGTCAAAAGGGGCATTGCAAGTGTGCCGATTATTCTTGACCTCGCCCTGAGAAATCTCTTCATTTCTCTCAGCCATAATACCCCTATTGCCCGCAAACTAACCAACATTGAATAAAGGCTTAACCTTTTCAGGCTGTGCTTCCTCCTCCCTTATTGTCTTGCCTGTTATCTTTATGAAAACATCTTCCAAGCTCGGTTTGTGGAGATTGACAGAGGTTATGATGACATTAAAGCTGCCCGCAATCTTTATAAGCTTGGGGATTTTCTTGTCTCCCTCTCTGACATGAAGGTGCAGAATTCCGGATTTCCACTTTAATCCCTTTATCCACCTGAACTTCTTTAGCAATTCAACAAAGCCGTCAATATTTGTGCTCTCATTTGAGATTTCCAATGCAATAATATCGGTGCTTACAGTGCTCTTGAGGTTTTGGGGCGTGTCCAATGCAATAATCTTCCCATTGTCCACAATTGCAATCCTGTCGCATAAATAATCCGCCTCTTCCATATAGTGTGTTGTAAGGATTATAGTAACATCCTTCTTGTTCAGTTTTTTTATGTAATCCCACATATTCCTTCTTGTCTGTGCATCTAACCCTATTGTCGGCTCGTCAAGAAAAAGAACCTTTGGCTTGTGTATCAAGGCACGTGCAATTTCAAGCCTTCTTTTCATACCCCCAGAATAATTCTCAACAAGAATATCTGCCTTGTCACTCAAATCGACAAGCTCCAAAACCTCTTTTATTCGCTTTTTTCTCTCGTCCTTGGGCAAACCATACATGCATGAGTGAAAATCAAGGTTCTCGTAACCTGTCAGTTTGGTGTCCAGTGCAGTTTCCTGAAACACTATCCCTATGTTTCTTCTGACATCCCCTGAATTTTTTGAGATATTATAACCTGCCACCTCTGCAATCCCTGAAGAGGGTTTCAGCAATGTCGAGAGCATGTTTATTGTCGTGGTTTTGCCTGCACCATTAGGACCAAGCAAACCAAATAACTCGCTTTCAAAAACGCCAAAGCTGATGTTGTCTACTGCTGTAAATTCCCCAAATTTCTTTGTCAGATTCTCCGCTCTTATTGATAACATTCCTTTATCAGGATTTCAAGTATTTTAAATGTTTTTAAAAAAATCAAACCTTTGTACTTGCTATTCCGATTAATGAGCCTATAACCAAAAGCAGGATTGAAACTGCAATGCCCAAGTCAGTAATATATGCCGCCCAACCTCCGATGTTTATAAGAGAGGGTACCAAAGTGAATACTGCGCTAAGGAACAATAAAACTGACGCTCTTGCAAACCAGGGATTTGCAGTCTTTGAGTCCATACCAAACGCATTCAGTATTGGCAGCAAAAACAGGATGATTGCTGCTACAATTGTGATCCCTATAAACCCTAAACCCAGTTTTACAGAATCCTTGGCTATTGCCAGCACAAGCAGCAATGCTATCAGGGGTATCGAAATTTTCCATTCAAATGCCATTTTATAACCTCCTTTCAAAGCAGGGAGAGGGACTCGAACCCTCGAATAAGAGCTTGCTGTTCCTTTAGGTTTTAAAGGAAGTTGATTGTGAAGGAACCTTGGTTCCTTACATCTGCAGGCTCCCGCCGTAGCCGCTGGGCCACCCCTGCGCAAAATTTCAAGGGTAAAGTTATTTTTAAAGTTTGTTAGAACAGGAACATATGGAAAGATTTAAATTAAAGGGGATATTGACGAGATAAAATGAAGCCAATAATAGAATTAGAGGATGTATGGAAAGTTTATACAATGGGAAAAGTTGATATTACTGTTCTGAGAGGAGTGCATTTCCATGTTAATAAAGGTGACTTTGTTGCAATTATGGGGCCTTCTGGTTCTGGGAAATCGACAACAATGAATATGATTGGCTGTTTAGACATTCCAACAAAAGGCAGAATACTCCTCCAGGGGCATGATATCTCCAAATTGCACGAGAGCAATCTTGCCCAGATTCGCGGCAGGACAATAGGATTTATTTTCCAGCAGTTTAATCTTATACAAACAATGACTGCCTTGGAAAATGTTATGCTCCCGATGCTATTTCAGGGCTCAGGGGAATCAGAGAGGCAGAGGATTGCAATGTCACTTCTTGAAGTTGTTGGGTTGAAAGAAAGGGCGGCTCACAAGCCAACAGAACTTTCAGGAGGGGAGCAGCAGAGGGTTGCAATCGCAAGGGCACTTGCAAATAATCCAGAGATAATTCTTGCCGACGAGCCGACAGGAAACCTTGACAGCAAGACAGGCGTTGAGATAATGAGCATGCTGCGAAAGCTTCATGAAAAAGAGGGTAAGACAGTAGTGATGATTACTCATGACAAGAATGTTGCAAAAAATGCTGATAGGATAATATATTTAAAGGATGGGAAAATAGTAAAGTCATAAAAAAGATGAAAAAAATAAATTTATACATAATCTTATTTTTTGTATCGTTAATATTACTGGTAAGCCTTGTTTATGCCCAAGACCTAGAGCCTTTAAGGGAACAGAGGCTGAAATACGGCCCTTCTTTGTATATTGAAAATATCCACACACATCCGGAAGAAATTAACCCCGGTTCTGACGCAATCATATCCTTTACTATGGAAAATGTTGCGCCCCACCAGTTAAGGGATATTATAATGCAGCTTGAACTGCCCTCCCAATTTGCCCCGGGAGAGATAAGCAAGGAAAAGATAAGGACTCTTGAAGGACTGGCAACTATTGAAAAGAATTTCAGCATCGTGGTTCTTCCCAACTCAAAGGAAGGGATCTACAAAATACCATTTGTGATTAATTATATAGACGAAATAGGCAACTCATACACGGAAAACAACACGATGAGCATCAAGATTTCCGCGCAGCCAAAGATTTTCACGGAATTAACAAGTTCTGATATTTATGAGGGGAATCTGATGGGAAAAGTCAACATAAAAATAGCAAATAAGGGTGTCGGGGACCTGAAGTTTCTTGTAATAGAAATGCTTCCTTCAAGTGATTATGAAATCATAGGCTCAAGCAAGGAGTATGTTGGCGCTTTAAATTCTGATGAGGACGAAACTGCTGATTTCAAATTAAAAGTGAATGAAGCAAGGAAAGAGATAAACCTTAAGATAAGAGTGGATTATACAGATGCTAATAATAAGGAGTATGCAGAAAATATAGATATTCCATTAAAAGTGATAAGCGCAAAAGAGGCGGGCATAAAGCAGAACAACAACAATATTGTAATCCTGATAATACTGGGAGTTCTTATAGTATATCTTGTCTATAGGAAGATAAGAAAAAGGACAAAGAAATAGCCAAGGGCTTGGAAATGATAAGGGACTATCTGCGCCTTTCTTACGATTCTCTTATACACAGGGGTGTAAGAAGCTGGCTTACTATTATAGGGATATTTATAGGAATAACTGCAGTCATTTCACTCATAAGCTTGGGCGAGGGATTGCGAGGAGTAGTTGCATCCCAATTCAATTTTTTAAGCACTGATGTTCTCGTGATACAGGCATCCGGACTGAATTACGGCCCACCAGGAAGCGGTTCAGTCAATCCGCTAAGAGAGAAATATGTTGACGATATAGAAAGAATTAACGGTGTTGACACTTCTGTCGGCAGGATTATCGAGATGTCATTGCTCGAGTTCAACGGAAAATCCGAGCCCGCATTTATTGCGAGCATGCCGGAAGGCACAAAAAGGAAAACTATAGAGACAGTAGCACAGATAGAAATAGCGAGGGGAAGAGAACTAAAAGATGATGATAGCAACAAGGTAGTTTTAGGTTCAAATTACATAGATGCTGACAAATTTGGAAAGGTTATAGAAATAGGAAGCAATGTAGTAATAAACGGCAAGGAATTTGAGGTTATAGGGATATTAAAGAAAAAAGGCAGTTTTACAGTTGACAACGCAGCCATAATGAATGAGGATGAACTAAAAAAGGTTTTCAATGTAAGCGACAGGTATAATGTAATAGCTGCCAAGATTTCAGAAGGGGCAGATATGTCTGCCGTCAAGGAAAAAATTGAGGATTATCTGAGAAAAGAGAGAAATGTAAAAAAGGGTGCAGAGGATTTCAGCGTCCAAACACCTCAGCAGGCAATTAAAACACTTGATTCTGTAATGTTTGCAATCCAGATATTTATTTATGTCATTGCAGGAATATCAATAATTATCGGAGGAATAGGAATATCAAATGCAATGTATACTGCAGTAACAGAAAGAACTAAAGAAATAGGGATAATGAAGTCCATTGGCGCAAGAAACAGTGACATATTCAATTTATTCCTGATAGAATCGGGGTTATTGGGAATGGTGGGGGGAATTTTGGGAATACTCTGCGGTTTGGGGCTTGCATACGGGCTTGCGTTTGTAGGAATGTCTGTGCTGAACACTGATTTGATAAGAGTGAATGCCTCAATGTCACTCATACTTGGTGCACTGGCATTCTCATTTTTAATTGGCTCTGTTTCAGGGCTTCTGCCTGCGATACAGGCAGCAAAGCTAAAGCCCGTTGATGCATTGAGGTATGCTAAATAAAAGGTAAAAAATGATAAAACCTGCATTGGTAAAGTACTCTCTCGAGAATATTTACAAAAGAAGGAGGAGGAGCTGGCTGACTATATTATCTGTTCTCATAGGCATTGCCTCAATAACTGCATTAATAAGCTTTGGATATGGAATCTCATTCTATGTATCAAGTTTGTCAAATAAGATGGGAAATGACAAACTGATAGTAATGGCGAAAGGCGTAAGCCCGATGGGAAGCAGTGTGAAATTTGATAAATCTGATGTAGATGCCATAGAAAGAGTTAATGGAGTAGCAGAGGTTATGGGTATATACACCATCAGCGCAGAGGTTGAATACGGCAAAGAGAAGAGATATGCCTATGCATTAGGGGGGGAGTTCAAGGAGCATAGGGCATTGCTTGAGGAGTTGATGACTGTGGAAATAATTGTGGGGGATGCCCTAAGCAGCAACGAAAAATCGAAGGCTGTATTAGGTTATAATTACCAGTTTGCTGACAAGATATTCAGCAAAGCCATAAAACTTGGGGATAAGATAAAGGTGAATGGGAATTACTTAACTGTTTCAGGATTCTATGGCGCTGTTGGAAGCCCTGATGATGACTCTCATATATACATTACAGAAACGGCTGCAAAGGAGGTATTTGGCGCAACAAGTTATGCTGAAATCTTTGTAAGAGTTTCTCCTGGCGAGAATGCAACAAAAATAGCAGAGGATGTCACAAAAGAGCTAAGAACTCACAGAAACCAGAAAAAGGGTGCAGAGGACTTCTTTGCGCAGACATTTGAGCAGGTTATTGCAACATTTAACATAATACTGAATGTGATAATCTCTGTTGTTCTCCTTATTGCAGTCATATCCATTATTGTTGCTTCCGTGAATATAATGAATACTATGTATGCATCAATCCTTGAAAGAACAAAGGAGATAGGGATATTCAAGGCAATAGGCGCGAGAAACAGCGAGATTCTCTGGATATTCATGACAGAGTCGGGAATTCTCAGCCTCTTGGGGGGTATTATAGGGGTGATTTTAGGATTTATAATAGCAAAGGTTGCTGGCTCAATAATTGCCTCTGCAGGATATGGTTTTTTTGCCCCCTATTTCAGCTGGCAGATGGTTGCATCAATACTATTATTCTCGTTTGCAGTCGGGCTGATAGCAGGATTTTTGCCGGCATACAGGGCATCAAAATTAAGCCCTGTTGAGGCATTGAGGTATGAGTGAGATTCAGGAAATAATAAAAAATAGAATGGGCCCGACAGGATTCGAACCTGCGACTTCCAGCTTTCTTTAACACCTTCAACAGGAGTTGATAAGGGGTTTCCCCTTATTTAGAAGGCTGGCACTCTATCCAAACTGAGTTACGGACCCTTAATTATACCTGCCCTTTAAGATTTAAAAACCTTTATCGTGCGAAAGATTTTTAAATTTCCCTGTTTAATAAAAAGCAATGAAAAGGTCCAATAGAACACTTTTAATACAGATGGCATTGTTGCTTCTCGTATTGGTAGTAGTGCTTCTATAGGGGCCTCTTTATTTCTTCTGCTTTAAGGGGGTTTCTCATGAATTCTTTAGATTACAAGCTGTCTGAACCTGAAAGGAAGGATTTGATTAGTTGCTGTTCTGTGTCTGGCAGCAGGCAGAGTTATAAACTGAACGAGATAAGCCCGTTGCCTTATGGACATTTATTTTATTTCAGAGGAAATGATGGATATGGCAATTCATTTGTTGTAAACATAACAGATAATGGCAATGGCAAGGTTATTGATGTCCTGCCAAAATGCGATTTCGCAGAAAATGTGGAGTATTTCTTAGACAAATACTTCAAAAAGCACAAATAATTTAAACAGCGTATTTTTAGATTAAAAAATGGAAGAGTATGATTTTGCGGGAATAGAAAAAAAGTGGCAGAAAGAGTGGGAAAAGGCAGAAATATTTAATGTCAAGGAAGAAAAGGGAAAGAAAAAATATTATTTATTGGAAATGTTTCCTTATCCCTCTTCATCTGGCTTGCATATGGGGCATTCATTCAATTATACAATTGGAGATATTTACGCAAGATTCAGAAGAATGAATGGCTTTAATGTCCTTTATCCTATGGGTTATGACAGCTTGGGGCTGCCTGCAGAGAATGCTGCAATAAAAGAGGGTGTAAATCCAAAGGAATACACTGAAAAGGCAATTGAAAATTTCATAAGACAGCAGAAGGCAATTGGATTAAGTTATGACTGGACAAGGATGATTAAGAGCCACGACCCAAACTACTACAAATGGGACCAGTGGATTTTTCTCAAGATGCTTGAAAAGGGAATCGCATTTAGGAAAAAATCCCCAGTCAACTGGTGCCCAAAATGCGAGAGCGTGCTTGCAAATGAGCAGGTTCATGACGGGAAATGCTGGAGGCATAAAGAAACAAAAGTTGAGATAAAACAACTTGAGCAATGGTTCTTCAGGATTACTGATTACTCTGATGAATTATATGAATCTATAAACAAGTTGGATGGATGGCCCGAGGATGTAAAGGCAATGCAGAAGAACTGGATTGGAAAAAGTTACGGCACTGAAATAAACTTTGAAATAAACGGGAAAAAATGGGCTGTTTTCACAACAAGGGCTGACACAATTTATGGCGTTACATTCATGGTTATTTCTGCGCAGCATCCACGATTAATGGAGCTTGTTACTGAAAAACAGAAAAAAGAGGTTGAGGCATTTTTGAAAAAAATAAAATCAACGAGCGGAAGAGATGCAGAAGAACTTGAAAAGGAGGGCGCATTCACAGGATGCTATGCAGTAAATCCATTGACAAAAGAAAAGGTTCCTGTTTATGCAGGAAATTTTGTTGTTGCTGATTATGGCTCTGGAATGGTTATGGCTGTCCCTGCTCACGACCAAAGGGACTTTGAATTCGCAAAGAAATATAGTATTCCAATCAAGGTTGTTATCATGCCTGAAAACGAGAAATTAAAGAAAGGAGAAATAAAAGAGGCATATACAGAAGACGGGGTGCTTGCAAATTCTGATGCGTTCAATGGGATGAAGAGCGCAAAAGCGCGGGAAGAGATAACAAGATTCCTTGAAAAGAAAAAACTTGGCAGGAAAGCAATCCAGTATAAATTAAGGGACTGGTTAATCTCAAGGCAGAGATACTGGGGCACTCCGATACCGGTAGTTTATTGTGATAAATGCGGCGTAGTTGCTGTTCCTGAAAAAGATTTGCCTGTTAAACTGCCTGAAAAAGTGAAATTCGGGAAGGGAAATCCGCTTGCAACAAACAAGGAATTTGTGAATGCAAAATGCCCAAAATGCAGCGGAAATGCGAGGAGGGAGACAGACACAATGGACACTTTTGTAAATTCATCATGGTATTTTTTGAGGTATTGCGATGCGAAAAATGAAAAGGAGATATTTGACAAAACAAAGGTAAAATACTGGATGCCTGTTGACCAGTATATCGGAGGCAGGGAACATGCCTGCATGCATTTAATTTATTTCAGGTTTTATACAAAATTCTTGAGGGATTTGGGATTGTTAAATTTTGATGAGCCGGCGGCAAGATTATTCAATCAGGGAATGGTTCATGGTTCTGATGGCGCAGTTATGTCAAAATCAGCGGGAAATGGCGTTGACCCACTAGAGATGATTAAAAAATTCGGGGCAGACACATTAAGATTTTATCTCGTCTCAAATGCCTCTGCTGATAAGGACTTCATATGGAGCGAGGAATCAATTGAGGGAAGTTTCAGGTTTGTCAAGAGAATTGCAGATTATTTTTCAAATGTAAAAAAAGGAAAGTCAAAAGAGATTACTGAAAGCAAATTCAACAGATTAGCAAAGGAAATTTCAGAGGATATAGAATGCTTCAGGTATAACCTTGCGATAATCAAGATAAGGGCTCTTTTTGATTGCTTTAGGGAAGAGGAGAGCGAAGGGATTTTAGAGGGATTTTTGAAATTATTAACACCATTTTGCCCGCACATAGCGGAAGAATTGTGGCATGCAATGGGCAATAAGACATTCATTTCCCTTGAAAAATGGCCGGTTGCAGATGAAAAAAAGATTAACTTGGAGATTGAGAAAGAGGAACAGCAAATCTTCAAGACAATTGAGGATATAAGAAACATATTTGGGATATTAAGGGAAAAACAGGGCAAAGAGGCAAAAATGGTTTATCTTTATGTATTGCCAAAAGAAATTGAGTCGTATAAAGAGGCAAGAGAAACAATGAAAAGAAACCTGAATGCTGAAGTTGAGATTTATGCAGTTAATGACAATAAAAAATATGACCCGCAGAATAAAGCAGGAAAGGCAAAGCCTGGAAAGCCTGCAATTTACATAGAGTAAGATTTATAAATTTGGTTCTGGGTGTGTATTAAATACAAAAAAGGTGCAAAATGGAAGTAAAAATCGGGATGATTGCCGCTGTTTCAGAGGCATTGAGATTCAAAAAGCAGAATCCTTCTGCAAGATATGATGATATAATCCAGCATATAACAGATATTTCAATGGTAGAACGAGATGCGATGAAAAAGATGGGTATGATTGCCGCTGCATCAAAGGCAATAGAATATCTTGAAAGAAACCCCAGTGCAAATGAAAAAGATATTATAAAGCATGTAATGAATGAGAGCGGGGATATGGTAAAAAGGATTGATTTGGAATCTAAGTGAAAGGACTTATAGGTTTATCTGTTATTCATTAAGTACTCCTTTATTCTTTTGATTCCTTCTTCTATTCTGCCAAGAGAAGTTGTAAAGCTGAATCTCAAGTAATTCTGCAGTCCGAACCATTCACAATTGTAGACTATGACACCATAGTCATAGAACAAGTCTTCAACAAACCTTTGTGGATTTGAGAATTTAACGGGCATGTAAAAAGCCCCTTCAGGTTTATGAGCCTCCACTCCCAAGTCTGATAGAGAGCTGTAAAGAAAATCTCTTCTTTTCCTGAATATCTCCCTGTTCTTGCCTATTATACTCTCGGAAGTTTTAAGCGCTGCCAAAGCAATCTCCTGGCTGAACAATGATGTATTCATACTTGTATGGGTCTTTTGTGACATGATTTGTTTTATCATTTCAGAATTCTCTCCATACATATAGCCCACGCGCAAACCGCACAAGCTGAATGTTTTGCTAAAGCTGTTGAAGCATATGACATTTTCTCCTTTTGGGGAAAAATGCTCTCCTTCATAATTCAGGCAGTGATAAACCTCATCAAAAAGCAGAATGGCATTGTTTTCCTCACATATATTCTTAATCTCAATTATCTTTTTCCTGCTCTCCACTGAGCCAGTGGGATTTGATGGGCTATTGAGTATGAACACCTTGCATCCTTTTATTTTTGATGCAAAGTCCTCTATGTCTATATGCCATTCCTTAAGTTCTGTAAAAACTGCCTTTCCCTTGTTTATCTCAACCAATGGGGGATAAGAATAGTAATATGGCTTTGGCAAAAGCACCCTATCATATGGTTTAAGAAGATAAGAAAGCGCAAGACACAACGCCTCTGATGCACCATTTGTTATGCCTACTCCCTCGCTGCTTGTATTATGAATCTTTGAGAGTTCCCTTATCAGTTCAGGATTTCCCACGACATTCCCATACGGAAACCTTTCTTTCTTGTAATTCCTTATTGCTTCAAAAATCTCTTCTGGTGGATTCAAGTCGGGCTGCCCTGAACCAAAGGAAATCAGATTAGGGGAATTATTCCCCAAAAAACATTCAGGCCCGGTAATCTTATTATTAGGTAACATTTTCAAGAAAAAATCTGATTTTAGTCAGATTTATTGTGCTGCGGCTGCTGAAGCTGAAATGGAAAAGAAATTCCCTATTATTGATTTATTAAGCTTCAACATATGTTAATCTTGTAATTCCCAATTTAAAAATCTTGTGCTGAAAACCATTATCGAATTTGCGGGACTTTTAATAATCTCTCTTGCAGAGCCGCGCTGAAAAGATTTTTATATTTCTTTTTTCTTCGTTTGGAATGGAGACAACAGAATTTATATGGCTGAACGGCAAATTTGTGCAATGGAGTGATGCAAGGATACATGTCCTGAGCCATACGCTCCATTACGGCTCTGGCGCTTTTGAGGGGATAAGGTGCTACAAAACAGACAAGGGCCCTGCAATTTTCAGATTAAAAGAGCATGTAAAAAGGATGCTGGATTCGTTCTCGATTTTCGGGGTGCCTTCACCTTATTCGCAGGAGCAGATTGAGAATGCTATAAAGGAAACTGTGAAAGCAAATAATCTTGAGGAGGGATACATAAGGCCCCTTTTATTTTTTGGATATGGGGAAATGGGACTAAAAAATCTGGGAAAATGCGAGATTAACCTTGCGATTGCATGCTGGCCATGGGGCTCATATCTGGGGGAGAAGGCAATAAATGTCAAAATCAGCAAGTTTGGGAGAATAAGCCCGAAAAGTTTTAAGACAGAGGCAAAGATATGCGGGCATTATGTAAACAGCATTCTTGCATCAAAGGATGTTAAGGAGCAGGGGTATGATGAGGCGATAATGCTTAATGATGACGGAAATATTGCAGAGGGCCCTGGCGAGAATATCTTTATTGTAAAAGATAAAAAGCTATGCACTCCAAAATTAGGCAGCATTCTTTCTGGGATAACAAGGGACAGCGTAATAACAATTGCAAAGGACATGGGTTGCAAGGTTGAGGAAAAAAATCTTTCAGTAGAAGAAGTCATCCAAGCAGATGAATGCTTTTTTACAGGGACTGCCGCAGAGGTTACTGCAATATCAAGCATAGACGGCAAAAAGATTGGAGACGGGGGCATAGGAAAAGTGACAGAACAAATCAAGAAAATCTATCTTGATGCTGTCCATGGCAGAAATAAAAAATATGAAAAATGGCTTACTTTCGTTAAATGAAAAGAAAAGAATCTATCTTGCTTCTTGCAATTTTTATAGTATCAATTTTTCTTTACAATAACATCTTTCAGGGCAAGGTTATTGAAGGGGAGAAAATAGTTGTCACAAATGTAATAGACGGAGACACGATAGTAATTTCCGGCGGTGAGAGAGCAAGATTGCTTGGAATAGACACTCCTGAAAAAGGCGAGTTCTTTTACAAGGAAGCAAAGGCGAGGCTTGAGCAGCTGGTTGAAAACAAGGAGGTTCTGCTTGAGAAGGAAGGGGAAAATAAGGACAAATATGGCAGATTACTAAGATATGTTTTTGTTGATGACATAAATACAAACCTCAAGCTTGTTGAAGAGGGCTATGCAATCTGCTATTTTTATGGGCAAAGCAAATACCAAGAGGACTGCAAAAATCTTGAAGAGAATGCAATGATAAATAAGATTGGAAGGTGGCAGAATAACAGCAGATAAAATTATTCTAAAATAGCCTTGATTCTTCTCACGCCAGAGGCAACGGCCTCTTCTTTTATGATTTTGAATTTTCCTAACTCTCTTGTGTTTTGGGCATGAGGCCCAGCGCAAACCTCTTTGCTGAAATTACCAATGCTATATACAGAAACATTCTCTCCGTATTTTGCGCCAAAAAATGCCAAGGCATTTTGTTTTTTTGCCTGCTCTATTGTCATTTCCTCTCTCTTGACAGGCAATGCCTCTTTTATTTTCTCATTAACAATACTTTCAGCCTTCTTTATTTCTTCATCAGTCATCTTCTTGTCTTGAGAGAAATCAAACCTTAATCTTTCTTCTGTTATATTTGAGCCCTTTTGCTGAACATGAGTGCCTAAAACCTCGCGTAATGCCTGATGAAGCAGATGCGTGGCAGTATGTAACTTCGTTGTTTCTTCTGATGTGTCTGCAAGCCCTGACTTGAATTTTTTCTCGCTTCCCTGCCTTGAGATTTCCTGATGCTTCTCATACTCCTTTTCAAATCCCTTTATATCCACCTTTTTTCCCTTCTCCTCTGCCAGTTCGCATGTCACTTCAATAGGAAAGCCGAATGACTGATACAAAAGGAATGCGTCATTGCATAAGATTTTATTTTTGCTTTTAGCACATATCTCCCCAAATTTTTTCAGCCCGTTTTCAAGCGTCTCTCTGAATAATATCTCTTCCTTGTTCATTTCATCAAGAATGAAATTCCTGTTTGATTTTAATTCGGGGTAATAATCCGAATAAATCTTTATTGCTTCTTCTGCTATTTTTGATGTGAAATTCTCCTTTATGCCAAGAAGATTCCCGTGCCTTATCGCCTTTCTTATCAATCCTCTTAAAACATAACCCTGGTCCTTCTTGCCCGGGTGAATGTGCTTTTCGTCTCCGAGTATGAATGTTGCTGCTTTGAGGTGGTCCGAGATAATCCTGATGCTTCTCTTTTGCTCGTCATTCTCTTTTTTTATTCCAGAGATATCTTTTATTCTGTTTATTATAGGCAGGAACACCTCTGTCTCATAGACGCTTGATTTGTTCTCAAGCATTGCAATTGTCCTTTCAACTCCCATTCCAGTATCAACATTCCTTTGTTTCAGCAGTTCATATTTCCCATCTTTTGTCTTGTTATACTGCATGAAAACATCATTCCACACCTCAAAGTATTTCCCGCATGAGCATCCCGGCTTGCAATTCTTGCCGCAGGATTTTTTTCCTGTATCAATAAACATCTCTGTGTCAGGCCCGCAGGGCCCTGTTAATCCTGCAGGCCCCCACCAGTTATTTTCCTTGCTGAGAAAATGTATCCTCTCCTTTGGTATGCCAAGGGACTGCCAGATTTTTGCAGATTCCTCGTCCCTTGGAACATCCTTATCGCCTTTGAAAACGCTGACATGAATCTTCTCTTTCTTAAAGCCAAGTATTTTTGTCAAAAATTCAAAGCTCCATTTTATCGCATCCTCTTTCCAGTAATCGCCCAAGCTCCAGTTTCCAAGCATCTCAAAAAATGTAAGATGAGAACTATCTCCGACACTCTCTATATCCCCTGTCCTTATGCACTTCTGCACATTGACTAATCTCTTACCTTGAGCATGCAGCTGCCCTAGGATATAAGGCACAAGCGGATGCATTCCTGCGGTTGTGAATAGAACACTGGGGTCATTCTCAGGAATAAGTGAGGCAGAAGGAATCGCACTATGGTTCTTGCTCCTAAAAAATTCAATATACTTTGACACAAGCTCTTTCCTGTTCATCTTAACCAGAATATCCTCTTGATATTATGCAATATAAATAGAAAAAAGATTTAATAAGCTTTCTCTACGGGATTAAATATTCAGCTGCTCAAGCTTTCTCTTTATCTCAAGAAGCTCTGCCTCAATCCTGCTTTTTTCCTTTGCTTCCTTCTTTGTTAATTCATCTTCAACCGGCTTTTTCTTCGCTTCCTTCTCGGGCGTCAGTTTTGGGGCATATTTCAATGCCTCGCTTATGGGCAAGTCAAAAAGAATCTTGTTTATTCCATCCACCACTTCTTTCATCTTCACGCGCGCCTCTGCCTTTGCCTTGAATTCTATCCTTCTCAGCTCTTTCACAGTAAGAAGTGTCTTTAGTATGTTAAGAAGATGCAGTTCTGTCTCGAGCAAAGCCCTCTTGCATTCAAGCGCATCAGAAGGCATTATCTCGGCGTAAATTGCGTGGCTTTCAACGTTTGGCATTTTTTAGGGGTTTAATCCAGCTTGTTGAAAAGCTTTTGGTCTATATTATTCACCTTAGACATTATCTCTTCAACCTCTCTTTCCCAAGAATCAATCTCCTCCTGCTCTTTTGTCCTTGTCTCTTTTACCTTTTTCAGCAGTGAGTCAATTTCCGAAATCTTTTGTTTTATTGCTTCAAAATTATTAAGGGCGTCATTGAACTTGTCTATCTTGACAAATATGGGCTCTCTCTGCTTTCCTCTTGCCTGCTCCTCATTTTCTTCCTGCATCGGATAAGAAGGTCTTGACATTTGGACAGGCATTATTTCCCTCGTTAATGGTGCAGATGCAGAGCCAATCTCCTCTGTTTTCTTTATATCTGGGCGTTGCAATTGCTGCGCCTGAACAGGATACTGCGGAAGTGCGGGCAATGGCGGAATCGCTTCCTCCTTGGGCTTCAATGCCTCCTTTATCTCTCGCATTTCAGGAAAACCCGGAAGCTCAGGCAACTCAAATAATTTTCCTGAATCCTCTTTCTTTTTTTTGAAAAGTTGCATTTTACTAACAGATTTCAACCTTTAGAACAAGGGAGCATATAAATAGCTTTGTAAAAATTTTTAAGTGGTAACAGTAGAACGGCAAAGTATTTATTCTCGTGCCTTTTATTCCTGAAATGCGCGATAAACTGCTTTATGAGGTTGTTGAAGAGATAGCTGGGAAGAGCGGAAGAGAGATAGTTGAACTGCTGAAGGACAAGAGGGATGTCAATGAGTTCAAGATAGCCGCAAAGCTCAAGCTGACAATCAACCAGGCAAGGAATCTTCTCTACAAGCTGTATGCTCAGGATATTGTAAGCTTCATAAGGAAAAAGGACAAGAGCAAGGGGTGGTATATCTATTACTGGACACTGAATATATTAAAATCGCTTGAGCTGCTTGTGAAGATAAAGCAAAAAGAGCTGCATGAGCAGCAGAATCTTCTCAAGAGCAAGGAAAACAAGAGCTTCTATCACTGCAAGCAGTGTTCTGTGGAGCTGACAGAAGAAACAGCGCTGAATCATGACTTTTTATGCCCTGAATGCGGCTCTCTCCTTGAAGCAAGCGACAACAGGGACAAGGTGATTGAGATAACAAAGAGGATAAACAAGATAGAGAATGAGATTTCAATAATACAGCAGGAGATGCAAAAGATAAAGGGTGAGTTGGAAAAGAAGTACATAAAAAGAGACATTGCCGAGAGGAAAAAGAAAAGCAAGAAGAGGGCAAAAAAAAGGAAGCAAAAAAAGTCCTCCAAGAAAAAGGCAAAGAAGGCTAAGAAAGCTTTTAAAAGGAAGAAATGATTTTTCTACCAGAATGATAAATCAAAGGAGAGGGATGAGTATAACTCTTGCCCTTATAATAGCAAATTTTATCATCTTCCTATTTGTTTTGGTGTTAATGGCATTCAAAATTAATCTTATTGATTACATAGGAATAATGCCCTCCAGGATTTTAAGCGGCCAGAATCTCTGGACTGTGATAACAAACATGTTCATGCACGCCTCTCCATCCCATCTCTTTATGAACATAATGAGCCTCTTATTCCTCGGAAGTTTTCTTGAAAGAATACTGGGCAAAAGAAGGTTCTTTGTATTCTATATGGTAGCAGGCATTTTTGCAGGGCTGTTCTTTGTATTTATTTCGGCAATTTTCAATATAGATCTTAATACTATTGCGGTTGGCGCTTCAGGTGCAATATTCGGGATTGCAGGACTGCTTGCAGTGGTAACTCCGAAACTGCCCGTCTATATATTATTTATACCAATAGCAATACCCATGTGGCTTGCGTCAATACTCATACTAGTAATTATGTGGCTTTTTTCGGCTGTTGCTGGTCTGCCCATTGGGAATACCGCGCATCTTGGCGGGCTTATATTCGGCGTTGCATATGGGGGCTATTTAAGGATGAGGTACAAGAGAAAGATATACCTCCTGAACAGGTTTCTGATGCATTGATTTGCAAAAGATGATATTATTAATTTGTTAAACTTTCAATAATTTTTGGTATTAATATTTCTTACAAACCTGACTTTCTGATAAATCCCCAAAGGATAAATATTTTAAACTCACCCTGCTTTCTAATATCGGTAAAAATGCAAGACGCTGATTTTAACGAGATTTCGGGCATGCTTTCTGAGTTCAATACAAAGATTGTGGACCTCGAGGGAAGATATGAGCTCCTGAAAGAAAGGATGCTTGTTTCAAATGAAAGCTTTATCAAAACAAGGGATAATTTAAGCAGGGATATGAGGATAATAAAGGATGATATACGCGAGATAAGAAGCGATATTGACAAAATAAAAGAAATGGTGCAGCATGTCATAAGCGACACAGCGGGATTTGCGAGAAAAGAGGAATTAAGGATACTTGAGAGGTATATGAAATTATGGGAGCCGCTGAAATTTGTGAAGGCAGAAGACGTGAAAAGGATGATAGACGATGCCCTTGAAAATCTGCAGATTAAAAAAGAGGAAGCAAAATCATAGAAAGAATGATTCTGCCTCAACAGAGATTATTGGAACTAAAAATATAAAATTCATTAGATGAAAAAGTATGACTAATTACAACTAAAATGCCTATGAGAAGTAAAAATATAAAAAGTATGACTAATTACAACTAAAATGCCAAATGCATTAGATTCTTTTCTTGAACTGGAAAAAGAGGGAAAGACAAATCCGGAGATTGTGATGGAGCTCCAGAATAGGGGATTCTCACCTCAAGAGGTAAATGATGCTGTGAACCAGTCAAAAATCAAAAAAGCGGTTACATCCCCAGAAGGAATGCAGCCCTCTATAATGGAGGAGCCAGAGCAAGTGCAGCCGCCTGTTCCTACTCCTACCAAGAAAAAAAAGATGCCCTTCTCAATGACTGCTCCAGCGCAGGCTCCTGAATACCAGTATCAGCAGCAGTCATATGAGTATGGTTCTGCACAGCAGCCAATACAGGGTGCAGGTGCAGACATTGAAACAATTGAGGAGATTTCCGAGGAGATAGTCAATGAAAAGATGACTGAATTAAGGGACGAGCTTGAGAATATAAAGGACTTTAAGCAGTCTGTCCAGTCAAAGATTGATGATATGGACGACAGGCTGAAAAGAATTGAACTGAATATTGACAGGCTTCAGGCATCAATGATAGGCAAGGTTCAGGAATACGGGCAGAGCATAAAGGACCTTGGAAGCGAGATGCGCGCTGTTGAGGGCGCATTCAGCAATGTTCTCAATCCATTGATAGATAACATAAAGGAGCTTGGCAGCATAACCGAAAAGATAAAGGCAAAGGAAAAGAAGGCTGAAAAGTGAAACAGGAAAACTGGTTTGCGGCTCATAAGATTTTAAGCATTCTTCTTTTAACATTTATTATTGCTGCGATTGCTGGCATTATGCTAATGCCCAAGAATGATACAAAACAGGAGGGGCAATACAATAACCCTGAAAATAATTCTGCATCAAAAGAGCGGACTGATGATACTGTGGTTGAGACAATTGAGCCAATTCATTTTTCAGCCAAGAACTGGGATGAAGACCCTGAAGTTGACGGGCTTGAGTTTTACTTATTCCCGAAAAATAGATATAATAATGCAGTCAGGAGCCCAGGAATTATTTCAATAAAATTATGGAGAATCATAAAATCAGGAGAAAAGTTTGAATGCTCTCAGACAAAAGAGGATTTGCTAGAGCATTGGGACAATCTCTCAGTAAATGTTGAGGACTATGGATTTTTGGGGGCGACAATTGGTGTGGGATATAGGGAATACAAGCCGACAAAGGACAAGTATGCAATGGGCTGCGCAGAGGCGGTTTTTACAATACCCGACGGAAGAAACTTTAAGTATCTTGATGACACTGTTTTCATCAACGGCGTTCCTGAAAGTTAAAATCCATGTCAGAAAAATAGTCTCTTGTAATTATTTATTCAGGAACCAGGATACTGCAACTGCGACAACAAAAAGTATTATTACACCGAGAACAGACGGGTGAGTAAGAACATTTCTTATCTCGGATGTTGTTGAAAGATTAAGAAGGTTGTAAATTGCAGAGCTGAATACTTGCATGCCTGAAATCAGGAATATTATGACAAGTATTGCAATCAAGCCAAAGCTTACTGCGGGATTCTTCACAATATCGTCAATATTACCGCGAACGAAGCTTATTATCAGCAAAATAAAAAACAATGCAACCATGAAAACAACAACCCAAGGTGTTACTGTTAATGTGTATCTTCTTGCATTTGGCGCAAGGACAAATATTATTGCAGTTACCAAGCTTAACAGGCTGTGGATAAATTTATTCTCGCCCAAGATTTTTGTCTTTCCGAGAAGTGCGTAAACTAAAACAAAGACAAGAATAAATGCCATTATAGGCATAAGATAAGCGGATTCCAAAGGCATTTTAATACTCCCTATTTTGGTACAGGTGCGCGTGTGCCTGCTAGGTCTGACTTTTTCATATTAGCTAGTGTAAATGCAACTATAATTCCTATAAGTATCAAGCCCCATATAACAGTATTGCCCCACTGCGCCCACCAGCCCCATGAATTAAATGAAAAACCGCTTTGTGTTGATATAATCACAACAAGAAAAACTATGAATGCTATAGAGCCAAGAATAATCATCCATGTTGTTTCTGCCTGCCCGCCCATTATGAACAATCCAACCAGAATAACCAATGCCACCATCACTCCAATTCCCACTCCTAATCTTGGGAACAATTCTGCGAAAAATCTTCTCAAAAATTCCTGCTGCAATGCAAGCAAGCCAACAACCAATGCGACAATTGTGTTAACTCCTGCCTGCCTGCCAAGTATTCCTGACTTGTTCAATACAGCATAGGTTACTGCAAAAATCAATAAGAAAGGCAGGAAAACAGAGAATAGTCCCTGGGACTCCCATAACTGGAGCAATGCGTCAAGTTGCGTGAATCCATAACTTACTACCATTTTGTTCTGAAGTTAATGCGCTTTATATATTTTTTTATTTTGGGCTCTGTCCAATTCTCGGGACTTTCTATCTTTTCATCTTTTGAATTTTATTAAAGTCCCGCATTTATGACAATACCTTTATTTTGCCAATTATTCCTTCTTCTCACTCTTGCCGCTGGAGAATAGTATTGCGGCAACTGCTGCAGTTATTATAAGAAATATGATTGACTGGAATATCGGGGCAGTATCGGGGCTCTTGAAAAAGCTTGCAAGCTGCGGGATTTTTCCGCTGCTTGAAAGTATTGTAACTATAAGGACTATTGCAACAAGAATTCCTATTATAATTTGGAGCGGCTTGTTCAAGCCCCCTTCCCTTACCAATGCACCCTCCTTGCCTGCTGTAAAGCCGACAAGAAGCATGAATACAAATATTATTACAGCAACAACAGCAATTACTGGAATGATATCATTTATCATATCCCTTGCAACACCTACTCCTACTATGAGCAATCCAATAACAAGAGAAATTAAGCTGTTTACCTGATGCCTCTCAGAACCAAGAATCTTTGATTTTTCAAGTATAGCAAAAATAAGGGTAAAAACAAGGACAAACGGCAGAACAACTTGGCTAATCCATTCAATTCCCACTATTCCTAGTGCGGCCATTTTACTCTGTTTGTTCTTCTGTTGTTTCCTCGGCTTCTTCCTTGCTTGGGACAGCTGACTTGCTTACAACAACTACATCGCCTATCGCCTTCAGGAACTGATGTGGAACTATCAAGCCCCTTGCACCGCCTAAAAAGGGGGACAAAGTGCTTTCTCTTGCGATTTTTATGCGCCAGCCGTCTATCTTGTTCTCAACAAGATTTACTTCCTCAACCTCTCCAAAGTAGTCGCCCGCGTCTGTGAACACCTTCATTCCGAGAATTTCAGAAACTTTTCTTATCTTCAACATTTTCCACCTCTGGATATAATTACTTTCTTGAGTATATTTATATACTTTTCCATTCTGCCATTTTATAGCAACATTTATAAAAAATATTCACTGAATAAAAATAAGAAAAAACAGAAGATAGTGACTATAAGATGTTCAAATTAAAAGAGTTTGTTTATATACTGATTGCAAGCGCTGTTCTTGGTTATGTAATCGCATTTTCCCAAATGGGCTGGGATACATGGTTGAGATACAGCATAATCGGTTTCATTGTCCTTTTTGCCAATGTAGTCGCAAAAAAGGCGGCCGCATACAAGCTTGGATGCGAGGCAGAGATACAGCCGTGGCAGATTGAGAGGTACAACTTTTATGAATCTGCCCATTTAAGGTATCCATTGCCAATGTGGGTTATATGGCCCATCTTTGTGGTTTGGATGAGCCTGGGTGCAGTATGGTGGCTCGTTGTAACGACATTCGAAGTTTATGCAACGCGAAGCAGGGTGACTAGAAAGTTTGCAGAACTGACAGAATGGGATGTTGCACTTATATCCGCAGCGGGAATTACAGTCAACCTTATAATGGCAGTTATCGCCGCATCACTTGGATACCAAAAATTTGCATTCATCAACCTGTGGTTTGTATTCTTTAATATGCTCCCGTTCCCCACTTATGACGGAGGAAGAATATTCTTCGGGGAAATGCTGTTTTATGTGTTCCTTGCAACATTAAGCCTAATGGTGATTATATTGCTGCATATCCCAATCATAGCAACAAATGCACTGACAGTAGTAATAAGCTCTGTGCTTGTCGGAATAATTGCAATATTTGTATTCTATTCGATATTTGAGAAGCCGCTGAAATGATTATCCAAGCATGCTGAAAAGCCCTTTTTGCAGAATTATAAATGCAAGAACAAACATCGCTGTTCTCGGTAACACAAAAACAGAGTGATAGCCCAGAAGAAGAATGACTGCAACAGCCAAGTCAATCCAACTCATAGGATTTGTTATGAATATAACCGCCTTAACAAGCAGGTAAACTGCGAATACGAATATAACTGATGAGGGAATCCCCAGCTTAAATGGCATAGTGAACATTATTATTGCTGTGATTATATCAAGAATGCCCAGTATTTTTATCATTGAAAAACCAGAGAAATAGGTTTTATAAATCTAAAGTAATTTTGTTCTATATGATGATTAAAGGGATAGAGCCAAGGGAGTATCAACAGAAGATTTTTGAGACATGCTCGAAGAAGAACTGCCTCGTTGTTTTGCCTACGGGCATGGGCAAGACACTTATTGCATTGATGCTCGCTGTTGAAAGGCAAAGGGAATTCCCAAATTCAAAGGTCGTTTTTCTTGCACCGACAAGGCCATTGGCAGAACAGCACTCCAAATACTTTGAAAAACACCTGCCAGAACTGTATGGGCAGTTTGAGCTTTTTACAGGAAAGGTCAATGCAAAAACAAGAGGGGAATTATGGCAAAAGGCAGATGTAATATTCTCTACGCCCCAATGCATAGCGAATGACATAAAAAAGGAAAGAATAACACTTGATGATGTCTCCCTTCTTATAGAAGACGAGTCCCATAGATGCCTGAAAAGCTATGATTATGTTTTTGTTGTAAATGAATACAGGAAACAGGCGAAAAATCCAAGAATACTTGGGCTTACTGCATCTCCTGGAAGCAACCCTGATGTGATAAAGGACATCTGCAAAAATCTAGGCATAGAGGCAGTTGAGATAAGGACGAGGCAAAGCGATGACGTAAGGGAATATATCCAGGATTTAAGCACAGAGATTATAAGGGTTGATTTGCCCCCTGAATTCATGGAGATAAAAGAATTGCTTTCTGAGATATTCAAGAAACGGGTTGAAGAACTAAAAAACAGAAAGCTCCTGTTCGCTATGCCGACAAAGACAAACCTTCTTGAGCTCCAGCACAGGATTATGAAATCAATCGCCTCGGGAAACAAGCACTTTAATCTTCTTAAGGGAGCAAGCATATGCGCTCAGGCAATAAAGCTGCAACATGCGCTGGAACTGATTGAAACACAGGGTGTTGGTGCATTTAATGAATACATAAAGGACTTGTTTGAACAGGCATCACAGGGAAGGAGCAAGGCAGTAAAACAGCTTGTTGCGCATCCTGAATTCAACAAGGCATATGTTCTTTCATCTGAGCTTGGTTTTAAGGGAATAGAGCATCCAAAATTGGCAAAAGTAAGAGAGATAATTAAGGGGGAGGCAAAAGAGAAGAAGAATATAAGGGTGATAATCTTCTCGCAATACAGGAATACTGCAATAAGGATATGCAGGGAATTAAATAATGTAGAAGGAATAAATGCAAAGGTGTTTCTCGGGCAGGCGATGAAAGATGGGCATGGCTTGACGCAAAGGGAGCAGCAGGAGATAATCAAAGAATTTAGTATGGGAAAGATTAATGTTCTTGTCGCAACATCAATAGGAGAGGAGGGCTTGGATTTGCCTGAAGTAAATCTTGTAGTATTTTACGAGCCAATCCCTAGTGCAATAAGAAAAATCCAGAGGACAGGAAGGACTGCAAGGTTGATGCCTGGAAAATTGATAATACTAATAACAAGAAAAACAAGGGATGAGTCATATCATTATGCGTCACTTGCAAAGGAAAGGAAGATGTACGGAATACTGAATAACATCAACGAGGAACTCGCGAATAACAAAAAACAGCCGACGCTTGATGAATTCAAGGGCAAATAAAAAATGAAAAAAGACGGCAGAAAAAGAGGAATTTCCTATTTTATAAGAAGATTCCTCCTAAGATTTTTCAGGCTATCATGGGAAACACTCACAACACTTGTGATGCTTATGATAATCCTTATTGCGTTCAAGCTTGAGATAAGCCAGATAAGCAATATGGTTTTTTATCTTGCCCCTGTAAATCAGTTTGTTGATTCATACAATAATGAAATCAAAACAGTAAGCTTCATGCTTGAAACCCAAAGCAATTACCCCTGCGTAATAAACTGCAATTATGAGTTCATTGACATAAGCAATAACATCACAATAGAAAAAGGAATTCTTGAGTTCTCGCGTCTTAATGACTCTGCCAAAACATACAGAATTCAGTCGCCGTTATTTGGGGCAGGGCAGAAGATTTACAATTTTAATGTTGCATGCAGGAACAACAAAACATCCTTATGTTGGCTGAAAAACAACGACAGGCACGCAACTGCAATCGTCGTTCTTAATTACAGATTAAAGGAAGAGGAAGAGCAGTTGAAGAACAGGCTGAGAAATGAGCTTCAGGATATTTTGGCTAATCTCTCATACGCAGATATCCTAATCCAAGTGAATGAGATAATGATAAGCGATGTTGATTCAATTGTTAATTTCAATGAGATAATGGGACAGAAGGCTGAAAGCGATGCAGATTTTAGCTCGGCGAAGAAGGGTGCCGAGTATCTCAGAAATCTCTGGGATATGGAGGATTACAGCACCCTGAATGATAACCTGAATTCCTCTTTTAAGGAAGAGATATCAGGAACAATTAATGAACTGAATGCAACAGGCGCGAGCATAGAGAATGTTATTGCAATGCACAATTCCCTTGCGAACATAATTGAATCAAAAAGAATGGATACGAAGGCCATGCTGAATTTTCTTGCAGTAACTGGCATCCAGAAAAATGTCCTGAACGAGACAAAAAATTTCCTTGCGTTATTTAATGGAATTTTCGATGATTTCAAGGCAAGGAATTTTGCAGGATATTCTGACATTGAGAACAGGATAAGAACCCTTAACTTGCAGGGCAGAAAAGTCAAAACTCCATCATCCGCGAATTTTGTGGGCATCATGAAAGCGGGATATTCTGTGCTGGAGCAGAACTACGACTTGTTATGCAAAATGAAGGGGTATTGCATTGATTATGAAAAGGAAGAGATTTTTGACGACGCAAAAAGCAACTTAATCAAAGAAGAGGAGATATGCAAAAAAATATCAGGAATAAGGAAGCTGGCAAGAGAGGCGGACAATAATTTTACATTATATTACTATAATCTTATCCATCCAAACAGCACAATTGATGCAGAGGAAGCGTATAACAATCTAAGCCGGGAATTGAACCTGCGAAGCTACAATGAGAATGAAGAATTCAATGATACAAGGAACAAAACACTGGGCAATATGATAACAGCAATAAAGAATGATTACATAAGAAAGAACAACGCAATAGCAGACTCTTACAATAATAATATCAGCATATTAAATTCAAATATAAGCTATCTTGGGCTAAGGTTAAACCAGTCATCTCTTGATTACTGCATTTATATTATTAGGTTGATTAACGCTGAAAATAATTCCATAAAAAAAGAATTCCTGCTTGATGAATTCCAACAGGTATGCAATGAAAATCCTGACAATAATGCTAGCATAATAAATTCTACTGCAGAAAATATCCCAAGAATAGCCAATATAAGCAAAGAGGATGAAATTTTGCTGTCCCCCATTGATATAAAAAATGAAACAATAAGGAATCTTTTTGCAGATATCTTCAAGATTGCAATGAATTTAAGTCACATGAAGGATGCAGAGGATTACCAAAAGAATTATTGCACAGTAATAAACAGCAGTGCTGCGAATAATACAGTTAATCCTTCAGTATTCCAGAATTCAAGTTTTCTTGAATCCTCCCTCAATTACTCAACAATAAAAAAATACGACGTAACAACAAGAATAAATGCAAAATTAAAGGAGCATTTCCCTCTATGCTGCATTTTTGGAAAATGCGAGATATGCTGCAGGAATGAGAGCTGCAGGGACGAGGAATCGTTGTTCCCCGTCATAATGATTCACGGGCACGGATTCGACAAGGGCGACTCGCCGACATTCTCTACCGATATATTTGACAAATTGCAGAGGGCATTGCAGAATGACGGCTATATAATCTCGGGGATTGTTACTCCAGCCATGAATTACAGCAATGCAAAAGAAAATGAGCTTGGGGCGATAAGAAAGCCAATAAGCATGAAGGCGACATATTATATTGACTTCAATGATGAAAATTTCAACGAAACAGAGTTAAATCTTGGCATAGAGAATTACACAAAAAGGATTTATGATATGATAGAATTTGTGAAGTTCAGGACAGGCAAGTCAAAGGTGAATATAATAGCGCATTCGATGGGCGGCCTGATAGCAAGAAGGTATCTCGAGTTATTCGGCGAGGATTCTGTTGACAAGCTGATAATGGTTTCCACGCCTAATAATGGAATCTCCGAGAATACAAAGAGCCTGTGCCTCATAGCAGGAAGGGAAAGAGAATGCTATGATATGATGAACAACAGCCTGTTCATAAAAAAAGTCAATGACCTCGCGCTCAAGAATAAGACAAAGCTCTATAACATTTACGGGAGCGGCTGTGAAACTGACGGGGGTGATGGAGATAAAGTTGTATCCACCACCTCTGCAATCCTGCAAAATGCAAAAAATTATGAGGTTAAGGGAAACTGCACGAGCATTCTTGATGTTTTCCACATGAAGATTCTTGACACTGACATATACCCGAAAACATACGAGATAATAAAAGGGATACTCAAGGAATAGCAAGCAAGAATTTCTTATACCCACCTTTTAAACTTGAAGTATATGTAGAGAAGAATTACTGAAAAAGCCATCATTCCCAATGCAAAAAGGTAGCCAAAAGGCCAGTACAATTCAGGCATATTAAAATCTGAAACTCTCTGAAAGTTCATCCCATAGACGCTTGCAATAAGCGTTGGAATGAGTATCAATGCACCCCATGCAGTAAGTTTCTTCACGGTATTATTCAGGACATTTGAGACTGTTGAGAGATAAATCTCGATTATGCCTGTTGCTATGTCCCTGCATGTTTCACTCACGTCTATCAGCTGAACCAAGTCATTGTAAATAAATCTAAAATCAAAAGCCTCCCCCGAAGGTATTCTTGTTGAGTAGCCCTTCTCGATTTCTACTATTACCTCCCTGTTTGCAATAAGAACCTTGTGCAGCAAAAGAATATCCTTCTTGACACTGAATATTTTTCCTATAAGGCTTCTATCGGCTCTTTTAAGCACTTCATTTTCAACAGCATCTATCTGCTCCTCAAGTTGCTCCATAATGGAAAACAGCTTTGTTACAGTCTCGCTCACAAGTGCCTGCAAAAAATTAGATGGCGCTTTTATAATCTCCCCTTTTTTTATTATCCTCTCCTCAAGATTTTTAACTATTTCAATTTCCTTATTGCTTAATGTGAGTATGTTGCTGTTTGGAAGAAGGAATACCGCCACTATCTCTCTTTTGAGCCTGTTCTCTTCAATTGTTGGTATACCCCACAATATGGCAGAAAAATCCCTTGTATTAAGGATATGCGGGCGGGCATCTTCATCTATGAAATGCAATAACCTCTCTTCTGGGATTCTTACTTTTTTGGATATCTTTGACAGCTCTTCTGTTGTTGGGGAATAACAATTAAGCCAGCTTATGCTGCTTGATTGTATCTCATCCAGACTTCCCTTCCTGAATATGCCCTTCTTTTTCTCAAAAATCTTGAGCATACAAAAACAAGCACAAAGAAGCTTAAAAATCTAATCCTATAAACTTTTAAACTCAAGCAATTTAATTGAAAAATGATAAGAACAATCATATTTGACCTTGACAATACTCTGATTGACTTCTGGAAATTCAAGACAAAGTCGGTTGATGCCGCAATCAACGCGATGATTAAAGCCGGCTTGAAAATGAAAAAGGGGGATGCAATGAAAATCATTCATAATCTGTACAGGAGATACGGAATGGAGTACAAGTACCTGTTTCAGGAGCTTCTTAAAAAGTCTAAGGGAAGAGTCGATTACCGAATTTTGAGCCATGCATTAGTTGCCTATAGGAAGACAAGAGGAAATCTGCTTGTTTCTTATAAAGGAGTTAAACCGACATTAAGGAAATTAAAAAAACAGGGCTATAAGCTTGCAATAATATCTGATGCGCCGAAATTAAAGGCATGGATTAGGCTTGTCTCGATGGGCATAGATGAGTTTTTTGATGCTGTAATCACATTTGACGACACTGGAAAAAGAAAGCCAAATAACCTGCCATTCAGGAAAACACTGGAGAAGATGAGAATCAAGCCCCACGAGGCACTAATGGTTGGAGACAGCATAAAAAGAGACATGATTGGTGCAAAGGCGATGGGCATAAAAACTGTCTTTGCAAAATATGGGTACATAGGAAAGCCAAGAAGCAGAATAAAAGAGGCGGATTTTGAGATTGAAAGGATTGAGGACTTATTTAAGGTTCTGGGAAGGTTAAAATGATTGATTTTAATAAAAATAGTTTGTGGGCATATTATTGAGGTTAAAATGATTGATTTTAACAAATTGATTGACAAGCATCTTATACGAGAACACAAGCCAAAGCAGATAGGAAGATATTATCCCTCTGAAATTGGTTCCTGTATGAAGAAGGTATGGTTCAGCTACAAGAAACCTAGGGAGATAAAGGCAGAATTATTGAGGATATTTGAGGCGGGAAATATGCTGCATGAATTTATTTCAGAGGTCATAAAGTCAGAAAAGAATCCTGAAGTCGAGCTTGTGAAGCAGGAAATGCCGATAAAAGTTGAGGAAAAGGATTTTACAATCTCTGGAAGAATAGACAATCTTGTTCTTGTGAAGATAGATAATGAGGAGGTTTTAGTTGAGGTTAAATCAACAAAGTTCATCAAGGAGAAACCAAGCGAGGAAAATGTAATGCAGCTGCAATTCTACATGCATGCAACTGGAATACACAACGGCATACTCCTTTATGTGCAGAAGGACAATCTCCAGACAAGAAGCTTTGAAATCCCTTATGACAAAAAACAGGCAGAGGAGGTATTGGGGAGATTTAGGCTTCTTGACAAGTGCCTCAAGATGGATGAAATGCCCCCAGCAGAAGCAAGATATAATCCCAATATAAGCTGGATGTGCAATTACTGCGATTACAAAGATGAATGCTATTCAAGCTGAAAAGTTAACTAGAAGATTATAAAAAGAAAAAGAGGTTATAATGGTTAAGGGAAAAGAGGGACCCGCCATCATAACCCATTTTTTCTATCATGTATCTAAGAGGTTGAAATGGATAACTTCAATTTGTCCTGATTTATCAAGAAAAATGCTTTTTAAATCCCTTATGAAATAAAGTTCTAAAACTATGTTTCATAGGTTTTTGGCATCTGAATAATCCGAAATTAGCTTATATCAAACATAATCTTGTCCCCAAAATCAAGCCCAATCTCATCTGCAGTCCCTGCATTAAATTCCAGTGCATAGCTCGAATTTTTGTCGGGATTTATATCCTCGCAGAAGTCATTTATGCAGGGCTGTGCATTTTTGCTTATAAAAACAACCTCATGCTCCCTGTTAAGCCATATTATATCCAAGGGAAGAATAACATTCTTCATCCAAAATGGATGGACAGATTCCTCATTGAAAATAAAAAGCATGCCCTTGTCCTCATCAAGATATCTCCTGAACATCAGGCCCCTTTCCTGCTGTTGCTGTGTAACTGCAAGTTCAACATAAAAGCATCTTTCCTTAATGCATATCTTATTTTGCGGCTTGGTGTTAAGGTTTAGGAAAGTAATCAATGCCATCACTATAATAAGAAAAAAAGCGAGGATGAATATCCAGTTGGACTTTTTGCGTTTCACCATCTCTTATTTGGGGTATTTATATATTTAATAATTATTATTTTAGTTTAGCAATAAGTATTTATACAAGAACAACTCTGATGCTTATGAGGTGAGCAGTGCCTCGGCTGTGCCAGAAATGTTGAGCATTTCTGAGCACCCTAAAAATCCGTAAGGATTTTTTTGGTTTCTGGGGTCTTGAAGATGAAAAGGGTAAATCTTGGGACTGTATGGTGTGCATATCAGCCTCCGACACAGTTGAATGATATAACCAAAAAGGTTGACGGGGAATCATACAATCCGATTTTTAACTGGCTTTCACAGCATTCTGGATTAAAGGTTAATATTGCGATAAACAGGAGCTTGGAGGAACTCTTAATCAAGAATAAATGCACAAGCTCCCTTGACAAGCTTGGAGTTGCTGTGCAGTTTGGTTCAGTGGAATTAATGGGAGGACTGGCATACCACCCGCTTGCGCCATTGATTATAACCTCAAAATATGGCAAGGATGAGCTAAAGAGGCAGAATGAATTAAATGATTCGTTCAATAAAAGGATTTTTGGCAGTTTATGGAAACCACGGGGATTTTACCTTCCTGAGTTTGGCTATTCTGATGATGTTGGAAAACTTGTAAAGGAAATGGGCTATGATTACACTGTGACAAATGGGCTTCTTTACGCGGAAAAAAACAGGAAACCGCAGCCATTTGACAAGATTGTCCAGGTAAATGACTTGAATATTTTCTTCACCTCTGACTGGAGCAGGGAGTTTGCAATGAGGAGGCCTGACAACGGCGACTTTGACACGAGGAGATTAGTCTATGATATGTTTAACGGCATGTCCTCGTGGTTTAATGGCAAAGAGGGATATACAGTAATGGGACATGACATTGAGACAATAGGGCATCACCAAAAGGGGTATGGGGCGCATACACTTGACCTGATGGCTGACACAATAAAGGAAAATGACATGGAATCTGTGCTGCTTGAGGATTTGCTGAAGATGTTTCCTGAAAGGGAATCCGCGGAAATCTTTCCAGGAACACAAAGCACATCTGCAGAAGACATAAGAAATCATGAATTTTTCCCGTTATGGAAGCACTCAAAAAACAGGATGCATGAGAAGATATTTTCTCTTGAGGATTATGCAATCAATGTAATAAATGAAACAGGCAAGATTAATGGAAACTCGCATATTTATAAAATGGCAAGGGAAGATGTGGATAAGGGGCTCTACAGCTGCAAATCCTGGCAGGCAAATCCACTTGCAGGGCACTTTATCCCGTGGCTTATAACAAAGGGTGTTGATAAGCTTGTTAATGGGATTGCAGGATGCTGCTTCATTCTTAAGGACTATAATTCAAGAATAAATATTAATGGCAAATTGAGTGATGCAGATGAAATACTCGAAAACGCAAAAGAAATTGAGCATTCAATACAAAAGTCAATACTGAAAGAGGAGATAAACAGGCAGATATAGCAAAGACAAAATCGGATTATTTTTTCTTCTTGATGACGGGAGATTTTCCCGCCATTTGAACCTCGCCCTTTTTCAACCCAAGCAGTTCCTCCATAAAGATAATCATATCATATACTATGAATATCCCAAATCCTATTGCAGATATAAGTGCAATAAAAAAGAAAACTGCATCCTCTTTTTTTAGAATACGAAGAAGGATATTATGGGTAATGACAGAGACTAAAAAAACTGCAAGAAGCCAAAGGGTTATCTTTATCCTCTTTTGCATAAATCTTAATATTTTAAAGATATAAAAATCTTTTTATAGATGGTTCTGCTTTATATTTTATGAAAAAGGAGATTCTAATAAGCTGGATTATAATTGCAGTTTCATTAGCAATAAGCATTTATCTTTACGATAAGATGCCTGAAAGCATGGCATCTCACTGGGACAGCCAAGGAAACGTCAATGGATACATGCCAAGGTTCTGGGGATTATTTTTGATGCCAATAATCTCTGTTGCAATGCTTTCGCTTTTCCTATTTATACCCATGATTGACCCGCTGAATGCAAACATAAAAAAGTTCAGAAAATATTATGACTTGTTTATTATTATAATGGTGGTTTTCATGTTTTACATTTATATCCTGACATTATTATGGAATTCGGGTTTCAGGTTTGGCATGGTACAGATGATTCTCCCCGCCGTAGGAATCTTATTTTTTTATGCAGGCATTCTCACAGAAAATGCAAAGAGGAACTGGAGTATCGGAATAAGAACGCCATGGACAATGAGCGATGAACTGGTTTGGGAAAAGACAAACAAGTTGGGAGGGAAGCTCTTTAAGATTTCAGGGATAATTGCATTTTTAGGATTATTTTTCAGGAAATACGCCTTCTTGCTCTTTATCGTTCCGATTATTCTATTTTCCATTTACCTTATATTCTACTCCTATTTTGAATATAAGAAGCGAAAGAAAAATAAAAGGAAGAGATAAACATGAAAATCACAACATCAAGAAATAATTTCATGGAATTCACAAAGTATATGATCCCAATAAAGGGGGACATTGAATTTGACAAGATAAGCAAAGGAATAAGCACTTCAAAACTTGAAAGGATTACTGCGGATATAGGGTTCTGCACTTTTAAGTATCTTGCTTATGCAGGGCTTGTATGGGGAATTTATCATATCCTCAATGACTTATACACGTGGAAGAACTGGGCTGACATTTTGAAAGGAATATAATAAGAAAAGTTTTTTATATTTATCCTGATTCTGTATAATATGAAAAATCTTGAAAAGATGGTGATTGTTCCGTTGGCTGCAGTTGTCATTGCAACAGCATCGGGCTGCACTACGACACAGAAGGGTGCGGGGCTTGGAGCATTGGCAGGAGCGGCATTGGGTGGGGTGATAGGGCATCAGTCAGGACACGGCGGCGAGGGTGCTGCAATTGGGGCAGGAGTAGGAGCAGTATCTGGTGCATTGCTAGGAGAGCAGATGGATAAGAAATACTGCCCGAAATGCGGCACAGAATACACTTCGGGTGTAACCTATTGCTCAAAGGACGGAACAGAACTGCAGTACAAGAAATAAGTTACCAAAAATCTTGGGGGTATTATTTCTATTAATTAGGGATTTAAAGAGATAAATTTTTAAACATAGAGTCCTTCTGATATAAAGAGGTGTTCAGGCATCTCAGCTGTTTCTGGGAGATTGTTAAAATGCTAGAATTAAAGCTACCTGAGACAAAGGCAAGAACGGTTGAGGAAAGATTAGAAGAAATAGCAAACAGCAAAATAGCAACACACTGCGATGTTATCAAGGATGGAAAGAATTCTTTTAATATAGAGAAGGGCATTTTCAGAACCTATGTAGATGGTATTGAAGCAATAACAGGGCATTACAATGATTTATTGGTAATAGCACTATACAGCCAGACAAGAAACATGATAATTCACTATTCAATAAGGAATAAAGAGGGCTAATGAAGATTAAAATAATTCTTATAAGAATTTTTATAGTTTAAGAAGATGGAAATAAAAAAGAAAGAAATAGAAGCCAAAGGGATAAGATTCTCTGCCGAGAAAGAGGGAAGGGAGATTGCGAGGGCTTATCTCTACATAATGAGGAATGACCTGCATGAAAAGCCATTTGGGTTAATGGAGGATGTTTATGTTGATGAAGCATATAGAAATGTGGGTTATGGGGTAAAGGTAATAAGGCAATTAATTGAAGAAGCTAAACAGAGGGGTTGTTATAAGCTTATTGCAACGAGCAGGCATTCCAGAACAGGGGTGCATGACTTATACAAAAGATTAGGATTCAAAGAACAGGGCTTAGAGTTTAGGATTGACTTTTAATTTTTATTTTAGGAAAGGTATTTTAATTATCTGTCTCATCCTCTTCATTCATCAGGCTGTCAACAGGATATGGGATTTTTTTAAGTTCCTCTGCAGAAATATGGGCATAGATTTTATCAACACAATTAGACACATCTTTCTTTATGTCTGATTCAAAAAACCTGAATACTTCCCACCCTTCCTTAAAAAGAAGTTTATCTTTATAAGCGTCTCTTTTAAGATTGTTTTTTTGTATTCTGGATAATTCTTTTCCAGCAAAAAGTTTAGGGTTTGCATGCCAATAGTCTCCATCACATTCAATTATGATTTTGAATACAGGTATAGCGAAATCACAAACAAATTTATCGTTAACATTAAACTGCTTTACAAAAGGGATTCCCCTCTTGATTAATTCTTTAGCCATAATCCTTTCAATTTCAGTATCAAAAAAGGGGAATTCTTTATTTTTTATTCTTTTGATAGTTAATTCTCTAAATTTCTGTGAATATTCTTCTCTTCTTTCTCTGGCTTTTTCTTTTCCTAAAAGATTGTCCCAAGATTTGCCAAATAAAGGATGTTTTTCACCTTTTAAAGAAGAGATATACTGATATTTTGGGCGTTTTGGAATATTAAATTGTTTCATCAAATTAATAATAATAAGTCTGTCCATCCCTAACTCTTTAGCAACGAGATGTTGCGGAAGCTTTTTATCGCAATAAAGAAAGGAAATGATTTCTTTAAGATTCTTGCCATATTTTTCCTCTATCAGTTTTATTTTTTGGTTTCTTTTATCAAAAGATGATTTTTCCACGCCTTTGGCTATTCTGAGTATGCGTGGGTCAGATTTGGTTAATCCTTTTGTCCAAGCATATTTTTGCGGATTAATCTTTCTTGCCTCATCATGAGAACGCCTTATAATATTAAACTTTTTAAAATAATGTTCAATGGTAGTTTTGCCAACATGCATTTCTTTTGCAATTTGCCTCATTGACTTTTTCTTATTAAAATAAAAATCTTCAAGCCTTTCTTTATTGAATTCTATTTTTGTATGTTTTCTTGAATTTTCATAGAATGCTTTATCTTTTCTCAAATGTAGTTTAAGTGCCATATAACCAATTGCCCCTAATCCCCTTTTGAGATTGCTGGCTAAATCTCTATCTAAAGTATTTGCATAGTTTTTCTTGAGAAATTCTATTTCCTCTTTTGTCCAGTTTCTTCTCATCAATAATTATTAGGACAATCACCTGCATAAACTTTACTGGAGACTATCTAGCGGTGACTTCACATTTTTAATCTGTTCGTTAGAAACATGAGCATACTGCTGAGTCGTGTTCAGATCTTGGTGACCAAGTAGCACTTGTATTATTCTAATATCCACTCCATTTTCAAGAAGATGGGTTGCAAAACTGTGCCTGAATGTATGGGGGTGAATTTCTTTTGTTATCCCTGCCTTTATTGCAGCTTTCTTGACTATCTTCTGTATATTTCTTGATGATAATTTTCCTTTTGGCCCGCTGAACAGGAATTCCTTGCCTGCATTCTTCTGCTCCTCTGCCTGTTTTTTCAAATCGTCAAAAATGAATGATGGAATATTGAATATCCTATCTTTCTTTCCCTTTGCCTGCCTTACATGCCCCATCTTCTCGTTAAAATTCAAGTCATCAACCTTCAGATTAGTCAGTTCAGAAACCCTGAACCCGCAGGCATACATCATGCTTATCATCAGCTTGCTTTTACTGTTGTGCAATGAGTCAATAAACCTTCTCACCTCATCCTTGCTCAATACAGTGGGAATCCTTCTCTCCTTCTTGGGCCTTTTTATCTCGATTGTTATGTCTTTTTTTAATATGTTAGAGTAGGCATACTTTAGTGCGGCAAGAAAAAGGATTGAATATGAAGAGGACTTATCAGAGAGTTTTGAGGCCATAAATGCCTTGACATCATCAACTGAAACCTCGTCGGGATTTTTCTTCACAAAATCAAGCAGGGCAGAGTTAGCAAGAATATAATTCCTTATTGTATAATCAGAATTCTGGGAAATTTTAAGTTCAACCTCGAGTTTCCGCAAAAATTCCTCTTTGTTCATACTTTTACTCCAAATTTTTTTAAATCTCTAACTAATTGGGTATTATTCTTGAATAAAATCGTTTTCATCCCAAGCTTCTTCGCAGTTGCTAAATTCTCTTTTTTGTCATCAATAAAGATTGTTTCTTTTTTAGGAATTTTATTTTCCTTAAAAATTACCTGAAATGCCCTTTTGTCTGGCTTCTTTAGCTTAATCTTGCAGGATGAGTAGGTTTTCTTGAAATGTTTGAATAGATTATTTTCTATATTCGCCTCAAAATGAATGTCGTTTGTATTTGTAAGGCAGAAAATATGATAGTTGCTTTTTAATCTTTTTATTAAAGTTAATAGCTCCCTGTTGATTTTCTGGTGTTTTATGAATGATTTTTTGTAATCATTTACTATCTCGTCTATCTCTTCAAATCCGCTCAGCTCTCTTATAACCTTTCTGAAAGATATAATTCCTCTTGTAAGCCCCCTGAACCTTTTCTGGATTTTTTTAGGATAATCTGAATGAAGAAAGACAGAGAAATTATACTTTTTCATTATCTCCCTTTTTACAGAACCCCAATCTGTTTCAAACAAAACTCCCCCCGCATCAAAAACAATTGCCTTAATCTCTTTGTTCATTTTAGTTTATAATCTTAAGATTGTTTTTTAATGAATTTATATATTTATGAAAATCTTTTGAGCTTAATTCTAATGTCTTTGTATTTATATTTGGATGAAAGCTTACAAAATCTGAATTCCATATATCTTTGTCAATCAGTATATTTATGCTGGCTTTCTTGTCATTAATCAGGCCAAAGGGTGAAACCGCCCCTGCAGAAACCCCAAAAACCCTTGTCAAATCCTCTTCATTAGCAAATTCCAAGTTATTATCAGTCAATTTTGAAAGTTTTTTAATATCCAATCTTTCATCTGCTGGGATAACAACAAGATAAAACTTTTCTGATTTTGTGCCCTTTAATAAGAGATTTTTCGAGTGAATTCCTTTTATATCCTTGCTGTATTTTTCTGCCTCCTTGCAGGTAAAAACTGCAGGATGATTAAAAACCTTGAAATCTACACCTGTTTTATTAAGATACTCTTTTATTTGCATACCAAAGATTATGCGAACTTATTTATATAATTATGCAGAAATCCTTGTTCTTACTTAATGCATGCACAGGGCTTGAATCCCTTGTTCAGCGCCTTTGTCTTTGATTTGAACCTGATTAGATTCTTTGGCTTTATGTTCTGCGCAAATGGGCAATTCTTTATATGAAACTTCCTTCCATCTTTCGGGGCAATATAGGTGGTATGATGCTTTTTTATAACCGCTTTCTTCTTTTTTGTTTTGGCTTTCGCTCTTCTTTTTGGGCTTTTCCTGTGAAACATTTCATACAATTTCACTTCGTCTGCCCTCAAGCTGCCTAATCTTTTCTGCAATTCTTTCTGGGCATCTATCAAATTTTCTACCTTGTCCTTCAAATCATATATATCCCTTTTGGCAAGATTAAATGAACTACACTCGGGCTAAAGCCCGAGGTATCACTATGGAGAAAAAATGCTAACGAAAATCAGTCCATGGCTGGGAAGAACTGATATAATGCTCAACAGCTTCAGTAGTGGTATTCCCAACACTCCTAAAGAATTTTCCAGGGCTCCAGAAATGCCCCTTGGTGAAATATCTTCTAAGCCAAGGATGTTTTTGCAGAAGCTTAAATGCAGAGTAGCCCTTAAACAATTGCAATGCCCTGCTGACAGACATTGTGGGGGGGATTTCAACAAACAAATGGATATGGTCAACTGCAATGTGAAGCTTATAGATTTGGCATCCATGCCTGAGTGCAACCTCCCCTATAAACCTCTCACAGTCCACTCTGATTCCATGGAACTTAAATGTGTCCATGGCATATTTGGGCTTCCATACAAGATGGAAGGCATTCTGCCCGAAGGCATGCTTAAAGGTTTGAAGGTTCATTTTTTTGCTCCTCCGAGTATAGCGAGAAGCAAAGCTCACGCTAAGTCGGTAAATTTAGTTTTCGAGAGGGATGTGCATTCACATCCCTCCAATTTTAATCAGTTTCAAGAATTAAATTTTAGGGAGGATGGCAATTCCTCACTCTGCTTGAAAGCAGAGGTATCCTTGCCATTTAAGTAATGATTTTATTACACTCCTCTCTATATCTGCCATGTTTTATCTAAGATTCTGAAATATTTAAAGATTATCAAAGCAGAATGCAATGTTAAGCGATGGGTTTTTATACGCTAATTGCTATTTTATTAAATGGCAAAGAGGGTTAAAAAGAAGGCAGGTAAAAAGCAAAAAATCGGCAAATTTGTATATTGGACACCAAGAATTTTGTCAATAGTATTTATCCTTTTTTTAGCGCTTTTTTCCCTAGATGTTTTTGACATGAAACTTGGTTTCTGGGGGACTATGCTCGGATTATTCATGCATAACATTCCTGTATTTATTTTACTGATTGTCTTGCTGATATCGTGGAAGCATGAATGGGTTGGGGGCGTTGTCTTTATTCTTGCGGGATTATTATACACTGCTCTCTGCATTGTCAGGGTAGTAATGAGCAGCCCGTCTGGATGGTATATGCTATTCTGGGCTGTAGAAATTGCCGGGCCTGCATTCCTTATAGGATACTTGTTTTTTGTCAACTGGTTCAAAAAGAGAAAATAGGATTCTATTTTAGCGAGCATATAGAGGAGAACTAGCGCTTTTTATTTTCTCTTCCATACAAAATCCAGCCAATAACCACCAAACCTATGTTTATTGTTCCTAAAGAATTTGCTATTATTACGGGAAAATTTTTTATCTCAATACCATAAAAAATCCAGATTATAGCTCCTGCTAAAAGAAAAGAGTAAGTAAGGATAGAAATATCTTTTGCGCTTTTTCTTCCGAATATTTTAAGTGCCTGAGGCAAATTTGCAATCCCGCTAACTGCTCCGAATATTGCAGCCAAAATTGATAATAAAGTCATTAACTGCATAAAATTTCTTATTATATAAATATAACCTTAGACAGAATTTGAATGGGGCATTTAAAGAAAAACTTTTTTTAGTCTTTAATTGAGCATTCTGTTTAGGCGTTATAGGGCAAGGCTGGGGGCAGTTGGCTTGTGTAATTCAAAGAGAGAGCTTAGAAAGATTTATAAATGTTATAACTTGTTATAACATATGGAGCTTGTAAAGACCGCTATAAAAGTTGGGAATTCAGCAGGAGTATTATTGCCCAGGGAATGGCTCAATTCACAGGTAAGGGTAGTTCTTCAGCCATTAAATATAGAAAGAGACATACTTGAGATTCTGGCAGAGGAGAGAATACTCGAAAATTCCCGGGGTGTTTATATAATCGGAAGCTATGCAAGAAACGAACAGAATATAGACAGCGATGTTGATGTATTGGCAATAACCTCGAGCATAAATAAGAGAATAAAGAGGGGAAAATACGAGGTAATATGTGTCCCCAAGGATGAAGTAGAAATGCAGCTTAGGAATAACGCCCTCCCAATTCTTGCAATGATAAAAGAGGCTAAGGCAGTCATCAATGAAGAACTAATAAAGAAGTATTCAGGCACAAAACTTAACAGGCAGAACATTAAGTGGCATATTGAAACAACAAAAACTGCCATGAAGGTTGCAAAAAAGGGTATTGAAATCTCAAGGGAACTTGGGAGGGGTGTTGGTGACGGAATTGCATATTCATTAATTTTGAGATTAAGGACATTATACATTATCAGATGTATAAGAAAGAACAAGATGTGGAGCAAGAGGGAATTTTTAAGACTGGTAAAGAAAGTCGGCGGTTCTGCACTCGCTTACGAAAGGTATCTTAGCTCAAAAAACAAGAATACCTTAAGTGAAAAACTGCCTGCAGAAGAGGCAGAAAAAATTATGGATTACATAAATAAAGGAACAAAGGAACTGGAGAATGGCTGACAAAAACAGGAGAAAGCAGATAAAAAAGAGGATTGATGGGCTGAAGAAGCAGAAGAAGAGGCATCTTGAGAAGATAGAAATGCTTCAAGGCAGGAAGGATACTACGAAAGATTACTGGGAAAAAGAAGTAGGCAGAATGAACGGTGAGATTGAAAAACTTGAGAGTGAACTGGAAGAGTAAAGTAATATTTTATTCTAATTTAGATAGCCTTTAGCTGCGAGGGAACAAGGATAAGTTTAGTTGGTAATTAAACCTTTTAAGGGGATGGTTTTTTTTAAACACAATCCAACTCATAAAAAAAGACAACCTGGAAAACAAGTGCGGAAGAAAATAAACATTTTTCTTTCCCAGCAAGATTTTTATATGTGAATAAAGGGTTAATGGCATGATACTGCTGATAAGCACTTGTTCTGACAGGATAAGCGAGGAAGAGTTTGTAATGCCGATAAAGGCGATAATAGGGAAAGGGTGCATTACAACGCATTATTCGAAATTAACAAATGAAGAACTGGAAAAATGCGAAAAGATAATAATATGCGGGACTGCACTGAGAGACAACAAATACATCAAGGATATAAAAAAATTTGACTGGATAAAAATAACAGAAAAGCCAGTTCTCGGCATATGCTCCGGAATGCAGGTAATAGCGTTGCAGTTTGGGGCAAAACTCGCAAAAAAGAAAGAGATAGGGATGGTGAGGATAAGGGTTAAAGCCCCAAGTAAGCTATTTTTGGGGGATTTTGAGGCTTATGAGCTTCATGGAAACGGGCTTGAAAATCTCGGCGAATTTGATATTCTTGCAGAATCGGAAAATTGTGTGCAGGCAATAAGGCATAAGAAAAAGGAGATTTACGGGATAATGTTCCATCCCGAAGTGAGAAACGAGGGGATAATAAGAAATTTTATTTCATAATACTTGATAAGATTTTTATATTTCAGGATGCTATAAATGTTATGAAGAATATTGAGAATATAGCAAAGTTTTCAGGATTCCATGACCAATATCATCCTGTGCTGCCTGAAACAACGGCAAAATTGGGGGAATTTTATGACCCCAACCATCCTGACTTGCCTCAAACCAACCCGCTTGGAGAAAAATATATCTAAAAGGGAAGCCAGGATTGAGCGAAGATAAATTTTTAAATTCTGGGGGTTGCTCTTTTCCATGATTTGGCCGCCTAAAAAACAGAAAAATTCCAAAGAGGCGGTTAAATGCTGCTGTAAATATCCCCTCGAAGAGTTATGCAAATATGTCGGAAAGGAGATAGAGATTCATTACACCTCGCAGGATGTGCCAAGGATTGAGAGGGGGATTCTTATGTTTTCTCCGAATGAGGAGTTCTTTTATCTTGGCTCTGGAAATAAGCCCACAGGTTACCATATAATATACTGGAACAGGGCCGATGCAAGCAGGGGAATAGACATTGTTTCGCTTATAACCGATGAATCAGGAAAAAAGATTTATGAGAACGGGCATGAGAGCTTTGACTTGAGAAATGCAGTCAGGGTTAATGAGGAAAAGGAAAAAGAGAAGGCAGTTGTTGGATAGGGAACTAGCAGCTATCTCGCTCGGGAGGGGAGCGGACTGTGAAATAGCCTTTCCTTAGAGGAGCTTTAAACCCAGCTATCCTATCGGATTGGGTGAGATAATGCGCTATTTTGCCTTCAAGATTTCTGGGGTGATTTACCCTAAACTCCTCCAGAATCTCTGAGATTATTTCGGGGTAATCAAAATAGATAATTCTTGAATCTTGCGAGGAAAGCTTCATCTGTATTACCAATGAACCCTCGGGGTATCCCCTCCATTTCAAAGAACTCCTGCCATACCTTTTAATGTAATCTGCCAAGATATCCGCCCTTTCAATCCTTGCTTTTCCCTTCTGGATTTTTCTGCTTTCTGCATCATAAGGGTTGTCTTCTTCACCTTCTGCCATATTTCATAATCTTAATCCTCTAAAATTTTAACCTTGCCCAGAAACAGTCTGAGGCTGATCACCTCATTTAATCCATAGTTTCAGGGCTTATAATACTTTCGATGAAGCACAATTTTTGAATATATTTATATACCCAGAATCCTATAAAAATCTACAATGTCTACAAAATCTACAACAATAAGGATTTCTAAAGAAACGAAGGAAAGGATAGAGAACCTTGATTTTGTGAGAAAAGACACCTTTGATGGGATTTTAATCAAATTGATTGAATTTTACGAGAAGAAAAAGGCGAAGAAGGGCAAAAAATAAGATGGTATCAGAAAAAGGGGTGAAGTTTTGTTCAGCCGTATTTATATTCTCAATGCTGGCGCTTTTGCGGATTAATCTTGCTGCCGCAGCATTCTCCGGCAATGGGACAGGAACGCTTGCAGACCCGTGGCAGATAACAAACTGCAGCCATCTGGAGGAGATGAACAACAGCCTCATAGGGAATTACAGCATAATGAATGATATTGACTGCTCCGATACATTAACATGGAATTCGGGATGGGGATTTGACCCTGTAGGGGATGTTAATACTAAGTTCAATGGCACGCTTGAAGGAAACGGATTCAGCATAACCGGCTTGAATGTTAACAGAACAGCAAGAACATATGTGGGGCTTTTCAGCTATGGCGCAAAATCATCCAATGTTACAAATCTCCAACTTACTAATGTTAACATAAGCGGCAGGGGAGGGGGAAGCATTGCGGGATACTGGCAGGGGGGCGCTGACAACTTATCCAGTTCAGGGATAGTATACGGCGTAAGCACCACCAGCAATGTCGGCGGGCTTTTCGGATATCTTGATATCCGCGGCAAAACACTAAACAACTCTTATTTTAGGGGGGAGGTGTATGGGGGCGATTATACCGGCGGGCTTATTGGTTACAAGGGGGAGGGCAATGTTACATATTCCCATGCTGTTGTGAATGTAACTAACATAGGTTCTAGCGAGATTGTGGCTGGCGGGCTTATTGGATACATTGGCACTTTATATAACGGCAACACAATAGATCATTGCAATGCAAGCGGGAATGTAACTTCTGCCAGCAATGGCGTTGACATTGGGGGGCTTATTGGAGGCATTAGCGCTTTTAACACTTACATAAACAATTCATTTGCAATCGTTAATGTAAGTTCCACTGGCAGCACAACCTATGTGGGCGGATTCTTTGGGCATATGACCGGGGCTTCAAACCCCCTTTTTATGAATTCATATGCTATTGCAAATGTGTCCGGCGCCTATGCTGTGGGCGGATTTGTGGCATATATGGAAACTTCTGTTTACCAAAATTGCTTTTCTGCCGGAACTGTGCTAGGTGCTGGCTCTTCAGCAGCTTATGTTGGGGGATTTATGGGTTTTCTTTGGAGCGGGACAATAAATAATTCATACTCAAAAGCAAATGTATCTGCGCCTCAAACCGCTTATGCCCGAATCGGGGGATTTATCGGGGACAAATCAGGAGGGGGGAAAATCCAGAATTCATATTCCATGGGGAATATCAGCACCAGCCCAAGCAATATTTACGACGGGGGGTTTATCGGGCATATAGGAAGCGGGAGCGCTTATACATGCATAAACTGCTTCTGGGATGTAAACGGCTCAGGATATACAACGAGCGAGCGCAGCATTTACGACGGGTATGAGGTAGGAAAAACTACTGTTCAGATGAAGAATATTGCAACATTCACACAAGTGCCCAGCAGTGCATATGATTTTGTAGGCACGTGGGATAATGACACCTATTACAAGGACTTTTGGGATATCAACAGCACTATAAACGACGGATACCCTTATCTTGTTGGTGTTACTGCGCCTGCAACATCCACAATAATCTCCATAGAATACCCCTTGCACCTGTCAAGTTATGCTGATGTAACTGTAATTAATTACACCCTGCACAACAGTAGCACCACCCAAAATTGCTGGTATTCCAATTCCAGCGGATGGACGTCAGCACCTGTTGCTGCCGGGATAAATCTCACCGGCACTGTTGTAAGGGTGGGGTGGAACAACTGGACAGTATACTGCAACAATACTGCAAACGACACATATAACAGATTAGTCAGGTTCCTTGTGGACTTAACTCCCCCGACAATAAGCATCCCTTATCCCCTGAACAACACGAATTACACCTCAAACGTAAGCGTGTTCAATTATACAGCAATTGATGAAAGTGCGTTAAGCAACTGCTGGTATTCGAACAATACAGGAAAGTGGAACTCGACAATTTATGCTGCAAAAACAAACTTCACATCTTTGATGAGCAATGAAGGGTGGAACAACTGGACAGTATACTGCAATGACTCTGTAGGAAATGAAGGGAGCAATATCACAAGATTCTGGAAGGATACAATAAAACCCGGAATACTTGTTACATCCCCCCAAAATAACAGCAACAGCACAAATACAGGACTGGCTGTGAATTATACAATATCTGACTTAAATCTTGACAAGTGCTGGTACAGCAATGACAGCATGATAAGGAATACAACATTGGATAATTGCGTGAATATAACCTCTGTTGTGTGGAGCGAGGGCCCCCATAACGTCAGCGTGTGGGTTAATGACACATCAGGAAATGAGAACAAGTCAAGCGTGAGATTCACGATAGATTTGACAGGGCCTGCAATTAATTTTACCCCGCCAACGCCTGAAAATGACACAAGAACCGCAAACACATCGGTATACATCAATGCCTCAATCGTTGAGAGCAGTTTTGCGGGCATGGAATACAAATGGAACGGGACAAATTACACGATATATAACAATTCCCTTATCCTGATGATGAATTTTGACAACTTGTCTGCCTTGGGCGAGAACACAAGCTATTTCGCGGATGTTTCAATTTACAATATAAGCGGGAATTGCAGCAAGGGCGGCGGGCTCTGCCCTAAATTAAACACAACCTCGGGCAAATACGGGAATGCAGTGACTTTTGACGGGAAAAATGACTTTATAGAGGTGAAGGATAACTCCCTCCTGAGCTTTGTCAACAATAATTCCTTCGCAATAAGCGCCTGGATAGCTCCAAATGGCTCAAGCAGCCAGACAACCAACCATAGCATTTTAGGAAAGGGGAACAGCGCCCAATGGGAATATCTCCTCTCAATAGCCAAAAACAAGACATCATTTGTCTTATTCAACCTTACTGGAAATAATGTATGCAGCTTGTCAAGCGCTGCCAATATCTCTGCAAACACATGGCAGCATATCGCAGTCACATTCAACGACAGCAATTGCTACATCTACCTTAACGGCAGGCTGGATGCAAGCGCCTCGAGGGATTTGTCCGCCTCGGCAGGAGACGGCAACCAGCGGCTTTTTATCGGCTCGGGCAGGGACAGCGCATCCCTTAATTATTTCAACGGCTCAATAGATGAAGTCAGGATATGGAACAGAAGCATAACAGAAACCGAGGCATATGAGCTGTATGCGTCAAACCTGAGAAAATTCAATACAACGCAATGGTACTTTTATGTGAACCAGAGCAGTAATGCTACTGACGTATTGACGAGCGAGAATTACACCTATCTGGTTTATGCCTCTGATTCTCTGGGAAATCTCAACAGGACAGAAGCGAGGGCGATTACAATCCAGACAGATGTGGCTCCCCCGAATATAACAATAGAATATCCCTCAAACAGCACGAACTACACCTCAAATGCAAGTGTGCTTAACTATACTGCAGTTGATGCGAGTGCGTTAAGCAAGTGCTGGTATTCTAACAATTCGGGAAAATGGAATTCAAGCACTTATCCCGCCGGGACTAACTTTACTGACTTGATAAGCAATGAGGGGTGGAACAACTGGACTGTATACTGCAATGACTCCATCGGAAATGAGGGGAGCAACCTGACAAGATTCTTCAAGGATACGATATTCCCTTTGCTGGGCATAACCTCCCCAGCGAATTACACGAATACAAGCGATACAGGAATTGACATAAATTATACCTTTTCCGAATTGAATCCGGACAAGTGCTGGTACAGCAATGACAGTATGAGCAGAAATATAACATTGGATAATTGCGCGAATATAACCAATGTGATATGGAGTGAAGGACCTCATAATGTTACAGTATGGGTTAATGACACATCAGGAAATGAGAATAGCTCGAAAATAACACTTGTCATAGACACGATTGCCCCTGCCATAAATATATACTATCCATCAAACAACACAAATTATACAATTAATGCAAGCGTGCTGAATTACACTGTCAGTGATGCCACTGAATTGAGCAGATGCTGGTATTCTAACAATTCGGGAAAATGGAATTCAACATACTCTGCAGCAGGGACTAACTTTACTGACTTGATAAGCAATGAGGGGTGGAACAACTGGACTGTATACTGCAATGACTCTGCAGATAATGTCGGGAGCAACAGGACAATGTTCTTCAGGGACACTATCCCGCCTGCTTTCGCGGAATTATCAAACCAGACAATAGAATATTATAATTCCCTGAACTATGGCATAAACGCAACCGACTCGTCGGGAATAAGCTGCTTCACAGTCAACGACTCTGTCAATTTCAAGATTAACTGCTCCGGCTACCTCCAGAATAACAGCATTATAAATGCCAGTTTATACCGGCTTAACATTACCGCAAATGACACCCTGGGAAACCTGAACTCCACCATTATACTTGTGAATGTTACAGACATTACCCCCCCAAATGTAACCCTGAATATTCCCACCGCAGGATACTATAATGACACCTCAAGAACAATCAATGTAACATTCAACTGCTCTGCAACAGACAACTATAACCTCTCAAACCTTAGCTTATACGTAACAAACAGCGGAAATGTAAGCATTGCGCTGAACCAGACATCAAATATAACAGGAGTGCTGAATTCAAGCGCATGGACTATCAACCTTTCAAACGGCAGCTACACGTGGAACTGCATTGCCTATGATTTTTACAATAACAGCAACTGGAGCAATGCAAACAGGAGCATAATAATAAACTTCACCGATTCTGACAATGACGGGCTTCCTGACACAAGAGACAACCTGACTGGAAACGAGTCAAATGTCAATTCCTCAGGCATATCAAAGCTGAATATAACTGTGGGGGGAAATTCAACCTATGGCACATTCAACGGCACAAAAGAAATCGTATTCTATGATTATTCAACAAGGATTATCAATTTCACTTATAATTTCTCTGTTTCCAAGCTTGATTTGAGAAGGGTTAGAATAATTGTCTCCAATACTTCTGTTATAGTAAACATGTCGGGGCAGCTGCAGCAGCAATACAACAAGACGGTTTATATTGACGATAATGATTTCTCCGCATTGTGCGTGAAGGATGCCGAGATTGAATCGGCTGACAATATAAGCTCTGGCTGCAATGGGGCAAATGAAACTGACTTCACTGCATGCCTTGGCGGAAGCGCAGTCATCTCAGGGGTAACATGCGCGGATGAGGGCTCAAGGATAAGGATAGAGAACCTCAGGTTCAGCGGGATAAGGGGAACACCCAGAACAGCGGCAGAAACAGCCCCTGCATCGTCGGGAACAAGCTCTGGCGGGGGAGGGGGATGGGAGAGTTTCATAAAGGAAGTGCCTTATGACATGGATGTCCTAAAACTGAAGGTGCTGACTGATTCGAGAGGCGCGAAGATAGATGAGATAAGCAATGACAAGAACACCTCGATAAAGCAGGTTGAAGTGAAGACAAAAAACTGGATTACGGGAGACATTTATATCAAGGCATTCGGCGAGAAGCCCGAATACTGCTCAATAGAGTATGACGGGAATTACAGGATATTCAAGGTTCTGAATTTCAACTCGACAATAACAAGCGAGGATATGGATTCTGCCCGCGTCAGGGTTGGAGTGCCTAAGGAATGGATTTTCGGGAATAACATCTCAACTATAATTGCGGTAAAATGCTATCCCAGTTACAGGGAAATCCCTGTTTCATATTATAATGAGACAGAAACAGAGGGAATCTATGACATTTACTCGGACAGCTTCTCTGTGTGGGCAATCCTCGGGACTATTGCCAAAGAGGCAAAGGAGGTTGGAAAGGGGCTGCTGCCCAAGGGTGAAACGCCAAGTGAAGAACAGCAAAGAGGAAAAGAAATAAGCAATAAAGAGTCGCTATGGATAATGCCGATAGCATTTATCACTGCAATAATCATAGTGATTCTTTTGTCAATAATAATCAATGAAACTGCGAAATTAAAGGCATATGAAAAAATCAGGGGGTATAAAGGGGGATCTGCACCTGAATCCGGGAGATATGGAGAGAAAGAGGGAACAGAAAATATTTCTTATACAGGCATCAGGAAAAGAAACAGGAGCTATATAGTGGGGAAGGACTCTGCATTCTTGGACATGATTAAGGGGGACTAATCCCTTGCGAAGGTTTTTATATCTTAAATCCTTATCAAAATATGGCAAAAAGAATAAAAGAGAAGAAAGACAAGTCCTGCAGGTGCTGCGGATGCGGCAATGCGGTTTACGGGCTGGGATTTATCGGCGCGGCAGTTTACTACATCTCAAATGCCGCCACATTCTGGGCTGGCGTTCTGGGATTCCTGAAGGCGCTTGTGTGGCCCGCATTTTTGGTTTTCGAGCTGCTCAAGTACCTTTTGATGTAATGTTCCGTTTTTCGGGATAATTAGAATTTAACCTCTTTTTTATTCAGGAATATGCTGATGTAATAATTTATTCTGTCTCTTTCTCTCGTATTGATTAAAACTCCTTCTCCATAACTTGCCTTTTTAATAAAGAGAATACCTTCTCTAACAAGCTCTTTTGCACAGTCCTTTACTTCCTTCCCCAAATGAGAAGGAAAGCCCTTTTGCACATTTTCAAATGGAGTATGCCCATGCAAGCCCTTGCCTTTACGCAACAATTTATGAAGAATCTTTCCTTTTATCCCCTCTTTACTCCATTTAATTTCTGAAGGATTTATTGTTTTTTCCTGCTCTTTTTCACCCATTTTGTTAAGTATAATTCAATATACTTATAAGTATATATTTATAAACCTTGTGATTTAGAGTATATAGTTACTTACTTAGTAAGTTAGTACATATATTGAAAATGGAAGATTCACTATTACTGCAGATTATGGGAAAGAATCCTTTACTGACAATTATAGATGTTCTTATAGACAATAAAGGACTAGACCTGAATAAAACAGAGATTATGAAAGAATCTGGATTGTCAAGAGGCACTTTCTTCAAGTTCTGGCCGCTGATAGAGAAAAATGAGATAGCAATAAAAACCAGAAATTTGGGAAGAATAGAGATGTTCATGCTGAATTCTTCAAATCCCATTGCAGAAAAGCTGCTTGAGCTGGAATCTTTCTTAATCGCAAGAAGCTTAGAAACAAGGCATAAGAAGATTGAAGTTCCAGTTTAGAAGCAAAGAGGGGAGTTTGGGGAAAGGATTTTTATACATCTATCATTTAATTCAGGAATGGGGCTGTTCAAGAAGAAATTCAATGCCGTTGCAGAGGGGGTTTCTGGGGAATATCTGTGGAGGCTCGCCTTTGAGAAAATACGCATAGAAATCCCGAAGGAAGCAGGCACTTTGTATGATTCAGGCAATAGGTATGTGCTTTACGGGAGAATAAATGACAATACAATCCAGAAACAGGAAGCAGGGGGGATAGAGGCTGTGATAAATTGCGCTTTAAGCTTTGAGAGGAAAAGGGCGATAATAATGAGGGACGGCAGGATATTCCTAAATGAGAATATAGAGGACAGGGATGAATACATAAGGAATTCCCTCAAGTCAGTAATGTACAGAGCAAAAGGCATGTTTGAAGACGGAGGCATTTTCAGGAGAGTGCATGAAAGGCTGAGGATGAGATGATTAAGGATAATTAATTTTCCAATCAAAGTATTCTGTTTAATGGTATAGGAATAAGGATTAGGGAAGGGCGGGGCAACATTTTTTATATGAATATCATTATTTTCTATCATGCAAAAGAGAGGTTATCGCAAATCACCTAAATCTGCAGATGTAAGAAAAAAGATTTCCTTGGCTTTGAAAAAATATTATAATAATTATCCTTCGCCTTGGAAGAACAGGCATTTTTCCCTGAAAGAGAGGAAAGAATTAAGCAGATTAAAGAACGAATTTTTAAAGAAAAATCCTGCTTGGAGAATTAAGAAAAGCAATGCAATGAAGAAATACTGCAAAAAGCATCTTGGATTCATGAGAAAGGCACAGAAAATTTCTATTTCATATATGAGAAGGCATCCTGAAATTTTAATGAGAAGAAGGAAAAGCATTATTCAGGTATACAAGAATCCTGAGTTAAGGAAGAAAATGTCAAGAATAATAAATGCGAAATATAAGGCAAACCCCGAAATCGCAAGAATGATAGACAGGAAGATTACTTTATGGTGGAGGGAGCATCCCAATATAAGGAAGGAAAGAAGCAGGGAGTTAAGGGAATTTTTTATTGGGCATCCGGAGGAATTCAAAAAGAAATTCATGAATGGGAAGAACAACCCTTTTTCTCCCCACATAAAAACAAGGCAGGGGTTTAAAGTAAGAAGCGCGGGGGAGAAAAAGATTGCTGATTTTTTATTTGAGAACAGGATTGAATGCTCTTATGAAACCAGGGTTCTTGTTCTTGGCGGGTGGGTTTGCGTTCCTGATTTTTATTTAATTGATTATAATGTTTATATTGAGTTTTACGGGGGGTTTCCGGGTTCTTGGAAGAAAAAGGTATTGAAGAATAAGCTGTATAAGAAGCATAAGATACCTTGTATTTTTATCATACCAAATGAGCTGAAGGATTTGAGGGGAGAGATTATTGGGTATTTGAAAAGGAAGTTTGGGGAAGGGGGGTTTAGAAAAAAAGTGGACGCATTTATTTAAATATCTAAATTATTATTCTAATATATGGGCTTAAATGATTTTTTCTTAGGAAAAGCATGGAATTGGATATTCAACAGACCTAAAATTAATATCGACATAGGTAGACACGGAATTATAAATAAGTATCTTGACCAAGAAGGCAAACAAGGTTTTTCTGAAGTAGAAGTTCTAATGCAAATCTCTAATTCGGGGAATAAAGCAATAGGTATAAGCAAAGTGCTAATTGAATCAAAAAATAAAAATTACTGGATAAGTTCCTCTTGTTATGAATACAAAAATGAATGGAAGAACCATCCTATCTCTTCATTTAAATTAGAACCAGAAGAAACTAAGGATATAATCTTGTATTCAAAGTATAATCTAATGTCTATTGAAAAGGAATTTATAGAAGCAGAAATCAAGATATACAATACAAAATACAAAGTTATAAAGTCTATCCCGATTAGATTATATATTGGTAGTGTTTATGGATATAGTATAGAAGAAGAAAAAGGATAATCCCTTAACTAATACTTATGAGAAAAATAAAAGATATTCTAGAGGGAAATATGGAGAAAAATAATAAAGATTTAATAAAACACTTAAATAAAAAACCAACATATAGAGAGGAGGCTAATGCATTAGTCCATCAATGTTTCAGAAATAGTTTTTTAGAAGACCTTCATGCAGGAAAACATTCTAAATTACTCGAGAATCCTCAGTTCTCTAGAATAACTCAAGAAGAAATGAAAAAATTAATGATTGAAAGTTCTGCGGCGATTGCTAGATTTTTAGAATTTAAAGAAAGATACCCTAAAAAATATAAAAAAATGATTAATGCAATAACCCTTCTTTACACTAAGAAATGGGAAAAGAAAGCTCAAAGGTATAATATAAGAAATGGGGAATAAAATAAACCTTTAAATATTTCTTAAACATTCTTCCTTGAATTTACATTTATTCCATAAACATTTATATTTTTTCTTTTCTTTCGTTTCACATTTTTCCATCTCCTTTATGCAATCTTTTATGATATTTTTGTGTTTATGTATTAGTTTTAAGATTTCTTTTGTTTTGCTCTTATCTAACTTATATTGTCCCCTTACATTCTCCTTAAAACCAAATCTCTTGAGCCTTAAAGTATCCTCAAAATTAACAAGATATGCTTTTCCTTTAACCGCAGTCCATTCTTTTTTTCCTTTTTTAATCTTTATATCCTGATTTCTGCAGATATAACCCACTATGAACTTGCCATTCTCATTTCTTGTTGTCAGAAACAGATATCCCTCATGATTATTACAAAACGCTCTAATATTGGGTTGTAGGCATTCTCTGACATAGTTTTCGGCTCCTATTTCTATATGTGGTTCTGGCTTCTTTCTTATATCCCTTATAGGCAAATCTGATTTAGGATAGTGCATAAAATACTGAAGTCTGCCTATTTTCTTTAGTCCTTTCTTATTAATGGAGATTATTTTTATAAATAGCTCGGATTCGATTGAACTCTTGCAAGTCGAATTCTTATAAGGAGAGTTATAAGTCATATTGTTAGTATGTAGAATACATATTAAAGGTTTTAGGCGAAAGAGAATTTAAATAGTTCTTGTCATTTATGCTTTATATGGACAGAGAAGCTCACTTTACTTTTGGAATTATTTTGTTGATAGGGAGTTACTTCTTATTAGATTATATCCATCTAATAAGCCTCTTTGGATATGCTATAACCCTAATTGTTGGTTCTGTTTTGCCCGATATAATAGAACCTGCAAAAGACTACACTCATAGAGATTACTTTCATAGCAAGAGGTTTCTAAAAATGCTCTATTACTCGTTGCCCATAACTCTACTTATAGGCTTATTTTTTCATGGATGGCTTTATCTCTTTTTCTTAGCAGTAGGGTATATCTCTCATCTTTGGCTAGATTTAACAACAAAGATGGGTTTGCCTGATTAAAAACCACTATTTTCTCAGAAAAAAATGGTTCCGCTAATACATCTTGTAAGAACCTTTTTAGGTTTTTAAGGTATTTGTGGAGATTTTTGATGATTTATGGCCCTTTTGTCCTCTTTTTGATATAATTTAGGAATACCCTGCCATAGGAGAGACCTGCACAACCTAAAAGTGCATAGGATGCGATACTGAACGAAAATGAAAGGGAGGCATATTTTGCTGCATCCGCATATTCCTTCTGTGTAAGATTGCATCCCCCTACTAATGCGCAATAACCAACACCCAATTTTAATGCTATGCCTGAAATCAATGCGATTTTTCTTAGTTTTGCCTCAAGATTATTGTTCATTTTAGAGAATTAAAGGTTTTGATTTTTGCTTAAAAGTTTTGATCAATGATTTTGCTGTTTTTCTGTGTTTTTTAGTTTCAGAATGCCCTTATCATCTCTTCATAGCACTTTTTGCAGATATGCCACTTTTTTACATTTGAATTGCTGTCAGGAGGGCTGAAAAGAATTGCCCCGAATTCTGTTAATTCCTGCTTGCACTTGTCACAAACCGGTTTGATTGCCATTTTTATTCATGCTAAGATTTTCTTGGTTTTGCTTAAATGTTTTAATTTACGGATTATTTTAAAGCCCCTCTCTCCCATTTAAGAATGTCTCTCTTTGCCCTTTTTTCTCTTCTCCGCTGTGTTAGATTTTTCGCGAACAGATGAATCTCTATGCCAAATAATACTGGCAGAATCATGTTCAGTATAAAAAATGAGTCGAGAACATAGTTTTCGGGTCTGCCATTAATCTCTGCGAGAATAAGAAAAACAGAGGCAATCATCCCAAGCATTATGCTTGAAAATAACCCCCCTTTGAGCCATACCTTCTTTAGAACAGTCAATAAGAAAATCTCAATTATTATGAGCGAAATTACTATAATCAGGCCTATCATTCTTCACCTTTTTTTATATTTTAGTTCATCTAAAAATTTTTATTATGCTTAAAGGTTTTAAGCATTAATCATTTATTTATTTTTCTCTTTGGGCCTTTCCTGATACATTAAATGTATTTCTATGCTGAATAATACTGGCAGCAGCATATTTAATATGCCAAAGGACTCGAGAACAAAGTTCTCTGTCCCTGTTTTGATTAGCGACTTTACAATAAAAAACACTGCAAGAAATCCTAAGAGTATGCTTGCGAGAAGGCCGCCCTTGAGCCATGGAGCTTTTATAAATGCCAACAATAGGAACTCGAATGCCAAAACAGCGATTATCATATACAATCCGCTCATTCCAACACCCCTTTTGATTTAATAATTATGCTCTCCCCTAGCAATCTGGACAAAAGTACTAATTATTCCAATTTAAAAGCTTTTTCATTTTTTGTATTTTCGATAATTAAACAGCTGTTTAGGTGATGTTTAATTGCCTGCTAGCTGTTTAAACAGCTGATTAAATGATTTAATCACGACGGCAAATTAGAAAATAAAGAATATTCTTTTAAAAAGCGAAATATTTTTAAAGAAATAACAATTAAAACATTTATGGGTTTCTTGTGGTGGGGAAAACAAAAAGAGGAGAGTGATGGGATAAAAGAAGAGGTTCAAAGGGCATTTTCAAGGGTAAAAGAGGACTTCAAGAAAACTGGTGAGTGGATAAATCACCTTCACGCAAGGGATTCTCATCATGAACATGGTATTAATGAGTTAAATGAACGCCTTTCTTATCTTGAGCAGGAGATGGAAGAGATGAAGCACTTCCTATCTTTTTTTGGCCCTGGGGTGTTTAAACAGGTGTTTAAACAACAACAAACAGCTGTTGATAAACAAACAGCTGTTGAAGCTGTTCAAACAGGTGTTCAAACAGCTGTTGAAAATGGTTTTTTAAGGCATTTAAGCACTATGGAAAGGGCAATTGTGTGGGTTTTATTGAACACAGATTTAAAAATGAGCTATGAGGATGTTGCAGCTGTTTTGGGAAAGGAGAGGTCTACAATTAGGGGACAGATAAACTCTATAAGGCAGAAGAGTGAGGGAGTGATTGAAGAGATGACTGAGAGGAATGGCAAAAAAAGGGTCTATATCCCAGAGCATATGAGAAACCTCTTGCTTAAGAGTGTAAAGGTGTCCCACAGGGGAAGAAACAAAACTGCAAAAAGGTAAGAGTGAGGGTTGTATATAAGCGGATTCTATGGAAAATTAGCTGAAAATAGCCAAAAAACAGTGTTTTTTGGGAAAAAGTGAGTAAAAGTTCGCTTAAGTAACCATAAAAAGGGGGAAAAGTGAGAGTTATATAAGAGAAAAACCTATGGAAAAATAGATAAGAAACAGCGGTTCGGGAAGATGTGAGGATGAGAGCCAGAAAATCCAAGAAAAAATAATATGGAAAGAGGTAAAAGTGAGGTTCGCTTAAGCAGATTAACAACTACTTTATTGATTTAGAGTATTGGACAAGGGCATTATAGATAAGATATTCGGTATGGCGAATTCTGTATAGAAATAAAACTCTATCCAGTTTTACCTAAATATTGGTTCTCTTATTTTCATTATTGCCTCGAGGGGAATGAGCTCTCGGAGTTCAGAATGGACGTGAAGAAGGATTTTCTTGTTGTTTATCTTTTCCTTGCTTATTGGGATGCCCTTCTTCTCCATCTTCATTATGTAGTCCCTTATCGAACTCTCTGACAACCTCAGCTTCTCAGCAATTGCCCTGTAATCTACTGGCTGTTGCTGTTCGAGGATATATACTGCACAGAACACCTTAAATTCCTGCCTTGTAAGGTTCCTGAACTTTATCTTCAAGTCAGCCCTTAATGAATTAATCATCTCTAGGCTAGGCAGTCCTGTCTGCTGGGCGTCTGTTTGTCTGTCTGTTGGAACCCCTTCATTTCCTGTGGAAAATAGAGGAAATGAAGAGGTTTTAGATGGCGAATCTGTTGGAAATCCAAAAACATTTGTCTGGGAATTTGTCGGAATCTGTGAAGAAATAATTGACTTAATCTCGAGAAGCTCCTGCCTTAGAGAGGTAATTTCCTCCTTTAAAGAATCATTCTCTGCTAGGAGGTTATCATGGATGCTAATCTCCTTCTCAACCAGCCCCTCTTTTACCTCTTCCATTTTAATTATTAAAATCCTGTCCTCTTTTCCTGCCTGTATGCCAATTTTCTACTTTCAAGGACTTTAAAAACTTTGCTGTTGTCAAAAATAATTGAGGAAAATACCGTCTATAACCTATCTTTTTATATTCCTTTTTTATTCAAATGAATGTTAAAATTCTGTGCTTGCTCCAGATTGCAGAAAACAGCTATTAAAGCATCATGTAGAGAGCAGGGCTCCTTTGCCTTGTATAGGCCAGATAACCCGAAGGACATGCCTGCAATTTCCTCAAGCTTGTCGGGATGATATACTGCAACTGCCTTGCCATCCTGCAAACGCTTTTCCAAAAGCAGAGGGTAAGTAAGATAAAGAACACTGCTTGGGCATAGTCTTGCATCAATAATCCTCTTGTATTTTTCGGGCTCTAACTCTGTTAAATCAATATTACCATCACTCCCTGTAATCAAAACCCTGTCAATGCATCTTGCATCAAAAACCCTTGTGAGCATTGAATTCTCCCCAAATGCCCGCAAGAAAATGTATTCTCTTGTTATATTAAGGATTATGGAATCTATAAGATTTTCTTCTCCCTTAACTGCTATGACCCTCTCCATTCTATTGATTAATATGCCTCAATCCCTTTTTGCTGCAGCTTCTTATAGGTATCATAGATTTTGCTGCTTATCCTCCACCTCTGCCTCTTGCTGTATTTTATACCATTCGAGCCCTTGTCAACGCAGACAACAAAACCCTTTTTCTGCAGTTCAAGGAGAAGCAGTTTTGTAAACTCCTCGTCTCGCGCAAGTTCTGACGCAATTTCAGATGTGAAAAATGACTTAGGAGAGTTATTGAACAGGAAAGACAATATCGCCTCCTTTATCTTGTCCTGCTTCTCTTTTGAAATCCTCATTTTACAATTTCAACCAGCTTTGAATGCAGTTTTTTGTTTGAAAATATCATATTGCTTCTCTCTGGCTTCCATTCATTTCCGTTTAAATCAGAAACCTTTCCTCCTGCCTCCT